>Ga0134121_10000345_pt1 | contig 54391 bp, 48 predicted proteins | sample KB301_FD_96463 | JGI IMG/M metagenome (GOLD analysis project Ga0134121, IMG submission 96463) | Terrestrial soil microbial communities without Nitrogen fertilizer from Kellogg Biological Station, Michigan, USA - KB3-0-1 | ecosystem: Environmental > Terrestrial > Soil > Unclassified ...
GAAGTGGTCCCAGCCGCAGCCGTACTCGGGCTGCGTCCGCACCTGCTTGCCGCCCACCGCGACGGCGCTGAGCGGATGCGACTTGAGCACCCAGTTCATGACGTCGAGGTTGTGGACGTGCTGCTCGACGATGTGGTCGCCGCAGAGCCAGGTGTAGTGGTACCAGTTGCGGAGCTGGTACTCCATGTCGCTCCACCCTTCCTTGCGCTTGTTGACCCAGGGGGTGTCGCCGTTCCAGTAGCAGCGCGCCGCGACGATGTCGCCGATCGCGCCGCCGTGGATCTGCGCGATCGTCTCGATGTAGTCCTTCTGGTGACGGCGCTGCGTGCCGGTCACGACGGCGAGCTTCTTCTCCTTGGCTTTCTTGCCCGCCTCAATGACTTTCCGGATGCCGGTGGGGTCGACCCCGACGGGCTTCTCGAAGAAGACGTGCTTGCCGGCGTCGATCGCGGCCGCGAAGTGGATCGGCCGGAAGCCGGGGGGAGTCGCCAGGATCACCATGTCGACGCCGCTGTCGAGGACCTTCTTGTACGCGTCGAACCCGACGAACACGTTGTCGTCCGAGACCTTGTAGCCGTCGCGCTTCGACAGGTTCTTTCGGCTGCCGTCCACCCGGTCCTTGAACATGTCGCCCATCGCGACGAGCTTCACGTTCTGGGAGGACTCGAGGCAGTTCTCCGCCGCGCCCGTGCCGCGGCCGCCGCAACCGATGAGGCCGACCGAAATCGTCTGCTCCTGTCCGCCCGCGTACACGAGCGGCGTGCTCGCCAGCAGCGCGGCCGTGCTGGAACCCGCCTTCACGAAGTCGCGCCGGGAAATCTGCTTGTCCATCGAGAGCTCTCCTGTATTCAGATGGGTCCGCCCCAGAGAGGGCCCACTATATAACGGCAGAGAAGTTGCGGCGAGGATAAATTGGGGATTCCCGCCCGGGGAATTCCAGACTACTTCACCCTCTTGATGATGTGCCAGCCGAACGGGCTCTTCACCGGATCGTGCTCCGCGACGCCGATCTCGTCGACCAGGATGCGGAAGCCGACGTCGCCGAAGGCCGGCACCATGCCGCGGCGCTCGAACTCGCCCGCCCCGGTGTTGGCGGTCAGTCCGTCGTTCACCAGCGTGTAGGTGCCGCCGCCCGGATCGTTGGAGAACTCCTTCATGAGCTTGTCGAAGTCCTCCCCCGACTTCGCCCGGCCCACGAGCTCGTAGGCGAGCTTCTGGGCCTCGTCCTTGGAGCGCTCCTGCTCCGAGCGCTCCGCGCCCTTGAAGGAGATCAGGATGTGCTTCACGGTGATCGCCCCGGGCTCGCCGTTCGGCAGCTTGTCGGGGCGGGCGCCGGTGGTGGATCCGGCGGACGTGGGCGCCGGCGGCACGGCGTCCTCTTTGCCGCACGCCGAGAGCATCAGCAGGGCGGCCGCGACGACGGTCAATTGTTTCATGCGGAAGTCTGGGTATGAGGGTATTCGGGAAGGATGACGTGGATCTTGCGTTTCGTGCTGTACTTCAGCGCCAGGTAGATGGTCGTCCCGCACGACGTGCAGACCGCGGTCCCGCCGTACATCCAGGAATGGGCCGTGATCAGGTGGCCGCAGCGGCAGTTGAAGTCGATCGCCGGCGGCGGCACCGGGGTCGTGGTGACCGTGCGTCCGGGATTCGACGCGCCCGTCTCGCGCGGCTCGACCGACCGCACGCCCGGGTCCAGGTAGATGGGCGTGAAGCCTTCGGGCGGCTGGTAGGCGAGGACGAAGCGCCGCTTGCAGTCGGTGCACCGCCAGTGGGCGACGCCGAGGGCGTCCACCGCCCGGTCCATCGGCACCGTGTGTTGGCTGCCGCACATGCACCGGAACCGCGCCTGGCTCATCGTCGGGCATCTTAACACCCCTGGGGATGAATGAAAAGGAGATGGCGAACTGATATGATGGACCCATGTCCTCTTGCGACCTGCGCGGGTTTTCCAAGACGGGCGGCTGAACGGGCAAACTGAGTCCGGTGGACTTGCAGGGCCTGTTCTCCAAGCTGGATCTTCGCCGCGATCCCAACCTCCTCGTGGGGATCGAGACGAACGACGATGCGGCGGTCTACAAACTGACCGAAGACTCCGCGCTGGTCGTCACCGCGGACTTCATCACGCCGCTCACCGACGACCCGTACCTCTTCGGCCAGATCGCCGCCGCCAACTCGATCAGCGACGTGTACGCGATGGGCGGCCGGCCCATCACCGTCCTCAACCTCTGCCTCTTCCCCGTCAAGGCGGGCGTCGACGCGCTGGGCGAAGTCCTGCGCGGCGGACTCGACAAGACCCACGAGTCGGGAGCGATCCTCGTGGGCGGCCACACGGTGAAGGACGAGGAGATGAAGTACGGCCTCTCCGTCAACGGCCTCGTCAATCCGAAGCACTACACGCCCAACTCGGGCGCGCGCCCCGACGACGTCTTTATCCTCACCAAGCCCGTCGGCAGCGGCGTGTACATCTGGGGCAACCGCAACCAGACCGTCTCCAACGAGGAGTTCCTGCCGATCGCCCGAAAGCTGGCGGAGCTCAACCGCGTCGCCTGCGAGACGATGATGGAGTTCGACGCGCGCGGCGCGACGGACATCACCGGCTTCGGCCTCGGCGGCCACTCGCTCGGCATGGCGAAGGCGTCGAAGATCGGGATCCGGTTCTTCTACGACGCGATCCCCAAGTTCCCGCGCACGCTCGCGCTGATCGACGCCGGCGGAACGACCGGCCTGACCGGACCCAACAAGAAGCTGCTCGAGGGGCGCATCCGGTTCGCGGGGTCGATCACGCCGACCGAGCAGGGGCTGATGTGGGACCCGCAGACGTCGGGCGGACTGTTCTTCGGCATCCGGAGGAAGGACGTCGACGCCTGCCTCAAGAAGCTCCACGAGCGCGGCGTGTCGGACGCCCGGATCGTCGGCGAAACCTTCCCCACCGACACCCCCGGCCTCGACGTCGTGCGCTAGGCGCGGAACAAAAACGACCGTCTTTTTTGTTCCTAGCGAATCTTCAGGGGCTGGCGCTCGGCCATCCAGGCCTGCATGCCGCCGCGGCTGTTGCTGACCTTCGCGTAGCCCTGCGCCTTGAGCAGCTGCAGCGCCGCCATCGACCGCTTGCCGGAAAGGCAGATCGTCACGATCGGGGCCGACTTGTCGGCCGGCAGGCCCTGGACCGGACCCGCCTGGATCGCCTGGAGGGGGATGTTGACCGCCTCGGCGATGTGGCCGCCGTCGAACTCGCCCGGCGTCCGCACGTCGAGGAGGAACGCGCCGTCCTTCACCATCCGGACGACGTCGGCGGGCTCGATCACGTCCGACGCCGAGGGCGGAGGAGGAGGCGGCGGCTGGCCGGGGTCCGCGGGGAACAGCTCGGGGAGATGCTTCCGGAGCGACCCGGTGTACTTGAAGACGTTGTCGGGGAACATCACCACGCAGACGGCGCCCGGCTCGTCGGGGACGAGCTTGAACGCGCCCGCAAGCGCCATGCCGGAGCTCGGTCCGGCGATGATGCTCTCCTCCTGGTTGAGACGCTTGCACATCCGGTAGGCGTCCTCGTTGTTGATCTCCTGCACGCCGTCGTACTCCTTCGGCAGGAAGAAGTCGGTGAGCTTGAGCGCCTTCAGGCTCCGAACGCCGGGGATGTCGTGCCCCTCGCTCGGATGGACGCCCAGGACCTTGACGTTCTGGTTCTTCGACTTCAGGAACCGGCCGCCGCCGGTGATCGTGCCGCACGTGCCGAGGCCCGCGACAAAGTGGGTGATCTTGCCGTCGGTCTGCCTCCAGATTTCCGGTCCCGTGGTGCGGAAGTGGGCGTCCGGATTGGCGGGGTTCTTGTACTGGTTGAGCTGGTGCCAGCCCGGCTGCTTACCCATCTCGGTGGCCTTCTGCATCGCCCCTTCGGGAGCGCCCGGCAGCGGGCAGAGGTCGTCGGCCAGTTCCACGAGCTTCGCGCCGAACGCCCGCAGCGCGGCCCGCTTCTCCGCGGGGATCGCCAGGGACAGCGTCGCGGTGAATTTGAGCTTCTTCGCGTTCGAGATCATCGCCAGGCCCATCCCCGTGTTGCCGGAGGTCGGCTCGACGAGGTTCTCCAGCTTGAGGCCCCGCTCCTCCGCGTCGCGGACGAGGTTGGCGGCGACCCGGTCCTTCACCGCGCCGAACGGGTTGTACCACTCCAGCTTGGCGTAGACCTGCGTATGCTTGTACGGGGTGATCCGGTTGAGACGGACGATCGGGGTGGGGTTCTCCACGCTCGACAGCATGTCGAGAATCGTGTCGTACACCCGCTTCGAATGGTCGGACATGGACGCTCCTATCTTGAATCCAGGCGCATTATCGCGATGCAACTTCACGATCGCAAGGGATTGCCTCTTGCGTAATGCCCATCGGCTTCCGTAAATTCCTACCCATGTCCCGTTGGATGCCCCTGGCGCTCCTGATGCTCGCCGCGTGCGCCGGTTCCGCGCCGGCGCCCGCCGCGCTGCGAGTCGAGCTGCCGCCGTTCCGCGCCCCCGCCGTGCCCCTCTTCGTCCAGACGCCCTACCTCAACACCTGGCTCTGCGGCGACCGTCTGGCGGACGAGGCCCCCAAGCTCTGGAACGGGCAGATCAAGGGCCTCGTCGGCATGATCAAGATCGACGGCAAGGCGTACCGCTTCATGGGCATGCCCACGTCCTCCCTGCCCGCGCTCCGCCAGGACTCGGTGCGCATCCTCCCGACCCGGACGGTGTTCGACTTCTCCCACGACGACCTCCGCCTGCGCCTCGAGTTCCTCTCGCCGATGGACCCGCGGGACCTGAGGCTGTTGTCCCTGCCCGTCGGTCTTCTGCGCGCGGAGGTGTCGGCCGAGAAGCCGCATGCGGTCCAGCTGTACGTCGACATCACCGGCGAATGGGCCGTGGGATCGAGCGACCGCCGCATCACCTGGGACGGCCTCTTCCGCATCCGCCCGTCGCAGCCGCGGCTGTTCCGCGAGACCTACAACTACCCCGACTGGGGCGAGGTCCATTGGGTTCCCGTCGAGCCCGCGACGTCGCAGTACGGCGTCCACGAGGACGTCCGCCAGTCGTTCGTGAAGGGCGTGGCCCCGCAGCGCGACACGCGGTATCCGCGCGCGGCCAACGACGACTGGCCCGTGTTCGCCCATCACTGGGACCTGGGCAAGGTCGACAAGCCCGTCGCCCGCCGCGCCGTGCTCGGCCACGCGCGCCGAGAGATCGTCGACTTCTTCGGCAGCTCCTGCGCGGCCTACTGGACGCGCCACTATTCCTCCGCGTCCCAGATGATCGCCTCCGTAGTCTCCGAGTTCGAAGCGATCCGGCGCCGCGCCGACGCGATCGACCTCGAGGTCGTCTCGCGGGCCCACGCCGCGGGAGGTCCCTCGCTCGCCTGCCTCGCCTCCCTCGCGTTCCGCCAGGCGTTCGCCGCGAACGAGCTCGCGCTCCACGGCGACCAGGTCTTCTACTTCTCGAAGTCCATGGACATCGAGGGCGTCAGCGCGATCCAGAGTCTGGACGTCCTGTACCCCGCCTCCACGGCGCTGCTCGCCTTCAACCCCGCGCTTCTGCGGATGCAGCTCGCTCCGATCTTCGAGACGCTCCGCCGGGGCGACTGGCGGGAGCCCCATGCGATGGCCGACCTGGGCTCCTATCCCGTCGCGGCCGGGCAGGCCGCCCCCGGAGCCTCGCGGCCCCAAGCGACCGCCGAGCTGATGCTCCTCTCCCGCATGGCCGGAGAGCCCGCTCCTCCGGAGCTCGCGGCCCTCGCCCAGGCGCTCGCCGACGCCGAGCCCACGATCCGGACGACGCTCGCCCTCGGCGCCGCGACGCGCCTGCAGAAGGTGCTCGACGCGCCGCGCGATCAGATCCGCGCCGACTTCTTCGTCGACCGCTTCCTGGGACTCGGGATGGTGCCGCGCGAGGCCGTCGACCGCGAGCTCGCGGTGGTCCGCGCGAAGCCCGGGAAGCACGGTCCGTCGTTCGACGCGCGAAAGCCGATCGTCCGCGTCGACGCCCTGCTCTGGATCGCCGCGCTCTCGTCGCCCGCCGACCGGGGCGAGATCGCAGCCTGGCCGATGAAGTTCTATGCCGACACCCTGGTGCGGGTGCCGGCGGCCGACCAGTACGGCATCGACACCGGCCGGCCGGTCGGAACCCAGGCCCGCCCCGTGATGGGCGCCGTCTTTGCACCGCTCCTGGCCGGCAGCTCCGTAAAGTAGTCATGAGGATCGCGCTGGCCCTCGTTCTCCTTCTCTTCCAGGAGGAGAAGAAGCACTTCGACCCCGCCGTCCACGAGGCGACGAAGACCTTCACCTACGCCGACTTCCTCGTCGTTCCGGTCCGCGTCCATCTGCTCCAGTGCAAGGACGCGGAGGCGCTCCACTGCAAGCTGAAGGAGGCGGACGTCCGCCGCGTCTTCGGCAAGGCGAACCGGATCTGGAACAAGGCGGGCATCGCGCTCAGCGTCGAGTCGATCGTGACCGAGGACGCGGTGGTCCCCGAGGGATTCGACGAGAACCGGCTCCAGGACTTCAAGGAGACGAGGCCGCCGAAGGGGACCGATCGCGGGATGATCCACGTCTTCTACGTCCACCGCCTCCCGACCAACGGCGTGTTCATGGGCCGCGACGCCATCTTCGTGAAGGACACGGCGGCGCTGCGCGAGGTGAAGGGCGGCGTCGACGAGCCGCTGCCCCGCGTCTCCTCCCACGAGATCGGCCACGCGATGGGCCTGCCCCACCGCCAGAGCACGATCAACCTGATGGCGTCGGGCACGACCGGCTGGTCGATCAACGACGCCGAGATCGAAACCGTCCGCGGCTGGGCCGCGACGCAGGAGTGGATCCTCACCCCGCCGGCCGCCTTCGAAAAGGGCCACTTCGCCATCCTGGCCGAACTCCCCGGCGATTCCCCCCTCAAGGAGAAGGCCCGCGAGAAGCTCAAACCCCCGGCCAAGGATTAGCGGCGAAAGAATTCCACGGATTTCCTGTTCATTTCTTTAAGCACGTATAATCTATTCGTCTCTGGGAGGGAGCGATGGCTCGGCGGACGGTCCGGTGCCCCTGCGGTGGGGAGTTTCCGATTCCCGAAGTCACCCCCAGCCTGCTCCACTGCCCGTACTGCGGCGAGCCCGTCCGGTATCGCGCCGCGGGCGACCCCGGAGGCTCGTTCAAGGTCCGCGAGGACATCAAGGAACCGATCAAGCCGGTCGCGCCGGGCAACCCCTGGTATCCGCTCTATCTCCTCGGCGGCGGCGGGCTGATCCTGGCCCTCGGGCTGATCGGGCTGGTCTTCCTCTTCAGCGACCGCGAAGCCGCCCGCCACCCGGCCATCGACGAAGGGATCCGCGCGAAGCCGCGCCAGAAAGTCGAAGAGACGTTCACGTCCATCAAGGAAATCCCCCTCGTCGCGCCGACGACCCCGAAGAAGCCCGAGGTGCCGGAGTTCAAGCTGGCGCCCCGCGCGCCGGAGGCGGAATTCGACCCCGTCGAGGGCATCGCTCGTGCCCAGCGCCTGTCGACCCGGATGAACCTGATGGGAATCGTCTCGAGCTTCTACCATCTGTCCAACCGGACGGAGGAGAATCGCCAGCTCCAGGGCTCGCTGTCGAAGGACGACACCGACTTCCGCCAGCTGCTGCCCCATCTCGGCGACCTGCCCGAGTTCCAGCCGTTCAAGGAGCACTTCCGCCCCGGCGACGTCCTGACCGGATTCGGCCCCACGACGCTCAATGCGTCCCAGCCCAAGCCGTTCGTCGAGGCGATCCGCGAGTGGCTTGCCCTGGCGCAGGCGGGCGCGACGATCATCGTCGCCCTCCAGCGCGAAGGGCGCTCGGTCGTGCTTCCCATGTGGTTCCTCGAGATCCCGACGGATCTGCTGCCGACGGAGATGCGTCCGGCCTTGCCGCCGGCTCCGGCCGTCGCGCGCGCCCTCCCCGCGGAGGTCCTGGCCGAGGCCAGGCAGCGGGTCGGCGCGCTCCATCCGTTCTACCGCAAGGGCCTCGCGGCGGACGACCTCGCCCGGTTCGACGCGCTCCTCAAGGCGCCGACCGGGACCGTGGACGACGTCGACTTCATCCGAAATCGCATCCTCGCCTACTGCGCGCGGTGCGAAGCGGAGCGGGCCGGCTTCGAGACCAAGGTCGCGGCGCTCGAGGGCCTGCTCGCCCAGGCCCAGACCACGGACACGCTGATCTTCAAGGACGGGCGCAAGGTGCAGGGCCAGATCGAGGAGGAGTCCGACGAGTTCGTCCGCCTCAAAGGCCGGTTCGGCGCGATGCGCTCGCCGAAGTCCGAGATCCTCCGGATCGATCGGGGCGATCCGTTCGGCGTCGAGTTCCGCCGCCGCTACGACGCGGCGCGAGGCAAGGTCGCGGAGCTGACGTCCGTCCTCGGCTGGTGCCGGGAGAAGAACCTGGTCCAGCATCGCGACCTCGCGGCCTACGCGCTGCTCAAGGAGGATCCCGGCAACGACGCGGCGTGGACGGCGCTCGGCGTCTCCGACCGCGCCGCCGCCCCGACGGGCCCCGATTTCGACGTGGTCTGGCTCAAGGACGGCACGAAGCGCGAGGGCATCATCATCGGCGAGACCGACGCGTCGATCCAGATCGACCTCGTCGTCCGCGGCACGAAGGCGGAGACGATCGGGACCGGCAAGGCGTCGATCCCCCGGAGCGAGATCGCCCGCGTCGACCGGATGAACGACGCGTCGCGGAAGCGGGCGAAGGACCGGGCGCTCTCCTTCGCGGAGCGGACGCAGAAGACGCAGGAAGCGCTCGCGCGGGTGGTCCTGGTCCCCGACGGCTTCGCCGGATTCTCGGGCCACCGCTCGCCCGGAACGCTCTTCGAGCTCCACTCGACGCTTCCCGCGCAGCAGGTCCGCGAGACGGCCCACATGCTGGAGGAGATGTTCAACGCGTTCCGGCGCCACTTCTCGATCCGCCGCAACGCCGCGAAGAAGATCGACGTCTACTTCCTCGCGAATTCCGGCGAGTACGCCGCGTTCCAGCAGGCGACGCGCGGCGGCGTCTCCCCCAATCCGGCGTACTTCGACACGCGCGCCAACCACGTGGCCGCCTACTACGGCGTCCAGAAGGAGGACGAGGCCCGCATCCGGGCGAACATCCTCGCCTCCGAGCGCGAGATCGAAGAGTACAAGCGGAAGATCGCCGCCGAGGAGGAGCGGATCACCAAGGCGTTCCGCGCGCTCCGGCAGTCGGTGATGGACGAGGCCGCGGCGGCGCGGAAGGGCGCGGCGGAGGATCCGAAGGCGCAGGCCGCCATCGACCGGAGCAAGCAGGAAAGCCTGAACATGATCAAGGTCCAGGAGCGGTCCGCGATGGACTACCTGGGCAAGCTCCGGCGCGACGCGAACCAGTCGATCCAGCAGCACGAAGCGGTGATCCGCCACAACCAGGCGGTGCTGGTGAACCAGACGAAGGCGATGTACGAGATCCTCTTCCACGAGTCGTTCCACGCGTTCGCGACGAACTTCCTGTGGGAGGAGGCCGACAACGCGGGCCTTCCCCGCTGGCTCCACGAGGGCATGGCGAGCTACTACGAGCGGAGCGTCGTCGAGGCGGGCGACCTGATCCACGGCGGCGTCCATCCGTCCTTCCTGGCGCTGCTCCGGAACCAGCAGCAGAACAACGCGCTGATCCCCGTGGCGACGCTGGTCTCCGCCGGGGCCGACCTCTTCCAGATCCAGCACACCGGAGAGATCCCCCGCCAGGAGATGGCGTACGCCCACGCGTGGGGACTGGCCCACTACCTGATGTCGCGCGGCGTGAGCCGCGACCGCCTGGAGGCGTACGTCGTCGACCTCTCGGCCGGCAAGAGCCGCATCACGGCCTTCGAGACGCTCGCCGGCAAGAAGATCGCGGACGTCGAGGCCGAATGGCGCGTCCACCTCAGCAATTTGCGCTGACCATGAACCTCTCCCCCCCTCCTCCCGTTCATCTCAACCAAGGAACCGACTGATGGCCGGCGACACGTCGATGGGCGGCTCCAAGCGGGGCTTCCAGCCCACGCTCTGGACGGTGGTGCTCCGCGCGAAGGATCACTCGCGCGAGGCGCTGGAAGCGCTGATCGCCACGTATTGGAAGCCGGTCTACATCTACATCCGCCGCTGGGGCTATCCGTCCGAGGAGTCGAAGGACCTGTCGCAAAGCTTCTTCGCCGACCTCCTGGAGCGCGACTTCCTGAAGGGGGTCTCCCGCGAGAAGGGACGGTTCCGCACGTTCCTGCTGACGGTCCTCAAGCGCTACCTGATCAACGAGTCGGAGCGGAAGCGGGCCCAGAAGCGGGGCGGCGGCAAGGCGCTGTTGTCCCTCGACTACTCCCGGGCCGAGCGGGACTTCACGATCATGCCGGTCACCGACGAGACGCCCGAGCGCTCGTTCAACCGCCAGTGGGCGCTCGAGGCGATGTCGCGGTCCCTCCTCGCCCTGTCGCGCGAGATGGAGCCGGCGACGTTCGAGCTCATCAAGCCCCACCTGGCGGGCGGTCCGGCGTACGAGGAGACCGCGAAGCAGCTGGGCATTTCGGTCGTCCGGCTGAACAACCTGATCCACCGGACCCGGAAGCGGTACCGCGAGTTGCTCCGGCTGGAAGTGGCGGGGTCGCTGACCGACCCGAAGCAGGCCGACGAGGAAGTAAGGAATTTATTGGACTCGGTAAAAACCTGACCCCGGAACCGGATATAGTTAGTAAATAGATTATGCAACTCAAGTGCGCCAAGTGCGGTTGTGACTATGCCGCCGACCAGGCCGGCGGACTCTGCCCCCGCTGCCTGGCGGCCATGGCGGGACACATGTCCGACACCCCCGTGGAAGAGGTCCCGATCGAGCCGGGCGAGACGTTCCACGGCCTCATGGTCCAGAAGCTCGTGGCCCGCGGCGGCATGGGCGTCATCTACCGGGCCCGGAAATCCGGGAGCAACCGCGACGTCGCCCTCAAGATCCTGCCCCGCTCGCTCGCGACCGAGGAGGAATTCCGGCTCCGCTTCGACCGGGAGGCCCGAGCGCTCGCCGGCCTGAACCACCCGAACATCGTCAACCTCTTCGACTACGGCGTTGAAGGGGACCTCATGTTCCTCGTGATGGAGTTCGTCGAGGGCGTCAGCCTCCGCCACATCCTGCGCGAGAAGCGGATCATGCCCGACCGCGCGGTCAAGATCGCCCTCGACATCTGCGAGGCGCTGGAGTTCGCCCACAAGGAAGGGATCGTCCACCGCGACGTCAAACCCGAGAACGTGCTCATCGACCCGTCCGGCCGCATCAAGCTCACCGACTTCGGGCTGGCCAAGCGGGTCGATACCGAATCCACGCAGCTGACCCAGACCCACTTCGCCGTCGGGACGCCCCACTACATGGCGCCCGAGCAGCTGGAGTCGCCGAAGGATATCGACCATCGCGTCGACATCTACTCGCTGGGCGTCGTGCTCTACGAGATGCTGACCCGCGAGCTGCCCATCGGCCGCTTCCCCGCCCCCAGCAGCAAGGAGGGCGTCGACGAGCGGTTCGACGACGTCGTCTACCGCTGCCTCGACAAGGATCCGGCCCGGCGGTATCAGAACGTCGGGCAGCTGAAGAGCGCGATCCGCTCGGCGACGGGCAAGTCCTACGAGGCGCCGATCGAAGGCCTCGAGGACCGTCCCACGCCGGCGCGGCCGAAGATCGCGAGCAACCTCTCGATCACCTGCCCGTGCGGCTGGGAGTTCTTCGTCCCCACGGCCGCGCGCGGCACCGTCCACTGTCCGTCGTGCGGCGACCCGATCCGCCTGAGCGCGCCGACGCCGGTGCAGCGGCCGCCGACCGCGCGGGCCAAGGTCCCCGAGCCGCCGGCGGCGACCCGCGTCCCGAAGAACCTGGTGATCGCGGGCGGCGTCCTGGGCGGCCTGGTCGTCCTGCTGCTCGTGCTCGTCTTCGCCTTCCGCTCCTCTCCACCGTCGGGGGAGATTTCGTACGTCCCGCCGACGGGGAAAGGGCCCGACAAGACTCCGCCGCCTCCTCCGGTCTCGATCCTGCTGGATCCCGAGCCGGCGAAGTCCGCGGCTCCGATCAAGAACCCGCCCCCCCCGGCGCCCTCGGCGAATCCCGTCGAGGTGCGCCGCCAGATCGACCGCCTGGTGACCCAGTGCAACATGGCCGGGATCACCTCCACGATCCTGCTCTACTCGGGCCGGCCGCTCGACTACGAGAACATGCAGGACTACATCACCAAGCTCGACAACGCCGTGAAGGACCGGATCCTCCAGCTGGACGTGATGGGGGAAAAGGGCGAGTCGCCCGAGCGGTTCCGGGCCGGCGACCGCATGGCGGGGTTCGGCACCCGACGCCTCGAGTCGTCGAAGACGATCGCGTTCGCGGACGACCTCCGCGCCTGGCTCAAGGCCTTCCGGCCGGGGATCAGCGAGACGATCACGGTGAGCCGGAACCGGCAGCCGCTCGCGTTCATCGTGTCGTTTCCCGAGCGCACGGCCGAGCTGGCCGCGCTCGCGCAGCAGGTGGGCGTCAGCCTGGGCGAAGAGCCGACGCCTCCCGTCGCGCCCACCCCCGAAGCCAGGGGCACGCTTCCCGCCGCGACGGTGGCCGATCTCCGCAAGCGGCTGAACGCGCTCCATCCGTTCTACCGCAACGTCATCCCCTACGAGGATCGCGCCAAGGGCGAAGCGCTCCTCGGCGACGGACAGGGAACGAACGACGACGCGATGTTCCTGGCGGGCCGGTTCGCGGAGCTGATCCGCCGGTGCGAAGCCGAGCATCGCTCGTTCGGCAGCAAGGTCCAGGAGCTCGAAGCGCGCCTCGCGGACCCCGGGTCGTCGATCGACACGGTCTCCTGCAAGGACGGGCGGCGACTGGAGGGGACGATCATCGAGGAGACGCCGGAGTTCATCAAGATCAAGTCGAAGCTCGGCACCATCCCGCTCAAGCGCGACGAGATCCTGAAGATCGAGAAGAACAAGGGCTCGGCCCAGGAATTCAGGACCGCCTACGAGGCGGGCCGAGGCCAGAAGACCGAGCTGCTCCGCCTCCTCGCGATGGCGAAGGAGAAGAAGCTGCAGATGCAGGCCGAACTGGCCTCCGCGGCGGTCCTCGTGCTCGATCCCGCCGACGAGCGGTGCCGGGCGGAGCTGGGCGTCGCCCGCTCGCCGTTCGCGGCCGTCGACACCGGTGCGAACCTGGGCGACAAGATCGAGTACCGCGGCCGGACGTACACGCCCGACCAGCTGCGGGCGGAGCTCCGCTCGCTGGGCTACGTGCAGATCAACGGCCTCTGGTGCGAGAAGGTCCAGAAGGCGTTCAAGCTCGACAACCTCTACAAGGACCAGAGCCAGATGGCGGTGACCTACTCGGGGACGATGGTCCAGTCGTTCAACAAGACCGAGACGGTTCAGGAATACAACCCCGACCGGAAGGCGTTCTTCGAGAAGAAGAAGGAAGTCTCGCTGGCGCGGTACATCGGCGGCGCGGGCAGCTGCCTGATCGAGATCAACTCCCCGGGCGAAGTCGTGGAATGCCGCGTGCGGGCCCGGTCGCACGTCGACCGCCTGGGCGGATACGTCTCCGTCTCGGTGGCCGTCGATCCGAAGGACAACGGCAAGCTGCTGTATACGCTCGCGGCGCCCGGCGTGTACGACAACTCGCACGACTGCACCGACAAGGTCGTCGGCGCGACCCGCTTCTACATCCGGGCCGACATCCGCATGGGCGGCATGTTCCTCTACTCCGACTCCAACGACCTGGGCGTGTTCGAGGTGAAGTGGTCGTACGGCCGTCCGCTGGACAAGATCAACGCCCTGTTCGCCACAAGCGTGCCCGAGGGGACGGCGCCGGACGCCCGGACGCCCGTGGATCCCGTCGAGGCCACCTGCCGGACGATCGCCGCGGGGCTGGTCCAGATGCCGACCCTCCCCGAAGCGCTCCTGGAGATGCGCCGGTCGACGGAAAACCTGATCTGGCGGGTCGACTACACGATGCCGTCCCGGTACTCCGAGATCGCGACGATCCTGAAGGATCCGCTGACCCCGAACGTCGGCATGACCCGGGAGCAGACGAACAAGCTGGTGGCCTGGTGGGGCATCCAGGGCGCCGACGAGCGCCGGGAGTTCCTGACGGCCTACGGCATCTGGTGCGCCAGGACGCGGTTCCTTCGGGGCTCCCGATGACGATTTTTACCCCAGGGTCGTGTTCCCGAAACGTCCAACCGTGGGGTAGAATGATCGAAACAATCCCCGGAAAATCCTGATAGGGGACGTAAGGAGGGCGAGTCGGCCATGGCTAGGATCTCACTCAACTGCAGCTGCGGATGGAACTTCTTCATTCCGGGCTCGACGCCCGGCCATGAAGTGACCTGTCCCTCCTGCGCGCAGACCGTCCGCATCCCGGGCCGCAAGCCCGGCAAGGACGGCGCCCCCATGACCGCCGGCGACATCGCCTACGAAGTCCAGCGCAAGCAGAGCCTCGTCAAGATGATCGTCGGCGGCTCCATCGTCGCCGTCATCGCCATCATCGTCATCGTCGTGATGTCGATGGGCAGCAAGCCGCCCGAGGACCCGGGCGAGGTCTCCAACAAGCGCGATCCCGGCCTGCCGGGCATCGGCGGCACCGACTCGTCGGGCGGCGGACGGAAGCCGCCGGCCTCGTTCACGAACATCGAGCTGCCGCCTCCGCCTCCTCCCCCGCCGCCGCTCTACACCGGCGCGCAGATCGACGAGCTGAAGCACGGCGTCTACGCCAACGTCTGGCTGACCAACATGACCGGCCTGATCTCGGAGTGCATGCGGTACCGCAACCTGACCAACGAATGGGCCCAGCTCCAGGCGGACATGGCCCACTATGACGGCAAGATCAAGAACAACCTCAAGGAGCTCGCCAAGGTCGGCGAGAAGGTGGCGCTCGAGAGCTACCTCAGCCCCGGCGACCAGATCCTCGGGTTCGCCCAGCGCGACTTCACCCGGATGAAGCCCGGCGAGGCCGCGGCGTTCATCCACGAGTGGGTTTCCAAGTGGCGCGCGGGCCCCGTCCTCGAGCAGCTCAACTTCGTCCGGAACGAGAAGAAGATGACGATCTACCTCGAATTCCCCGAGGAGACGAGGGAGCTGCTGTCGCTCGTCCGCCATCCCGCCCTCGGGCTCGACGGCACGCCCGGATCGGCCCCCATCACGGAGCTGATCTCCGTGCCCGCGGACCTGATCAAGGACATCAACGGCCGGTTCGACGCGCTGCCGACCGGCTACCGCAGCTTCCTGATGCCGACCGAGCGCAACAAGTTCGAAGACCTGATGAAGAACAAGAAGGGCCCCTCGGACGACATCGAGTGGCTCAAGTCGCGGATCCTGGGCGAGGCGATCCCCAGCTTCCAGCGCGAAGCCGACCTGATCCGGTCCAAGGTGCTCGAGCTCGAGCCCAAGCTCAAGGAGAACGTCGCCGCGGACGTGATCTACCGGAAGAACGGGACGAAGTTCGAAGGCCAGATCATCCAGCAGACCGACACGTTCGTGAAGATCAAGGGCCTCTACGGCTCGGTCCAGATCTTGATGGAGGATATTCAGAGGATCGAGAAGGGCAAAGGCGCGGCTCTGGAATTCCCCGCCAAATGGACCGAGGCGTCGAAGCCCGGCACGCCGGTCGAGCGCGTGGAGCGGCTGGCGCCCCTCCTCGCCTGGTGCATCGAGAAGAACCTGAAGACCCAGAAGGAGTACGTGGCGTTCACGATCCTGACGCTGGATGCCTCCCACGAGGGGGCGCGGAAGGCGTCCGGCCTGCCGCGGCCGACGGTTTCGGCCGGCAGCCTCCTGCCGTCGACCCCCAAATATCCGGTGTCCCAGGGGCCGAAGATCGACTCGGTCGAACGCACGGTCGAAGTCATCGCCAACGACGTGATCGCGCGGACGCCGCTCTTCCCCGATGTGGTCAACGAGATGCGCCGCCGCACCGAGACGCTGATCACCGCGACGTCGCCGTTCGCCCCGGAGAAGTCGGCGAAGGGGGTCAACCTGATCGGCAACCCGCTCACGTTCCGCCCGAACGAGATGACCACCTCGGCGGCCATCGAGATCGGCAGCTGGTGGAGCACGATGTCCCCCGACGACCGCCGCCAGTTCGCGAAGTACTACGGGTTGTGGTGCGCGTACCTGAGGAGTCAGAAGAAGTAAGATAGCACTCAGCACCCAGCACCCAGCACTCAGCACACAGCAGACGGATGAAGTCGATCGTCGTCACGGGAGCCCTTCTCGCGCTTACCGCAGGGGGTCTCCTTGCCTGGAAGGCGACCCTTCCCCAGGAGATCTGGCTCTTCTGGGTGATGGACCATGACCACGCTCTCGTCTCGGGCACCCTCGCGCCCAAAGGCGATCCTGTCGGGAGAAGAAACCTGCTTCGGTCGAGCCTGCTTCAGTCGATGCCGGCGACCCTCCCCACCCACAGCGACTGGTCGCGCGACTACCTCTTGTGCCTGCAGGTGGAAACGTCCCGCGAAGGCCGGCGCTGGCGGTGGGGCTGGCCTCCCCTCGAGCCGACGTTCGCCCAATTCATGGACCGGGTCGATCTCTATTACCGAGCCGGTCCTTCGCCGGGCTGGCAGGCCTGGTACTGCCCGCCCGACGGTCAGGAAGCCCTTCCCCAGGATCGGGCCGTCGAGCGCCTCCTGGACTTGATGGAGTCGGCGCTCCAGGATCGGATCGCGCGGCGTTAGCGCCTATCGAGCGGTTTCGCGAACCCGGAGAAGTTCGAGCAGTCGTCGCTCGGCTCCCCCCAGAAGTCCCAGGTGGTAGAGGCGCCGCTTCTCCAGCGGGCTCAGTTCGCCTCCGAAGTCCGCGAGCCCGAAGAGATTGAAGTCAAAGTCGCCGCTGACCCCTTGGATTTCCAGGGCGTTCGCGAATCGAGACGTGAACGACTCCGACTGCCGCAGGAGCAACTCCAGATTCCTTCGATCAGGGGTCAGGAGCCGACGGTAATGGTCCCGAAGAAGCTCGGGCGCCTTTCTTGCCGCGATGGCTTCGGCCCATCGATCGGGTCCCGATCTCAGCTGGGACTCGATCTCCTTCCTCCATTCGGGAAGTCCGAGAATACGGATCCGCTCCAGGGCGATGCGGCACTTTGGGGCGACCTGCATCTCGTCGAAACGCGGATCTCTTTCCCTGTTCTCCTGAAGTTCGGTGAGAAAGCGGACGTTCTCCGGGTCGACGTCGTAACTCAACGCTTCGATGGCCAGAGAGAAGCCGTCTCTGGAACGCCTCTTCAGGAGCTCGCGATGCCGGTTGAGCCCGTGCGGGGAGCTGAGCTTATGCAGGGCGGCGTCGACCAGGGAAGATTGAGGATGGTCCGCCAGCCGCACGAACAGCGATTCCAGCTCGCGCGAAGTCCGAGAAGTGACCCAGGGGAGCAGGTTCAGGGCGAAGTGGAGATCCGGGATGGAGGTCTTCGGATCCTCCAGGAGCTCCCTCGCAAATTGTTCCGTCTTCTCCGGGTAGGCGGTAGCGAAGAGATATTCCGGTCCGGGACGCCAGGGACCCCGGGTGCCGCACTCGCCGGCGGTCGCGCAACTTTCCCGCCACCGCCCCAGCACCTTCTGGAAGACTTCCGCGATTTCGAGATCCTGAAGACGGCGCGGAGCGGTCGGTCCGTCCTGACCCCCGAAGATCGCCAGGATCAGCCAGCCGGACAGTCCCATCCTTGATTGAACGGGCGCGCGTCCAGAGGGTTCAGATCGAGCGCCGGTGCTTCCGGCTTCCGCCTACTTCAGGACCTCGAGGTTCGACACGAACAGCTTGTCGAGGTTCGGCATCGGCTCGGCGAGCGCGGCCTTCAGGCGGAAGACCTCGATCGTGTTGGAGTTCGACGGGAAGAGCACCGCTTTGTAATCGGGGATCTGGCGGTGGTGGATGATGTCCAGAGCGGGGCTCGTGATGAATTTCCCGTTCCGGATGACGTTGCGCACGTGGCGCCGCTCGATCTTCGCCGCGTAGGCGGCCGTCTGCTCGATCACCGCGACGAGGTTCACCTCGTTCAGGCCGCGGATCAGCTCCGCCGGGATCACGTGCGACTGGCTCTCCTTCGGGTCGCACGTGTAGAGCTTGACCCGGCGGCCGCCGTCGCCGGAGCCCGTCACGTGGTAGATCGTGATCGTGCCCCCCGCCTTCACCTCGGCGGTGGTGATGATCGACGCCTCGAGGATGGGGACGCCGAGCGGCACCTGGATCGTCACCTCGCCGGTCATCTGTTGGCCGGCGGGCGGCGTGCCTTCGTCGACGTGGAGCCGGACTTCCAGCTCGGCCGTCGAGACCGGCGCCGTGATGTTGCCCGGGATCCGGCTGGTCAGCGCGACCTGCATCGGCGGCGAGTAGAACCGCCGGACCATTTTCGTCTCCGGCACCTCCATGAACTGGCCGGAGGTCGGGTCCTGGACCGTCTTGTAATTGGTATCGATCTCGTGGGCGAGCGCGAGCCCGCCGAAGAGCACGGGCTTGTCGTTCTGACGCTCGTACCGGAAGAGACCCGGGACGCTGACCATCTTCTCCTTCTTCGAGTACCACCGGCCCTCGAGGATGGAGTAGCCGTCGGAAAGGAGCTTGTCCCGAAGCTCCTTGGCCGGCCAGTTCCGGCCCTGGTAGGCGATCATGCCGCCCGACGCCACCTGCTCCGCCTGCTTCACGGGGTCGGCGGGAAGGCCCGCCTCGGTGCGCGCCTGGGGATTGGCGGGGTCGGTCTTCAGGATCGTGTAGGCGACGAGCTTGGCCTGGCCCGCCAGGTTGTTCGTCTTGCACCACATCAGGAGCTCGATCATCGCCGCGAGGCTGCCCTTCCGGGCCGTCTGCCACTGCGCCGTGAACTCGGTGCCGATGCCCTTGCCCTTCTCGATGCGGGTGATGTTGTCGCGCCGCAGGGGCAGCTGGCCGCCCACGCCGCCCGAGAGGGCGCGCGAGACCTTGACCACGTCCACGCCCTCGTCGATGATCTTGCAGTTCAGCACCCGGCCGTCGGAGAGCGTCACCTTGTCGACCGGGAGGTTCTCGTCCGACTCGCGCTCCAGCGTCGGAAGCGTCTGGGAGATCGTCGAGATCTCGTCCCGCACCGACTTCAGCTTGGCGCTCGTCAGGATCGACTGGAGGAAGTCGGAATCCTCGGGCGCGCCCTTCTCGGTCACGGCCAGGCCGTCCGCCCGGGACTTCTCGGCGGGCGTCAGCACCAGCCCCAGGTAGAACGGATGGAGCGCGAGCACGTCCGCCTTCACCCGACCGAGCACCTCGGGGGAGATCGCCACCACCGTCTTCCCGGGCGTCGGAGGCACCGGCGTCGAGGACGCGGGCTTCACGGCCGGAGGCGGCGGCGCGGGCATCGGCTTGTACTCGGTCGACCGGGGCGCCTTGGGCTCGGGCGTCTTCGCGGGGGCGGGGGTCGGGGCCGGGACGGGCGCGGGGGCCGGAAGCGCCGCGGTCTTCTTCCCGGGCTGGGTCGAAATATCCTCGAACATCTTCTTCCGGCGCTCGTTCTCCAGCTCCGCCTGCTTCGCGTAGTCGACCTTGGGACGCATCACGATCACCAGGACGACGGCGACCAGGACGAGGACGCCCACGGCCACGGCGCCGCCGATGATGTAGAGCTTGTTCTTCGACGCGCCCTCCGCCGGCGGCAGGGAGTCGAAATCCTCGGCTTCGTCGTCCTCCGGTGGAGGCGGGGGAGCGGGCTTCGCGGCGGGTTTCGCGGGCGCCGGCTTGCGGGCCGCGGGCGCGGCGCCGGGAACCTGGACCGGGGAGCCGCACGAGGGGCACTCGACGCCGGACTTCAGCTGCGCGTCGCCGACGAAGAACTTGTAGCCGCAGCCGCACTTCAGATCCACGCGCGCCATGAGCAGGCCCTCCGAGAATCCGCCGGAATCAGTGGATTATACTCCTCTATTCAGGGCAGGGTCAGTCTCCTTTTGAACTTTCCTCAGGGATCGCCGGATGGGATCCCAGCCACTTAATTCTGGTTAGCGGTTACAATACCGACGTCCAATCTTCATACAACGGATGCGCACCGCGGCCGCCGTCCTGATCCTCCTGCTGGCGTCGGCGTCCGCCTTCGCCCAGCAGGAGAAGGATTTCCAGGTGTCCGGCGCCGCCGGATGGGGCGGACGCGTCGTCCGCGGCGAACCCGCCCCCGCGGTCATCGACCTCGACAACCGCGGCAAGAAGGACGTCGACCTCGTCGTCGCCATCACCTGGGGGGCGAACTTCGCCAATCAGATGACGACGAACCCGCCGCTCGAGAAGGTGTTCGGACGCACCGGCCCTCTCCATCACGCGGCGCTCACCCTCCCCGCGAAATCCCGCAAGCGCATCACCCTCAGCATGGTCGTCCCCGACACCGGCCAGAACAGCATCTGGGTCTACGCCATGGAGGTCCGCAGCGGCGCCACGGTCGCGATGGCCGAGCTGGCGACCCGGGCGATCGACGCGAACAAGCGGATCGTCGCGGTGGTCGGCTCCTCGCGGCCGGACGGGCTCGAGGACGGGAGCATCGAGATCGCCAACATCTCGCCCGACGAGCTGCCCGAGGAGTGGCAGGGCTACGCGGCGCTCGAGGCGCTGGTCTGGATCGACGGCCGGGCCACCGAGATCCGATCCACCGCCCAGGTCGACGCGCTCCGGCAGTGGATCTCGACGGGCGGGACCTTCTGCGTCGCCCGAGGAAACACGATCGATCTCGCCGGCACGCCGATCGCCGACCTTCTTCCCGTGAAGCTGGGCGCCACCCGCGAGCTGGCGTCGCTGGGAGGCGGCAGCCTGCCCGAAGGCTCCGCGGTGGTGCTCGAATCGACGCTCCGCAAGGGCGCGATCCGGGCCGAAGCGGGAGGGGTTCCCCTCGTCGTCGAGACCAACCGCGACGCGGGACGCATCGTGTTCGCGGCATTCGACCCGTCGCGCGCGCCTTTCACGGGCTGGGACCGCGCCAAGCCGTTCTGGAAGTGGCTGCTCTCGATCGGCCGGGCCGCCCCTCCTCCCCGGGGGAACGAGTTCCAGGACTCGCGGACGATCGGCTCCCGCCTCCTGTCGCAGCAGGCCGGGCGGTTCCCCGACGTCGCGGCGCCGGAGATCGGCGGCCTCTTCCTCCTGATCATCCTCTACCTGATCGTCGTCGGGCCGCTCGACTACGGCATCCTCCGGATGTTCCGCAAGCTGGAGTTCACCTGGTTCACGTTCCCGGCCTACGTCGTCCTCTTCACCCTGTTCATCCTGCTCGTCGGCGGCGCGTTCATCCAGCGGGCCGCCCATCAGCGCGAGATCGCGGTCGTCGACCACTACCCCGACACCTCGTTCGTCCGCAGTCGGGCCCTGAGCGCCGTCCTCGCGCCGGCCGACGTCATGTACAAGGTCGAGGACGCCCTGCCGCTCAGCTCCAACTTCATCGAGCGGGACCGGCTGAACGATTCGGGGAACAAGGTCACCGACGTCCGGATGGTCCGCGCGACGCCTCGGATGACGGAGAACTGGCTGATCAACCGCAACTTCACCGGCCTGGCGATGGCCGACCGCTGCGGCTCGGCGCCCTCCCCGCTCACGTTCGCGATCAAGTCGCAGGACAAGATGGACCTCCAGATGACCGTGAAGAACGCCACCGGCGAGACGTTCGAGACGTCGGCGCTGGTGACGCCGCGCGGCGTCTACACGATCGCCTCGATCCCTCCGGGCGAGAGCACGGTGTCCGGGTCGCGCCTCTGGACGACGGTCGCCGAGTTCGTCCAGAAGGAAGGCCAGCGGGCGCCTCGAGGCGACGAGTCCGAACGGTACGTCCGCAACCAGGTCCCCGGCAACGAGCACGCCGAAGTCGGCATCAAGGAGGCGGAGCTGAACCCCCTGGTGCGCAAGGCGCTTATCGGCCTCTCGTTCCCCGGCGAAGCCGACTCCGAGCACGAGCTCCTGTCGGGCCTCGCCAAGAGCCTCGAGGCCCGCAAGTGGCTGGAGACCGGCGGATCCGTCCTGCTCGTCTGGCCGCAGCGGCCCGACCCCGTCGTCAAGTTCGAGCCCAAGCCGGGCCGTCTCACCTCCGTGACTCTTTACCGCTTCTTCCAGGGGCCACCGCCATGATCGAGGTCAAGGATCTCGGGAAGTCCTACGGGACCCACCCCGCCCTGCGCGGCGTCACGCTCTCGATCCAGGCCGGCGACATGTTCGGCCTGATCGGGCCCAACGGCGCCGGCAAGACCACGCTGATCCGCATCCTGGCGACGCTGCTCCAGCCCTCCGCGGGCAGCGCCACGGTGAACGGCCACGACGTGACCCGCCAGGCCCAGGCGGTGCGGCGCGAGATCGGCTACATGCCCGACTTCTTCGGCGTCTACGAGGAGCTGAAGGTCCGCGAGTATCTCGAGTTCTTCGCCGCCACCTACGGAATCCGGGGCGCCAAGCGGAAGGCCACGGTCGACGGCGTCCTCGAGCTGACGGACCTGACGGAAAAGAAGGACGCGCTGATCGCGTCGCTCTCGCGCGGCATGCAGCAGCGGCTCGGCCTCGCCCGCGTCCTGGTCCACGACCCCAAGGTGCTCTTCCTCGACGAGCCGGCGTCGGGCCTCGACCCGCGCGCCCGCATCGAGATCCGCGCGCTCCTCAAGGAGCTGCGGAACATGGGCAAGACCATCCTGATCTCGTCCCACATCCTGGCCGACCTCGCCGACCTGTGCAACAAGATCGGCCTCATCGAGCGCGGCAAGCTGCTCTACGCGGGCGGACTGCGCGAGGCGATGGCCCAGGTGCAGGGCGACGACGTCTGGCTCGTGGAGGTCTTCGAGGACACCGACAAGGCCCGGAAGACGCTCGAAGCGCAGCCCTTCACGGAGGCCGTCACGGAGACCGAGGGCCTCCTCCGGATCAAGCTCCGGCCGGGCCACCCCGAAGTCCATGTCATCCCCCAGGTGCTTCTTCAGCAGAACCTCCGCCTCAAGCTCTTCAAGGTCGCGGAGGTGACGCTCGAAGACGCGTTCCTGAAGCTCACCAGGGGAGAGGTGTCTTGAGGGTCGCGGATCCCGTCGCGCTCAAGGAGCTGCGCGGCGTCTCGCGGAAGTGGCAGACGTACGTCGGGCGGTGCCTCTTCGTCGGCATCACCGCCTACCTCCTCTACGAATACTGGAAGGAAGCCTGGGTCACGCGCCACGCCATGTCCGCGTCGGTCTCGATCTCCGAGTACGCGCGGCTGGGGCGCGAGATCTTCATCCGCTGCGAGATGGTGAGCATCGGCCTCACGGTCCTCGCCGCGATCATCGCCGCGTCCGACATGCTGGCCCGCGAGATCCGGGACGGCACCCTCGGGCTCCTGTTCCTCACCTTCCTCACGCCGCGGCGCGTCGTGCTCGGGAAGTTCAAGGCGGCGATGATGATCGCGCTGGCGCTCTACCTGTGCAGCCTGCCCGTGCTCGCGATCGCGGTCTACCTGGGCGGCGTCGGCGCGGTCGACCTGGCGCGAAGCGCGGTCTTCACGCTGGGGCTCGCGGCGGTGGGCGTGTCGATCTCGCTCTCCTATTCGGCGCGGCTCAAGTCCGGCGGCGCGGCCGTCGCGGCCACGATCCCGCTGATGATCGTCTGGGGGGTGATCTCCCTTCTCGCCGATTACATCGGCCGGACGTTCTACCAGAACCTGTACGGCTCGGCGGTCCAGGTCCACAAAGGCGGCGTCGCGACCGCGGCGTTCGCGGTCGGCTTATGCGCCCTCTACCTGAACCGCGCCCTTGCCCAGGTCCGGGAGAAGACGGGCGTGATCCCCGGCCCGGCCGAGCTGGCGCGCGAGCAGCGGGCGCTCAAGATCGAGGACCTTCGCGACCGCCACGTGTCGAAGCCGCGCCGCATCCTCCGGACCTGGCGGGCGGTCTGGGAGGAGAACCCGCTCCTGTGGAAGGAGTTCACCCTCCGTCCGGCGCTCCGCATCCGCGAGGACTGGCGGATGCGCTGTTACGTCGTCCTCTTCAGCTTCTTTTTGACGAGCTGGGTCGTCTCGGGCTTCCGGGGCGGCACCGGGTTCTTCAACTTCTGGGGCGCGTTCTTCACGGCCGTCGCGCTCGCGAGCGGCTCGATGCTGTTCGCGCCGGAAAAGGAGGGGCGGCAGTGGCTCCTGCTGCTCTCCACGCCCGTCACCGCGGTCCAGATCGTCCGGGCGAAGCTGCTCTGCGGCCTCATCTTCCCCGAGGCGCTGGGCATCCTGCTGCTCTACATCATGGTCCTGTCGGTGTGGCTCGGCTTCCAGAGCCTCGTGGTCATCGCCACGGTTGCACTCGCCGCTTCGCTCTTCATCTTCTTCTGCTATGCCCTGGCGGCGTCGGCGTCGCTGCGGGCGAAGACGGCCCGGAGCGCGTTCATCTTCTCCGCGGGCATCGTCGCGTTCCTCCTGACCGTTCCCCCGCTCCTCGGCGCGGCCGTCCGTCCGCTCTACCCCGCCCAGAGCCCCGTCTGGAACGAGCTCTGGAACTGGTTCGAGGCGCTCGATCCGGTCACCGTCCTGTCGGCCTTCGACGTGGACACGCGCTCCTCGCGCAGCCTCCCCCTCGAGGCGGCCGGAATCGTGTCGCGCTTCTTCATCCTCTACCTTCCCGTGACCCTCTTCCTCCCGGTCGAGATGGTCTGGCGCTTTCGCCGCATCGCAATTCGAGCATGAACCCCGAAAACCGAACAGGGCCCCCCGCGGGGGAGGACGATTCTGTTCGGTTTTCGGATTTCGGATTTCGGATTTACCCTGCATAATCCAGTGAACCATGAAGCGGCCTGAGCTCCTCGACGCGGTGACCCTGAAGGAGGTCTTCGGCATCTCCCGCCGCGGGCAGACCTACTTCGGGCGCGTCGTCTACGTCGGCCTGATCGGGCTGATCATGTACCAGTTCTGGTCGTCGATCATCGCCAACACGCCGTTCCTCTCCCCCTCCGTCTACGCGCGGCTGGGGCGAGAGCTGTTCAGCCAGTTCGTCCCGCTCCAGATGTTCATGGTGTCGCTCGCCTCGATCGGCGCGTCGGCCGACCGGGTGATCCGCGAGGAGCGGGCGGGGACGCTCGGGCTCCTCCTGCTCACGCCGCTCACGGCAAAGAAGATCGCGCACTCGAAGTGGAAGGCGGCGATGGCCCAGTCGGGCTCGCTCATCCTCTGCGGCGTCCCGGTGGTCGCCGTCTGCGTCTACCTCGGCAGCGTCGGCCCGTGGGACCTGCTGTGGTGCTTCTCGCTGACGGCCGCGATGGCGATGCTCGGCGCGGCGGCGGGGCTCCGCGCGTCCGCGGTCTGCGCCTCGGTCCCGCGCGCGCTGGTCCTGGCGCTGCTCTACGTCCTCGGCTACGCGCTCCTGCCGCTGACGCTGCTCTTCATCGCCGGCGTGGGTGCGATCTACGCCGCCCCCTTCCTCCATCCCGTCTACTCCGCCTGGTGGCTGGTGTTCGGCAAGGTCACGTCGGACTCGATCTGGAACTACGCCTGGATTCCGTCGACGATCATGTCCTATGTCGCGGCCCGCTGGATCGTCTCGGGCGTCGGAACCCTGATCGAGAAGCGCGTGAAGTCGCCGCGCGCCCCCACGCTTCCCTCGGACACGGACCTGGGCACGGCCGTGAGGCCGCTCTCCAAGAAGAAGGAGCGGCTCACCCGCGAGGTGTGGGAGGGCGACCCGCTGCTCTGGAAGGAGTTCCTCACCCGCGCCGGGAGCCGGTGGTCGTCCGAGGTCAAGTCGATGTTCCTGGTCTACTCGCTGATCTTCATCGCGCTCTGCTGGCTCTTCACGCGCGGATCGAGCCTGGGGACGTTCTCCTTCCTCGGCGCCCTCTTCTGCTTCCTGGCGCTGGTGAACGGAGCGTCGCTCTTCGCGCCCGAGAAGGAGGGACGGAAGATCGAGATGCTCCTCTCGTCGCCGATCTCGTCGTTCGCGATCGTCAAGAGCAAGCTGCTGGCGGGCGTCGCATCGCCCGAATCGCTCCGGATCCTCGTGCTCGCGCTGGTCACCGCCGCGGGGTTCTCCTGGTGGTCGGGCCCCGGCGTGTTCCTCTACATCGGCGTCCTCTTCCTGTTCCTCCTCTTCGTCTTCATGCTTTCGGCCGCCGCGTCGCTCCACGCCGCCACGCTCCAGGGGGCCGCGCTGGCGACCGCCGGCATCCTCTGCTGCATCCTGCTCGTGCTGCCGATCGTCGTCGCGATCCTGACGCCCCCCTCGGCCATCGGCGGGACGCTGCCGCCGGCCCTCTACCTGCTGTCGACGCTCAACCCGGTGTGGGTCCTCGAGCCGCTCGAGACGGCCCACGGGCTCGAGGCGGGCAAGGCGTTCGGCCGCTTTCTGATGTTCTCCGCGGTCTACTTGAGCTCGGTGTCGGGCCTCGCGGGGCTGATGCTGTGGCGCTTCGACCGCATCATGGGCCGCGCCTGAGGGCGAGGAGCACCAGCGCGACCGCGACGACGAGCGGCCAGGCGGACGCGGGATGGGAGGCCGCCCAGCACCAGAATCCCGAGCCGGTGGAGACGACCGCGACCGATCCGCTCCCGCTCCCCGACCCGATCACCTCGACGAAGGCCCCGGCGCTCAATCGACCGTCGGCGTCGCGGGTATGGACCCAGTAGCGGTAGTCGCCCGTGACGACCGTATTGAAGTCGGTCACCGAGGTGTCGAGCCCCAGCGTGAATTCGACCACCGACTCGAAGACGTCCAGCCGTTCCCGGAACACCGTGACGCCCACGACGGTGGGATCGGCGGGAAGCGTCCAGAAGACCGTCACGGAGCCGTCGGCGTTCGGGGTCGCGCCGATCGTCGACACCGGCGCGGGCACCGACAGAGCCAACAGGAGCGCCACCGCGCGCATCTGATACTATGGATCCGTCCTCCGGGACCAAAGATACGATGAACCTCACGGAAGGCTTCGACATTTCTCCGGCCAAGGTGGCCGCGCTGCTCGCGAGGATCGCCGCGCTCGGGATCGATCCGGCCGCCATCGAGGAGCAGTTCGTCCGGGGCGGCGGCCCGGGCGGCCAGAAGATCAACAAGACCGCCAACTGCGTCGTCCTCCGTTACGCGCCGCTGGCGCTCGTGATCCGCTGCCAGCGGGACCGGCGCAGGAGCATCAACCGGTTCCTGGCGCTGCGGGAGCTGGTCGACCAGGCCGAGATGAAGGTGTCGCCGGGGACGTCGGAGCGGCTGCGGGAGATCGACCGGAAGCGGCGGAACAAGGCCCGCGCGGGCCGACGGGCAAGGGCGAAGCTCAAGCCGCCGGAGGCGCCACCTTCCTGACCGCGTCCTCGACGGAAGTGGCCCAGGGAAAGATCTGGTCCACGCCGATCGTGGTGAAGAAGTGCCACTGGGCCGTGTTGGACGGCCGGACGTAGCAGAGCTTCCCCTTGACCTTCTCGTACTGCGAGACCGCGTGGCCCAGCGTGTTGATCCCGGCGCTCGAGATGTAGGTCAGCGCCGAGAGGTTGACCACCAGGTGGAGCTGTTTGCGGTCCAGCTGAGTCTGGATCGCCTCCTCGACCTGGTAGTAGTGGACATGGTCCACCGAGCCCGCGACGTGGATCACGACGACGCCGCCCTTGGGCTCCCCGACCACGACGCTGATCTTGTTCTCCACCATCCCCGGGGAGCATTCTACCCCGCGAGGATGCCGCCGACAATATTTAGGCCGCGGGGACGATCGGGGCTTGCGGCTTCGGAAGCTCGCTGGTGCAGAACTTGCACCGGGAGGCCTCCGGATGGTTGCCTTCCTTGCACGCCGGGCAGACCTTCGTCGGCGGCGGCGGCGCCTGCTTCACGAACATCTTGGTGATGAAGAAGACGACCGTCGCGATGATGACGAAGTCGAGCAGCGTCCCCAGGAAGTGGCCGTACGTCCAGTTGAATCGCCAGAATCCCCACGACAGCGAGCGCCAGTCTCCCTTCGGTGTCAGGACCCCCGCGATCGGCATCACGAGGTCTTCGACGATGGAGTTGACCAGCTTCGTGGTCGCGGCGCCGATCACGACGCCCATCGCCAGGGCGAACATGTTCGTCTTGAGCAGGAACTCCCGGAATTCCCGGGCGTACCGTCCGGGCTCCACTCTCGAGATCAGGGCTTTGGTGTCGACCATGACTCCCTCCTAGAACGTCAATCCGAGGCCGATGAAAAAGGTGTCGTCTTGCTTCTTGAGACCCGGCGACGGCCGGTTGTCGAATTCCGTGATGACACCGCCGAGCAGGGTCCAGCCGCCGCCGAGCGCCGTGCCCAGCGTGGCCTCGTTGCGGAGCTGGTAGTCCTGGGAGTGCTTGAAGTTGGGGTAGATCGTGAACAGGTCCTTGAACTCGAAGCCGAAGGGCAGCGCCACCCGGAGCTTCAGCGAGGCGCGGGCGCCCAAGTGGGACTCATCGCTCGCGACCTTGAAGTCGTTCGTGAAGTACGCGATGCCGGCCTCGGTGGAAAGGTCGATCTCCTTCTGCTTCAGGAATTCGTACCCGAAGCCGGCGCTCGTGATCGTGCCGATCCGAAGGTCCTTGAACGCGTCGCTCAGCAGCTCCTCGCTGAGGTACGCATAGAAGAGCTCCGTGATTTTCAGGTTGTACTTGCCGATGCCGTAGCCGTTGCGCTCCGTGAGCAGGCCGCTCTGCTGCGCGTACCGGAAGATCGCGCGGATGAGGATCAGGTCGTCTTCCGTCTCGCGGGTGCCTTCCCCGGCGATCAGGAACGAGCGGACGTGGGTGTTGCCGTCGGTCGCCTTCCCCGACGCGGTCAACGAGCCATGCCATTGCGTGGGCGGCTTGTTGAAATGGGTGACCTTGGCGGGATCCACCTCGACCGGCGCCGCCGCGCCCTGCGTCTCGATCTTCAGCCGTCCGTCCGTGCCCGGCGAGAGCTTGCCTTCCAGCTCCTCTTTCGTCGTCAGCCGGACCTTGACGGGATTGTCGGTCTTGACGGAGACCACCTGGGCCCAGTCGATCTTGAGAGGACCCGAATGGGTCGTTTCCAGGACCAGCTTGCCGCCCGACAGGGACGTCACCTTGCCGGTCAGCCGGTCGCCGTTCTTGAGCTTCACCTCGTCGTCCGCCGCGCCGACTGCGGCCAGCAGAAACACCGCCACCATCCCCGGGAGCACCCTCATCGCATCCTCCTCTATCGTTCCCGCAAGGAACATATCAATCCGTGAAGGGGTGTCAACGAATCCGGAACCGTCTACGACGAATCTGGCTACCGGTTGCGGACGTCGTCGAGGAGGGCTTTTCCTTCCGGAGTGAAATGAGCGTGCGAGACGGGGCGGCGGAGCTCGCCGTGGAGGAACGGGAGCTGCTGGAGCTGCTCGGGCGCGATCTCCTTGAATCCGGCATCGAAGATCTCGAGGTAGGCCTGGAGCGAGTTGTTCGTGGGACCGAATCCCTTCGCGTAGAGGTATTTCTGCTCCAGGTCGCGCGCGACCGTCTCGGCGCGCGGGAACCGCTTCTCCCGGTCGTGGGCCAGCATCTTCATGCAGATCTCGGAGATCGGCTCCGGGACGTCGGTCCGCACCTTGTGGGGCGGCAGGTACGGCTTGCTGAGGAGCCGACGGACGTAATCGAGGCGCTCTTCCGGCTTCAGCCGCATCGGCACCTTCTGGACGAAGATGCCGGTGAGCAGCATGTAAAGCACGAGCCCCAGCGAGTAGACGTCGGTGCGGGCGTCGACCGCCTCGCCCGAGATCTGCTCGGGCGACATGTAGGAGATCTTCCCGATCAGCCCCTCCTCCTTCTGCTCGACGGCGACGCCGAAGTCGGAGAGTTTCGCCACGCCCTGCGTGTTGAGCAGCAGATTCTCGGGCGAGATGTCGCGGTGGATGATGGAGAGATGGGCGTACGCGAGCGACCGGGCGATGCGGCTGACGATGAACGACGCGAGCATCACGGGGATCAGCAGGTCGCGCTTGAAGTGCTCGTTCTGGAACGTGCGGACGTCCGTGCCCTCGATGTAGTCCATCACCATGAGGTAGAGCTTCTGCTCGGGGGTGGCCTGCGGGACGATGCGCATCCGGGTCCGGGCGTCGCCGAACCGGCCGGGAATGGAGCCCTTCTGGATGGCGTGGCGCTTCGCGTCCTCGAACGACAGCTTGTCGAACTCCTGGAGGAACTCCGCCGGAAGCTGGCCGTAGGGGATCGACTCCAGCCCGTACGTCTTGACGATGTTCTCGTGGCGCAGGCCCGTGGCGATGTTCGCCTCCTGCTTGAGGCGCATCTCGTGATCGGCCGACTTCGTGCGGATCGTCTTGAGCGCGACCAGGTCGGCCACGCCCTCGCTGTTCTTCTCCGCCAGCAGCACGATGCCCATGCCGCCGCGGCCGATCTCGCCCACCACGGTGTAGGTGGACGACGAGGTGAACTTCAGGCCTGAAAGATCCACAGTGAAAGTATACCGCTTGAGAGAGGGCGTCGGATCTCTAGAAACCCTTCTTGATCTGCATCGCCGGGCGGGCCTCGGTAAGCTTTTCGCTGCCGACGCGGCCGCTGGAGACGCCCTTCAGCAGGAGCCTCAGGTCGTTCGGGCTGGTCGAGGTCGCCGTCGCCTCGGCTTCGCTGATCGTCCGGTCCAGCGTCAGCTTGGCGAGCGACTGGTTGAACGTCTGCATGCGGTAATAATCGCCCGAGGCCGCCATCGCCTTCTCGATCGCGGAGGTCTTCCCTTCCTGGATGAGCTCGCGGATCTGGGGGGAATTGATCATGATCTCCATCGCCGCGACCCGGCCGCTGCCGTCGGCGCGGCGGACCAGGCGCTGACTCACGACGGCCTGGAGCGCGAGGGACATCTGGGCCCGCACCTAGCCGTGCGAGTCGGACGGGAAGGTCGTGATGATGCGGTCGATGGTCTGCTTGGAATCGTTCGTGTGGAGGGTCGAGAACACGAGGTGGCCCGTCTCGGCCGCGTGCATCGCCAGCTCGATGGTCTCCGGGTCCCGCATCTCGCCCATGAGGATGACGTCGGGGTCCTGGCGCAGGACGCGGCGGAGGGCCTCCGAGAGCGACTTCACGTCGTTCCCCAGCTGGCGCTGGCGGATCGTGCACATCTTGTCGGAGTAGACGAACTCGATCGGGTCCTCGATGGTGACGATGTGGAGCGGCGACGTCTCGTTGATGTGGCTCATCATCGCCGCCAGCGTCGTCGACTTGCCGCTGCCGGTGGGACCCGTCACGAGGACCAGCCCCTGCGGCGCCTGGCAGATGTCCTTCAGCACCGCGGGCAGCCCCATGCCGTCGAGCGTCGGGGTCGTCAGGGGGATGACGCGGAGCGCGGCGCCGAACTGGCCCCGTTCCTTGAAGGCGTTGAGGCGGAACCGGGCGACGTCGCCCAGCTCGTACGACGCGTCGACCTCGAATTCTTCCTGGAGCCGGGTCCATCCGCTGGCGCCCACCAGCTTCTGGAGGACGGCGTGCATGTCCTGCTCGGTCAGCGGAGGGAATTCGCTCGGGAGGAGGTCGCTCGAGATCCGCATGAGCGGCGGGCGGCCGACCTTGAGATGGAGGTCCGACCCGCGGCGGCCGACGAGCTCCTTCAGGATCGCGTCGATGTCGATCATCTAATTCTCCGTGCCCCGGGCCAGCAGGTCGCCCGCGGTCCGCCCGATCCGCTCCACGAGCTCGATCTCGTGCCGCTGGAACTGGTTGCTCCCCGTCTTGTTGACCAGCTCGATCACGCCGAACACCTTGTCCTGGTGGACCATCGGCACGGCCAGCAGCGACCTCGTCTCGAAGCCGAGCGCCTTGGTGAAGGCGGCGGCGTGGCGCGGGTCGCTGGCGACGTCGCTCACCGGCAGCGACCGCCCGTCCTGGGCACACGCGCCCGCGATGCCCTGCCCCTTCTTCAGCTTGAGGCCGAGGACCTTGTCCGCCACCCGGCCCCGGGCGGCGACGAGCGTCAGCCCGCCCTTCTTCTCCAGGCGGAAGACCGACGACGCCTCGCACGGCAGCGCGACCATGGCGATGTCCAGGATGTCGTTGTGGAGCCGCTCCGCGAGGTGAGGCCCGCTGAAGAGGCAGAGGAGCCGCTCGAGGACCTGGTTCTTCACGGAAAGCCGCGCCGCCGAGTCCATGAGATAGCGGCTGGTTTCGAACGAACCGCCCTGGGGGAGGTCAGGCACGACGGAAGTATACCCCACGGACCCGTACCCAGTACGGCAGTACCCCGCACCCCGGCAGAAGGCCCTCCCTCGTCCTTCTGCGGGATTGACTCGGGAGGTGGCGGGTCCCTCCCTGCAGGAGAAGCAGGCAAAGCAAAGCATTGGTTGTTGTCCGCGTTGGAGGGCGGAGCCCGCCACCGTCGGAGCCATTCCCGCAAAAGGGCGACGACGGGCCTTCTGTCGGGGTACGGGGTATGGATTACTGGCCGTGGAGGGAGGGAGAGTTGATGGCCCCCAGGACTTCCTTCCGGAGCCGAGTCACGCTGGTTTTCTCGCCGGTCAGGACGCGGTTCGTCAGCACGACCGCGAAGCGGCCGCTGGCGGGATCGAGCCAGAGGAGCGTCCCCGTGAAGCCGGTGTGGCCGACGCCCGGCTTGTAGGGCCAGTCGTCGAAGACGTCCCAGCCGAGGCCGCGCGTGTGCTCGTCGGGGGCGAACATCTCGGCGACGGTTTCCGGCTTGAGGACGCGGCCCTGGAGGAGCGCGCGGCAGAAGATCGCCAGGTCGGCGCCCGTCGAGAAGAGCCCCGCGTTGCCCGACTGATGTTCCGGCGTCGCGTAGGACCGCGCGAGAGGATCGTGGACGACGCCCTGGAGGTCCTTCCCCGTCGGCGCGCACCGCGCCGCGGGCGGCGAGAAGCTCGTGTCCTTCATCCCGAGCGGCTCGAAGAAATTGACCCGCACGTAGTCCGCGAGCGGCATCTTCGTCACCGTCTCCACGATCCGGGCCGCGGAGATCATGTTGAGGCAGCTGTAGGTGTAGCCGCCGCCGTTCGGCCTCAGCGCGGCGATCTCCGCGATGATCCCGTCCGAGGTCCGCGACTTCGGGGTGAGGTACGCCGGCAGCCCCGAGCAGTGGTGGAGGCACTCCCGGATCGTGATCCGGCGCCCTTCGAACGGCTTCAGGTACTTCCCGATCGGCTCGTCGAGCGAGAGCTTTCCCTCCTCGACGAGCTTCATGACGGCGGTCGTGGTCGCCACGACCTTCGTGCAGGACGCCAGGTCGTAGATCGTGTCGAGCGTCGCGGCCCCGAACGCCCGGGCGTAGGTGACGCGGTCCAGGTCGCCCGCGACGATCACCGCCGACGGGATGTGGTCCTGGTCGAGGATCGGCGGGACGAGGGTGTCGAGCGCGGAAGGGGGAGCCGCCGACTGGCACGACGCGAGGGCCAGCAGGACGACCGCCGCCGCTATCCGCATTCCTTCTCGGTCATCTCCCGGTAGGCCCCGCGCAGCTTGAGCGTGACGGGGCCGGGCTTGCCGTTCCCCACGGGCTTGCCGTCGATGGACACCGCCGGCATGACCTCGGTGGTGGTCCCCGTCATGAAGACCTCGTCGGAGCCCATCGCCTCGGGCAGCGTCACGGCCTGGTGGCGGACCCGGACGCCCAGCTGGCGGGCGAGCTCCAGGAGCGCGTCGCGCGTGACCCCGTTCAGGATCCGGTGGTCGGCCGGATGGGTGTGGAGCGCGCCGTTGCGGACGAAGAACGCATTGGAGGTCGTGCCCTCGGTGACGACGTTGTCCCGGACGAACAGCCCCTCGTCGCAGCCGGCCTCGACGGCCTTCTGCTTGGCGAGGATGTTCGGCAGGAGGCAGATGGTCTTCAGGTGGCAGCGGCCCCAGCGGTCGTCGGCGACGGTCTTGAGGGTGTAGGCCTTGTCGTCCGGGGGCCGGGTCGCCGCACTCGCGTAGGCCACAAAAGTAGGACGGATCTCGCGGGGAAAAGCATGCACGCGCGGCGCCGTTCCACGGGTGACCTGGAGGTAGATCGTGGCCTCCTCGAGGCCCTTCGCGACCGCGCGGCAGACCTCCTCGATCTTCTGGAGCGGTTCGGGCAGCGCCATCTCGATGCCCTTGACGCTCTGCTCGAGGCGCGCGAGGTGCTTGCCCAGCCGGAACGGCTTGCCGTGGTAGACGCGGATCACTTCATACACTCCGTCGCCGAACTGGAAGCCGCGGTCTTCGACCGGGACTTTGCCCTGCTCGAGCGGAAGGTATTCGCCGTTGAGATAGAGGTTGGTCATGGTGTTGAGATGATAGCAGAGAAAGCCGGATCAACGCTTGGGTTTCGGATCGCGCGGGGCCGACGCCTCCATGCGCAGCTGAGCCTCGGAACGGGCCTGGATGTCGCCGATCTGGCGCGTCATCTCCCGGATCGCGAGGGTCACGAGGACGGCCCCGGCGATCGCGGCGACCCAGCCGATGCCCATGACGACGTTCTTTCCCGTCGGATCGGGCCGTTCGAGGTTCGGGACGCCCTTGTTGAGATCCCGCTCGTACTTCAGCGCCGCGGTGCTCTTGGTGACGCTGCCGCCCACGACCATCAGCAGCCCGAGACAGAGGGCGATGGCTCCCACGGTGGCGCGCCCGCGCGTCGTCATGAATGGATTTTACCGCACGGCGCGACTAGTGGCCGGTTCCTTTCATCGCCGCGGTGATCTTGCCGAGCGTCGCCTTCGCGTCGCCGAAGACCATCATGGTCTGCGGCAGGACGAAGAGCTCGTTCTCGATCCCGGCAAATCCGGGCTTCATCGACCGCTTGAGGACGATGACGGCCTTCGACTTGTCGACGTTCAGGATGGGCATGCCGAAGATCGGGCTGCCCGGCGAGGTCTTGGCCGCGGGATTGACGACGTCGTTCGCGCCGACGACGATCGAGACGTCCGTCCGCTCGAACTCGTCGTTGATCGCGTCCAGTTCGTACAGCTGGTCGTAGGGGACGTTCGCCTCGGCGAGGAGCACGTTCATGTGGCCGGGCATGCGGCCGGCCACCGGGTGGATGGCGTACTTGACGTTGGTCCCGTTCGCCGCCAGCGCGCTCGCCAGGTCGCGCGTGGCGTGCTGCGCCTGGGCGACGGCCATGCCGTAGCCGGGCACGATGATCACGCTCTGGGCGATCTTCAGCAGCTCCGCGGCGTCCTCGACCGTGCCCTCGCGCACGCTGCCGCCCTTCCCGCCTCCGCCCGCCGCGGCCGTGGCGTCGCTGCCGAACGCGCCGAAGATGACGTTCGCGAACGACCGGTTCATCGCCTTGGACATGATCAGCGCCAGGATGAAGCCGGAGCCGCCGTCCAGCGCGCCGCAGATGATCAGCACGTTGTTGTCGAGCGCGAAGCCGGAGGCCGACGCCGCCAGTCCCGCGTAGGAGTTCAGCAGGCAGATCACGACCGGCATGTCCGCGCCACCGATCGGCAGCACCAGGGAGATGCCCAGGAACAGCGCCAGGCCCACCAGCCCGTAGAAGACCGCGGACAGGCCGGGGTGGATCGTCAGCGCGATCAGAACGACGAGCGCCCCCGCCAGGAGGATGAAGTTCATGGCGTTCTGGCCCTTGAACGTCATCGGCTTGCCCGGAAGGATCTCGGCGAGCTTGCCGAAGGCCATGAGCGACCCGGTAAACGTGATGGCGCCCATCAGGACTTCGAACGAGACGGCGCCCATCGCGAAACTTCCATGCTGCTGCGGGTGGCCTTCCAGGTATTCGCCGATGCCCACGAGCGCGACGGCGAGGCCGCCGCCGGCGTGCGAGAGCGCGATCCGCTCCGGCATCTTGGTCATCGGGATGAGGAGGCCCATCGGGACGCCGACGACCGTGCCGACGACCAGCCCGCCGATGATCCACCAGTAGTTGACGATGTCGCGGTGCACCAGCGTGCCCAGGACGCCGAGCACCATGCCCAGCACCGCCATCTGCATGCCCCGCCGAGCCGTCTCCGGGTTCGTGAGCATCCGGAGGCCGACGAGGAAGAGCAGCGACGCGACGAAGAGCGACACGCGGTAGACGACGACGCGGCCGTCGGTTCCCCCGGCCGCGTGCTGTTCGACGAGAGAAGCGAGGAGGGCGATCACTTCTGCGCCTCCTTCTTCTTGAACATCTTGAGCATCCGGTCGGTGATCACGAAGCCGCCGACCACGTTGATGGTGGCCGACGCGACCGCGACCGCGCCCAGGATGGGGATCAGCAGCGAATCCGACTTCCGGCCCGCGATCAGGAGCGACGCGACGAGCGAGATGCCCGAGATCGCGTTCGTGAACGCCATCAGCGGCGTGTGCAGCAGCTGCGGGACCTTCGAGATGATCTGGTATCCCAGGAACGCCGCCAGCGAGAAGACGTAGAGGCCGGCGAGGATGTGGTCGATGGTCACTTGACGGTCTCCTTGACCTTGGCGTGCACGATCTCGCCCTCCTTCGTGATCACGCAGCCCTTCGTGATCTCCTCGTTCAGGTCGATCTTCCAGTTCCCGTCCGCCGTGATGTGGAGCAGCAGCTTCTCGATGTTCCGCGAGAACGCCTGGCTCGCGTGGAAGGCCACGTTGCTCGGCACCGACAGGCCGCCGATGATCGTCACGCCGTGCTTCACGACGTCCTTCCCCGCCTCGGAGCCGGCGACGTTGCCGCCCTGCTCGGACGCGAGGTCGACGATGACCGACCCGGCGCGCATCGACTTCACCTGCTCCTCGGTCACCAGCACCGGCGCCTTGCGGCCCGGGATCAGCGCCGTCGTGATGACGACGTCGGCCTTGGAGATGGCCGCCGAGATCATCGCCGCCTGCGCCTTCTTGTATTCTTCGGACTGCTCGGCCGCGTAGCCGCCGGTCCCCTGCTTGTACTCCACGCCCTGGACCAGGAGGAACTTGCCGCCGAGCGACTCCACCTGCTCCTTGGTCTCGGGGCGGACGTCCGTCGCCTCCACGATCGCCCCCAGCCGCTTCGCGGTGCCGATCGCCTGGAGGCCGGCGACGCCGACGCCCATGATGAGCACGCGCGACGGCGTGATGGTCCCGGCCGCGGTCATCAGCATCGGGAAGATCTTGGGCAGCCGGGTCGCCGCGGCGACCACCGCCCAGTAGCCGGCCAGGTTGGCCTGGGAGCTCAGCACGTCCATCGCCTGCGCCAGCGTGGTGCGCGGGATCATGTCCAGCGCGATGGTCATCAGCTTCTTCGCCGCGACGGCCTTGACGAAGTCCGCGCTCGAGAGCGGGTACTGGAGGCTGACCAGCGCGGCCCCCTCCTTCAGCTTCGCGAGCTCGGCGTCGCTCGGCCGGACGATCTTGATGATCGCGTCGCTCGCCGCGATCAGGTCCTCATAGGAGGAGGCGATCGTCGCGCCGGCGGCCTTGTACTCGTCGTCGGAGAACGAGGCGGCCAGGCCGGCCCCCGTCTCCACGACGGTCTCGATCTTCTTCGCCGCGAGCTTCTTGACGGTCTCCGGGATCAGCGCCACGCGCCGCTCGCCGACGGCCGTCTCCTTGGGTATCCCGATCTTCATTCTTTCTTCCGATTGTCGATCTGGGCTCGCTGAAGGCTCCCGCTAAAGTCCACGTACAGCGTCTTCCATTCCGTGAAGACTTCGTACACGGGATGGGTCCCTCCCTCGCGGTGACCGTTCCCCGTGTCCTTGGTGCCCCCGAACGGGAAGTGGCATTCCGCGCCGATCGTGGGGACGTTCACGTACACGATGCCCGTCTCCAGCTCCTGCATCGCGGTAAAGGCGTTGTTGACGTCCCGGGTATAGATCGAGCTGGAGAGACCGTAGGCGGTATCATTCAAACAGGCCACGGCTTCGTCAAGGTCTTTCACCGTCAGCACCGACAGCACCGGGCCGAAGATCTCCTCCCGGGCGATCCGCGCCGAGGGCTTCACGCCGTCGAAGACCGTGGGCGCATAGAAACAGCCCTTCCGGAGGTCGCCGTCCGTCGCGGGCGCCCCGCCGCAGAGAAGCTTCCCCTCCTTCTTGCCGATCTTCACGTACTCGTCGACGGCTTTGACGCGCCCCTCGTTGATCAGCGGGCCGACCTCGTTCTGTTCGTCGAGCCCCGGGCCGATCCTCAGCTTCTTCGCCCGGGCGACCAGGCGGCCGATGAGCTCGTCGTGGATCTTCTTGTGGAGGATGAGGCGCGACGTCGCCGTGCACCGCTGCCCCGTCGTTCCGAACGCGCCCCACAGGACGCCGTCGAGCGCGAGATCGAGGTCCGCGTCGTCCATCACGATCTGGGCGTTCTTCCCGCCCAGCTCGAGGGAGATCCGCTTGAGCATCCGTCCCGCCTCGGCGTGGAGCTCGCGCCCCACTTCCGACGATCCCGTGAAGCTGATGACGCGGGTGTCCGGATGCTTCACGAGCGCCCCGCCGACCGCGGTGCCGGAGCCGTGGACGAGGTTGACGACGCCCGCCGGCAGCCCCGCCTCCTCGAAGACTTCCATCAGGAGGTGGGCGCAGTGGGGCGTATCGCTCGCGGGCTTGAGGACGACGGTGTTGCCGGCGACGAGCGCCGGGAACGACTTCCAGGTCGGGATGGCCAGCGGGAAGTTCCAGGGGGTGTTCAGCCCCGCGACGCCGATGGGCGCCCGGACCGTCCAGCCCGCCTTGTTGGGCAGCTCGCTGGGGGCGGAGAAGCCGTGGAGCCGGCGCCCTTCCGCGCCGTGGACCCACGCGGTGTCGATGCCCTCCTGGACGTCGCCGCGCGCCTCCTTGAGGACCTTGCCCATCTCCCGGGTCATCGCCTGCGCGATCTCTTCCTTGCGACGGCTCAGGAGGGTGCCGACCTTGAAGATCAGCTCGCCGCGCTTGGGCGCCGGCGTCCGGCGCCAGCCGTCGAACGCCTTCTTTGCGGCGGCGACAGCGGCGTCGACGTCCTTGGCGTCGCTCGACGGAAACTCGCCGATGACGTCCTCGAGGTCCGCGGGATTCCGGTCGGGGAAGGTCTTCCCGCTCTTCGCGGCGACCCACTTTCCGCCGATGAAGTTCTTAAACGTGGTCATGGGAGGATTAAACACAAAGTCGCAAAGAGCACAAAGAAGTTACGATAGGCGGATGACCCGGTGGCGGTTCCCGGATCCTTCCGAGGAGGCCGAGCGCGCGGCCATCCTGGCGAAGATCGATGCGTGGTGGCGCGCCTTCGCCGGCTATGCCGACGCGCTCGACGCCTATTTCGAAAGCCGTCGGCTCGAAGACAAGAAGCAGGAAGAACTCGTCGACTTCATGGCCGAGCACCTCGAGGCCATCGAGGACGGGCTCTGCTGGGAATACGGCCCGGCGCTCCACAAGGAGGGGCATCGCCTCGTCATCTCGCCGGAATGGAAGCACGAGCTGCGACCTCTCGTGGACGACCTCCTCCGGCGGGCGCCCCAGCTCCCCCGCTGGGAGTTCTACCCGTATCGGGTCCCCGAGAAGGTCCCCAGGATGCTGGCCACCGTGCAGGCCCGGTGCGACGTCGACTTCAGCGGCACCCTGGTCCGCGTCATCAGCGGAGAGGATTCCCGCCTGAACCTCGAATTCCACTGCCCGGCCTGCAGCGATCCCGAGGACGAGCAGACCGACCAGGCGGGCCTGATCGCGGCGGCGACTCTTCTCGGCGAGGAGCTCGTCATGACCTGGATCGGACCGGTCGAAACGGTGCCCCTCCGGCCCCCGAAGGGCGGCAACGACGATTCGGGATTGCTGCCTCTCGAGCGGCTCCGCGAAACCGTCCAGGCCCGCATCGCGTCGACGGTCGACCGGCTTCCGGACCAACCCTGGTACCTGATCGACCGGGAAGGCCCCCACGCGCCGCGGTGGACCAAGTTTGAGCTGAACGCCGACGATCAGGAAGACTATCCGGAGCGGGAGGACCTGCAGGTCGCCGTCACTCCGTTCGCGGACTTCTGGCGCGAAGCCCACGGCCCCTGGAACTTCTCCTCCTGTCGGCACTCGCGCTTCCGGGAGACGTTCTGCTATCTGAAGATCGACAACCTGATGGGCCTCGGGGCGCAATTCCCGGATCGAGGCTCGATCGAGGATGCCGTCGATGCCGTCCTGCGGCCGGCGGAAGCGGGCGGGACGATCGGAGGCGGAACGGGGACCCGATATCTCTATGTGGACCTCGCCCTGACGGAGGTCGATGCGGCGATTCCCCTGCTGAGACGCGTCCTGCGGGCTGCAGACTTTCCGAAGCGCACCTGGCTCCTGTTCTTCGACGGCGAGCTTGCGGGGGAATGGGTGGGAATGTGGGACGACACGCCGCCGCCCCCCACGCCCCCGGAGGAACCCGAAACCTAGAGGTTCTGGTAGGCGGGGCCGCCGCCGCCTTCGGGGGGGACCCACCGGATGATGTCGTAGGGGTCCATGATGTCGCACGTCTTGCAGTGGACGCAGTTCGAGAAGTTGATCTGCAGCCGGCCGGGTTCGCCGTTCGACTTGCCCACCCATTCGTAGACCGCCGCCGGGCAGAAGTGCTGGCACGGGTTGCCGAACTCCTTCACGCACCGCTTCACGCAGATGTCCGGCTCCAGGACGTGGAGGTGGCACGACTGGTCCTCGTCGTGAATCGTGCCCGAGGCGTAGATGTCGGAGAGCTTCGAGAAGGTCAGCTTGTCGTCGAACTTGATCTTCTCGGGCGCCGCGTCGCTCGACCCGTGGGATTTCTCGAGCGTCTGCATCCGCTGGTGGCCGGGTCCGATCTTGAGGAATTCGAACGGGCTCCAGCCGTTCGTGAACTCCCCCGCCGCCGCGCCGAGCGCCCCGCCGGTAAGGCCGAGCTTGAAGCCTTTCTTGAAGTTGCGCGCCTTCCAGAGCTCCTCCTTGATGAAGCTCGACTCCACGCGCCGGGTGTACGCGGAGAGCGTCGCCTCCGTGCTGTCGCCCTTCTCCAGCGCGTCGAACGCCGTCTCAGCGGCCAGCATGCCGCTCTTGAGCGCGAGGTGGACGCCCTTGAGACGCTGCGCGTCGAGCAGGCTCGCGGAGTCTCCGGCAAGCATCGCCCCCGGCATCTGGAGCTTCGGGACCGCCTCCCAACCGCCCTCGGGGATCGTCTTCGCGCCGTACTCCACCATCTTGCCGTGGTCGAGCATCGCGCGGATCTTGGGATGGGTCTTGAACTTCTGGAGGTTGTGGTGCGGATCGGTGAACGGGTCCTTGTAGTCGAGACCGGTGACGAAGCCCAGGTCGATCCGGTCGCGCGACATCGTGTAGATGAAGCCGCCTCCGAACGTGGCGTGGGGGAGCGGCCAGCTCATCGTGTGGATGACGCGGCCCTTGGGGGTCGACCCCTCGGGCATCTCCCAGATCTCCTTCACGCCCGTGGCGTAGACCTGCGGGGCGCGCCCTTCCGCGAGCCGGTACCGGTCGCTCAAGATCCGCGTGAGCGAGCCGCGGGGGCCCTCGCCGACGATCGTGACCTTCGCCTTGATGTCGACGCCGGGCTCGAAGTTCGCCTTCCGCTGGCCGTTCTTGTCCACGCCCTTGTCGCCCGTGCGGACGCCGACGACCGCGTCCTTCTCGATCAGCGCGTCGACCGCCGGGAAGCCCGGAAAGACGTTGATGCCCAGCGCCTCCGCCTGCTTCGCCAGCCAGCGGACCATCTGCCCGAGCGAGATGATGTAGTTTCCGTCCTGGCGGAGCGAGGGCGGGAGGAACGGCACCTGGACCGCCTCCTCGGCCATCATGAAGTACATCAGGTCCTCTTCGACGGGCGACTCGATCGGGGCGCCCTGCGCCACGAAGTCGGGGATCAGCTCGGCCAGCGAGCGGGGATCCATGACGGCGCCCGAGCAGGTGTGGGCGCCGACCTCCTTGGCCTTCTCGATGACGGTGATGTTGAGCGTCTTGCCGGCGGCCTTCGCGAGCTGGGCCAGGCGGATCGCGCCGCCCAGCCCCGCGGGGCCGGCCCCGACGAACAGCACATCGACGTCCAGAACCTCGTGATCGGACATAGTTCAATTCTAGGTCGCCGGACTCTTTACGACAAGGAACCGCGATCGATGCCGAGTCTTTTCAGCTTCGACGCCTCCACTTTCCTAACCCGCGAAATCCGGCTCCATTCCGGGGTTCGTCGTCGCCCGAGAGCGGGTGGGGATGCGCGAGAAGCCTGTCGGAAACGAGGTGGAGGGCTTCGATGTCCGAAAGGTCCCGCTAGCCGGCGCGGGATTGCGGGAGCTCGTTCCGGCCCGGCTTGGGCGTCACCGAGGTGGGATCTTCCATGATCTCCCGGAGGAAGGCCTTGAGCTGGGCCGACGCCTCGTCGAACTGGAGGCCGATGACCATCGCCCCTGGGAATCGGTCGGTCTTCTTCGCATACCGGACGACGGCCTTGAAGTCCAGCGAGAGGTTCCGGGTCGAGCAGCCGAGGGTCCCCTTCACTCGGTCGTTCACCTCGTACGATCCGCGGAGGATGACCCGGAGTCCGCCCTCGGAGACGTCGACCCACAGCCGGAGCACGTTTCCGGCGAAGATCCCGAGCACGCTCTGGCGGTGGATCGACAGCGAGCATTCCTGGGGCGGGATGAACCGCGGGTAGACGCGATGGGCCTGCCACTTCTTGCCCGACTCGTCGAGCAGCGCCGGCGACGGCTTCGGATGGGACGGCGAGGAGGGGTCCTTGCGCTTCTTCTCGACCGCCTCCTCCAGGCAATGGTCGCAATACTTTTTACCGAGGAGGACCATGGCGCGGCCGTTCTCGAAGTCGACGAGGGCCATCGCTTTCTGGCACCGGTGACACTCGAAGCGGAGGTCCAGGACGCACTTTTCGCAGTACGGCGAGCCCGAGAGCATCAGGGCGCGATCGTACATCGCCCCGTAGGGCTTCACGACCTCCCCGCACGCGACGCAGACGCCCGAATCACTCATCCACTCCTAAATTACCATAAACGATTCACATCAGCCATATAAAATGCACGATGAATGAAATTGGGCGCCGGCGGAGCGGCTCGGGGAAAACCTCAGGGCTCGTCGTCGTCCGGCGGGTCCTTGAAATTGAACGGCACCTCCGGGATCGGCGGCAGCGCGCTGCCGCGTTCCGTGTCCTCCCCCACCGGGGCCGGACTGAAGTACCGGTGATAGAACGCCCGCGTGAGCTGGATGAACTTCTCCCGCTGCCTCTGGACCTCGATCGCGTCGATCAGCGACGCCGCCATCGCCGCCATCCCCGCCCCCATCGCGGCCGTCCCCGCCGCCTTGGCCGTCGACGACGCCCGCGGATCCTGGGCGAAGCTCGCCCCCACCGCCGCCGTCATCAGCCCGCCCGCCGCCAGCAGCGTCGACCCCGTCGAATACTGCGTCTCGGGCGGGACGTAGGGATTGGGATGCTGCGGCCGGGCGCAACCCAGGCCCAGCACCAGAATCGCGGCCATCCGCCTCATATCCCCAACGTACCTCGATTCGGGAGCCGGTTCAAGGAGCCGGATGGTATCCTCCCCCCATGATCATCGCCGCCCTGCTCGCCCTTTCCCTTCAGGATTTCAAGCACGAGAACAGCCCCGACAACCTGAAGCAGCTCTTCGAAAAGCTCCACAAGGCCGTGGCCGGCGGCGACGAGAAGACCGCCCTCGCGCTCACCAACGGGATCCTCCCCGACGCGGCCGCGCTCAAGAAGGGCCTCAAGGACGGCACGCCCGCCGAGACCGTCGCCCAGTGCGACGAGTTCTGGAAGAAGCTCCTCCCGGCCGAGGACGCCAGGCGCGCGAAGGTCTTCGCCGCCGACCCCGCCAACACCGACGTCCGCGTCCACGCGTCGACGACGGAGGACCTCCTGAAGTACGAGAAGGGATCGACCGCGTTCATGCAGTTCCCGGGGGGCGCGAAGAAGCTGGCTGAAACCGTTCTCCGCCCCGGCATGACCTACTACGAGGTGGTGCTCGCCAAGCCCGGCGCCGACGCCGGCATGAAGTTCCACCTGTTCTACTGGACGGGCGAACGCTGGAGCTGCCTCGGCCCTCTCTGGAGGGCGGTCAAGTAGCCCGGAACGCGAGCACGGCGGAGACTGCCGCGTAGGCGACGACCGCGCCCGCCATCACCAGCCAGACCCCCGTGAGGCTGAGGGCGATCCAGAAGACCGGCGGCGCCAGCGCGCAGCCGATCACATCCATGAAGAAAAGCCCCGGAACCGACCGGTCCTTGAACCGTCGCAACGCGATCGGGAACATCATCCCGGCCCCGATTCCGACCGGAGCGAGGTGGACGGCAAACACGAGGCAGCGCACCGCCGTCGGAGCGGCGAGGGTCGCCCCGTTGAGCAGCGGCGCCGTCACCGCGTACAGCACGACCGAGGCGGGAACCGCCGCGTAGAGCCAGCGCCGGCCTTCCCACCGCTGCGAGAGGATGCTGCCGACCCCTCCCCAGAGCAGGAACATCCCCACGGCCAGAGCGGCGCTCAGGTTCGGGTCGCCGAACAGAAGGAAGCTGTTGAACAGGACCAGGCTCTCCAGCAGGAAGGAGCCGAAGCCCAGGACGAAGAAGGACGAGCGGCTCAGGCTCGTGGCCGCCGCCCCCGCGAGCCCCAGTCCGGCCGCGCCCATCAGGACCATCAGGAGGACGTTCCGCCGAAGATATCCCAGCAGCGTGTCGAACCAGACCCCGGTTCCCAGCGAGAACGGAAACAGGTCCGTCGTCGGTCGGCCCTTCGGAATCCAATCCAGGGACACCAGATTCGGATCGAAGACCTCCGGCGGCGTCGCTCCCTTGCGGACGACCACGTGGAGCGCGCTCAGTTTTCCGTAGTAGCCCCACGCGACGCTCCACGAGCGACGGAAAAGCCGGACCTGGTCCGGCGCGATGCCGGCGGACTCCAGCGTCGCGCACATGCGGCGCACGAACTCCTCCTGCTCCTCGACCAGGTACACCCGCTGGATCACGAGCGTCCCGCCGTCCCGGACCCGCGCATACGCCGCCCGGAATCCGGCATCCGTGTACAGGAAGTTGGCGTCGGGGACGCCGGCGCTGCCGATCGCCGACTGCGGGTCGACGAACGAATAGACCACCATGTCGAACCGGCGCTTCTCGTTCTCCAGGAAGTAGCGCCCTTCCTGGACCACGATCTCCGCCGTGCTGTAGCTTTCCCACAGCCAGGGGAACCGCCGGGCCATCCTGATGAATCCGTCGTCGATCTCGACCGCGGTGATCCGGATCGCCGGGCCCAGGAGGTTCCGCAGCACCCGGACGTCGGCGCCCGATCCGCCTCCGATGATCAGGATGTCCTGGACCGGACGCTCCGACTTGATGGCCAGGCGTGCCGTCAGAATGCGCGGATCGTTCAGGTGATCCGCATCGTTCTTGAGGTACGCCTGGAACATCAGCCGGTCCGTGTAGATCGCGAGCGACTCCGGCTTCTCCTCGGCGTCGATCTTGCGGTACCGGCTCCAGACGGACGAGGTGACGGTATACCCGCGGCCGGCGTCCTCGTACTTCGAGAGGACGCCTCCCAGGAGCTCGGCGGCGATGATCGCCGCAACGGCGATGCCGACTCCGCCGGCGGCCGGCCGGCCGATCCCGAGCGGTCGCGCCGACACCCAGGCGGTGACCACGAAGAGGGCGGCCGAGACCAGGGCCGTCTGGATCGGCGTCAGGAAGAACGTCAGGACCCCGCCCGCCAGCGCCCCGATTCCGGACGCCACCAGGTCTACCCCGTAAACGTTCGAGAGCGTGCCCTGCTCCCGGCCCTCGCGGAAGAAGAGCGCGAAGATGAGGCCCTGGAGGAAAAAGATCACCCCGTAGCCGAAGACCGCCGCCCCGAGGAACCCGAGGATCGACGTCCGGAGGTAGGCGTCGCCCGCCGCCACGTCCTTCGTCTCGCCCCCTTGCACCTGGTAGAGGTACCGGGAGTCGCCGCCGGCGTCGATGATCCCCTGGGCGACCGCCATCGTCGCGACGAACACCGGCAGGACCAGCAGCGGCAGCAGCAGGACGCTCCAGCGGAGGACGACGCCGGACCGCGGACCGATCCGATCGGCGCAGAGCGATCCCGCGGCGATGCACGCGACGACGCTGCTGAAGAGGAACGGCGCCAGCGTGAACAGCGTCATCAGCTGGAACCGCAGCTCGCGCAGGAGCGCGATCTGGTACAGCATGAACGACACCGCCATGAGCGACAGGACGGCCAGCCAGGCCCGGGAACCGACGCGGAGAGACGGGTCCGCAGCGGCGGGTGCGGGATCGGCGGTCGACATCGCGTCAGCGATCGATTTCGCCGAGGACGATGTCGATCGAGCCGAGAATCGCGATCAGGTCGGCGATGAGGTTGTTCTTGCCGACCTCGGACATGATGGCCAGGTTGACGAAGCTCGGCGCCCGCACCTTGCAGCGCGTGGGAATCTCCGAGCCGTCGCTCACGATGTAGAAGCCGAGCTCGCCGCGCGGGTTCTCGATCGCCGTGTAGGCCTCGCCCACCGCCGGCTTGATCTTGCGCAGGTCCGCGGCGTACTTGCCCGCGGGCAGCCCGTCCATCGCCTGCTTGATGATCTTGCACGACTCCGTCATCTCGATGATGCGGAGCCAGTACCGGTTCCAGCAGTCGCCGACGACGCCGATGTCGTTCGAGCCGAGCGGCACGTTGAACTGGAACTTCTCGTAGGAGGAGTACGGCATCGCCTTGCGGATGTCGTAGTTGATACCCGACGCGCGGAGGTTCGGGCCCGTCAGGCCCCAGTCCAGCGCCGCCTCCGGCGAGATCACGCCCAGCCCCTTGGTGCGCGTCAGGAAGATCTGGTTCGAGCTGAGCAGGTCGTTGTAGTCCTTGAGGCGGTCGTCGAACTGGTTGAGGAAGTTCTCGACCATCTGGCCGAACTTCTTGTCGACGTCCTTCATCACGCCGCCGACCTTCACGTAGTTGTAGGTCAGCCGCGCGCCGCAGACGTACTCGAACATGTTGAGGATGAGCTCGCGCTCGCGGAACGCGTAGAGGAACGGCGTGAACGCGCCGATGTCGAGGCCGTACGTGCCGAACGCCAGCAGGTGCGAGGCGATGCGGTTCAGCTCGGCCATGATGACGCGGATGTACTGCGCCCGCGGCGGGATCTCGATCGTGAGGAGCTTCTCCGTCGCCAGGCAGAAGGCGAGGTTGTCGCTCATCGACGAGAGGTAGTCCATCCGGTCGGTGTACGGCACGAACTGCTCGTACCGGAGGTTCTCGCCGATCTTCTCGGCGCAGCGGTGGAGGTAGCCCACCACGGGCGTGACCTCGCTGACCATCTCGCCGTCGGTGCGGATCACGAGGCGCAGCACGCCGTGGGTGGAGGGGTGCTGCGGCCCCATGTTGAGCAGCATGTCCTGGGTTTCGAGGGGCTTCGTGCCGGTCGACATGCTTCTCGTCTCGCGCTTAGTTGAGGGGCTTCACCTGGCTGTACGCGCCCACGCGATTCGGCACCGCGGGCGTCACCAGGTACGCGCTCTGGTCGTGCACGGGATTCTTGGCCAGCGTCTGCGCGTGGATCTTCTTCTGGAGCTTGATCAGGCCGTCGAGCAGCGCCTCGGGGCGCGGCGGGCAGCCGGGGACGTACACGTCCACGGGGACCACCTTGTCGACGCCCTTCACGACGCTGTAGCCCCACTTGTAGTAGGGGCCGCCGCCCACGACGCACACGCCCATCGCCAGGACGTACTTGGGATCGGGCATCTGTTCGTAGAGCTTCTTGACCACCAGCGCCATCTTCGCGTTGACGGTGCCGGCCACGATCATCAGGTCGCTCTGCCGGGGGGAGGCGCGGGGGATGACCCCCAGGCGGTCCCAGTCGTACCGGGAGGCCGCCGTCGCCATCATCTCGATCGCGCAGCACGCGATCCCGAAGAGCATCGGCCAGAGGCTCGACGCGCGCGCCCAGTTGGCGACCGCGTCGACGCTCGTGATAACGATGTTCTTGCCGAACTTCCCTTCGATGAGGCTCATGGCCCTAGTGTAGCAATGGGGGTTTTCGACGTCAAACCTTCACGTACAGGTCGTCGTTCACGGCGCCGACCTCGTATTTCCGGACGGAGGAGCCCCCGACCGACAGGCAGTTGCCCGTCGTGACGTCGAACTTCCACTGGTGCCAGGGACAGACCACCGAGAACCCCTCGAGCTTCCCTTCCCCAAGCGGGCCGCCCTGGTGGCCGCACTCGTTCGACATCACGTGGAAGATCCCGTCGACGTTGAAGATCGCCACCTTCGGTCCGCCGAGATCGGAAACGAGGGCCTTCCCCGGCTCGATCTCCGACTTCTTCGCGATGTAGATCCACATCGCGACCGGATCGGCGACCACCTTCGTAGCCGTCTTCGTGTCCTGCTCGATCTTCCGCTGGACGTTGGCGTCGATCTTCTCGGTCTCGGGTTTCGGAGGCATCGGCCGGGTCTGGGGCTTCGGACGCTGCTCCTGCCGCGGCGGACGCGGCGGAGGTGCCATCCGCTGAGGAGGCGGCGGCAGCTTCACGGTCGTGTCGGTGGGCAGGACCGGGGTCGCCGGCGCAGCCTCAGCCGCCGGTGCGGCGTCGGCCGACGGACCCGGCGCGGGGGCCGCGGCGGGCGCAGAAGCAGGGGCTTCCGCCACGGCCGCCGTCGCTCCCGCCTTGGGCGCGTCGCAGCCGTTGCAGCCCGCCACGGCGGGCGCGGCGCCCATCACTTCCTCGAGCTTCACGATGAACCGGTCGCCGCCGTCGGGCGGCTGGAGCGTCACCTCGCGGAGCAGCAGGTTCTGGTCGACCACGATGCCGACGCCCTTCTTCGACTCGAGCCGCGTGCCGCGCTGCGGCATGACGTCGCGCGACTCGGTGTAGGTCGTGTACTCGTACCGCAGGCAGCAGAGCAGCTTGCCGCACCGCCCGGTGATCTTCGACGGATCGGCCGTGTGCTTCTGGATCTTGGCCATGTCCATCGTGATGCCGCCGAGCTCCTTCAGGTGGCTCCGGCAGCACAGGGTCAGGCCGCAGTGGCCCGCGTCGCCGATCAGCCGCGCCTCGTCGCGCGCGCCGACCTGCTTGAGCTCGATGCGCGTCCGGAACTCGTGGGCCAGCAGCCGCACCAGCTCGCGGAAGTCGACGCGCGTCTCGCTCGTGAAGTAGAAGATCACCCGCTCGCCGCCGTAGACGTAGTCCACGTCGGTGACCTTCATCTGCAGATTGAGCTTCTGGATCAGCTCCTTGCAGGTCTTGATCGCGCGCGGGACGGACTCCTTGTTCACCCGGTCGACGTTGACCAGGTCCTCGGGATTGGCGCGCCGGATCACGTCCCACAGGCTCTCCGCCGGGATCGCCTCGGGGATGGGCTGGAGCGGCGTGAGGACCTCGCCCAGCTCCTTGCCGCGATCCGTGCGGACCACGCACCGGTCGCGGACCCGGAGCTCGTCGCGGTCGGTCTTGAACCGCGCGACCATCCGCATCTTGCCGTACCGAACGTTGGTGTAGTAGCTCATTTAGCCCTTTTTGAGGTGGCTCCCGGGAAGGTCGCCGTTGTCCTTCATCTCCTGGGCCAGCTTTCGGACTTCCTTCTCCAGCTCCACGGCGACTTCGGAGTCCTTGACCCGGCGCAGGGGCTTGCCCTTCTTGAAGAGCTGCCACTGTCCCCGCTCCCCCGCGGCGCCGATGTCCGCCTCGGCCGCCTCGCCGGGGCCGTTGACGGCGCAGGCGAGGATCGAGATCCGCATCGGCACCTTCAGGTCCTTGATCAGCTCCTTCAGCGTCGTCACGAGCTCTTCGTGATTCACCGCCGCACGGCCGCAGAGCGGGCACGCGATGATCTCGGGCTCCCGCACCCGGCGGCCCGTCGCCTTCAGGATGTCGAACCCCGCGTAGACCTCGAGCTTCTTGTCGCCGGTCAGCGAGACGCGGATCGTGTCGCCCAGCCCCTCGAGCAGGATCCGGCCGATGCCGATCGCGCTCTTGATCGTGCCGTAGCCGGGCAGCCCCGCCTCGGTCACGCCGACGTGAAGGGGGATGTCGGTCTCCTTGCCGAACCGGAGATAGGCGTTGACCACGGTCTCCATCGACGTCGACTTCAGCGAGACGACGATGTTCTTGAAGCCGCAACGCTCGAGCCATTCGCAGTGGCGGACGCCGCTCTCGTAGATCGCGTCGGCCGTCGCGTAGCCGTACTTGTCGAGCAGGTCCTGCTCGACCGAGCCCGAGTTGACCCCGACCCGCATGCTGATGCCGGCGTTCTTGGCGGCTTCGGCCACTTCCTTCTCGCGCCGCTTCGCCTCGTCGTCGAAGACCGACGCCTTGCCACCGACGTTGCCGGGGTTGAGGCGGACCTTGTCGGCCCCCTGCTTGATCGCCTCGAGGGCGAACTTGTAGTTGAAGTGGATGTCGACGACCAGCGGGACCTCCGGCGGCAGGAACTTCTTGATCGCGCCGATGCCCTGGGAGTCGCCGATGTCGAAGCACGAGATGCGGACGATCTCGCAGCCCGCGTCGAGCATGCCCCGGATCTCGTTCTTGGTCGCCTCGGTGTCCTTGGTGGCGGTAGTGGTGAGCGACTGGACCCAAATGGGGTTGTTGCCGCCGATCACGAGCTTCCCGCACGGAACTTCGCGGGTCTGATGTCGAACGATCATCTCACTTCCTTCATCGGCAAAAAAGACCCCGAGACTCGCCCGAGAAGGAAGGAGAGGGACGCGGACCTTACAGCCAGCGCCTCATGATCACCAGGTACTTCGGCCGGTGGGCCCGGACGTCCTCCTGGAGATATGGAGGGACGGTCGCCTTTGCCGGGGCGTCCGTCCGATCGTCCATCGTCTTGGGGATGTCGAAGCGCCAGGCCGGCTTGTTCGTCCGGGACGGCCGATCGAGCTCCGTGGTGTCGATCATGATGTCCTCGGGCGCGCTGGCTCGCTCAAAGCCGACGATCTCCCACCCACTACCTTCCTTCGCGCGAACGAATTCTTTCACCTCGTCGTACGGCATGGGACCGAACACCTTCTTTTCGTAGTCCGGTCCCGGCAGATTCCACTCGTGGGGCCGCTGGGCGTAGTTGCTGTAGTTCGGCTCCCGCATGAGGCAGCCGGACAGCAGGACCCAGGTCAGGGCGGCCAGGAGGGCTTTCACGCGAATCATTCTATGTTGACGGTTCCCGCGATGCAACTCTTTGCATAAAGTTGCGGGCTATAATGGCTCCGTGACCCGCGACGAAGCCGACCGGCTGCTCCTTTCCGGCCGCTACGGCGACCTCCTCAAGGACGCCCTGGCCGAGCGGACGAAGGCCGAGATGGAGGGACGGCCCGACGACGTCCTCCGGTGGACCCTTTACGTGGTCCAGGCCTGCCGGTTCATCGGCCGCACCAACGAAGCCCTCCAGTACGCTTACGCTCTCCTGGAGGAGGCCCAGAAGAAGGGCGATGCCGAGCTGGTGTCGGAGGCCCATCTGGCCCAGGCCGTGGCCTACAAGGCCGCTCGCGACTACGACGAGGCCATCCGCCAGCTCAAATCGGCGATGGACACCCTTCCGGACAAGGCGTCGGACCTCCTCCGCGCCGACATCCTGCTCGAGACGGCCGAGACGTCGATGGAGGCGGGCCTCAAGGCGGAGGCCGAATCCGCGCTCGCCAAGGGCGGCGCGCTCGTCCACTGGCTCCGCGTCCCCCGGCTCCTCGCGCGCAGCCTCTACCTCCGCAGCCAGTGGGAGGATACGTCCCCGGCCGACCTGCAGCTTTCCGCGGCGTACGAGATCGCCAAGTCCGTCGACTATCCCGAGCTCCAGTGGCAGATCCTCTGGAAACTCTCCGAACGGGCGGCCCAGCACGGACGCGACAAGATGCAGGAGGACTGCCTCTGGAACGCCTTCCAGATCCTCACCCGCCTCTCGGATCCTCTCGAACCCGCCGACGCGACCACGTTCTGGCGCCAGGGCTCCCGGCGCCTCTTCATGGAGTCGGCCCGCCGGAAGTTCGGCGGCGCGTTCTTCGAGCGGGTGATGCAGGAAGGCGTGCGGAAGCCCGACAACTCGACCCGCATCATCAAGGACCTCGGGTTCGACTCGGCGTCGATCCCCGACTTCGGCCGCCGCCCCCCGCCGCCGCCCCCGCCTCAGGAATAGAGCTCGGGCGACACGAACGGCGCGAGCGCCATCAGGACCGCGTCGCGCGTGACCGACTCGCGGTTGACCTTCCCCTTGGTGACCACCGCCACCGAGCCGGTGTCGGCCAGGATCACCTTCTTCACCATCGACGGCGGAAGCTCGAAGAACGGACCGGAGCCCAGCGCCTCTTTCTTGCCGTCGAAGACGCACGCCATCGTGATCTGGAACGGTCGCGGCGACACCGGGCCGACCATGAAGGTGCCCGCCTCGATGCCCACCGAGTAGTCGCAGTCGCGGAATGCCTTCCGCGCCCGCTCGCGCGCGCCCCGGACGATCTCGCCGAACGAAATCGGCTGCGGCGACACGCAGGACGGGACGTCGACGCCGACGACCTTCGCCTTCTTGAAGAACTTCGCGAACGCCTTGCGCGTCGCGGCGATCTTCATCGGGCTCGCGCTCCCGACCCGGACGATCATCGCCCCCTCCCCACCACGGCGGCCGCCGCACGGATGTGGTCCGGTCCCGTGCCGCAGCAGCCCCCGACCAGCCGCGCGCCAGCGTCGACCAGCTGCCGGATCCCCTCCGCGAACGCCTCGGGCGAGACCGGCTGATCCGACGTCCCGCCGTCTGGGAACGCCGACAGCCTGGAGGTGGATCCCCGGCACGCCTCCATCACGGACAGCGCCGTGGAGATCGGAACGCAGTTGACGCCGATGACGTGCGCTTTCGCGTTGAGAGCCCACGCGCCCCGGTAGGCGTACTCCGGCTTCAGGGACATCTGGCTGACAATCGGCAGGCCGGTGCTCTGTGCCGCAAACGTCGCCCACGTCAGGTCCTCGACCCGTCTGAACGTCTCCAGGAGAAGCAAATCGCATCCGCCCTCGGCGAGCGCCTGGCACTGTTCCTGATAGATCTCCTGGAGGTCCTTCCGATCGGAATCTCCCACGGGGCCGACGCAGCCGGCGACGAACGCGCCGCGGGCCGCATCGCGGGCGATGGACGCGCCGGCCAGATTGAGCGTGCGGACCTGATCCTGGAGACCGGACTCGGCCAGCGAGACGCGGTTCGAGCGGAAGGTGTTGGTCTTGATCACCTCCGCGCCCGCGGCGACGTATTCGCGCGTGACGTCGAGGACCAGATGGGGCCGGCTCAGGTTGAGCTCGTCGAGCGGCCGCTCGGTCAGGCAGCCGCGGCGCAGGAACTCCGTCCCCATCGCTCCGGCACCCAGCAGGACCCGCTTCTCGAGTTCCGCGAGGAAGCTCATCACTTCGCCGGCGGCAGGGCGGGCGACCAGGCGGGCGTGTGGATCTGGCCGCGCTGGTACGTCAGCCGCCGCGCCGTCTTCTCGTTCACCTTTTGGATGTAGAGCTCGCGGAAGCCGTCGCGCGTCGAGACGAACACGACCTCCGTGCCGTCCGGCGACCAGGAGGGCTCGTCGGCCTCGGAGTCGGTCGGGGTGATCCGATGGGCGTTCTTCCCGGCCGCGTCCATGATCCAGATCGCCGCCTTCCCTTCCCGCTCCGACGGCCAGGCGATCCACTTGCCGTCGCGCGACCACGACGGGCGGCCGTCCCACGCGCGGTCGTTCGTCAGGGGCTTCACGTCGCTCCCGTCCGGCTTCATCGAGTAGATGTCTTGCTGGCCGCCGCGGTCGGAGAGGAAGAGGATGACGTCGTTGTTGGGGGACCACGCCGGCCAGGTGTCCGATGCCTTGTCGTTCGTGAGCCGCTTCTCGTCCTTGCCGCTCGCGGTGCACGAGTAGATCTCCCAGCTGTCGTCGCGGTTGGACATGTAGGCGAGCCGGCGGCCGTCGGGGGACCACGTCACGCCGCTGTCCTTGTAATGGGCGACGAGGATCTTCTCGAGCTTCTTCTCCCACGAGTAGACGCCGAAGTGGCCGTCGCGGCTCGACGTGAAGAGGAGCGTCAGCCCTTCCGGCGACCAGACCGGCGACTCGTCGCACGATTCGGGCACGGACGCCACCGGCGTCGGCTCCCCGCCCTGGGGGTCGGTCAGGACGATGTCGCGGTCGGTGCCGGACCGGTCGATCGCGAACGCGATCTTCGACGGCCGCGGATCCTCCTTCGGCGCGCAGCCGGCCGCGAGGAGGGCCAGGACGATGCTACGCCATCTCAAGGAGAGCCTTCACCGCCTTCTCGGCGCCTTCGGCCACCTGGGAAATCCGGGTGGCCAGCATGTAGCAGGGCGCGGTGACGACCCGGTTCTTCCGGTCGACCACCACGCCAGTCGTTTCCGCGGCGACGTGCTTCGCCCCCATCGCCTCGAGCTTCTGTGCCGTGTCCGCGTCGTCGCCGATCGTGAGCTCCGGATGGAACTCGCGGCCGAGCACCGCGGCGAGGACCGCCGGGGCGATGCAGAGCGCCGCGATCGGCTTCTTCGCGGCGTGCATCCCGCGGAGCAGCTCCGCGACGCCGGGGTCGGCCTGGGCCTGCTCCCCCTGCTCCGCGAAGGTCGACAGGTTCTTCGCCGCGCCGAATCCGCCGGGCAGGATCACGGCGTCGAGGTCCGCCGGCCGGACCTTGGCCACGTCCCGGATCTTTCCGCGCGCGATCCGCGCGGA
>Ga0134121_10000346_pt1 | contig 54371 bp, 47 predicted proteins | sample KB301_FD_96463 | JGI IMG/M metagenome (GOLD analysis project Ga0134121, IMG submission 96463) | Terrestrial soil microbial communities without Nitrogen fertilizer from Kellogg Biological Station, Michigan, USA - KB3-0-1 | ecosystem: Environmental > Terrestrial > Soil > Unclassified ...
GCGGGCCGTGGCCGTGATCCCCTGGAACACCGCCGTCGTGCCGCCGCCGGCCAGCACCGCCAGGGTCCACTTGAGGAACGGGCTGACGTCGGTCGTCATCGCCGACGCCGTCACCAGGATGCCGGCGACGATGGCCGTCGGCGTCGCCACCGTATCCAGCAGGTTGTCCACCCAGGGGATGTAGTACCCGGCGATCTCCAGCAGCGTAGCCACCGAGAAGGCGACCAGCGCCGGGGTCGACCCGATCCAGGCAAAGTGCGAGCCCAGAACGAGATGACCGACCTCCGCCCGCGAGGCCAGGCTCATGATGAGCAGGGGAACGAAGACCCGGAACCCGCAAGCCGCGGCAAGCCCAAGGCCGATGAAGAGACTCAACACCATGTCCATCTCTCCCCCTCCCCTCCTTTCTCGTCCGGCGACGGCGACGAGCCGTCCCTGGAGATGTTAACGCATAGCGGGGCGAAGGTGTTTCCGGAAGCTTCAGCGGCGCCTTGCTTTCTCCCTCTTCTCCCGGTCGGGGGGAGGGCGATGGGAGAAGAGGGCCGGGGTAATGAGGGGGCAGGCTTGGCGTTCCCCTTTTCGGCTTTTACGCCCCTGGCCCTCCGGAGCGGCACTCCTCCGAGCAGTACACCGCCGCCCCCTTCCCCGCCAGCGCCCTGGAGGCCGGAACGAAGGTGCCGCAGGCGGCGCAGGGGAGGAGGACTTCCGGAGCGGCCCGAGGCGTTGGCGGCTGCAGCGCGCCCGAGGAGACGGCGGCCTTCAGCCTCTGCATGAAGTTCCCCACCGCCATCCAGAGGATGTACAGCAGGAGAGCGAGGACGAAGACCCGGCCCATCGGTCACGCCGCGGTGCGCTGCTTCGCCACCGCGTCCGCGAGACGGACCACGTCCGGATTGCTGGGCTGCATCTGCTGGAGCTTCGCCAGGGGCACCTTGGCCTCCTCGACCTTCTTGAGGTCGAAGGCCAGCACCACCACCTCGTTGAAGTAGGACTTCCAATGGTCCGGCGCCGCCTTGTGCACCTGCTGGAACAGCGCCAGGGATTTATCGAAGTCGGAGGTCTCACGGTAGGCAATGCCGAGGTCGGTCATCACGTCCGGGTCGCTGGGCTTCAGCTCCAGGTAGTGGCGGTACAGCTCCTGGGCGCGCTTCCAGTTGCGGATCTCGAAGTTGAGATCCGCCAGTTGGCGCACCGCGTTGGCGTCGTTGGGATTCTTTTCGACGTAAGCCTTGAGCTCCTGAATGGCCGGCGCCATCGGTCCACCGCCCCCAGCGGCGGGGCCGGCTCCTCCACCGTTGGCCGCGGGTGCGCCGCCAGCCTCTCCCTCGGGAGCGGCAGCGCCGCCGCCCTGTTCGCCGCCGGGAACGACGATCTGCGCCCGCATCTCCGGCGTCAGGCGCGGCGGCTGGCGGGTGGCCATCACTTCATGGACCAGATATCCCGTGATGAAGCCCACGAGGATGCCGATCGTGGCGAACAGCAGGTTGTCTCGATTCACGTCAAGGCTCACTTTCCCGCCCGGGTGGACGGATCAGAGGGTATTCCGGGCGGATTGTAGCAGGGGGCTGCACCTGGGGACAGACTGGGCTCCAAACACGAAAGCCGCTCGGGAGAGCGGCCTTCGGAAGACTACGGGTGAACCTGACTGTGGTGGTGCGTCAACTGGCGGCCTTGGCTCGCGACCGCTTTTCGAGACTGCTGTTGAGCGCCTGCTCCACGAGTACCTCCGCCTCGCGCTCGATGATGCCTTTGACGTGGGCGACCTCGCTGACGATGAAGTACTTGGCCCGCTCGTACATCTTCTTCTCGCGAAACGAGAGGCTCTTGCGCTGCGAGACGAGCCTCAGGTTCTTGAGCACTTCGGCGACGTCGGTGAGCCGGCCGGTCTTCATCTTGTCGAGGTTCTGCTTGTACCGCCCCTTCCAGTCCTTGTACGTGTCGATGTTGCCGTCCTCAAGAATATCCAGGAGAGCGCGGACTTCGCGCGTATGGCAGAGCGGACGCAAACCGACCAGATCAAGGTTGGATTTCGGCACCATCACTTTGGAGTTGTTGGCGAGGAGACGGAGATGAAAGTAGAGCTGCTCCACTCCGTCCATGTGGCCTGGCTCGATTTTCTCGACCATGCTTACGCCATGGTTGGGGTATACCACCTTCTGACCGACTCTGAATGTCACGTCGAGACCCCCTTAAATTGATGCAGATGATGGAGCTTGCGGTAAGTAAGTCGCTGAGGGACTTCCGCTTACGTCGCTTGTTATACACCGGAACAAGCCTTTTCGTCAAGCGAGGGCCATGCCAGAGGGAGACGTAACTCCGGCGTCACATCAAAAGCGGGACACTTCCGGAGGGCTCTGAAGGCGGTGGTTGACACTCCTGGACGTAGACCCTACGATTCCCGCTTGGCCTTGGGTCAAGCCGGAGTGGCGGAATGGCAGACGCAGCGGACTCAAAATCCGCCGCCCCCTGCGGGCGTGTGGGTTCGACTCCCATCTCCGGCACCAAGGGCCCTCTTGAATTTGGCACCCTCAAAGACAGGGGCCGCCCCTCGGGCGGCGACCCCCTTCCCTCCGTCATTTCCTGCTGAAAGGCTCGCGGCGGAAGCTCAGGCGTGGGACTTCTTGCCGTGGAGCACGTCGATGCGGGCCGCAGTCTTGTCCGAGGCGGTCTCGGTGTACGAGACCCGCACGTTGTCCCCAGGCTTGAGGTCTGTGAGCACGATGTCGATCGCCCCCATGCCCCGGACCTTGGTCGAGCCGTCGGTCTTGAACGTCCAGTTCTCCTTGCCGTGGGTGATCGTGAACGTTCCGGCCGTGCCGTCGACGGTGACGATGTCGCCGCTCGTCCGGTGATACTTCGGCTCGGTTTTGTCAGCGGCCATGGCGGCCATGGCCGTGACCAGGACCATGACTAGAGTCAGACTCAGGATGAAGTGTTTACGCATAGCCCTCTTTGCCTCCGCGAAGAGAAGACACCGGGATGGTGTCCTCCATCAGATTCGGCAAAGAGTTTTTTGCAAAGGGCGGGCCAGCTTAGCGGCCCGTTTCCAGCGTAACTTCCAACTCCGTGGTCGTGAGCGGCGCGAGACTCGACGCGGTGAGGAAGCCGTTCGGCAGTCCCTGGGCAATGAGCTCCGGGTTCGTGGCTTCTGCAAGGTAGACGTCGTAGTTGCCGGGAGCCAGGCCAGCCAGGAACAACCGCCCCCCGGCGTCCGTGGCCATGGGAAGATGCAGGCTCCCCAGATGCATGGCGACGACTTCGTTGGGAATGACGACTCCGTCCTTCCGCAGGAAGACGTCCTTCCCTGGCACTGGTTTGCGCTGTGCATCGGCGAAGCGCAGCTCGAGAGACGCCGGCAGCTCGGCGCAGTGCATCACGACCTCCTCGGCCGAGGGGGTGAGGTCGAACGAGGTCAGGGGGCAACCGGCGCCGGTGGCGAAGACTCGCGTCGGTGCTCCGTCCGCGGCGGCAAGCTCAAAACGTCCCTCGCTGTCTCCGGCAGCTATCCCCAAAGGGGTGGCCCGGCCGCCCGGCTCCAGACGGAAGCTGATGAGAGAGGCTCCGGCGGCCGGGCCGGCGGAGCTCAGAAGCCTGCCCGAGAGGAGGCCTGTCCGTTTCAGGCGCACGACCAAGGGGGGTGGATAGGCCTCCCCATGTGCCTCGACTTCAACGAGTGGCGGCTCAAGATAGCCTGCCTTCAACGTCCTCACCGTTCCCCGGCCGTCCTCCGTTAGCGGGAAAGAGAAGGCGCCCTTCTCGCCGGTTCGGGCTAGTCGGTGATAGCGGTGGTTCCAGGAAAGGAAGACCGAAGCTCCTGGCACGGGCCGGTTGCGCTCGTCCAGAACGACTCCGGCAACGTCGTGCTCTTCCAAGAAGAAGTCGACTCGCTCCTCAGCGTTTTCCAACCTGAGCCGTTTGTATCCGGCAGGCGTTCCCTCAGGCGTTTGGACGCCCGCGTTGTAATCTCCGGGAGACCAGAGGAGAGTTTCGAACTCTCCCTCTTCGTTGGTGGTCGCCTCCGCTTGAGCGTCCCGGCGAGTAGCGTTCTCCTTGATCTCGTTCTGATCGGAGATAGTGACCACGTAGGAAGGGGCAGGCTGTGAGCCGCGGCGAACGCTACCGTGGACCCTGATCGCTGCCATGGGCACTACCGCGGTCGTCTCCTCCCCACTGGTCAAGACCACCGTACGGTCCAGAAAGGAACGCCTTCCGCTCATCGCCAGGCGCAGGGTATAGGGCCCCGGCGCAATTTTACCGGAGCGACAGATCCCTGCTTTGTCCGTCGTTCCCTGGAAATGGACCTTGGGCTCCGGAGCCGGTCCTCGCGGATTGACTTCGTACTGCAACACTTGGCATTTCACCCCAGGCGCCGGCTTGCCCTCCACGGTGACCTCGGCCCGCAATCTGCCACCTTCTTCCAACTGCGCCTCGCGGAAAGCGAACGTGCCGGGCGATGCCGAGATCCCCTCCTCCCGGTGAGACACGAATCGAGGGTGTTCCACGATGGCCGACGCGAGAAGATGGGGAATGCCTGTAAACAAGGCCAGGCCATTATGTCCCGAGACCTGTCGCTCTTTCTGTGTTCCCTTCGAGAAGCCCTCCATGGCGCCGAGATCGACCTGTGCACCTTGCACGGGAACTCCCTCTTTCTCCGTTCGGCAACGCACGAGAAGTGACCAGCCGGAGCGGGAATGGTAGACGAGTTGTCCGCTGCTGCCTGGCTTGGCGCTCAGGAGTTGGAGATCCGGAGCCCGTCCGGAAGCCGCCAACGAAACTAGATAAACTCCGGATGGCACCTTGAGAGCCGAGCCGCCTCGCACCGCTCCCCGAAATGCCGGCGTGCGGAAGTCGGGATCATCCTGTGGGTAGAGGGAGACGGTGAGGCTGTCCTCCGGGTTGCCGACGACTTGGAGAAGGGCTTTCCGTGGAACTGTAAGGAGTAGATCCCCCGTGGGTTCCTTCTTGAAGTTCTGAAGAGATACAGAGACCGGTCCGTGGTCCGGGCCCTCGACTCGCACTGATAAAAACTCCGGCGGCACCTCGATCGGTGCCCCTCGCCACGAGGCGCAATCGCTGCGGGTACCGATCTGATAGCAGATCTCCATCTCACCCGCGATCCCCTTGCCGCGGTCATCAACCAGTTGCAGGGACCTGGACTTCGTGGTGGCATGTGCAGGAACCAGAGCCACAGTCGCCGACAACAGAGTCGAGACGATCCAGCGGGTGCTCATGACCAGCTATATTAGGCCCTGGAATAGTAAAATAATACCCCAGGAGCCCGTGCGTCAGAAAAAACGAGCAGGGACTTCAAGGACGGCAAGGACAACAGGGACGAGAAAATACCGTGCCGGCATCTTGCTGTCGTCCTTGATGTCTCTGCTGTCCTTGTTGTCCCTCTGTCCCTGCCTCGCAGGCTTCGATTGCCCAAAGGCTCCACAGAGGCTCTACTCCCCCTACTCGTACCGCAGCGCTTCGATGGGATCGAGCCGCGAGGCCTTGGCCGCGGGGTAGATGCCGAAGAAGATTCCCACTACGGCCGAGAAGCCGATGGCGAGGAACACCGCCCAGACGGGGACGTGGGCCGGCGGGAAGTTGGGGATGAGCTTGGCGGTCACCACCCCCATGCCGTAGCCCAGGGCCAGGCCGATGGCGCCGCCGGCAAGGGAGAGGGTAACGGCCTCGATTAGGAACTGGATGAGCACGTCCTGACGGCGCGCGCCCACCGCCTTGCGCACTCCGATCTCCCGCGTCCTCTCGGTGACCGACACCAGCATGATGTTCATGATGCCGATGCCGCCCACCAGCAGGGCGATTCCCACGATGCCTCCCACCACGGCGGTGATGCTGCCCAGGATGGTGTTGACCGTGTCCAGGATCTCGTCCTGGGTCTGGATCTGGAAGTCGTCCGGCTCGGCCGGCGGGATGCGGTGGCGCTGGCGCAGGAGGCGGGTGATGTGGTCCTTGACCGGCTCGACCACGTCGGCGCTCTCGGCCTGCAACCGGAGCTGAACCTGGTCGCCGGCGTTGCGGCCGAAGAGGTTCAGGGCCGAGTCGAAGGGGACGAAGACGATGTCGTCGGCGTCCATCCCCAGGCTCTGCCCCTTGTGCTCCATGATGCCGATGATGGTGGCCGGGTAGACGTCGAGATAGATCTCCTTGCCCAGGGGCTCGGGTCCGAGGTTCAGCTCCTCCACCACTTTCGGGCCCACCACCACCACCTTGTGGCGGTTCTCGAGGTCGATCTTGGAGAAGAAGCGCCCCTGGTCCACGGTCTGGTTGGTGACGTCCTGCCAGTTCTCGTTGACCCCGATGATGGCGAAGGGAGTGTGCTTGCGATCCTTGTACTTGATGGTGGCGCGGCCGAAGATGGAGGGCGTGAGCATCTTGACGCCCGGCACCTTCTGCTCGACGGCCTGACCGTCGTCGTAGGTCAGCTTCACCTGGCGGGCCACCATGCCCGGAAAGTTGCGCTCGGTCTTGGGCTGGATGAGCATGAAGGTGGCGCCCACGCCCTGGAGCTGCTGGGTGATGGTGTATTGCAGGCCCTGGACGATCGACACCACGGCGATCACCGCGGCGACGCCGATGATGATGCCGAGCGTCGTCAGGATCGACCGCATCAGGTTGGCGCGGAGCGCCCCGAAGGCGATGCGGAAGTTCTCGAAGAAGACCACGGGCGTCCCTTTCCTCTCAGGAGACCTGGGCCGGCGCGGCGGAGGCTCCGGGTGCGGCGTGGGCTCCGGTCGCCGCCCGCGCCGTGGGCTGGTCGGAGACGACCTTGCCGTCCTTCAGCATCACCTTGCGCCAGGCGTGCTCGGCGATGTCCGGCTCATGGGTGACGAGCACCACGGTGTTGCCGCCCTGGTGGAGCTCGTCGAACAGGGCCATGATCTCCTCCGAGGTGGCGGAGTCGAGGTTGCCCGTGGGCTCGTCGGCGAGCAGGATCGACGGATCGTTGACCAGGGCGCGGGCGATGGCGACGCGCTGGCGCTGGCCGCCCGACAGCTCGTTGGGCTGGTGGTGCATGCGAGAGCCGAGGCCCACCTTCTCGAGGGCCTTGCGGGCGCGCTCCCGCCGTACGCCGCGCGACATCCCGGCATAGATCAGCGGCAGCTCGACGTTGTGCAGGGCGTCGGTGCGGGCCAGCAGGTTGAAGGTCTGGAAGACGAAGCCGATCTCCTTGTTGCGGATGCCCGCGAGCTGCGAGTCGTCGAGCTCCTGCACGGCGACGCCGTTGAGCACGTAGCTGCCGGAGCTCGGGGTGTCGAGGCAGCCGACGAGGTTCATCAGCGTCGACTTGCCGCTTCCCGAGGAGCCCATGATGGCCACGTACTCCCCGCGCTCCACCACGAGGTCCACGCCGTTCAAGGCGCGCACCTTCTCCGCTCCCATGTCGTAGACCTTGTGGATGTCCTTGAGATCGATCAGCCCCATCTCGAATCCTTTAGCCTTTCTTCGCCGAATCCGCCGCGGTTCCCGTCTTGCGGTCCTCCTCCTCGGTGGTCTTGCTGACGGTGACCGCGTCGCCGTCCTTGAGGTCCTTCATCGTCCGGTAGGGGCCGGTGACGAGTTGCTCGCCGGGCTTGACGCCGGAGGTCAGCTCGACGTGGGTCTCGTCGGAGATCCCGGTCGCCACCTGCCGCTGGTGGACCTTGCCCTGCTCCACCACGAACACCACCTTGACGGTCTCGGCCTTCTTGCCGCTGGATTTTTCACTGGATTTAGCGGCCTTCCCCCCGGAGGCCTTGGTGGGCTCGCGCTCGACCACCGCCTGGATGGGGGCCACGAGCGCGTCGCTGTGGGCGGCGGTGTGGATCTCGGCCCGCACCGACATGCTGGCCCGCAGGTCCGGGTCCGGATCGTCGAGGAGGATCTTGACCTTGAAGAAGGTGACGTCGGGCTGGTTGGCGCGGTTGAACCCCGAGCTGCCCACCTCCACCACCTTGCCGTGATATTGCTTCGCCGGGATGGCGTCGACCTTGAGCACGGCGGTCTCGCCCACCTTGACGTTGACGATTTCGGTCTCGTCCACGTCGACGGTGGCGAGGATCTCCGACATGTCGGCGATGGTGCCGATCACCGAGGCCGGGTTGTTCATGGTGCCGGAGACGACGACCTCCCCCTCCTTGGCGTTGAGGGCGATGACCCGGCCGGTCAAGGGGGCGTAGATGGTGGTCTTGGTCAGGCCGTCCTGGGCGTTGGCGAGGCTCGCCTGGGTCTGCTGCACCATCTCGCGGGAGGTTTCGACCTGCAAGCGGGCCGAGGCCTCGGCGAGCTGGGCTCCCTCGAGCTGCTCGCGGGTGGCAATGCCCTCGGCGGAGAGCTTCTGGGCGCGGGCGAGCTTGATCTTGGCGTCGGCGAGCGAGACCTGGGCCTGCTGCACGGCGGTCTGGGCGCTGCGGAGTTGGGCCGCCGACTGGTCGCGCTGGGCGATGAAGGCCTGCTGCTCCAGGCGCAGGAACGGCTTGCCTTTCTCGATCCAATCCCCCTCCTGCACCCAGAGCTTGTCGATCTTGCCGATGACGTGGGCGGAGATGTTGACCTTGATGCGCGGCTCGAGCCCGCCGCTCGCCTTGACGATCTGCGACACGTCGCGCCGCGAAACCTCCTCGGCGTAGACCTTGGCTCCCTTGTCGTGGCTTCCGGCGCGGACGCTGGCGAAGACGATGGCCGCCAGCACCAGCAGGACCAGGGTCCCGATGACGATCTTTTTCACAGGGACTCCTTCATCGCAGTGCCGCCAGGCCGACGCGAACGCCGACGAAGAGCAGCCAGACCAGGATGACGACCGCCGCCACGGGCTTCGTCGTCAGGCGCGTCAACGCCTTGAAGCCGATGATCGAGAGCACCAGGCTCCAGAGGCTGAAGAAGTCGACGCTGGCATAGAGGGCGATCAGCCACGCCTTGGCGTCCGGCGGGGCGAGAAAGGCCAGGTTGGACTGCAGGAACACGCCCGATTTGACGTCCGCGTAGCCGAGCGTCGAACGGCTCAGGACCACCGGCAGGGTCAGCAAGGCCGAGATCACCCCCGGCAGCCCGGCGTGCAGGCTCACCGCGAGGCTCGACTTGTAGCTGAAGTCGGCCCCCAGAAGCTTGAAGACGACCCAGTAGATGAGCGCCGCCAGCAGCGAGACCAGGGCGATGAAGACCGGCACCGAAATCCCCGAGATGGCCGCCCCGGCCTTCTCCATCATATGGATCTGCGGCTCGAGCTGAGCCTCGGGGATGTCGCGCCCTTTCTCCTTCACGCTCTGTACGATCACGTCGCGGTAGTCGGTGCGCATCCCCACGATGTAGGCGACCGCCCCCGACGCGACGAGCAACACGAGAAACGCCGCGCCCCAGGTGGGGCGCTCGGCGATCGAGCGGAACGTCTTGACGGGTGAGACGAGGGCGCCCAGCAGGCGCCCGAAGCTGCTGTCTTCCATCGCCATGGCTTTTTAGTACTCCCCGGGCATCTTGGTACGGCGCAGACTGAAGCGGCTCTGGCTCGGATCGACGGGATCCTCGATCGTCACCCCGTCCTGCGCCGGCAGCTTGCCGATGGCCCGGTAGTACTCGGCGAGCGCCGTGCGATACCCCACGATGGCCTGCACCTGAGTGCTGCGGGCCTGGGTGAGCTGGTCCTGAATCTGGGTGATGTTGAAGCTGGTGGACATGCCGTTCTCGTACCGCTTGCGCTCGGCGTCCAGGTTCTTCTCCTGGTACTCGGTGGACTTGCGGGCCGCGTCGATCTGCTTGGCCGCCGTCACCACCCCGCGGGCCGCCGTCCGTACCTCGGTGGCGACGACCGCCTTCTCCGACTCGAAGAGGAGCTTGAAACGGTCGACGTCGAGGTTGGCGATGGCGCTCTGGGCCCGCGCCGCGCGGTTCTGGATCGGATAGGAGAAGACGAGCTGGGCCTGCCAGGTGTTGAAGCTCAGGCCCGTGACCTGGCTGAAGTTGTCGTTGAAGGTCGTCGCCGCGCCGTTGTAGCCGTAGCTGACCCCCAGGCCGAGCGAGGGCTTGAGCTGATTGCGGAAGTACTCGGCGTTGAGCTTCGCCAGGGCGAGTTGGAGATCCTGGGTGCGCAGCTCGGGCCGCGACTCGTAGGCGATGTTGAGGGACTCGTTGACGTCGATCGGGACGCGCTCCGTCTCCGGCCGGGTGGTCGGCTCGATGGGGGTGTCCCACAGGTTGCCGGACGGTACGTTCAGCAGCCGGCGCAGCACGTCCTCGGCATTGCCGACGGCGGCCGTGGCGCCGATGATCACGCCCTCGCGGGTGGCGATGGCCGCCTCGCTCTGCACCACCTCCAGGGGGGCCATGGTGCCGACCTCGACCTGGATGCGGTTGCGCTCGTGCAGCTCCTTGGCGAGGCCGAGGCTCTCCTCGGCCACGTTGAGCTGGTCCTTGGCCTGTACCAGGTTCCAGTAGGCGTTCTCCACCTGCTGAATCAACGTGGTGACCTGGAGATTGAACTGCTGGCGGCCGACGTCGCTGTTGCTGCGGGCGATGAGGATGCCCCGCTCGGTGGCCAGCCGCCCGAAGTTCTGCAGCAGCGGCTGGTTGTAGCTGAAGGTGAAGCCGGAGCTGAACAGGGTGGCGGAGCTGCGCAGCGGGCTGTTGTTAACCGACCGCTGGTTGGTGAAGCCCAGGGTCAGGTCGCCGCCGGTGGGCACCCGCTGGGTGAAGCTGAAGTTCAGGTTCTGAATGTCGTTCTTCGATCCGTTCACCTGCGAGACGGCAGGCGACGTGGAAGAGAAGTCCGACAGCGTGGCGTTGGGCAGCAGGTCGTAGATCCCCAGGCTCTGGACGATGCTCAGCCGCTGCTGCGTCCGGGTGTAGCGCTGGACGGTGAGGTCGAGGTTCTGGCGCAGCGCGATCTCGACCGCCTGGTCGAGGGAGAGCTGCGCCTTGCCGGCCTTCATCTCCAGGGCGGGCGGCTCGCCCGGCGGCCGGACCGCCTGGGTGTTGATGCGGACCTCCGCGGCCCTCGCCGGGCCGCCGGCTGCCAGCATCGCCAGCACGAGGGCGAGCACCGCCCTCCGGTTGTTCGTTGAATTGAGTCGCAAACGCGGTGTCCTCATTGAGTGGCCTCTCGCTTATCTAGATGTCTGGACTGCTTGGACGAATTTTGCCTTACCTTCGCGTCGCTAGCGGAACAATACGGTTTCGGCGCGCAAAAGTTCACAAGCCCCGTCTCATGGACGAAGGGTTCCCCCATTCCTTACAGGTCTCTCCAGTCTCTCTCCAGGATAGAAGCATGCCACCATTCGCCCCCATTCCTCTACCTCTTTGTTTTCTTCCGCCGCCAGGGGCGGCCTCTCGGCGGCGCACCGCGGCCTGAAACTGGGGCACTGCGGGTGGAACGGACAGCCGGACGGCGGCGCCAGCGGGCTCGGCGGCTCCCCGGCGAGCACGATACGGCCCCGCCGCCGGCCGGGGTCCGGCACCGGCACGGCCGAGAGCAGGCTTACCGTATACGGATGAAGAGGCCGGCGGAACAGCTCGCCGCCGCGGCTGAGCTCCACGATCCGCCCCAGGTACATCACCGCCACGCGGTCCGCGAGCTGCTCCACCGCCGCCATGTCATGGGCGATGAGCAGCAGGGTCAGTCCCAGCCTTCGCCGCAGATCCGCCAGCAGGGCCAGGATCTGCCCCCGCACCGAAACGTCGAGCGACGAGACCGGCTCGTCGGCCACCAGCAGGTCCGGCTCCGGCGCCAGGGCGCGGGCGATTCCCACCCGCTGGCGCTGGCCGCCCGAGAGCTCGTGCGGAAAGCGGTCTCCCAGCTCGGGCGCCAACCCCACCAGGTCCAGGAGCTCCGCCACTCGCGCCGACCGGCCGGCCCGGTCGAGGCGGGTGTGGATCGAGAGCGGCTCGGCCACGATCGAGGCCACCCGCTGCCGGGGATCGAGCGAGCCGTAGGGGTCCTGAAAGACCATCTGGAACCGCCTCCGGCGCGCCCGCAGCTCGCTCCCCGCCAGGCCGGCCAGGTCCTCGCCGTTGAAGAGGACGCGGCCCGCCGTGGGCTCGATCAACCGCACGGCGCAGCGGCCGAGCGTCGTCTTGCCGCTGCCGGACTCCCCCACCAGTGCCACGCACTCGCCGGCTGCCACCTCCAGATCGACCCCGGCCAGGGCGTGCAGGGTGGCGGTGCGGCGGCGCAGAAAGCCCTTCCGCACGGGATACTCCTTGCGCAGCCCCTGGACGGCCAGCAAGGGAGACGGCGGCGATGAAGTCGATGGGGTCAAGTCGCCTCCGCCTGCGCGCTGAGCCGCGGCACCGCCGCCAGCAGCTCCCGGGTATAGGGATGGGCGGGAGCGCGGAACAGCTCCTCGACCCCCGCCTCCTCCACGATCTCCCCGCGGTGCATCACCGCCACCCGGTCGCACGTCCCGGCCACCACGCCCAGGTCGTGGGTGATGAGCAGCACCGAGAAGCCCAGGTCCCGCCGCAGAGTCTCCAACAGATCCAGGATCTGGGCCTGGAGGGTGACGTCGAGCGCCGTCGTCGGCTCGTCGGCCAGCAGCAGGTCGGGCTTGCCGGCGAGGGCCATGGCGATCATCGCCCGCTGCCGCTGGCCGCCGGAGAGCTGGTGCGGGTAGTCGTCCAGCCGGCGGCGGGCGTCGGCCAGCGCCACGAGATCCAGCAGGCGGACGGCCTCGTCCCGCGCTTCCCGTCGCGTCATTTTACGGTGGGCCTGGACGGCCTCGGCGATCTGGAAGCCCACCGTATAGGCGGGGTTCATCGCCGTCGAGGGCTCCTGGAACACCAGGCCGATGCGGCCGCCCCGCACCCGCCTCAGCTCGCGAGGCCCGAGGGTCAACAGGTCGACGGTACTCCCTCCCGGCTCTTCGAGCTCGATGCGGCCGGCCGTCACCCGGGCGTTGGCGGGCAGCAGCCCGAGGATGGCGAGGGCGGTCAGCGTCTTGCCGGAGCCGGATTGCCCCACCAGGCCGAAGATCTCGCCGCGCTCCACCGCCAGCGAGACGTCGCGCACCACCGGCTGCCAGCTCCCCGCCTTCGGAAAGGCGATGGTGAGCCCCCGTATCGCGAGGAGGGACATGGGGTGTACCCCGCCCTACCCCGCCAACCGGCGGAGCCAGGAGACCAGCGAGGCGACGCCGAACCCCGTGGCGCCGGCCGGGGGTCCTCCCGGCGAGCCCTTGACGTTGGCGACTCCGGCGATGTCGAGGTGGGCCCAGCGTGGAACCTCGCCCACGAACTGGGAGAGGAACGCCGCGGCGTTGCTCGCGCCGCCCCAGCGGCCCGCCGAGTTGCGCAGATCGGCGTGGGTGCCCTTCATCTCTTCCAGGTACTCCGGGTAGAGAGGCAGCCGCCAGAGGCGCTCGCCCTCCCGGTTGCCGGCCTCCGTCAGCTCGCCCGCCAAGCCGTCGTCGGTCGTGAACAGGCCCGCCGCGACGTGCCCCAGCGCCACCACGCAGGCGCCGGTGAGGGTGGAGAGCTCGACGAGGGCGTCCGGCTTCTCCTCGGCGGCCCAGGACAGGGCGTCGGCGAGGATCATCCGGCCCTCCGCGTCGGTGTTGGTGATCTCCACCGTGCGGCCGTTGTGACAGCGTACGATGTCGCTCGGCCGGTAGGCCTCATGGGAGAGCATGTTCTCGGCGAACGGCGCGTAGACGGTGAGGCGCACGGGCAGCGCCAGCTCCGCCACGGCACGGGCCGTCGCCAATACGGCGCAGGCGCCGCTCTTGTCGTACTTCATCTCGTCCATGTCCGCCGCGGGCTTGATCGAGATGCCGCCGGTGTCGAAGGTGATCCCCTTGCCCACCAGGGCGATGCGGGGGCCGCGGTCGCCCCATTGCAGGCGCACCAGCCGAGGGGGGTGGGCGGAGCCGGCGCCCACCGCCAGCAGGCCGCCCATGTCGCGGGCCGCCAGCTCCCCGGCGTCGAGCACCATGACCTCCAGGCCGCTGCTTGCCGCGAGCTCGCGCGAGCGCTCCTCCATCCAGGTGGGCGTGGCCTCGTTGGCCGGCGAGTTGGCGAGATCGCGGGCGAAAGCCACGGCTCTCGCCACCGGCCCGGCGACGGCGAGGGCGTCGCGGTAGGCGCTCTCCTCCCCAGCCGGCGGGACCACGGTGAGCCGCTCCACCTGGCCGGCGGCCTCGGCCTCGCTCTGGAAGCGGTCGAAGCGGTAGGGGGCGAGGGCCATCGCGCGCAGGACGCGCCCGGCCGCGGCGCCGGAGGTCTCGGCATGAGCGGGGAGGGCCACGGCGACTTGGCGCTCCCCCGCGTGGCGGGCCTCGTCGCTCAGCCGGCCGATCCAGGCCGCCAGCTTGGGATAGGTGAAATCGCGTCGCGCTCCCAGGCCGTAGAGGCTGACGACCGGTCCGCCGGGGCCCGCTTCCGTCTGCCCCCGCTGCTCCTCGGCGCCCTTGAAGCCGGCCCGTGCCGCCAGGCGCTCCAACGCCCGGCGACCCTCCTCGTTCAAGCCGTCCACCGTGGGCGCTTCGCCCTCGAAGCACCCGACGGCCAGGAATCCGGCGTCCACCCGGCTCCCGGAGACGACGTCAATCGACGCGATATGCCCCATGAGACCTTCCCTCCAGCTTCTTGCCTTCTACGGTGTCCAGCGCATCCGGACTTGAGCCGTCGCGCCAATGTTCCATGGCCCTGCCACGGGGCGGTATGGTATACGTAATCCCTCCTTTTCAAGTTGAAAAGACCGGCCGCGAGCGAGCTCGAGTATGAACCCCACGTCTTTCCTCCAGATGCTGCAGGGCCCTTTCAACTTCCTGCGTTCCGATCCCGACGAGATCCGGCGTCTGCTGCCCGACCTCCAGCGGCTGCTGCCCATGCCGCGCCCCATCTTCCTGGAGGACGAGAACGCCACGCCCATGCAGGGCTTCCCCATCTCTCTGTCGCGCGGCACCTTGGAGCTGCGCGCCGCCCTGCGGGACTACATCCTGGCCGAGGAGGCCGTTCAGGTGGCCGGCCTCAAGCGCGAGGGGCACGACGTCAAGGCGCACACTCAAAGCTGGGATCGTTACGCCGTCCTTCTCAACCGGGCCCTGGAGAACGCCACCATCTCCAGCTACGGCCGGCAATATCCTGCCGTTTTCTGGCTCTTCCACTCGCTCGACGTAGCCCGTCTACTCAAGGAAGTGCCCAAACGTATCCTCCGGCGGGACACCGAGCTCGGCCGTCGTCACGGCGACGCCATCAAGTACCGCATCTTCGACCGCTTCCTCGACCGCATCCTCAGCACCAGCTACGACCTCGTGCAACGGCTGGCCGGTACCACCGAGGAGGTGGAAGAGGAGCTCTTCCCCCGCGTGCTCACCCGCATGCGCGACAACGTCCTGCTGTTCACCGAGGACTACATCGGCCGTGACCTGACCGAGCTCGGCAGCTACTTCAACGGCTCCCTGGTCATCGACGGCCGCGACCTGCGCAAAAGGCTGGACGACCTCGCCCGCTGGCACTTCGGGCAGCTCGCCGCCGACCCTGGCCTGCGTGCCATGGTGACCCACCTGCTGCGCGCCGACCCCCGGGGCGACAGCCGCGACCTGCTCAGCCGCCCCGGCTACGTCACCTATCTCTCGACGCTGAAGGCCTATGACCCGGCGCAGCTCCTGCCGCCGGCGACGCTCCAGGTCTGGGAGGGCCTGCTGCTCAAGCTCAAGGAGTTCGAGTTGCTGCACGGCCTGCGCCGGCTGATCGTGCCGATCGAGGTCGAGCCCGGTGGCCGCATGCTGGGGCGCGAGCTTCCCCCGGGCCGGGCCGTTCCCGGCGACCTCGTGCTCCCCAACGCCACCCGGCCCCTGGACTTCATGCAGCCCTGGGTGGTGGACCCACGGGTCGAGCGTTTCGGGATGATCTACGACATCAGCGACTTCTCCCAGACGCTCTCGATGCTCCACCGCGAGGGCAACGAGCGCCAGGACGACGCCTTCCTCGCCATGTTTCGCTTTCAAAGGCGGATCAACCGCCTGGCCGCCTCGCACCGCGCCAAGCTGGAGAAGTACCTGGGCGACGGCGCCTTCTACTCCAGCCGCGAAGCCACCAACCTGCTGATCTGCTCCATCTACCTCCAGCGCTACTACGTGGAAGCCGTACGCGAGGGGCTGCCCTTCGACCGCGGCATGCGCATCGCCCTGAACTTCGGCCCCTACCGCCTCATCCCCATGGGCAGCCGGCCGGACGAAAGCGAGCGCTACGAGTTCTTCGGGCCGGGCCTGGTCGAGCTGTCGCGCCTGACCACCGGCAAGGCGACCCAGGAGGTGGACGAGGTCAAGACCATGCTCATCAACCAGGGCTACCCCGAGGCGACGGTGCACAAGTTCTTCGCGCCCCTCTCCTCGAAGAACGTGGACGTGGTGGATAAGACCGAGGAGTCGCGGCGTTTCTACGCCTACATCAACCGCAACGGTACCCTGCACAACAACGGCATGGTGGCGACCGGAGCCTTCATCGGCCATCTCGAGCGAGAGCTTCACGGCTGCCCTCTCTATCGCGGCAACGAAGGGGACCGCTCCTACGTCTTCCTGGCCTTGGAGGACGCCGGAGCCAAGCTGTCGCTGGGTTTCCGCAAGCTGGGAATGGCCCACCTCAAAGGCCTTGAAAAACTGGCCGTGTATGAGATCGTGGACGGCGTGGAGCTGAACCCGGACGCGCTCACCCGCGTCTACGGCCAGACCCTGGCCACCGCCATCGAGCGCGACGCCGGGGGCGGGGATGGGTGGCTGTAGGGACAGCGAAGACAAACCCGTCCCTGCTGTCCTTGACGGTCCTTGCCCGTCCCTGACAATCCGTGCCCGTCCGTGTCGTGAGCGAGCCTTTTCCTAAAGGGGAGACCCGAATGACCGAACCCCTCTGGCAGACCGACCTGCCCACCCTGCCACCGCCCAGGCGAGGCAAGGTGAGGGACGTGTTCGACCTGGGCGACGCGCTGCTCATCGTGGCAAGCGACCGGCTCTCCGCCTACGACCACGTGCTGCGGCCGGGGATTCCAGGCAAGGGGAAGATCCTCAACCAGCTCTCCAACTTCTGGTTCAGCCACCTCGCGGCCGACCTGCCGAACCACCTCCTGGCGACCGAGCCCGAGGACTTCCCCGCCGTGCTGGCCCCCTACCGGGAGATCCTGAGAGGCCGCGCGGTGCTGGCGCGCAAGGCGAGAGTGATCCCCTTCGAGTGCGTGGCCCGGGGATACCTGGCGGGCAGCGGCTTCCGCGAGTATGAGCAATCGGAAACCGTCTGCGGCATCCCGCTCCCGGAAGGCCTGCAGCGGGCAAGCCGCCTGCCCCAGCCCCTCTTCACCCCGGCCACCAAAGCCGAGACGGGGCACGACGAGAACGTGGATTTCGAGACTGTCGAACGGGCCCTGGGTCCCGACCTCGCCGCCACCCTGCGAGACCTGACCCTGAAGCTCTACAACCACGGCGCCGAGCACGCCGCCGCCCAGAACCTCCTCCTGGCCGACACCAAGTTCGAGTTCGGCCACGCCGTGAACTCCGGCGAGTTGCTCCTCGTCGACGAAGTCCTGACCCCCGACTCCTCCCGCTACTGGGACGTCAAGTACTGGACCCCCGGCGAAGAGCCCATCTCCTTCGACAAGCAGTACGTCCGCAACTGGCTCGACGAGACCGGCTGGGACAAGACCTCCCCGCCCCCCGAGCTGCCCGACGACGTCGTCCAAGGCACCCTGGAGCGCTACATCGAAGCCTTCCGCCGGATCACCGGCGGGCGGGAGCCGGTGTTGTAGGGCCGCTCAGTTCCAAACCCGTCAGGAATCCCGCCATCGGGAATCCCTCCATCGTAGAGACGCCCGCAGGGTAGCGCCAGCTACCCCGTGGGGCGTCTCCGAGGCGGCGATGATGCCTCCGCTACCGCAACAGGACCACGGGGCGACTACGCCCAACTCCGACGGCTGGCTGCTGATCGGCTGATAGTATTCGTTCATCGTGCAAGAGAACTTGGCTGAGGCGGAGCGGAGAATCGAGGAGGCTCGGAGACTCAAGACAGAGAATCTGTACCTCGGCGATCTGGCTCTAAGGGAGCTTCCTACCAGCCTGGGGAATCTCCCCCACCTGAAGGAGCTCTACCTGGGAGCCCCCAGGCCCACTGAGGCAGGAGGGCTCGAATGGGACAGAGATCGAGAGCCCCCTGAACTCACGGATCTTGCCCCGCTGGCCGGACTCCAAGGGCTTCAGAGACTCTACCTGTCGAGGATGGGCTTGACGGACCTGTCCCCGCTGGCCGCACTCCAAGCACTTCAGAGCCTCTACCTCGAGGACTGCCCGAGCCTGACCGACCTTTCCTCGCTGGCCGCACTAAAAGGACTTCAGCGACTCAGTCTACAGTCATGCCAAGGCGTGACGAACCTGTCCTCGCTGGCCGGACTCCAAGGACTTCATAGTCTTTCCCTGACGAGCAAGAACGACTTGACGGACCTTTCCCCGCTGGCTGGACTCCAAGCACTCCAGATCCTCTCTTTGTCGAGCACGAAGAACTTGACCGACCTTTCTCCGCTGGCAGGGCTCCAAGAACTTTGGAGCCTAGGCCTGATGCACACAGGCGTGACGGACCTTTCCCCGCTGGCCGAACTCAAAGCACTTCAGGACCTCTCTCTGTCGAGCACGAAGAACTTGACCGACCTTTCCCCCCTGGCCGAACTTCAAGAACTTCAGGATCTCGACCTGGATGGGGAGGGCATTACGGACCTATCCCCGCTTGCCTGCCTCCGGGATCTTAAGTATCTCGACTTATCGAGCACGGCTGTGGCGGATCTGTCTCCGCTGGCCGGACTCCGAGGACTTCATAGACTCAGCCTCAAGTGCTGCTTAGACGTGACAGACCTGTCCCCGCTGGCCGGACTCCAAGAACTTCAAAGCCTCGACCTAAAGTACTGCTCACGCGTGACAGACCTGACCCCACTGTCTGGCCTTCAAGAACTTCAGGACCTTGACCTCGAGCAATGCTCAGGCGTGACAGACCTGTCCCCGCTGGCCGGACTCCAAGAACTTCAGAGCCTCGACCTCGAGCAATGCTCAGGCATGATAGATCTGTCCCCGCTGGCCGGACTCCAAAAACTTCGCAGACTCGACCTCAAGTACTGCTCAGGCGTGACAGATCTGTCCCCGCTGATCGGACACCAACGCCTTCAGACCCTCAGCCTGTCGAGTTCGGGTGTGACTGACCTGTCCCCGATAGCAGGACTCCAAGGACTACAGGATCTCTACCTGTCGAGCACCAGCGTGACGGACCTCTCCCCGTTAGGAAGACTCCAAGGGCTTCAGACCCTCAGCCTGTCGAGTTCAGGTGTGACTGACCTGTCCCCGATAGCAGGACTCCAAGGACTACAGGATCTCTACCTGTCGAGCACCAGCGTGGCGGACCTCTCCCCGTTGGGAGGTCTCCAAGGGCTTCACAACCTCAACTTGTCGAGCACAAGCGTGACTGACCTGTCTCCGCTGGCCGGACTCCAAGAACTTCGTAGCGTTAGCCTCTATGGTTGTCGGCCCGCAGCCCCGGGCGAGCTCCTTCGGGCCTTAGTAGACCACCTCCAAGTGGCCCTCATTGCCGACGAGGCGGTCGGCGTGCCGCGGGAAGTTCTGTCGCACGACGAAGATGACAACTGCCTCCCGCGGGTGCGCACCTACCTTTCCGAGTTGAAACTTGGCATCGAGGCTGAGAACGAGGTGAAGGTGATCCTCCTCGGCAACGGCCGCGTTGGGAAGACCCAACTCTGCCGGCGCTTACGTGGCCAGCCCTATGACGAATCCATCAAGTCTACCCATGGCGTTCAGATCTGGCGGGAGGAGCTGCGAATTCAGACCGGAGGCCAGGAACGGGTCTTCCAGGTCAACTGGTGGGACTTCGGCGGACAGGACATATACCACGGCACGCATGCGCTCTTCCTGCGCAGTCGCGCCGTCTTCTTGATCCTCTGGACTCCTACTCTTGAGAACCGGGATGAATACGAGGAGAACAGCATTCCCCTGCGCAACCAACCTCTCGCCTATTGGCTCGACTATGTGCGCACTCTGGCGGGCGAGGACAGCCCGGTGATCGTCGTGCAGAGCCAATGTGACAGGTTTGCCGACTGGCGCCCCTCTCCATCGAGGCCCGAGGGTCTCGGATTTTTCGAAGGCTGCTCCTACAGCGCCAAGAACGATCTGGCTCGAGATGTCCTCGAAGCCCACCTCCACGACGCCATCCTCTCCTTGCTCGAGCGACACGGCGCGCTCGCGATCGGCCGCGGTCGCGTCGAAGTACGCCGCTGGCTCTACGACCGGCGAAGCGAGGATCAGGAGCACAAACCCCAGGAGCGGCGAGATCGGACTCTCACTCTCGAAGAATTCCGCAAGCTCTGCGATAAAGCTGGAGGCATTGTCTCTTGGGAGCACGCCCTCGACTACTTCCACCAGACCGGCGTTGTGTTCTACCGATCGGATCTCTTCTCCAACTGCATCGTCCTCGACCAGACTTGGGCGCTCGACGCTGTCTATACCGTCTTCCATCGCGGTCGGGCGGCTCCCTGGCTGAGAAACTCAGGTCGCTTCACGCGCGAGGATCTGGCCCTGATGATTTGGCAAGAACACTCGGTCAAGGAACAGAGGCTCTTTCTCGGTCTAATGGAGAGTTGCGGAGTGTGCTTTCGTTGTGGACAGACCGCCCAGGGAGAGTCGCGCTACATCGCTCCGGACCTGCTTCCTAAATTCGAGGTGGTCGCGGGCCGCCTCTATGCCTGGAAGGAGGCACCCGCTACGCCCACGCTACGGTTGGAGTACCGCTTTTTCCACCCGGCTGTCATTCGGAGCCTGATGAGCGAGATTGGCCGGGAGGCCGGCGATGTCGCTGAGTATTGGAAATACGGCCTTTGGTTCAAAGACGCCCGGCACGACTCTCAACTCCTACTTCAGTTCGAGGATACCAGCACGGACGAATCTCCGGGAGCCGGAGTGCTGGAGTTGAAGGCTCAGGGCCGTGACCCTTTGGGCCTTTTGCGCGAGATCCGCAGAGCGATCCTCCGGCAGCGAATTGGTGAGGAACCGGAGGAGTTTCTGACCCTAGAGGACACCACGGTGGCCCGGAGCAAGCTGGCTACCGTGATCGATGGTCGCGTGCTCGACATCCAGGACGTCCCTGTCTCCGCTGCAGCCTTCTCCGCTTTCTTCGAGGACCGGGAGCACCACCCTGAAACATCAGTGATCGACATCACCCCCCTACCCCTCACCGAGAGCGAGAAGCCCACGGAGATATTCATCTCCTATGCCTGGGGAGATGAGACTTTGGAAGGAAAGATTCGCACAGAAGTCGCAGACAGTCTCTATTCGGCTCTTGAAAAGGACGGCTTCCACCCCGTCCGAGACCGTGATCAGATCCGGCCCGGAGAGCTGATTTCTGCCTTCATGCGCCGCCTCACCCGCGCCGATCTCGTCGTGGCGGTGATCAGCGACAAGTATCTACGCTCTCCGTACTGCATGTACGAGATCTACAAGCTCTGGCAGAAGAGTCAGGGTGACGCGGACATCCTGGCTCAGTGCGTGGTGCCGATCATTCTCCCGGAGGTCAAGATCGGGGACATCCAGGAGAAACTGCCGTACCTGGAGTATTGGGATGGCGAGGCCAAAATCGTGGAGGCGCTGCCCGGCAGAACGAACGTTCTTAGACTCAGCCGCGAGTCCTTCGAGAAGGCTCCGCTGGTCCTGGAGTTTGCACATCATGTGGACGACATTCTCGTATTCCTCCAGGACTTTCTGATGCCCCGCAATCTTGAGGTTCACCTCGAAGACGGGTTCCAGGCCGTGCGGGAGGTGTTGCGGCGGCGCCTCGAGGACTCTGCGCGAAGGGCGTAGGTCTCGCGGCCCTTCAGGCCGCACCGTGTTGTCGATCTCTCCACCCAGGGCATTGGCCTGCGGCCTCGGCCCTGGGCTCCGTTCTCCCGGCCCGTTGGGCCGGACGGGCCGGCCTCCGATTGTGGCGATGGGTGGGGGATGGGTCCGGAAAGAGCGCAAACCCTCCGCAGGCCCCAGCGGCCAGCCCGTAAGGGCGACGGTCCTGTAGCCCCGGGTGGAAACCGGCGGAGCCGGTGTGAACCCGGAGTGGGGAGAGGACCGGGGGATCGGCGCGATGACGGCCCGGACGGTGGCGAATCGGGGATCTGGTTTTGGACGGCGTTGTGCCCGCGGGCCGCCGTGGAAATCTGAAATGTCTACGCCGCCCTCGGAGACGCCTCCACCGGGGGTTCCCCCCGGAACGAGGCGTCTCTACGATGGGATATGCCCGGCTGAAGCGGCCTGCCGTTCTCCCGCTTCTTCCCCTGGGAGGTTCTCGATCGGCCGTCGGTAGGCGGTGAACGAGTGGGGAAAGCCCCTCCCGAGTGGGGGGGCGGCTCTCCCGAGTTGGGCAGCCCCTCCCCCAGTGGGAAATCGTCTTTCCCGAGTCGGGATCGTCTCTCCCCCGGTGGGGGATCGTCTCTCCCGAGTTGGGCAACCCTTCCCCAACTCGGGAGAGGCCCTCCCCCAGTGGGGAAACGACTTTCCCGAGTTGGGCAGGCATTCCCCTACTCGGGAGAGACCCTCCCCCACCCAAGACCCTCATCACCCCGGCCCTCTTCTCCCGACCACCCCGTCCCCCTCGCCGGGAGAAGAGGGAGAACCATGCGTCTCCGGGTGCGGTGAGGCATATACTCCGCCCCTCACTGAAAAGCCTTGCCGAGGAGCGAAGTCATGAAAAGCAGGTTTCATCCCGGGTTGAGGACCGCTCTTCCGCCCGCTCTCTTCCTGCTCGCGGGCCTTGCCGCGGGCTGTGCGACCACGGCTCCGCCGGCGGCTCCTCAGCCGGAGTCCGTGACGCCGAATTCCTCCGTCTTCGCGGCCCCCCTTCGCACCTGGGTCGAGATCGGCGCCGAGGGTGCCGTGGTGCGGGCGATCGTCACCGATCCGCAGGCGGCCTGCCCGGACATCGAGATCGAAGATGAGTTCGTGTCCCGGACTTATAGGATGCAGGTCCGTTCAAGCCCGCAGCCGAATTTCGAGATCCTGATCTGTGAGGCGAACCTTCGCCAGGGAACCCGGTCGGCGGCCATCGGCGGCACCAAGGTTCCCGTGCCGCCGCGGCAGCTCAAGAAGATCGCGGTGATCGGCGACACCGGCTGCCGGATCAAATGCGATCCCGACGGCAAGTGCGACGTGCAGAACTGCAACGATCCCAAGAAATGGCCTTTCGCCAAGGTGGCCGCGAAAGTGGCCGGGGAGCATCCGGACGTCGTCATCCACGTCGGCGACTATCACTATCGCGAGGCGGCCTGCCCTGCGGATCAGCAGAAAAAGTGCGGCGGCAGCCCCTTCGGCGACAACTGGCCGGCGTGGCAGGCCGACTTCTTCGATCCCGCGGCGCCTCTTCTCGCTTCGACGCCGTGGATCGCCGTGCGCGGTAATCACGAGGACTGCGAACGGGCCGGCATGGGATGGTTCCGGTTCCTCGATCCCGGGCCGGTGCCCTCCACCTGCAATGACGATCCCGCGCCCTACGGTGTCGCGCTTCCCGGCCTTCAGCTCCTGGTGCTGAACACTTCGACGGCCGGCAAAGAGCCCGCCGGCTTCTACTCAAAGGCCTACGAGTCTCTCAACGGGCTCGCCGCCGCGAGCAACGCGCCGTCGTGGCTCCTCTCGCATCACCCGCTGTGGGCCTTCGTCCAGGGCAAGCCGAATCTGATTCCCGTGACGGACGAGCTTCAGGCGGACTCGGGCAACCAACTGGACGCCAACGTGCGGCTCGTGATGGCGGGCCACATCCACCTCTTCGAGGCCCTCGCCTTCGCGGCCAGCCCACCGCGGGCGCCGAGCGTCGTGGCGGGGATGAGCGGCACGAAGCTCGACAAACCCATTACGAACGAGCTCCTGGGCCAGGCGATCGCCGGTACCACGGTGAGCATGGCCAGTACCAGCGACGAGTTCGCCTATGCCCTCTTCGAGCCCCGGGAGAAAGGGAACCGCAAGGGCTGGCACATGACGGTGCACGACACCGAGGGAAAGACGGTGATGTCGTGCGAGATCGAGGGGGATTCGTTGACGTGTAAGAACGCCGGCTGAGGAGGTGTGGCCTGAGCCGGGCAGTCTTCGCAGGCGCCGGGCCAGGAGCCGCCGCAGGGACATCGACGGTCGGCGCCGGCCCGGAGGCAGAGGCCATCGTCACAATATTGGTTCTCAGAGCACTCACCGCAGCTCACGGATCCGAGCCCGCAGCCGAGATCGATCGTCCCGCAGGTCCGTACGCCGCATTCCCTGGGCCTGCAGTCGTTCTCGACGGAACAGGCCGGCTGCAACGTCGAGTGCCATTCATCGCCACGGCTGGCAGCCGCGGTCAGCAGCAGGAGCGCGAGGACGATCAACAAGGTCATCGAGAGAAATGGTTTTTTCATGACATCCTCCTTTGCCTTGAAGCTGCCGGCAAAGAGCGTCCTATCTCATCCGGGGGGACGAGACCGGCTTTAAGGAGGAGCGGATGGCTTCAGCCGGCAGGCAGAACGCGGAAGGCGAAGCGGCCGGCGCCCTCGGCGGCGAGGGTGTAGTCGCCGGGGGCGAGGAGGCTGGAGGGGAGGGTGAGGCTCAGAGAGTCGCGCTCGTCGGGGTGGAGGCCGCCGCCGCTCCAAACCTCTTTTCCTCCCGCGTCACGCAGAGTCACACGGTAGGAAGGGCGATGGGGCGGCTCGATCTCCAGCGCGAGAACGATCCAGCCCGGCGTGGAAGGCAGGTGCAGGCGCACGGTGGGCTCGCCTCCTCCGCCGCGCTCGGCGTTGAGGAAGAGGATGGGGACGTTGCCCTGAGGCTGGCGGGACTGCGCGAGCTGTTCCCGCTCGTGGGCCAGATCGCGCCGGCTCGCCTCGAGCTCGGTGCGCAGCCGCTCGGCCTCCGCCGTTCCCCGGGAGCCGGCGGCCGAGCGCTCGTGCTCCAGAGTTGAGCGGGTCGTCGCCAGCTCGCGATCGCGGTCGGCCAGCCTGCGCACGGCCAAACCCGAGGGCAGGAGGACGGCGACGAGGAGCGCCATGGCGAGCACGGCCGCCTGTCGCGAGCGGCCGAGGCGGGCGAGCCAGGCCACCACGGCGAGCTGCCTCACCACGGCCACGCGGACCGCGTCCTGTCCGGCCGCGCGCTTGAATCCCCGGCTCATCGACTCCGCCAGGTCGAGCCGGTCGAGGCAGTCCGGGCAGGAGAGGAAGTGCTCCTCGAAGCGCGCGGCCTCCTCGGCGGGGAGCGCACCCCGCACATAGCGGTCGACGATCTGTTGCTCTTCAATCTCGGCGTGGTTCATGGCGAAGCTCGTTTCCCTGATCGATCTCACGAGATGCGGGGCGCCGGCCCCTGGCGCGCCTGGAACTGCTCCAGCAGCTCCTTGAAACGTTGGCGGGCCCGGAAGAGGACGAGGTTGAAGTGGAGGCGGTCCAGACCGAGATCGGAACAGATGGTCTCCTTCTCCTCCTCCGCAACGTAGAAGCGCATCAGAAGCTGCTGGTCGCGATCGGTCGGCAGCTCGCCGATCAGCCGCCGCACGATGTTCGCCTCCTCATCGAGGAGAACGGTCTGAAGCTGGCCCGGCGCGGGATTCACGGCCTGCTCCAGCCCGTCGGGGTCCGCGTCCGTCCGCCGCCGGGCCGTCTTGCGATGCTCGGCGATCGCCAGGTTGCGGGCGGTGCCGCGAAGGAAGCCTACGAGCCCCGCGGGGTCGTCGAGCGCCTTCCGCCGCAGCCGCTCCAGGACGATTCGGAAGGTTTCCTGGTGGAGATCCTCGGCCAGCTCGGGCGATACGCCCTGGCGCCGCAGCAGGTAGAGGATGCCCCGGCTGTAGCGCTGAACGAGCGCTCCCTCGGCGGCGGCATCGCCCGCCGCGATACGCCGGACGAGGTCGGTCGCAACCGTCGCCTCGTCCGGCTCGGGTTCCGTATCGGTGCCCATGAGTACCGGCAAATCCCAGGTTGGGCGGACGGCGGGAACCGGCCGCACCGGAGATCCTCCAAGGAAGGTCTCCATCATAACCTGAAGCACGGGAAATTGAAGTCATGGGCAGAGCCACCCTCTGTTCTCTGAGCCTCAATCAACAACTGTCGCCAGCCAGCCTGCTATCTCATCCTTCGGTTATGATCCGCGGCACTGCGGCGCTGACTTGACAGGAGGACCACCGTGAAGGACGAGGATCGGCCGGCGGGAGCCTTGACCCGTAGAGATTTGATGAGAGCCGGTGCCATCGGGGGAGCGCTGGCCGTCGCCGGCCCGCTCCTCCCCCACGCCGCCGCGAAGACGCCGGGCCATGCCCCAGCGGGAGCTTCCCCCCTGCCTTTCGAGCTCGAGGAGACGACGATCGCCTCCCTCCAGGAGGGGATGAAGTCCGGCCGCCATACCGCCCGGTCGATCGTCGAGGCGTACCTCGCCCGCATCGAGGAGCTGAACCTGAAAGGCCCGGAGCTGCGGGCAGTGATCGAGACGAACCCCGAGGCCCTGGCCCTCGCCGACGCCCTCGACGCCGAGCGCAAGGCCAAGGGACCACGCGGTCCCCTCCACGGCATCCCCGTCCTGCTCAAGGACAACATCGGCACGCACGACCGCATGACGACCACCGCCGGCTCGCTGGCCCTGGAGGGCTCGATCCCGCCGCGCGACGCCTTCCTCGCCGCGCGGCTGCGGGAAGCCGGCGTCGTACTGTTGGGCAAGGCCAATCTCTCGGAGTGGGCCAACTTCCGCTCCACCCACTCCTCCAGCGGCTGGAGCAGCCGCGGCCGCCAGTGCCGCAACCCCTACGCGCTGGACCGCTGCCCCTCAGGCTCCAGCTCGGGCTCGGCCGTGGCCGCCGCCGCCAACCTCGCCGCCGTCACAGTGGGCTCGGAGACGGACGGCTCGATCATCTCGCCCTCCTCGATCTGCGGCGTCGTCGGCATCAAGCCCACCCTGGGGCTGATCAGCCGCGCGGGCGTCATTCCCATCGCCCACAGTCAGGACACAGCCGGCCCCATCTGCCGCACCGTGGCCGACGCCGCCATTCTCCTGGGCGCGATGACCGGGGTGGACGAGCGCGACGAGGCCACCCTGGCCAGCCGCGGCAAGGCGCTGACGGACTACGCGAAGTTTCTCGATCCCGCGGGATTGAGGGGTGCGAAGATCGGTATCTTTCATCCCAAGTCGTTGGAGGACCATCCGCACACCGGCCGCGTGCTCGCCCAGTCGATCGCGGCGCTGAAGTCCGCGGGGGCCAGGGTGATCGACCCGGTCAAGCTGCCGGCCGCCAGCCAGCTCGATGCCGACGAGTTCGAAGTCCTCCTCTTCGAGTTCAAGGCGGACCTCAACCGCTATCTGGAGGATCTCGGAAAGGCCGCGCCCGTCCACAGCCTGAAGGAGGCGATCGATTTCAACACGAAGAACCGCGATCGGGTGATGCCTTACTTCGGCCAGGAGATCTTCGAGCAGGCAGAATCCCGAGGACCGCTCACCGACGAGAAGTACAGGAAGGCCCTGGAGGACAGCAAGCGCATGTCCCGCCAGGAGGGCTTGGATGCCGCCTTCGCGGACCTCCGGTTGGATGCCGTCGTGGCCATTTCGGGCGGGCCGGCCTGGCTGATCGACCTCATCAACGGCGACTCGGAAACCGGCGGCAGCTCCCAGTTCGCGGCGGTCTCGGGCTATCCGAGCATCACCGTGCCGGCCGGCTACGCCCTCGGCATGCCGATCGGCCTCTCCTTCATCGGCCCCGCCTGGAGCGAGCCGAAGCTGATCAAGATGGCGTATGCCTTCGAGCAGGCGACGAAGGCGAGAAAGGTGCCGCGGTTCCTGGCGACAGCGGAGCTCGGGTAACGCGATCCCCGGCAGATCGCCGCGGACTTGAAGACTGGAGGGTCACGATGCAGGACGAAGATCGGCCGGCGGGAGCCCTGACCCGCAGAGATTTGATGAGAGCCGGTGCCATCGGGGGAGCGCTGGCCGTCGCCGGCCCGCTCCTCCCCCACGCCGCCGCGCAGACGCCGGGCCATGCCCCGGCAGGAGCTCCCACCATGCCTTTCGAGCTCGAGGAGACGACCATCGCCGCCCTGCAGGAGGGAATGAAGTCCGGCCGCCACACGGCGCGATCGATCGTGGAGGCCTACCTCGCCCGCATCGAGGAGCTGAACCGCAAGGGCCCGGAGCTGCGGGCGGTGATCGAGACCAACCCCGAGGCCCTGGCTCTCGCCGACGCCCTCGACGCCGAACGCAAGGCCAAGGGGCCGCGCGGCCCCCTCCACGGCATCCCCGTCCTGCTCAAGGACAACATCGGCACGCACGACCGCATGACCACCACCGCCGGCTCGCTGGCTCTGGAGGGCTCGATCCCGCCGCGGGACGCCTTCCTCGCCGCGCGGCTGCGGGAAGCTGGCGCGGTGTTCCTGGGCAAGGCCAATCTCTCGGAGTGGGCCAACTTCCGCTCCACCCACTCATCCAGCGGCTGGAGCAGCCGCGGCCGCCAGTGCCGCAACCCCTATGCGCTGGACCGCTGCCCCTCGGGTTCCAGCTCGGGCTCGGCCGTGGCCGCCGCCGCCAACCTCGCCGCCGTCGCCGTGGGCTCGGAGACGGACGGCTCGATCATCTCCCCCTCCACCCGCTGCGGCATCGTCGGCATCAAGCCCACCCTGGGACTGATCAGCCGCGCCGGGGTGATTCCCATCGCCCACAGTCAGGACACGGCCGGCCCCATGTGCCGCACGGTGGCCGACGCCGCGATTCTCCTGGGCGCGATGACCGGGGTGGACGAGCGCGATGAGGCCACCGCGGCCAGCCGCGGCAAGGCGCTGACGGACTACGCGAAGTTTCTCGATCCCGCGGGATTGAAGGGCGCGAGGCTCGGCATCTTCCATCCGAAGTCGTTGGAGGACCGTCCGCACACCGACCGCGTGCTGGCGGAGTCGATCGCGGCGCTGAAGTCCGCGGGAGCGACGGTGATCGATCCGGTGAATCTGGCGACCGCCGGCAAGTTCGGGGACGACGAGCACGAGGTCCTGCTCTTCGAGTTCAAGGCGGACCTCAACCGTTACCTGGCGGACCTCGGAATGGCCGCGCCCGTCCACAGTCTGAAAGAGGCGATCGATTTCAATACCAGGAACCGCGACCGGGTGATGCCCTACTTCGGCCAGGAGCTCTTCGAGCAGGCGGAAGCCAAGGGGCCGCTCACCGACGAGAAGTACAGGAAGGCCCTGGAGAACAGCAAGCGCATGTCCCGCAAGGAGGGATTGGACGCCGCCTTCGCGGAGCACAAGCTGGACGCCATTGTGGCCATGTCGGGCGGCCCGGCCTGGCCGATCGACCTCGTCAACGGCGACTCGGGAACCGGCGGCAGCTCCCAGTTCGCGGCCGTCTCGGGCTACCCGAGCATCACCGTGCCGGCGGGCTACGCCCTCGGCCTGCCGATCGGCCTCTCCTTCATCGGCCCCGCCTGGAGCGAGCCGGTGCTGATCAAGCTGGCGTACGCCTTCGAGCAGATGACGAAGGTGAGGAAGGTGCCACGGTTTTTGGCGACGGCGGAGATGGGGTGAGGGCGAGGAGAGCCATTACCCTCAAGGAGGAAACAGAACGGGGTTGTCGGCTTTCCGAAAATCCGAATCCTTGGCGAGAATCGGGCAGTTCTCGACCCTCGCCAAGGCATAGGCAAAACAATCGCCGAGATTCAACGGATAACGGATCCTCGCCTCGGCTACGATTCGCGCCTGCTCGACGACCATACTCAGCTCCAGAGATCGTCGTCCGAGTGGAACCGAGGAGCGGGATTCTCGGGAGCCTGCTTCGCCATTCCCAGCCAGCGAGAGAAGTCTGGAACGACCCGGTGGTGCTCTCGCTCCACAGCTTCCCTGATCGCCAGCCTGACGGCATCCGACTTGGTCCTGACCCGGCGGAGTCTCATGTACTCGGAAAGGGCGGCTTCGAAATCAGGCCTCAGGTGGATGTTGAGCTGAGGCATGAGAGGGCTCCTTACCAATGTACAGAACCTATACATAAGCCGCGGAGAAAACAAGAGTCCGGTACGCCCCTCACCCCTCCGCCCGCGACGTCACAATGCCGTTGCGGGCGGCCCACATTCCGAGATCCTGACGCTGGATGGCGGCGGCCATGAGGCTGGGGAAGAGGTCGGGAGTACAGGCGAAGGCGGGGATGCCCAGGTCGGCCAGGGCGGCGGCGTTGCGGGCGTCGTAGCCGGGGGCTCCGTCATCGGAGAGGGCGAGGAGGCAGATGGCGTTGACACCGCTCGCCGCGAGCGAGGCTGCGCGGCGGATCATCCCCTCGCGGTCCCCTCCCTCGTAGAGGTCGGTGATGAGGATGAGGATGGTCTGCGACGGGCGGTCGATCACCTGCTCGCAGTAGGTGAGGGCCTTGTGGATGTCGGTGCCGCCGCCGAGCTGGGTGCCGAAGAGGAGGTCCACGGGATCGTGAAGCTCGTCGGTCAGATCCACCACGGCGGTATCGAAGACGATCATGCGGGTACGCACGGCCCGCAGGGTGGCTAGGACGGCGCCGAAGATTCCCGAGTACACCACCGAGGCGGCCATCGAGCCGCTCTGATCGACGCAGAGGACCACGTCCCGCAGCGCGGAGCGTCGGCCGCCGTAGCCCACCAGGCGCTCGGCGACGACGGTGTTCTTCTCGGCAATGTAGTTCTTCAAATTGGCTCGGATGGTGCGGTGCCAGTCGATCTCCCCCGGACGCGGGCGGCGGCTGCGCTGGGAGCGATTGAGGCTCCCCCGCACGGCCTGGATCAGCGGGTTGCGCAGGCGCTTCTCCAGGTCGTCCACCACCTTCCGCACGACGCGGCGCGCCGTGTCCCGGGTCTTGGTGGGGATCACCCGCGAGAGGGAGAGGAGATTCGCCACCAGGTGGACGTCCGGCTCGACGGTTTCGAGCAGCTCGGGCTCCAGGAGCATCTGCCGCAGCTTCAGGCGCTCCAGGGCGTCGCGCTGCAACAACTGTACGGTAGTGGTGGGAAAGTAGGTGCGGATGTCCCCCAGCCAGCGGGCGACGTTGGGCGCCGAGCTGCCAAGTCCCGCCGAGCGGTCGCTGTCATAGAGAGCGCCGAGGGCGCGGTCCATCCCCAGGGCCTCGCCCGCGAGCGTGAAGCCGATCGTCTCGTCCGCGGCTTCGCCGAGGATGAGCCGCCAGCGGCGGAGCCTCTCCTGCTCCTGGACTTCAGCTTCCGGCGCCATCGGCTGTCCCTCCCAGGATCTGGGCGAGAACGGGGAGCACTCGCGCCGCCCGGTCCACGTCGATCTCCTCCGTCTCTCCCGTTCCCGCTCCGGCTGCCGGCGCCGCGGAGCCGAGATGTTTCACCTTCTCCCCCATCCGCCGCCGCTCGGGGGGCTGGAAGGCGGCGAAGGCCCGCCGCAACAGGGGGAGGAGCTCGGTGAAAGCGTCTGGGGCAAGCTGCGAGAGCCAGCCGTCGAGCGCGGCCCAGAGGCCGTCGTGATGCAGGAGGAGCAAACCGCTTCCCCTCAACAATCCCGCCACCCAGGAGGCGGCGTCTCGGGGCGGCACGGCGGTCGCGAGAGCCAGGCGGGCCCGTGTTTCCAGCTCCCCGGCGCCCAGCACCTTTTGATCGAGGAGGAGCCGGCAGGCGTAACCGCGGATCAGTCCGTGGGCGCCTCCCGAGGTGAGTCGCTCCAGGGTCTCGGTCCACTCCTGCCGCAGGTCTTCGAGATCCAGCAGCGCCACGCTCTCCTGCACCCGCTCGACGCTCCCGGCCATGGTCTCGGCGGCATCGTCGGCGAGGGCGCCGCAGGCTCCGGGGAGCCCTACCACCACGCGCTCGAAGAGGCTGCGCAGGACCGGCAGGAGGTCCTGCGAGCGGGTCTCCCGCACGTCGCCGTAGCGCATCACCCGGGCGAGGGGCGGCAGGGCATCCATGAGGTGGCGCAGGTCGGCGGCGACGGCGGCTCGGTCCTGGAGGTGGGCCAGCAGACCCTCGACGGCGGCAGGGAGGCCGGCGAGGATGACGCGGTCCAGCAGCTCGGTCAGCGCCGGCAGCTCCTGGAGCTTGCCTCCGGCGTCGAGGGCGGCGGCAGCGGACGCGGTCTCGACGGTGTTCCCCCAGATGTTGCCCTCGATCAAGAGAACAGCGAACTCCGGCGACCAGGCGATCTGCCACAGCTCGTGGAAGGTGCCGCTCTTGCCGCGAGCCTTCTCCGGCTGGCCCCAGGGGATGGACAGCAGGCGCAGGCGATGGAGGAGATGGCTGCGCTCGCGGCCCGTCTCCTCTCGCAGATCGAGGTCCAGCGAACGGACCTCCGCCGAGGGCTTCAGGCGAAGCCGCTTCTGCAGGGCGTCGAGGTCCCGCTGGAGGGGAACGGAGGGAGTCTCCGGGGGGACTTCGCCGAGGGCCTCGCCGATCTCCAACCGTTGGCGGACGAGGGCCATGGGCGTGGGCTCGCCGTGGCAGAGCACGGCCTGGATGGCCTCGTCCAGCTCCGCGAGGCCGGGCATGGAGTGACCGCGCAGGGCCGCGAGCGTTTCGGCGAGGCGCACGGACTCGATGACTCCGGCCGGCGAGGCGTCGAGGTCCTCCAGGCGCAGCAGGCGGGCGGCCTGGGTGACCCAGCGCACGGGCGAGCGGTCCGGGGCCGTCCACAGGTGCTGGTACCAGCCCGGGGAGGAGACTCCCGCGCCATAGCCGCTGCGGTAGGCGAGGCGGGAGTAGGTCCACGGAATCCAGGTGGCGGCTACCTTGAGCTTGGGGAGGTCCTTGAGCGTCGCGACGTCGGGCTTCGCCGGCCCGAGGGTGGCCAGGGCGGGGGTGTGCCAGGCACCGCAGACCACGGCGATGCGCGCGAAGCCTTCCTTTTGCGCCGCCCGCAGTCGCTGGCGCATGAAGGCCTCGCGGCGCTCCTCCCGCAGGCGCTCCGCCTCGGGGCGAGGCGCGGCCTGCGAGCGCAGCTCGGTCATCGCCTGGAGGATGCCCTCGAACAGCCCCGCAGGATCGCGCCGCTGCTCCACCTGCTGCTCCCACCACAGCTCGCGATCGGCATAGCCGGCGGCCTCGGCAAGCATGCCGATGGGGTCGTCCGGCAGCGTTTCAGCGGACGGACCTTCTCCTTCCGTTACGACCTTGATCTCTGCCATCTCCTGGGCATCGAGCGCAAGCTGGATGGACTGCGGCAGGTCCATGAAGCGGGCCGGCACGCCGCGCTCCAAGGCCCAGCGCAGGGCCTGACACTCCGGGGAGAACTCGGCGAAGGGGTAGTAGACGGCTCGTCGGGGCTCGTCCGCGGCGTAGATCAGGAGGGCTACGGGCGGCTTCATGCCGCCGTCGGTCAGGAGCGGCAGCACCTCTTCCGCGTCCGGCGGTCCCTCCACCAGCACGGCGTCCGGCTGCATCTCGTCGAGCGCCGCCCGCAAGGCCCGGGCGCTGCCGGGGCCGTGATGGCGAATGCCGAAAAGACGATAAGGAGGGGCCTGAGCCGTCACGCCGTCTCCAGGCTCGCGCGGTAGAAGTCCTTCCAGCCGTCCCGCTCCTTGACCACCGTCTTCAGGTATTCGAGCCAGACGACGCGGTCCTGCACCGGGTCTTTCACCACGGCTCCGGTCAAGGCCGCGGCGAGATCGCCGGAACGCAGAATGCCGTCGCCGAAGTAGGCGGCGGTGGCGAGGCCGTGGCTGACCACCGAGATGGCCTCGGCCGTCGACAGGCTCCCCGAAGGGGATTTGAGCTTCGTCTTGCCGTCGCCGGTGACGCCCGAGCGCAGCTCGCGGAAGACGGTGACGACGCGGCGGATCTCCTCCAGGGCCGGCTTCTCCACCGGCAGCTCCAGGGAGCGGCCGAGCTCCGCCACCCGGCGGGAGACGATCTCCACCTCTTCGTCAAAGGTGTCGGGCACGGGCAGCACGACGATGTTGAAGCGCCGCATGAGGGCGCTCGACATCTCGTTGACTCCCTTGTCGCGGTTGTTGGCGGTGGCGATGACGTTGAACCCTTTCCTGGCCTGGACCTCGAAGGCCAGCTCGGGCACCGGCAGGGTCTTCTCGGAGAGGACGGTGATCAGCGTGTCCTGCACCTCGGCGGGAATGCGGGTCAGCTCCTCGACGCGGGCGATCTTCCCCTCGGCCATGGCGGTCATCATGGGGCTGGGAACCATGGCTGCGGTCGACGGTCCCTCGGCCAGCAGGCGGGCGTAGTTCCAGCCGTAGCGGATGGTGGACTCGTCCGTGCCGGCCGTGCCCTGCACGAGCAGGGTCGAGTCGCCCGAGACGGCGGCGGCGAGGTGCTCGGAGAGCCAGCTCTTGGCCGTTCCCGGCACGCCGAAGAGGAGGAGGGCACGGTCGGTGGCGAGGGTGGCGATGGCGATCTCCACCAGCCGGGCGTTGCCGATGTACTTGGGGCTCAGCTCGAACCCTGAATCCAGCCTGCCGCCCAGGATGTACAGGCGCACGGCCCAGGGCGAGAGGCGCCAGTTGGGCGGGCGCGGGCGGGTGTCCGCCACGGCCAGCGCGTCCAGTTCCTCGGCGTACTGGTGCTCGGCGTGCCGGCGCACCACTCCTTCGGCTCCGGCGTTCTTCAAAGTCGTCGCGGGTTCGGTCACGTCATGCTCTCCTTCCACAAAGTCTGCCGGATACGCACTACCTGGGTGAGCTGGTCGATCTGCTGCGCCCATCCCCGCCGCTGCCACTCCCCCGGCGCGGGCTCGGCGAGCGGCCAGGGTTCGAGGGCCGTCGCGAAGCACTCCGGCGGCAGGGACAGCGCGGCGCGCGGCAACGTCGCCTGCCAGGGGTCCTCGACAGGCTTATCCGGCAGCGCGCGAACGAATTGCCGGACGGCCTTGAGCCAGGCGGCGGCGAAATCCGGGGGCCAGGGCGAAGGCAGCCGGTTGAGGTAGACCTGGAACGGTGCCTCCTCGCGAGGCGGCGGGGCCGCGAGCAGAGGGGTGATGCGGGCCACCATCTCCCCCGGAGGAAGAAGGCTCAGGATCTCGGGGAGGAGCGGGCGCAGCTCGGATGTCTGGGCGGTCCCCTTGTCTTTCCTGCCGTGATCCCAGAGCGCCACGGCCCACTCGCGAGACTGGAAACGGAGAGCCGCTCGCGCCCACCCTTCTACCAGCGGCCCCGCCCAATCCGTCGCACTGGCCGCGACGAGGAGGTCCGCGGGGGAGGTGTCGAAGCGCTGCGTCCAATGCCCCGGCGGCACCAGGCTCAGGGACTCCCGCAGCCAGAAGGCCCGCTTCCCCACGCCCTGGGGAGGAGCAGTGGCGACGCCGTCCCGTTCCCAGCTCTTGTCGATCTCCTGGGGAGGCTCGGCTTGGAGCTTCCCGCGCCCGGCTCCGAGGGCCGAGGTCAGCCGGGCGAGCATGCCCGTGCGCGGGGCCTCCCAGCTCAGCAGAGCGTCCGCCCGGTCTCGCATCCGCTTGGCCAGAGCTGAGCCGGGAAGGCGGGCGAGGAGAACCGCGGCGACAGCACGCACCGCGGCGCTGCGGTCGTTCAGCACGTCTTCCAGGAACGGCTCGTCCGGCGCCGCGAGGCCGGTCCCCAGCACCATCACCAAGGCTCCACGCAGGTCCGCCTTCTCCTTGGAAAATACGGGCCGGAGCCATTCGCGGGCCCGGTCGGGGTCCGTCGCACGCAGGCGCTTCAGGAGCTCCAGCCGGTCGTCGAAGCTCCCCTCCTCCCAGATCCGCTCGTCCTCGCCGGCAGGCCGGTCCTCCGCTCCGGGACGCGGCGCCCGCGCCCAGGCCCAGTCGGGATTGAAGCCCGCGAGCCACCGGCCACGCTCTCCGAGCAGGGGGCGTAGCGCCTCGCGCTGGGAGGTGTCGGACTGCGAGAGCGCCGAGGGCAGCAGGGCAAACGGGAGCCTGCGGCCGGCGGCGGCGAGACGAGAGCAGGCCTCGGGGAGCAGCAGCTCGCGCCGCTCGCCCGCGAAAAGCGATGCGAAGATCGAGGCCACAGCCGGCGAGCTTTCGGCTTGAGTCTCCTCGGGAGCCGCCAGCGGAGGCGGCTCCCCCGCAACCGCGGCGCGCCCCGCCATGCGATATACGGCGGCTGCTCCCGCCGCAAGGAGCAGCCGGCGCTCGGGAGTCTCGGGCTGGGCACCCTCGACCAAGGCATCGAGGGGTACTCCCACCGGAGCGTTCCCGGGCGCCAAGGCCGTCCCCAGGAGAGCGGCTTTGACCAGCGCGGCAGCTTCCATCAACGGAGGCTCCGCACGAGCTGATAGCGCCCCTGGGCGATTGCGCCAAAGGGGAGGACGGCCTCGCCGTCCCACTCTCCGGCGAGGTCCACCGGATGGCCACCCGAGACGGCCAGGAGCTGCCAGTGGTGTCCGGGTCCCAGCGGGAGGCGGCGACGATCGCGATCCTGAAGCCACCAAGTTTTTCCCCCGTCCGTGGCCGGCACCACCTCACGCAGAACGCAGGGAAGACGGTCGAGCCAGGGCTGGCGGGCCAGGGCCTCGGCGGTCGCGTCCAGGAAGGATGCGATGGAGTCCGGGCCGGGCACCGCCGGCAGGCTCTGAAGAGGTTCCGCAGTCCCCCGGCGCTCCCGCACCAGCGCCCGCAACGGCCAGGAGCCCGGCCAGAACGCGAGGTCCGCCTCGAAGCGGGTACCCGGAACGAAGAGAGAGGGGAACGGTCCGTCGCCGGCCGCGAACTGGAGCACCAGGGCGGCGCGGCCGGTGGTCTCGCCCAGGAGCCAGGTGCGCTGAGCGCGGACCTTCTCGTCGTCCTCCATCACCTGGCCGAGCACCGCCCAACGGTCCGTGACGCTCTCCCCCTGCGCGATGACCTCCTCTTCCTTCAGGGTCAAACCGGTGAGCCGGCGGACCTCCTCCTGAAGCGGGCCGTCGAGCTGCTCCAGCCGCCGGAAAGCCTGGGTGGCGAGGGCCAGCCGGCCGAGCTCCGCGAGCAGCACCGCGGGCCAATCGAGCCGCGAGCCGGGCAGTCCCGCGAGGCGCCGGACGCGCCCGGCGAATCCTGGCGCCTGGGCATCCACCAGACGCGCCGCCGGCGTCTCCCAGAAGGCCGGCCGCTCGGACTCCAGGCCCGCGAGGCCGTTGCGCATCAGATCCTCCATCCAGCGCTCCAACCCCTCGATCCCCTTGGTCATCCGTTCCAGCCGCTTCGCCGCCCGCTCCTCCCGGGCCTGGGGATCGGGCTCCGCCGCGGAGCGCTCCTCCCGGGACTCCTTCTTTGTGGCGGAAGCGGCCCGCCGGCCGAGCCACTCCCCCACCCATTCGGGCTCAGCGGCGTCGGCGAGCGCTTGAGGCTCGCCAGCGGCGACGAGCATCAGCCCGAGAGCGTGCTTGCATGGAAACTTGCGGCTGGGGCAACTGCACTTGGCGGATAGATCGGAGAGGTCCACCCGTACCTGATAGAGCGCGCTCCCCTGGCACTCCCCCCACAGCGCCCGTCCGCTACGTCCCAAATTGCGCCACGACTTCGCCGCGCCGAACTTCTTGCCGGCGGCGGTGGAGCTGGCATCGGGAGCCAGGGCGAGAACCTGCTCGGAGGTGAGTTGCATCGCTGAGGATTGGCATTCTAGGGGAAAGTGTTTCGGGGTAGAGTCTCCGGCCGGCCATCCTTCTTCCGGAGCCCGACGATGAAACGCATCCTCGCTTTTCTCGGCCTTGCCCTTCTCCTCCTGGCGATCGTCCTCTGTGTCCGGGCTTTAACGGTAAAGTCCCGCCAAGTGGCGGCTCCGCCGGTGACGGATCTGACGGTCGACGCCAACGCCGCCGCCGGCCGGCTCGCCGGCGCCCTGCGCTTCCCCACCGTCTCCCACGAGGACGGGGCGAACGTGGAGGCGCAGGCGTTCCTCGATCTGCACCGCTATCTGGAGCAGAGCTTCCCCAAGGTCCATTCGACGTTGACTCGCGAAGTCGTAGCCGGGTACAGCCTGCTCTACACGTGGCCGGGGAAGGACCCGAAGCTCGCACCCATCCTCTTGATGTCCCACCAGGACGTGGTGCCCGTCGAGCCCGGTACGGAGAAGGGTTGGGCGCATCCCGCATTTTCTGGGGACATTGCGGATGGCTTCGTGTGGGGCCGGGGCGCTCTCGACGACAAGGTAAGCGTTCTGGCGATCCTCGAAGCCATAGAGACTCTGATCGGCAAAGGCTTTCAGCCGCAGCGCACGATACTCCTCGCCTTCGGCCACGACGAGGAGGTGGGAGGAGGCCAAGGCGCCGCTGCCCTTGCGGCCCTGCTCGCCCAACGCGGGGTTCGCCCGGAGCTCATCCTGGACGAAGGGGGCGCCATCGTCGAAGGCATCGTGCCCGATCTCAAGCGGCCGGCGGCCCTCGTAGGCACGGCCGAGAAAGGCTCGATGAGTGTCGAGCTGGTGGCCGACTCGGAGGGCGGCCACTCCTCCATGCCGCCAGCCCACACCGCCATCGGCCGGGTGGCCGCCGCCATCGAGAAGCTCGAGGACAACCCGATGCCCGCCCGCATCGACGGCGCTACGAAGCGCTCGTTCGAGTTCCTGGCCCCGGAACTGCCTTTCGGCCAGCGGCTGGTCCTCGCCAACCTCTGGCTTTTCGACCCCATCGCCAAGCGGTCCTTCGCCGCCGATCCCGCGGGCAACGCCCGCATCCGCACCAGCACGGCGGCGACGATCTTCCAGGCCGGAGTCAAGGAGAACGTCCTCCCCCACCAGGCCCGCGCAGTGGTAAACTTCCGCATTCTTCCCGGGGACACCGGAGCCAGCGTGCTCCAGCATGTGCGGGCTACGGTGGGCCCCGGCATCCACGTGGCCCGCAAGGGTCGTTTCAGCTCCGAGCCTTCGCCGGAGTCCGACGTCGACGCTCCCGCCTTCCGGCTCCTGCAGAAAACTCTGGTTCAGACGGTGCCCCAGGTCATCGTGGCCCCCAACCTTCTCTCCGGAGGCACGGACACCCGGCACTATGAGGGGCTCTCGCGGAACGTCTACCGCTTCCTCCCCATTCGCATCAACGGCGAGGATCTCAAGCGCCTCCACGGCACGAACGAGCGGGTGGGAATCGAGAGCTACGCCGAGGCGGTGCGGTTCTACGCGCAGTTGATGCGGAACGGGGCGGGGCCGAGCTCCTAGGTGATTTCATTCTATGCTTCGTCTCTCATGATTCTTGGTCTTGCTTTTGCTATTGTGACGGCTAGGAGATGCGCTCTAGATGTCCGATACTTTTGAGCAAAGGACGATCCGAGAACACCTGCTCGGCATGGTAGCCAATCACCTGAACGGCGGCGCCATTAACTGTGGGGTCACGCACCAAGTGGGATGCGAGTTGGTATCTCTGCTGGCGGCGTACCGGGAGGAGGAGCGGCGGCTGTTCCCACAGGTGTATTTGATCGGGCCAGAAGAGGCGGACATCCTTCGCGCAATCGCGCCGGGCTCGATGCCGCTCTCCATCGGCGAATCGCAAGAGGCGGACGGGGCGCGGCAGGCGGCGGTGGCCGTGCTGAAGAATTGCGCCGCGCTCGCCATCGATGGGTGGTGCGTCTACGTCCGCCGTCGGGCCGGGGGGTTCGATTTCGGGCTGTTCCGTCCCTCCGCCGAGTCGTATTCCGCAGGTGCGGAGGAGGCCCTCACGGCGTCCGGGCTGCCGGTCGTGCTGCTGCGCCACAGCGCCGAAAACACGGTGGAGATCATCAACGGAAACGGAGGGCGGCTGGAGATCTCCCTCACCACCGCGATGCCGTCGAACAGGGCGATGAGCGGCCAGATCTCCGAGTTCGCGGCAGCGGCGTGTTCGGACGTGGCCAAGGCGGCGAGGAAGCAGGCGGAGGGCTACCTAGCCAGGGTCCTGACTGATTGCTTGAGGGGAGGACACGGCTCGCTTCTGGCAGTGGTACCCCACAAGAAAAAACTGGATCGGAAGAAGCTATCGGACGGGGTCGTCCTCACCGAGCCGATCCCTCTCGTCCAGACGATGCTCGCGGCGGTGAGTGCGACGGCGGTCGCCGAGGCGTCGCTGCTGAGGTCGCAGGAATCCCTCCTCCGGGGTATGATGGCGAGTGATGGAGTGACGGTCCTCGGGACTGACGGCTCAATCCGCGCGTTCCGCATCTTCGTGCAGAAAACTGATAAGAGTCCCGGCGCCCTACAGTCCAGCCCGGGTGGGGCGCGGAGCAGGGCCTTCGCAGTCCTGCGGAGCTACGTGGGGAGCGCCCTGCGCGCGGCGTTGTTACGGTCACAAGACGGACGTATGGAAGTGGCGGTGCAATCATGAGTGAGACGGCCTTGCTGCCTTGGACTCCGACCGACCCGACGCTCATTGCCCCGACGGCCCAGCCTGATGAGATCGTCCAGCGCGCCGTCCAGTTGACCGAGCGCGATCAGAAGGCGATCGTGCAGGCGTTCCAGACCGGCTCCTACGAGATGGCGGCCACGTTCATCTGGTCCAAGGCCATAGCGGCGTTGAAAAAGCAGCTCGCGGTGCTCGGCATGGAGTTCGTCGGGGAGATGCTCGGCCGGATGGACCTCGACGAATCGTCCAACCCGATGACCGACATCCGCGAGGACGAAGCAATCGAGTTGGCCGAACAGCTCGGGATGGTGAACACGACGGAGGCCCTTCGCCTCCGGACCGGGCAGACGCTCGTCAGCCACTTTCTCGACCCGGATGTCTCCCGGGAAGAGCAGATGCACCTGGGCGAGGCAACGATCATACTTCGCAGCTGCGTGCTGAACTTCCTTGCCGAGCCACTGGCGCGCAACCAGCGTCCATTTCTAGAGCTTAGAGAGAAGCTGGAATCGGTAACCCTGGAGGCCGACTCCCAGGAAGCCGCAGTTTTGGCCGCGTCGCCATACTTCTATGTGCGGACTACGCTGACGGTCCTGCTGGCGCAGTTGAAAAACGCGGTCGGGGCGAAACTGGAGCACGCGGCGGGGAACATCAACGCCCTGCTGCCAGTGATGTGGCCGAACCTGCGGGAGAAGGACAAGTGGCAGACCGGGGAGACCTACGCCATTGTTCAGGCGGCCGACCGTAAGGTCGCGGCCGCAGGCCTGCGGCGGGCGCTGATGGGCGTGCGCGGATTCGACTTCGTGCCGGAGTCGCTGAGGTCGGAAACCTTCCGCGCGGCGGCCCGGGCCGTACTCACCGCGCACTTCGCAAACGACAACTTCCACAACGAGCCGAAGCCGATGGCGACGCTGGCCAAGCTCGGGACATCCATTCCGGGGCCCGCTCTAGCCGATTGCTTCACGGCGGTGCTATGTGTGCGGCTCGGGAATCTTTGGGGGTACTCGTTCGCGGCTCAGAATTCCGCGGATCATTTTCTGAAGCTGTTCCGGCCGACGCAGTGGGAGGGGTACTTTAACAAACTGCTTCCCGGAGACAGCCGGATTCTCAGCAAGATCGGGCACGAGGACAAGCCACTGGCGCGGTGGCAGGAGTTGATGGGCGAGCTGAACCTGGAGGAGATGACGTTGGACCCGCGGGTGGCGAAGATGATTACCGCTGACACCAAGAAGAAAGCCCAGGTACAAAAGGCTGCCCAGGGCTTCCGCGCGCGGGTGATGCAAGAAGCTTAGGGGCCTGTCGGAAAACCTCCCACCGACCCAGGTATCGCGGTGCCGGACACGGCCCGCGAGCGCATCGGAACGTCTATCGCTTCCTCCCCATCCGCATCAACGGCGAGGACCTCAAGCGCCTCCACGGCACGAACGAGCGGGTGGGGATCGAGAGCTACGCCGAGGCGGTGCGGTTCTACGCGCAGTGATCCGGAACGTGGCGGGCGGGTGAGAACGCCCTTTTAGGATTCTTTAGGAACGATCGGTTTCAGCAGGGTAACGAGTTGGGGCAAGTCGTCCTTGGCCACGGCCCAGACCACGTCGAAGTCGACATCAAGATAATCGTGGACGACTTTGTGCCGCATGCCGATGATATCGGCCCATGGGATCGCGGGGTACTGCTGTCGTGACTCGGCGCTCACGCGTCGCGCCGCCTCTCCAATGATCTGGATCAGATGGGTCACGGCGAGGCGAAGGTTCTCGTCGTCGTCGAAATCTTCTCGGGTGAGTCCGGCGACCTTCTCCACGGCCTGTAGTGATACGTCCAGCATGTGACCCAGATAAAGCAGATCACCCTTCGGCATACTGGACCTCGGCTCCACCAAGCACCTCGTCCCGGATTCTACGGTTCAGGAACTTGGGAGTCACCAGATCCACGGATCTGCCACCGAAGATGCGGGAGAGCTCCTCCTGGAGGCTGATGAAACGGAAACCCGGCACGTGTCCCGGCTCGAACTCGACCAGGACATCCACATCGCTGTCAGGGCGGAAATCATCTCGCAGCACGGAGCCGAATAGAGCGAGCTTCCGGATGTGATTCTTTCTGCAGAACTCTGCGAGCTGGTCTTTCGGGACTCGGATCTTCATGGGTTCTGCTCCTAGAACTTGAACAGCGCGTCGAAGGCCGACCGCGCATCGCCCGGCGAGCCTTTGGCGGAGTCCTTGGCGAACTCCTGAGCGAGCTTCGGAGTGAAGAGGGCGCAGTCGTTGCGGTCCCGCTTCTTGGGGATGCGGGCGGGAATCTCGGCGTTCTTGCGGCACTCCCAGTGCACCGAGGTATCGAAGTGGATGCAGTTCGAGCAGGTGTGGAGGTCGGCGCCGCACTTCGCGCAGGTGGCGTCCGGGGGCAGCACGTCGCCCAGCATGATGAGACGCTTCTCACCGCACGCCGTGCAGCGGAACACCGCCTCGGACGGCGCGCCGAGGCCGCGGCCTCGCGGACCGTCCTTCTTCTCGCGCGGACCCTGAAGCCCCGGCCGCTGCGGCTTCTCGTCCCGTTCTGAATCCTTGTAACCCCGGTTCCTGTACTTCGGTCCGTCGGACATGGCGCCTCCTCTGGTGGGATTGTACCCTTCCGGCGCCTCGCGCACACCTGAAGGGTAGAGCCCAATCCTTAGCAGGCTTGCAACACCGCCTCAGCGAATCGCCTCGGTGCTCCGGAGTCGTAGCCGAGGAAAAGGGAGGGCTCGATGAGCTCGAGCTCCATGAGGGTGAAGCCCGCCACCAACTCCACCCCGTCCACCCGGGCGTAGAGCCACGGCCCTTGGATGTGCTCACAGACGGTTTGCGCCTGCTTGACGAGCGAGGGAGCGGGTCGCTGTAGCACCGCTGAGCCGCCAAGCTCATGCTGGACTCGAAAGTCCCCCTCCCGTGGCCTCTTGAGCACGGCGTGGCTGAGCTCTCCGGCGAAGAAGAGGAAGGACCATTCTCCCCGAGTCTGAATCTCGGGGAGGAAGGGCTGCAAGAGGACGGCGGAATCAGCCAGCATGCCGGTGAAATCCTCCTGAGCGGCTCCCGCCTCCTCCCGCCGCAGACGCCGGGTGCGGAAAGCCGAAGCCGAGACGGCGGGCTTCACTACTGCTTCGGTCCAGCCTTGCCGGTCCAGCAGCACCGCCAGATCTGCCGGCTCCCCCTTCTCCGCTCGCAGAGTGGGAACCCCGGGGACTCCAGCGGCGGCGAGAGCCTCCAGATAGGCTTTGTCGGCGTTGAAGCGTATAAGGGACGGCGGATTCCAAAGTGCTATCTTCGCCCGCTCCATGCGGTCCAGCCAATCCAGGAACTCCGGCAGCCGCAGGTGGTAGTCCCAGCACGAGCGGAGCACCACCCGGTCGAAGTGGGACCAGTTCATCCCGGGGTCGTCCCACACGGCCGGCTGGACTTCAGCGCCTCGGCGAGTCAGCTCGGCGACGGCGAGACGATCATCGTCTGTGAGGTTTGGCCAACCGACGGAGGTGACGAAGGCGATCCGCATCAGAAAAAAGAGGCCGCTACCCCGCCTCGGAAACCGGGGCGATCAGCGCCATCTCTTCGTCGGTGGGCTGGAACATCGCCGCGCCTACGGTGCCCGGCCCGGCGTTGGCGACGACGACGGGGCCCATCTCGCCGGTCAGCACTTCCTGAACGGTGAGGCTCTTTTCGATCAGACCCCGCAGGCGGTCCGCCCAGACGGGGGCCTTGGCGTGCGCGACCGTCACCACCACCGGTCGCTTGGGATCAACCCGCTCGCGAAAGAGGTCCACCAACTTTGGATGGGCCGCGCGGCCTCCCCGGACGCGGTCGACGGCCACGATCTCGCCGTCCACAACTCCCAGGATGGGCTTGATGCCCAGGATGTTGCCCACCAGGGCGCGCGCCTTGCCGATCCGCCCGCTGCGCGCCAGATATTCCAATGTATCCACGAGGAACAGAACGTGAATGCGCTCGCGCATCGCCTCCAGGCGCTCGACGATGGAGTCCGGGGGAATGCCCCGCCGGGCCATGCGCGCGGCGAAGAGGGCGAGCATGCCGAGACCCAGGCTGGCGCTGCGGCTATCCACCACTTTGATGGTCACTCGCTCGTCCTGCCCACGCTGCTCCTGGTAGGAGACAAGCCCCTCCTCCGCCGCTTTGCGGGCGTGGACGACGGTCTGCGACAGCTTCTCGGAAATGTGAACGGAGATGACGTCCTGCTTCGGCGCCAGGACTCGATAGACGTCGTGGAAATCCGTCTCGGGTACCGGGTTCGTCCGTGGCACGAGCTGCCCCTTCTCCAGCAGCTCGTAGAACTCCTTGGCCTTGAGGTCCACGCCGTCGTGATACACGCGGTCGCCGAAGAGCACCAGCACGGGCACCACGTGGATGCCGTGGGCGCGGGCCAGCTCCAGCGGCAGGTCCGAGGTCGAGTCGGTGACCACCGTCACCAGCTCTTCCGGCTCCTCCAGGACGACGATGCCCATCTCCTGAAGGCCTAGGAGGTCGCGCACGATCTCGTTGTCGGTCGCCGGCAGGGCGTCCAGCAGGCGCCCCACGGTCGGGCAGTTGGGGAGTACGGCCAGCAGTTCCTGCTGGCTGGGGGTGAACCGGGTTTCGAAGAAGGCGGGTCCAAGCTCCACGCGCGCCCGGGTCCGCGGGTCCGGCGCGTCGTAGACGCGGTCCTCCAGGGCCTGGAAGATCAGCGACACGAGGTCCTGCCGGACGTTCCGCTCGGCGTCCGCGACCGGCTCGAGACGGACCCAGAAGGGGCCGGCCGAGAGCGTGCTCAATCGCAGGAAGGCTTTGACGCCCCGCGCGCGTCCCGCGGTGGCGGCGGTCACCTCGCCGTCCTGGAGGGTGAGCGCGCCATCGCCGCCGAGAATGAGCCCCGTCAATCGCGCGCGGTGTGCCGCGCGCAGCAGCTCGAGGATGGGCAGCAGGGCGAGGTCGCCCACCAGCGATTCGAGGTCCGCATCCGGCTCGACGCCGATCTCCCGGCCCAGCAGGACGAGATGGATGCGACGCACCAGATCCGACGGCAGCAGGCTGTCGGCCTTGAGGAAAAGGATCTCTTCGGGAAGCTCGCGTCCGTCCTCCTCGGCGTCGCCGAGGATCATCAGGGTGCGCGGGCTGGCCGGGTCGGGCGCTGGAAAGAGATCGGCGGCGGCGCCACCCAGTTGCCGGGCCAGGCCGGCGGACAGCACCACGATCCCGGGCCCGAGGCTCGCCGCGAACCGGCGCCCCTCCTCCGGCCCCACCGCGGGGATCACCTCATAGCCGAAACCCGCCAGGCCATGGGAGATCACCCGGCGCCGGGACGCCTCCGGATCCACCACGAGCACAGAAGGACGGGCCATGCGTGTTTCCCCACCTCATGAAAGACGACAGACGACAAGGGTCATGGAGCGGCACAAGCATAGGGCAAAACCCTCGCCCCTGTCGCCCCGGGGGCAGCGCGGCTCCCCATGCGACCGCCCCTACGCCGCCCCCCACGCCCGAGGATCCAAATCGTACGGCAGCGGGGTCAGCAGCTCGAGGCCGTCCTCGGTCAGATGGTGCAGGTCTTCCAGACGCACGGCCCAACGGGCTTCGGGGTCGTAGAGGCCGGGCTCCAGGGTGAAGACGTCACCCTCCCGCAGAACCCCCTCGGCGCCGGAGGCTTTCTTGAAGGTGGGCAGCTCGTGGATCTCGAAGCCCACGCCGTGGCCGAGGTTGTGGACGTAGCCCCGGGTGGTGCCGGGCTCGGAGATGGGCGTCGGGTAGCCGGCGGCCTCGAAGCGGGCGCAGACGGCTTCCTGCACTTCCCAGCCGCGCACTCCCGGCCGGGATCTCAGGTTCGCCTCTTCGAGCGCCTCGCGCACCGCCGCATGCCCGCGGCGCAGAGCCTCGGAGGGCGGTTGTCCAGGAAAAGGCACACAGAAGGTGCGGGTACAGTCGGAAAACAGCCGGCCCTTGGGAAAGACGTCCACCACCAGCGACTCACCGGCCCGCAGCACGCGGTCCGGCGTGCCCGAGCAGTGCGGAATCGCCCCCTCCTCCGCCGGAGCGATGATGTTGCCCCGGGGCTGCTCGTAGCCATCCCCCACCCCGGCGAGGACGCGCGCGATCTCGGCCCGCACTCGGGCCACCCGCAGGGGCTCACCTTCCAGCCATAGCCCTCCGTCCTCGGAAACCGTCGCTGCCGCCAGGAGGCGGGCCACGGCGCGGAAGGCGTTGCAGGTGGCCTCCGAGGTTTCCCGCAGACCCGCCAGCTCCGCCGGCTCCTTGCGCTGGCGCGCCGCGGTCATCAGCGCGTTGCCCGGCACCCACGACCAGCCTTCACGGCTGAGGGCCGCGCAGGCCGCCTGAATGGTTCCCGCCGGGCCGTGCCCGGCCAGCGCGACGCGGCCCGGAGCGACGCCGCACAGCTCCAAGGCGCGGCCCGCCACCTGCGAGAGGAAGTACGCCGGATCGGGCAGCTCGCTCGACCAGCGGGAGACGTCGAGGTCCGCGGGTGTCAGCAGGGCGAGGCCGGTGGCCGCCGCCTCCTCGCGCTCCATGGGAGTGAGAAAACCGAGGCGCGGCGGAGCGCCCCGGGGGAGCACCAGGAGGGACTCCCCCAGGTGAGCCGGACCGGGAAGAAACGGTGCGAGGTCGGAGTCCTGGGCGGACGGCGCGAGGACGAGCAACGCCTCGCAGCCGAGCTCTTCAAGCCACGCCGACAGCTTTGCCAGGCGCGTTTTCACCGGTATGACGCTCGATGAGCGCTTCGAACGCCGACTTGCCCCGCGCGCCCATCATCTGATCGGCAACCTCGCCGTTCTTGAACAGCAGGAACATGGGGATGCTCTGGACTCTGAAGTTGGAGGCGAGCTCCTGATTCTCGTCGACGTTGACCTTGGCGATGGTCACCTTGTCGTGCATCTCGTCCGCGATCTCGTCGAGCAACGGCGCGACGGCACGGCAGGGACCGCACCACGGAGCCCAGAAATCGACCAGCACGGGCTTCTCGGACTTGAGAACCGCGCTCTCGAAGTTCGCCTGATCAACCATCACGATGTTTGCGCTAGACATTTTGAACCTTTCCTCTCCCCGGGAAGGGACGCGGAGGGTACCGCACCCCGGACAATCCAGTGACAGGCCTGCTGTAAGCGCGGCCTACTCCCCATCTAACCCGGCGAACGGGGTATCTTGTTCCAGCCGCCGCCGGAAGAAGTACTCGCGGCTGGCGTCGACGTCGCGGCGGATCTGGGCCGAGAGGTCCATCACCGTGGGGAAGATCCGCTCTTCCCGCAGCCGCTTGTAGAACTCCAGCTTGATCTTCTGGCCGTAGACGTTGGCCTTGAAGTCCAGGATGTGGCTCTCCACCACCCGCTGGTAATTCTCATAGACCGTCGGCCGCGTGCCGATGTTGGTGACGCAGTCGAAGGTCGCCGGGTAGCTCGGGAAGTGCACCCGGCAGGCGTAGACGCCGTCGGCAGGCAGCAGCTTGTTGTCGGTCATCAGGTTGATGGTCGGCCAGCCGAGCTTCTGCCCCATGCGATCGCCGCGGGCGATGGAGCCGGCCAGGGCGTACGGCCGGCCCAGCATCTCCGCCGCCTCCGTGACGTTGCCCTCCCCGATGGCGCGGCGGATGCGGGTGCTGGAGATCTTCTCGCCGGCATAGACGACTTCTTCCACCGGGGTGGCGCTGAAGCCCAGCTCGCGCCCCATCTCCTGCAGCATCGCGAGGTTGCCCTCGCGGTTGTGGCCGAAACTGAAGCCCGCGCCGACGAAGACTTCCTTCAAGTCCAGCCGGTCGTGCAGGAGCTCGCGGACGAACGTCCGCGCCGGCACCCGCGACAGCTCCGGCGTGAAGCGCACCACCAGCATCACCGAGACCCCCGCCGTCTCCAGCAGCTCCTCTTTCTGTTTCGGCGTGGTGAGGGCGATGGGCGCCCGCTCCGGCGCCAGCACGGTCAGCGGATGGGGATCGAAGGTGATCACCACCGCCGGCACGCCAAGCTCCTCGGCGCGCGCCGTCAGCCGTTCGAGGATGGCCCGCTGGCCGCGGTGCACACCGTCGAAGTTGCCGATGGTGCCCACGCCGCCGCGCGGCAGGTCACTGGCGTTGTACGCGTCCTGGAAGACGTGCATGGGAGCTCTGTGGATCAGGCGAGAACGGCTTCGGTTTCGGCAATCAGGACCCGCTCCGCGTCCCGCGGCCGGGCGGCGCCCACGATGTGCCCCACCACGTCGTCGGCGTAGGCTTCGGTGATCCGCACCTGGACGAGGGTGCCCGCCGGCGCCGAGCCGTCGTTGAGCAGCACGCGGCCGTCGATCTGCGGGGCCATGCCGTAATGGCGACCCTGGAGGAGGTGCTCGGATTCCTCGCAGGCGCCCTCCACCAGCACGGTCAATGTCGTCCCCACCAGCCGCCGCCGCTGGGCGAGGGCGATGGGCTTCTGCGCTTCGAGGAGCTGGCGCAGACGCCGGCGCTGGGTGTTGCGCGGCACCCGGTTCTTCAGCTCGGCGCCGGAGGTCCCCTCCTCGGGGCTGTAGGCGAAGGCGCCCAGGTGGTCGAAACGGGCCTGCTGGATGAAGGCCATCAGGTCCTGGAAATGCTCCTCCGTCTCGCCCGGGAAGCCGACGATGAAGGTGGAACGCAGGAAGACGTCCGGCGCCAGCTCGCGGGCACGGTCCAGCAGCCGCAGGTAGCGCCTGGCGTCGCCGCCCCGGCGCATGGCCGTCAGCACGTCGCCGTGGCTGTGTTGAAGGGGCATGTCGAGATAGGAGCAGAAGCGCTCCTCGGTGCCCATGAGGCGCAGCAGGTCCTCGTCCAGGGTCGTCGGGTAGGCATAGAGGAAGCGGATCCAGGGGATCGACGTCCCGGCCAGCAGGGCCTCGACGAGGCGCACGAGGCCGTGGCGGCGCATCCCCAGATCCTCGCCGTAGCGGGTGGTGTCCTGGGCGATGAGATTGAGCTCGGTGATTCCTGCGGCTTCGAGCTGCTTCGCCTCGGCCACCAGGCTCTCGATCGTCCGGCTGCGGAACTGGCCGCGCCAGATGGGGATCGCGCAGAAGGTGCAGGGGTTGTTGCACCCCTCGGCGACCTTCAGATACGCGTGCCCCTGGGTGGTGAGCAGGCGGGGCGCCGTGTGGTCGAACACCATGTGCGAGGGCGCCGGCAGCGGCGGGCCGCCGCCGAGCTGCACCACGTTGCCGACGTCGCGGAGCTGGTCCAAGCCCACGAAGCCGTCGATCTCGGGGATCTCCTTCGCGAGCTGGTCGCCGAAGCGGTTGACCATGCACCCCGCGACCAGCACCTTCTGGACGCCGCCGCCCTCGCGCCCCTTGCGGCCCACGACCTCCAGAATGGTGTCGATCGACTCCTGCTGCGCCTCCTCGATGAAGGCGCAGGTGTTGACCACCACGGTGTCCGCGGTGTCGAGGTCGTTGACCACGTCATAGCCCCGCCGGGCGAGCTCGCCCAGCATGATCTCGCTGTCCACGAGGTTCTTCGGGCAGCCGAGGCTGATCATGCCCACACGGGGGCGCGGGCTGGGGGTGACGGGGTCGGACATAGGCGCGGAGTCTAACAGATCGGGGAGACGGGAGATTCCGGAGAGGGCCGTTTTTCCCTGGGAGCGCCGGCGTCATTGCCGTATCCTCGCAACGGGTGTATAAAAAGAGCCAGCCTAGAGGAGATTTCCCCATGCGCATCCGGTGCCTGCTGCTGTTGGCCGCTGTCCTGACCTCCCCCGCCTGGGGCGCGTTTCCCGTCGCCGAGCCCACGGCGTTCCTGATCTCCAACAGCCTGTTCGACCGCTCCCCGAGCCTGGCCACGGACGGGCAGGGCAACTCCGTGGTGGTCTGGAGCCGCGTCGCGCTCCCCCGCGTCACGGTGGTCGCGCGGCGGTTCGACCCTCAGGGCAACCCGCTCGGCAAGCTGCTGCAGGTGGCCGCGAACGGCAGCCTGCCTACCGTGGCGATGAACTCGCGCGGCGATTTCGTGGTGGCCTGGCTCGACGCCTCGTCCCCGAAGCCTTTCGGCGGCTACCCAATCCGCGTCCAGCGCTTCGCGGCGAACGGCGCCAGGGTGGGCGGCACCACGCAGCTCAACACGCCGGTGGAGACGCCCTTGACCCCGCCGGTGCTCGGCATTGACACGAACGGCGGCTTCGCGGCCACCTGGTCGTCGCGCAGCGGAGTCTTCGTGCGCCGCTTCGATGCCAAGGGAGCGCCGCTCGAGGCCTCTCACGTCGTCGCTCCCGGCTTCGGCTCCAGCCTCGCGATGCAGGCCGACGGCGGCTTCACTCTGGTCTGGCTCGGCCTGGAGCTCACCGGCCGCCGCTACGGCGCCGATGGGAAGCCGCAGGGAGCGGACTTCCAGATCAACCAATCGAAAGTGGACGGCACGCAGAGCCTCAACGCCGCCGCGACCCAGGACGGCGGCTTCGTGGCCGCCTGGGATTTCTGCGACACGGCCACTCCCCACCAGGGATTGACGCCTTGCAGGGTCCTCGCCCGCCGTTTCGACGCCGGGTCGCAACCCGTCACCGACGAGCTCGCCGTGAGCCCACAGGACGGTCACGTCAACGACCGGCCGGTCGTGGCCGCCGGCAACGGGTACTTCGCCATCGCCTGGCGCAACTGCCAGAGCGCAACCTTCTGCACGATCTCGACCCAACTGTTCAGCCCGCAGAGCACGCCGTCGCCCCGCATCGCCGCCGCCATAATCGGCAGCGACCTGACCCCGCCGGCCGTCGCCGCGGGCCCGGCGGGCTTCGTCGTCGCCTTCTCCAGCGCGTCCTGCTCCCACTTCTTTCCGGGCTGCCGCAACAACAACTTCAGAGGGCTCTACCTCTGGCGGTTCGATTTCAGATAGGGCTCACCTCCCCCATGGTATAATTCAGAAAAGCCTGATATCCCAGGAGGGTTTGCCATGGACAGCACCCCCGAAATCGATCCAACCCCGATCCCGGAGCCCACTCCGGTCTCCGAACCGACCGGCGGCGTCATTCTGGCGCGGGGTCTGAAGCTCGCGGGCGAGACGATCGTCCCAGGGGCCAGCCTGCTGCTGGACGGGGAGGTCGCGTCCGGCGTGGGGCACCTCATCGTCGGGACGCTTGCGCGGATGGCGTTCGGTCCGCTGGGATTGCTGGCGGTCGCGGCGGACTCGTACTCGAAGTCCGTCTCCGGCAAGAGCCTCCTCGAGCAGATTCGCGGCACGGCCAGGTAGGCCGGCTCCGCTCCGCGCCCCCTCTTGACAGCTCCTATACTCTTGACGCCTCCGGTCCCGCTGTCGGAGACCGGAGACCACGGAGGAGGGCGCTTATGAGCGAGGTCTGCTCCCACCTGGACCAGATTCAAGACGTGAAACCCCACACCCGGGGGTGTGAAGAGTGCCTGAAGATGGGCGATACCTGGGTCCATCTGCGGCTGTGCCTCTCCTGCGGCAAGGTCGGCTGCTGCGATTCCTCGAAGAACAAGCACGCCACGAAGCACTTCCACGCCACGAGGCACCCCATCGTCCAGTCCATCGAGCCGGGCGAGGACTGGCTGTGGTGCTACGTCGACGAGGTGATGATGGAGCCGGGCTAGCGTATCCTCAGCGTCTGAAGGAGGATGGGGCGGGTGGGATCTGTGTCCGCTTGCCCTGCCGGCCCTCCCCTGCTACATTTCTTTCAACGATTTTCTCCCGAAGGTCCTCTTCACAGCCATGAGTCCAGGAAAACTCCGTTCGACCTTCGCCTCACGATACTTTCTCGCAGTGGCTCTGGCGGGAATCTACATGGCCGTGTTCCTGCTCACCCGCATCGTCTTGCTGGCGGTGCAGCACACGGTTTCGCAGAACGGCTTCGGGCCGACGCTGGCAGCCCTCGGGGTGGGCGAGATCTTCGACGCCGTGGTCGCGCTTTGGATGGTCGCGCCGCTGGTCCTTTATCTCTCGCTGCTGCCCGAGCGCTGGTTCAATGGGCGGTTTCAGCGGGCGTTGCTCTGGACCGGCTTGGGCGTTGCGACCTTCACGGCCCTGTTCACGGCGTCCATCGAGTACTACTTCTTCGAGGAGTTCAACAGCCGCTTCAACTTCGTGGCCGTGGACTACCTGGCCTACCCCACCGAGGTGGCGGGCAACGTCTGGCAGAGCTATCACGTGACCTTCGTGTTCGCCTTCGCGGTGATCATCACGGGAACCGTTCTCTTCTTCCTCCGCCGGCCGGCGCGCGAGGCCTGGCAGCGGGTGACGCCGCCCCTGAAGCGCGTGACCTTCGTCGCCGGCTTCGCCGCGCTCCTGGCCGTGGCGTCGTGGACGATCTCGCCGGCTCTCGCGCACGTCTCCGAGGACCGGGCGCTCAACGAGATCACTCTCAACGGCTACTACTCCTTCCTCATGGCGGTACTCGGCAAGGACGCGCCCTACGAGGGCCTCTACGCCACCCGGCCGCAGCCGGCGGTGATGGCGCGGCTGCAGCGGCTTCTGGGAGAGAAGTCCCTGGTGCCGGCCTCCTTCACCGCAGGGTCGACGCTGCGCAAGATCGACAACCCGGGTCCCTCCCGGCGGCTCAACGTGGTCGTGGTCCTGGAGGAGAGCCTGGGCTCCGAGTTCTTGGGCTCGCTCCATCCGCGGCCGGAGAGCCTGACGCCGAGCTTCGACGCGCTGATGGCCGAGGGGACTCTCCTCACCCACGCCTTCTCGACCGGCAACCGCACGGTACGGGCGATCGAGGCCACCACCTCGTCGCTGCCGCCGCTGCCGGGCGAGTCGATCGTGCGGCGGGACAACTCGGTGGGGCTCTTCACGCTCCCCTCGCTGCTCGCGAGCCAGGGGTATCAGACGATGTTCGTCTATGGCGGCCGGGCGCTCTTCGACGGCATGGGGACCTATCTCCACCAGAACGGAGTGGAGCGGCTGGTGGATCAGAGCACGTATCCGCCCGGCACGTTCGCCACCGCCTGGGGAGTCTGCGACGAGGCGATCTTCACCAAGGCGCTGGAGGTGATGGACGAGACCCACGCCCAGGGCAAGCCGTTCTACTCCCTGGTGCTCAGCGTCTCCAATCACCGGCCGTTCACCTTCCCGCAGGGCGGCCCCATCAAGGCGGAGAAACGCTTCCACCGCCGGGAGAACGTGGTGCGTTATGCCGACTGGGCGCTCGGCCGGTTCATGGCGCAGGCGAAGTTGCACGCCTTCTACCAGGACACCCTGTTCGTGCTCATGGGCGATCACGGCGCCCGGGTCTACGGCAAGGCGGAGATCCCGCTGGCGAGCTACGAGGTGCCCATCCTCTTCGTCGGACCGGGCGTGCCGGCGGGAGTGCGCCTGGAGACCCTGACCTCGTCGCTCGACGTACCCCCCACCATCCTGGGCATCCTGGGCCTCGACTACGAATCGAAGTTCTTCGGCCACGACGTGTTCCGGATTTCCCCGGAGGACGGCCGGGCGCTGATGACCCACGGCAGCGAGATCGCCCTGATGCGGGGCGGGCGCATGGCGGTGCTGGGCCTGCGCGAATCGGCGGCCCTCTTTACGGTCGACGAAAACAAGAACGAGATCGCGAAGGTGAAGTCCGTGGACGCGGCCGGCCACGAGCTGATCGAGGACGCCATCGCCTACTACAGCGGCGCCGACCGCCTCTACCGCAGCGGCGCCTTCGCCTTCAAGCCCACCCCGGCACGGCAGCCGGCACCGGCCGCGGAGTAGCCCCCTAAAGCTTCGAAAGATACTGGTGGATGAAGGAGATGGCGATCGAGCCCTCCCCCACTCCGGACGCCACCCGCTTCACCGAGCCGCGGCGGACGTCGCCGGCCACGAAGATTCCCGGAACGCTGGTCTCCAAGAGGAACGGATCTCGGTCCGGCTTCCAGCCCGCCGGCCGCTTGCCGTCCGTCATGAGCTGCGGACCGGCGAGGATGAAGCCGTAGGAGTCGCGCTCGACCACACCCGCGAGCCACCCCGTGTGCGGCTGGGCGCCGATGAGGATGAAGAGCGAGCGCGCCGGATGGTTGGTCACCTCGCCCGTCTGAGAGTTGTTGACGTCGAGCGACTCCAGGTGGCCGTCGCCACGGGCGGCGGCGACGTTGGAGTGGTACCAGACCTCGATGTTCGCCGTCTGGCCGATCTGATCGACGAGGTACTGCGACATCCCCTTGGCGAGGGAGTCGCCGCGCACCAGCATCACCACTTTGCGGGCGTACTTCGAGAAGTACATGGCCGCCTGGCCGGCCGAGTTGGCGCCGCCGACGATGAAGACGTCC
>Ga0134121_10000347_pt1 | contig 54316 bp, 41 predicted proteins | sample KB301_FD_96463 | JGI IMG/M metagenome (GOLD analysis project Ga0134121, IMG submission 96463) | Terrestrial soil microbial communities without Nitrogen fertilizer from Kellogg Biological Station, Michigan, USA - KB3-0-1 | ecosystem: Environmental > Terrestrial > Soil > Unclassified ...
CCCCGGAGGAGCCTGGCCTTCTTCAGATGATCGCCCACCGTGCGAAGCTCCCGCGGACACCCCTGTGGGGGCGGCATCGGGGCAGTTAGGCGCAAATGGTAAAAGGGCAACTCGTCTCCCGGGGAGGGGGGGGTCGGGGGTCGGGAGAAGAGGGCCGGGGTGATGAGGGTCTTGGGCGGGGGCGCTCTGACGTCGGAAAGTTGGTATGACTCTGGCGTCTCAACTCCCCTCGGGCTATGATCTCTTCATGCCCCCTACTCTTCCGCTTCACGAGATGACCCTCGAAGAAAAGCTCCAAGCCATGGAGGCGCTCTGGGATGACTTGAGCCGCAACCCAGATACCCTCGAGTCTCCTTCCTGGCATGAAGATGTCCTGCGAGAGAGACAGCAACGGCTCTCGGATGGCGAGTCAAGCTTCATGGATTGGGAGCAGGCCAAGGCTTATATCCGCAGCCGCACTTCATGAGGATTGAGATCCTCTCTGAGGCCAATGAGGATCTTCTCAACGGCTATCATTTCTACGAGCGGCAGGCGCCGAATATCGGCAGCTACTTTCTCGACTCATTGTACTCGGACATTGATTCACTGCTCGTGTATGCCGGGATTCACCCGATTGTCTACGGGAAGCATCGGTCCCTCTCCAAGCGCTTTCCCTATGCCATCTACTACAGCGTCGAGGGGGAGACTATTCGCGTCCATGCCGTACTCGATTGCCGACGAAACCCATCCTGGACTCGAAGACGCCTCCGGAATACCTGAACGATGAGGCCCAGACCATGGCCGATCGCTTCACCTACGACGTCTTCCTGAGCCACAACTCGTGGGACAAGCCGCGGGTGAGAGAGCTGGCGGAGGAGCTACGCGCCGCGGGGTTGCGGGTGTGGTTCGACGAGTGGGCCATCAAGCCCGGTGACGACATCTACCTAGCCATCGAACGCGGGCTCGAAGCGGCGCGTACCCAGGTGCTGTGCCTGTCGCCTGCGGCGCTAGGGTCAAAATGGGTGACGCTCGAACGCAGCACGGTGCTCTTCCGCGATCCGACCAATGCCGGCCGGCGCTTCATCCCGTTGTTGCTGGCCGACTGCGAGCTTCCGGACGCATTACGGCGCTATAAGTATGTGGATTATCGCCAGCCAACGAAGACCGCGTTCGACGAGTTGCTGGCCGCCAGCCGGCCCGAGCCGGAATCGATCCCGCCCGCGCCGGAAGTCAATTCCACGAAGAAGACTGTACAACCGCTGGAACAGGCCGAGACGTCAATAGCTGTGCTGGAACGCACGCTCACGGGGGATGAGGGCGGGGTCAGGAGCATAGCCGTCAGTCCGGATGGAACATGGGCGGCCTCCAACTCATGGGACGAGAGGGTCAGGATTTGGGACCTGGAAACCGGTGTGTGCCGGGCAACACTGAAAGGGCATTGGGGTGACGTGAACTCCGTAGCGATCACACCGGACGGGAGGAGAATTCTGTCGGCGTCGGAGGACCAGTCCGTCCGCGTTTGGGACGCAAGCTCGGGCCGGGAAATGGCGAAGCTGGCTGAGCATGTGAACGAGGTCTGGTCGGTAGTCACGTTGCAGGACAACGCTCGCGCACTTTCCGGGGGATTCGACGAAACACTCCGTCTGTGGGATCTTGTATCTGGCACGTGTTTGAAGACCATTGGGTATGAGACGTATTATGAGTATGATTCTGGTATTTTCAGCACAGCCGTCGATCTGGCGGGGGCTCAGGCACTGTCGGGCCATCGCGATGGGAGCGTCCGGCTGTGGGATCTCGAGACGGGCCAGTGCCTGGCGATGCTGAAGGGTCATTCGGACGTTGTGAAGTCCATCCAGGTTACGCCCGACGGACGGTTTGTCGTTTCAGGCTCGGCAGACACGACCATTAAGATTTGGGATCTGAAAGCTAAGATCTGCTTGGGGACGCTGGAGGGCCATCAGAGCGGCGTGGATTCCGTCGCTATCTCCCCCATGGGCACCTTGATCGCCTCCTCGGGGTTCAACGACCATACGTTCCGGCTATGGGATTTGAAATCGGGGGCGTGCTTGCAGGTTGTTGGACTCGAGGGCATTAACCTAGTACCGACCTCCGTTGCTTTCGATCCTAATGGCTCTCGCCTCATCGTTGGGACATACGGCGCCGAGATCCACATTTTTCGCCTGACCCGCGTCCGCGCCGCGCAGCCCGCCGAGTCAACGCGCCGTTATGTGAACGCCAAGGTCGTGTTGATCGGCGAGGGGTCAGTAGGGAAGACATCGCTGGCACATCGGTTGATCGAAGATTGCTACGTCGTCAGCGACCGCACGCACGGGATGAATGTGTGGCCGCTAGATCTGCCGCTCCCGCCCGATGCCACGCTGCAAAGCGAGGCCCTGCTCTGGGACCTGGCCGGGCAGGAGGACTACCGTCTGATCCACCGGCTTTTTCTCGAAGAAACCGCGTTGGCCCTGCTGCTGATCAATCCGCAGAAAGATGATCCCTTTGCCGAGGCGGGCGACTGGCTCAAGTCCCTGGAGACTTCCGCGAACCATCATGCCCCGGAACGCCGCGCGCCCCGGCTGCTGGTTTTCTCCCAGATCGACGTGGGTGGGATGAAGATCGGCAACGCCAAGATCGAGCGCTTTCGCGAGCAGCACGGTTTCGCCGGCTGGCTGGCCACAAGCGCCAAGACGGGTGAGCAGTGCTCTGACACGGAGAACGGCGGAAGGCCCTCGAAGCTGAAGCAGATGATCGCGGACCACATCCCCTGGACGACTCTCCCGTGGACGGCCACGCCGCGTCTGCTTGCCGAGCTCAAGAACGCTGTGATGACGATCCGCGACGAGACGGATATCCGCCTGCTGCGCTTCCCCGAATTGGCGCAGCGGCTGGAGCAGGCTCTGCCGGGTGAGCGATTCGGGGAGTCCGACGTGCGCACCGCGGTTACCCTGCTGGCCAACCACGGCCTGGTCCGGCCCTTGAAGTTCGGCGACCTCGTACTGCTGCGGCCCGACCTGTTGAACGGCTACGCCGGAGCGATCATCCGCACGGCCCGCGCCCATCGGGATGAGATCGGCTGCGTACTTGAGGCGAAAATCTACGGGCCGGATTTCGACTTTACCGGCGTCGATCGACTGCACCGCCCAGACGAGGAGCTCCTGTTGCGGGCCCTTGTCCAAACCTTCCTCGACCACTCGCTGTGCATCGCCGAAGACACACCGCAGGGGCGGCATCTGGTGTTTCCCTCCCAGTACCGGCGGGAGAAGGACATCCCATGGGAACCCGACGTCTTCGTCTCCTATACCTTCAGCGGCGAGTGGCAGACGGTTTGGACCACCCTTGTGGTGCGTCTATGGTACAGCCAGGAGTTCGAACACAAGGAACTGTGGCGCAACGCGGCGGAGCTCCAATCCAGCCGGGGGCATCTGCTAGGACTTAAAATCGACAATCGACAAGGCGAAGGCCAAGCGACCATCAGCCTGTTCTTCGACGTGCCGACGCCGGACGAGCTCAAGGTGATCTTCATCGAGTACGTCCACCGGCACCTGGCCAAATACGGTAGTGATGTGACGCGTGACCGGCGATATGTGTGCCCGAACTGCGAGCAACCGGTGACCGACCGCGACGCGATACGCAGGCGTCTGGCGGCACGTAAGGGCTTCATCACCTGCCAAAACTGCGACGAGCAGGTGCCGCTGATTGATTTCATCGAGCAGCGACTCAAGAGCGATCCGGTCGCCCGCAAGATTCTATCCATGGAAGAGACGGCGACGCGGGAGCTGGACACGCAGGCACTGGAGCAAATTCTGATCGGCCACATGATGGCCGTCTGCGGCGAGGCCAATCAGATCTTCCGCCCAGTGACGATGGCCGACTACGGCATCGACGGCGAGGTGGAATTCAGGGATGACGACGGACAGGCCAGCGGCAAGAAAATCTATGTGCAGCTAAAAAACGGCAACTCCTACCTGCGGCCCCGCCAGCGCGACGACCAGGAAGTCTTCGACGTGAAGATAGAGCGCCATCTGGACTACTGGATCAACCAGCCTGTGGACGTATACCTCGTCATCCGCCAAAAGGACGAGCGGCGCGGCGAGGAGACAATCCGCTGGATGAACGTGACGCGCTATCTCAAGAACCGGAAAGACACGACCAGCCGCCAGATCGCCTTCGAGGGCGAGCGGCTGGACATGCAAGCCGTCTGGAAGCTACGCGACCGCTTCTGCCCGCCCCGGCGCGGGGTGGCGCGGTAGGATGCGACAACGTGTCCGTAGAGACGTCCCAGCCCGTCCACGATGCCCTTTGCAGGCCCACGACGTCGGGACGTCTCCAGCGGAGCCATACCGGTGCTGATTACCATGCCGACGGGGCGCGTGGCGGCCCGTTTTCTTTTCGCAGAAACCCGGGGCACGTTGATGGCCTTCTCACAGTCGTTGATTGATGCAGGGGTGTGCTCTTCGAAGAGACGTCCCGCCATCGTAGGACTGCAAAGGGCGTCGTGGACGGGCTGGGCACGTCTCTACCTTCGTACCCGCCAGGTGCTGTCGCTCATCGGAACTAACGAAATCAGGAGGGGAACCCCAGCCCTGGGAACCATTCCCCGTTACGGCCGGTCTGAGCTCACATGAAGCGTCGAGCTCGCTTTCTCCACTGGGCCTTTGCGTTTCTCACGGCGTTTGTTGCCTGGTACTACCACTATCCAAGCGCCGTCTCACCCTGCGAGCTCTACCGCCATCCCGACCGCTACCACCACCGTTTCGTCCGCCTCTCTGGCATGCTCGGTGGCGGACTCGGTGCAACGGAATTCGGCTTGTCAGAGCTTTGCTCCGAGGGGCACAATGCAACTGTGATGATCGACATCCCGGTTCGCTACCTCGCAACGGCCTCGACTCGGAAGCGTCTCAACCGGTTGACGGGTACGAGAGTCACGACTCCCAACCCTCATCCCATCCGCGCGGGTCAAGCGATCATGCGGTGGCGTGAAAGTCCCGCATGGGTGGTCGGCCGGCTGACCTATACCCCGAAATCCTGCTTCACCAGCGGTATCAACATTTCGGCTGTAGTCCTTGTACTCCCTTCTAATATCTTGTATCTCCGGCGAGTGACCCTGGGATGAGACCCTCCTGGCGCATCGGTCCCGGCGTCGTAGCCTTGCTAACCCTCCTCGGTATCGCGACCGGCCTCGGGGTCACGAGGGCGGTAGGCTGTGTGACCGAAATGCCGTGGGTCCTACGACCCTTCGCGGCCCCATCGGCTCCTTGGAGCACTCCCGTGAACGTCCTCTTGTCAGCGGTGATGGTTGCGTTCGCGTGCATGGCGGTGGTGACCCGCCGGCAGATCGCCCTGATCCTGATGGCCATCGAATTCGCCGGCTTCGTGCTCTACCTGTTCCTCCTGAGAGGCGGGTATGCCGTCGGCTTCGCTGGGACTCCTCTACGGCAAGTGATGCAGTTCGATGCCCTCAGCGTGGCGGTCCGGGTCGGAGTGCTCGGCCTGCTTGCCTTCGGACAACATCCAAACCGCCGGCTACTCTTCAGAGTGGCCCTCATCAGCGCCAGCGCGGCGCTGGTGATCGTGGGGATGAAGGCCGCGCTGCATCCGTTGCCTACCTGGTGAGCTTAGTGGGCGTAGCGCCGGAAGAAAGAATCCGGTTTCCACGCCGGCCGGGCGTCCGCGTTGGCGACTTCGAGGAGGAGCCGGCGGGTGATCTCCTCGTAGAGGGCGGCGGCGCCGAGGTCGACGGGCTGGCTCAGGTCATCCGAGGGGGCGTGGTAACGCTTGGTGAGCCACTCCTTGAAAATCGCCTGCTCGGGCGTGCCGGGCTCGAAGCCGACGTCCAACTTGATCGAAGGAACTCCGTGACGAATGAAGCTGTACTGGTCGCTGCGAATGAAACCGTTTCGCAGCGGCTCCGGGTCGGCGATCGCCTTGACGTCCAGTGACCGCGCGATGGCAATGGCGCGGTCGCCGAGATCGGACTCGGCGATCCCCTCCACCTTGAGGACCTTCAAGGGAACGATGGGCAGGAACATGTCCACGTTGACGTCCGCTACGATCGATTTTGGATCGACGGTGGGATGCGCAGCAAAGTATTTCGAGCCCAGCAGGCCCTTCTCTTCCGCGGTGACGAAGGCGAACAGGATCGAGCGCCGCGGCTTGTCCGCAGGAGATTTGCTCGCCGCGAGATTGGCGGCCATGTCCAGCAGCAGCGCGCTGCCGGAGCCGTCGTCCATGGCGCCGTTGTAAATGCGGTCACCGTCGATGGGGGCGCCGATGCCGACGTGATCGACGTGCGCGGAAAGGACGACGACCTCACCCTTGAGGGCCGGATCGGTCCCGGGCAGCCGGGCGATGATGTTGGCCGAATCGACTTCGCTGCGCTTCACGGCGGCGCGCGCCTTGAGCGATACGGCGAGCGCGAAGCGCGGCAGGGGCTTGCGGTCCTTGCCGAGCGCGGCGATCTCCGCGAAGGTGTGGCCGGAGCCGGCGAAGAGCTTCTCGGCCTGCGCGGGATTGAACGTGAGGGACATCCTGAGGCCCGCGGTCTCGTTGAACTCGGAACCGGCGAGATCCATCGAGGGATGGGCGCGGTTGAGCGACATCCGCGACCAGGGAATGTCCATGGAGGCGGGATTCGGAATCGAGATGATGCCGATGACGCCGGCGGCCTTGAGAGCCTTCCAGCGCTCGATGGGCGTCTGATAGTGCGAGGCGAGAGCGCCGGGAACGTCCGCCGGGGAGCCGGCGAGAAACACGACGATCTTGCCGTGAAGGTCGAGGCCGGCGAGATCGTCGAAGCTCTTCTCCGGGATTCGCAGCCCGTAACCGACGAAGACGAGAGGCGCCGCGATCTCTTCGGTAGCGAGATCGACGCGAGTGCTGAAGAAGGCGTCCTCGCCGAGCACGAGCGGCTCGGCTTTGCCGCCCTGGACCAGCGCGGCCACGGAATGCGCCTCGTCGATCTCGCGCTGGACGAGCTTGACGGGCTGATAAAAGCCCTTGACCCCGGCCGGCTGCAGACCCGCCCGGGTGAGTTGCTCGACGATGTAGGTCTGAGCCTTGCGCAGACCGGCGCTGCCCGTCTCGCGGCCTTCCATGTTGTCGTCGGCAAGCACCTTGACGTGGTTCCACCACGTCTGGCCGTCGAAATGCCCCGGGGCAGGCGGAGCCGCGAAAAGGCTCGTCGCCATTCCGGAGATCAGGGCGAAACTCAACAGCATCCGGCGCATCGGGCTCCTCCTCTTCAGGTCCGGGGAGCATAGCATTGAGGACGGGCGCTCCCTATCAAGGCCGGACCTGGCATTGGGGCTGCGGCGCGATCCAGCGGCCGCTCCGATGATGTCGCTATTTCGGTGGCACGCCTCAGAGCTTCGGCAAGCTACCCCTGCTCGTGTGCCACAGCGCCAAGATCTCGACAACGCCGCTCTCATGCGCGACGCTATAGTAGATGTGATAGCGGATCCGTCCCAAGAGGACTCGCCGAACGCCAGAAAGCGTAGCGTAAGGTATGGATTCTCCGGACGAGGGAAATTCCCTCGCCAAGTCGAATCCCCTCGTCAGTTCATCTTCAAAAGCCTCTGGAGCCTTCGGCCGGTTCTCGGACCACCACTTGGTGGCAACTCGGATCTGAGTAGCTGCCCGAGGAGAGACCCGAAGCTGGAGTCTCAAGACCTTAGAGAGCGTAGCTCGCTCAGAAGGTCTTCACCGTCCACATAGTCACCCCGACGAATGTCTTCCATGGCTTCTAAGAGCTCTCTCTGATCGGCTGAAGACAGCACAATGGGTTCGCCAGATTCGGGGGCGAGCACCACCACTTGTGTCCCCTCGGCTACGAGCTCCGCCGGCACTTCGATTCGACCGCCTGTGACAGTACCCGTGATGGCTCTCATGCCGCGATGATAGGGCCATCTATCTCCTGAGCGCAACAGGAATCTACTGGTTCAGGGCACTCTCTGGTTACCACGGGTATGAGAAACTACCCCTCCGTCCGAAGGAGACTCCATGAGCAAGACCGCTGTACTCGAACCGCGCCTCGTCGCGATGATCGCCTCGGAGGTGAGTTGCCGGCCGCAGCAGGTGCAGGCCGCCTCCGAGCTTTTTGCCGAGGGGGCCACCGTCCCTTTCGTGGCCCGCTACCGCAAGGAGGCCACGGGCGGCCTCGAGGATCTGCAGCTCGAGACCCTGTTCAAGCGCCGGGAGTACTTCCTGGAGCTTACCGAGCGCCGGGACGCCATCCTGGAGAGCATCCGCGAGCAGGGCAAGCTCACGGACGAATTGGAGGCGACCGTGCGCTCCGCCGTCACCAAGCAGGAGTTGGAGGATCTCTACCTCCCCTACAAGCCGAAGCGCCGCACCCGCGCCCAGATCGCCCGCGAAAAGGGTCTGGAGCCGCTGGCGGACGCGCTGCTGGCGAACGCCGCCTCGCGCGCGCTGCCGGAGGAGCTGAGCCGCGAGTTCGTCAACGCCGAGAAGGGCGTCGAGGATACGGACGCCGCCCTGGCCGGCGCCCGGGACATCCTGGCTGAGCGGCTGAGCGAAAACGCCCACGAGCGCTCCGAGCTGCGCCGGGTGATCGCCGTGGAGGGGACGCTGCGCGTGCGCGTCCTCCCCGAGAAGGAGAAGGACCCCGAGGCCGCCACCTACCGCGACTACTTCGAGCACGACGAGCCGGGGCGGGACATCCCCTCCCACCGCCTGCTGGCCATTCTGCGCGGCGAGCGCGAGGGCTTCCTGATTTCCGACCTGCGGGTGGACGACGAGCGCGAGGCCGAGCGCCTCGGCCGCTCCTGGCGCCTGCCGCTCGACACTCCCTGCGGCCGGCAGATCGCCGAGGCCTCGGCGGACGGTTACAAACGTCTGCTGCGGCCGTCGATCACCAACGAGGTCCGCTCCGAGATGCGCGAACGGGCCGAGGCGCAGGCCATCGCCGTCTTCCGCGCCAACCTGGAGGCGCTGCTGCTTCAGGCGCCGCTAGGGCAGATCGCCGTCATGGGGCTCGATCCGGGGTTTCGCACCGGCTGCAAGCTGGCGGTGGTGGACGGCACCGGCCGCGTCGTGACGACCGACATCATTCATCCCACGCAGCCCCAGCTCGACGAAGTGGGATCGGCGAAGACGGTCGTCTCGTTGATCAAGAAACACGGCGTCCACGCCGTGGCGGTGGGCAACGGCACGGCGAGCCGCGAGACCGAGGCCTTCGCCCGCAAGGCCGTGCAGGAGGCGGAGCTCGACAAGGTCGTGGTAGCCATCGTCCCCGAAACGGGCGCCTCGGTTTACTCGGCCTCGGCCGTGGCCCGCGAAGAGCTGCCCACGATGGACGTCTCGCTACGCGGCGCGGTCTCCATCGCCCGCCGTCTTCAGGACCCGCTGGCCGAGCTGGTGAAGATCGAGCCCCGCTCGCTGGGTGTGGGCCAGTACCAGCATGACGTGGATCAGAAAGCGCTGGACCGCGAGCTGGACACGGCGGTCGAGGGCGCCGTCAACCGCGTCGGCGTCGAGCTCAACACGGCCTCGGCCTCGCTGCTGCGGCGGGTCTCCGGCCTCTCCGAGCGTCTGGCAAGCGCCGTCGTCCATCACCGCGACACGAACGGCCCGTTCAAGTCCCGCAAGGCGCTCCTCAAGGTCTCGGGATTCGGTCCCAAGACCTTCGAGCTCTCCGCCGGGTTCCTGCGGGTCCGCGAGGGCGAGAACCCGCTCGACCGCACGGCCGTCCACCCGGAGCGCTACGAGGTCGTGCAGAAGATGGCCGCGGCTTTGGCGGTGCCGGTGGGGAGCCTGGTGGGTAACCCGGAGCTGGTGGGCAAGCTCGACTTCAGCCGTTTCGCGGACGAGGCGCAGCAGGTGGGCAAGTTCACCCTGGAGGACATCCGCAACGAGCTGCTCCGGCCGGGCCGCGATCCGCGCCCCGAGTTCAAGACCCCCAAGTGGCGGTCGGACGTGACCTCGGTGAAGGATCTTCAGCCCGGCATGGTGCTCGAAGGGCGCGTCTCGAACGTTGCCAACTTCGGCGCCTTCGTGGACATCGGAGTTCACCGCGACGGCCTGGTGCACGTCTCCGAGCTGACCCACCGCTGGGTGGCGGACCCGCGGGAGGCCGTGAAGGTGGGGGAGATCGTGAAGGTGAAGGTGCTCGAAGTGGATCATCAGCGCGAGCGCATCAGCCTCTCGATCAAGGCCCTCCAGCAGCCGCCCGCCGAGGGCCGCCAGGCGACGGGCAGCGCCGGCCGGGGAGGGCGTCCGGACCGCACCGGGCCCGGAGGCGGCGGCCAGGGAATTCGGCCGCCGGCGAAGCCGGTTCCCAAGCCAGCGCCAAAACCGGCCGCGTCCGTGGAGGATTTGATGCGGAAGTTCAATCGGGGCGCGTGAGCCGCCAACAATTCGTGGAGATCGCTATGAAAATCCGGATCTATCTCGTTCTCGCGCTGGCCCTCCTGCTGATGTCCTCCGGCGCGTCGTACGCAAGGGGAAAAGCGGCTCCCACGGCTCCGGGCAAGTACAAGGACTGGAACGGCGAGGTCGACGAGCTCGAAGTCGTCGCCTCGTTCAAGCTCGCGGACTTCGACCACATCGTCATCGAGCCGCTCGACACCTCGGCGACGCCCCTGCCCGAGAAGGACGACAACACCTACGCTCCGGTCAAGAACGTCCTGGCCCTCGTGACCAAGCCCTTCGCGGGAGGCCTTGCGGGAGGGATCGCGGAAAAGCCTCAGAGGCCCGAGGTCGTGCTCGCCCCGCGAAGCGCGAAGCCGGGAGAGACGGCCGAGCCTGGAACCCTCGTGGTTCGCGGCAAGGTAACGACGATGGACCCCGGCTCCCGGGCTGCCCGCTACTGGGCGGGTTTCGGCGCCGGCGCGGCGCGGACGGAGATCTCCGGCGAAGTCGTGGACGGTGCGACGGGCAAAGTCCTGCTCCGCTTTCTTCAGGAGAGGAGATCCGGAGTCGGCTCCGCCGGTGGCGACTACGAGAGCCTGATGGAGCGCAACCTCGTCACCATCGGCAACGACATCGGGGCTGTTCTGCTGCACTTTTGAGAGGGTGTTTGGAGAGTTCGGCCGCGACGCCCATCCCCGCCCGGGCATAAATGCCAGGGCTAGGCACGACGCCGGATGAATCCGGCTTTAAGTCCCCTTCAGGGGGCGCTGTTTCATAGCCCCGGCATTTATGCCCGGGCGGAGCTGACGCCGCGACGGTGTTACGCCAAACACCGCTCTGAGTTACTCAGCCGCCCGCCGCGCGTAGCGCCGCCACCACCTCCGCCGGCTTGGCGGCCACCTTGGCGCCGTGACGCAGCCAGCGTAGCGCCTCGGCGCGGTCGCCTTTGGCGAGCAGGACTCTGCCGAGCGCCAGGTACGAGGCGGTGTGGGTGGGATCGATCTCCAGCGCCCGGCGCCAGCAGGCGATCGCGTCGGCCGTCCGGTTCTGCGTGGCGCGGATCTCTCCGAGCTGATACCAGGCCGCCGGGAAGGCCGGCCGGGCGGTGAGGGCGCGGCCGAGGTGAGTCTCGGCGTCGGCGGTCCGGCCCTTTGCGAGGAACTGGCCCAGGCTGTACTCCGTCTCGGCCCGCTCGGCGCCAACCGTCAGTGCCCTCTCCAGAACGCCGACCGCCTCGTCCGACCTCCCCTGGGCGGCCATCGTCAAGCCGAGCCATTCAAGCGCCTGGGGATGCTCCGGCCGCCGCACGAGGATGAACGCGAGGGACTTCTCCGCCTCGGCGAACCGGTGCCGGCGAATCTGACCCTGGGCGAGATCCAGCCACGGCTCGATCGCCTCCGGCCGGGCCGCCGCCAGCAGCTTCTCCAGATAGGCCACGGCGTCCTCCGTGCTGCTCATCCTCACAACGGCGGCGGCCCTGTACACCTCGCCGAGCGCACCCACAGTGCCCGGTTCGAGCAGGTGAACATCGGTGAGGACCGGCTCGGTTTCGGCGAGCGGGGCCAGCAGCTCGGGGCCTCCGGGCCGGCGACAGATGAGATGGTCGGTCATCACGACGTGGACCACGTCCTGGGTCCGCCGTTTCGCCATGTGACAGGAGACGCAGTCGCTGGTGTCCGCCTCCTTCGGCTTGTCGGGCCGGCGGCAGGCGTCCGCCGCGTGGCACTGGAGGCAGGCGGCGCGGTAGTGACTGGCGCGTTCGCTTGGCGGGAGTCTGCGGTGCGGATCGTGACAGGTCAGGCAGGAGAGCGCGCCGCCGCTGGCGAGGAAGCAGCGGCTCTGGCGCAGCCGGTAGGGATGATGATTGATCTCGAAGCGATCTGAAGCAGGCCGCCCTTCCTCCGTGACGTCCACCTGGACGAGGTAGTCCGCGAGCGGCTCGCCCGGCCGGAAGGAGTCGTCGCTCCGGCCGAAGCGGCGCACTCCGGGCAGCGCCACCGACGGCTGGAGATGGCAGCCCGAGCAGACCTCGTCGCGCCGAGTCTGGGGGGCCTTCCCCGGATTGAAGACGCTGGCGCGGATCTCCTCTTTGACACCGACACCGCCCAGCGACAGCCACACGTGCTCGGCGGCCGGCCCGTGGCAACGCTGGCAGCCGACCCCCTCGGGGAGACTGACCGGGAAAGTCTGCGGCGCGCCATAGGCGTCCGCTCCAGCCGGCACGTCAGGGATGGACGTGTGGCAGAAGAGGCACTCGCGCCGCACCCGCCGCAAGACTCCCTCGTGATCCGGCCGGTCGAAGCCGGGAGCCATGCCCCAGGTGCGGGTCTGCGAGTACCAGGCGAGAGGGAGCTGAAAGATTTCGCCCCCGGGGGTCTGGTAGAGGTAGGTCCGGGCGTGATCGCCCGAGCCGAGGATCCAGTCCACCGGTTGCTCGAAGACGTTGATCGGCTGGCCGGCGGAATCGAGCTGCCAGCGCCGGAACACCAACCGGCCATCCCGGCGGAACATCTGGAAGATCTGCGCCGAGGGTCCGTGGACGAACGGCGGTGCCGAGAAGTCCTCGATCTCCGCCTCGGCTCCAGGTCGGCGGAAAGCCCGGGCCATCCCCTTCTCGCGGTACGACTCGGCGATCTTCGGATGACAGAGAGCGCACGACCGCTCATCGACGTACCCCGGCGCGGCCCCGGTGGTGACGGAAAATCCGAAGCCGGCGAGGTGCGCGGCGATCATCGGGACCGGTAGAGCTGACGGCACCGGAGCCTGTCCGAGGAGCAGGAGGGAGAGCCCCAGGAGGGCCGCCGGTCCCGAAAGTTTGCGGCGCACAGCGGTTGGAGGATAGCAGGGTGGGAGTTTGACGCTTGGGCGGGGGGCCGGCGTCTAGCCCGCTTGACAGGCGTCGCAGCTCAGGGTAACTTATGCACATTCGGAGAGCAGCGACCCTCCTGCTGTCATAATGTACCGGCGTCCACAATGACGGCGTCGTTGAAGTCCTCGGCGGAAGGAGACGGATCATGGGAAACGCGACGACGCATTTAGGAGTGATGGGCGGGCCGGGCCGGTTGATCTCGGCGCTGAATGCGAATGCTGCGGATCTGGCTCATCCAGACGGGCCGCGCCTCCTCTTGGCGAAGGTCGTGACGGACATCGAGGGGATTGCCCGACAGCAGGCGGCGTTCGCAGCCAAACTCGGCCTGTAGCCGTTCCGCGGACGGAAGCCCCGGACCCCCCGAAGTCCTCGACGCCCTCCGAACCCACCGCTCCGGTTCCGACCTCGGCACCACCGGCCGCCATCCTCCGAAGCACCTCGCAGGGGAGCGCGCCAAATGGGCGCACGCCCTTTTTGGGTCCCCGCGCCATCCAAGTCCGCCTCGCCAAACTTTACGGCGCGAATCCTAACTTTACGACGTCGCTCCAAACTTTACGGAGCCGCTCCAAACTTTACGATGGCGCTCCTAACTTTACGGCGTGGCTCCAAACTTTATGGAGTCTCTCCAAACATTACGACGTCGCTCCAAACTTTACGGCCTGCCTCCAAACATTACGACGCGGCTCCAAACATTACGATATGGCTCCAAACTTTACGGCGTCCCTCCAAACTTTACGATGCCGCTCCTAACTTTGTGGAGCCGCTCCAAACATTATGGCGTGCCTCCAAACTTTACGATGGCGCTCCAAACTTTATGGAGCTGCTCCAAACATTACGGCGCGGCTCCAAACATTACGATGCCGCTCCAAACATTACGACGTCCCTCCAAACTTTACGGAGCGGCTCCAAACATTACGACGGCGCTCGAAACATTACAACGGCGCTCCTAACTTTACGGAGCCGCTCCAAACATTACGACGCGGCTCCAAACTTTACGATGGCGCTCCAAACATTATGACGGCGCTCCTAATTCTACGGTGCCGCTCCCGCCGCTCCGAACTCTAGCGTCCGTCCATTCAAACCCCACGCATCTCATTTCACGGTTAGGTTCTAACAGATTTCGCGGCACAAAAAATGCCCCGAAGGGGCAACGGCATGTAGCCTGGGGCTGGCGCTGTTTGCCAGCCCCAGGTCAACGGCAACCCACAAAATCCAAAAGCCCCGAAGGGGCGACGGCGGATCGGTGCTCGATTCACTGCAGCACAGACGTTGGTTCTCGATGAGCGTCATAAGTCACCCCTTTTTTGAACCAAGCGCGCCGAGGATCTCGCAAGTGGCGCGCGCGGCAAAAGCTGCCGTCGCCCCTTCGGGGCTTTGGGAAATGTGGGGTCATTGTTTCCTGGGGCTGGCAAAAAGCGCCAGCCCCAGGCTACATGCCTAAGCCCCTTCGGGGCAAAGACCGTTGGTTACCAGCGTCATGGCGTCTCGCTCGACTTCCCACAACTCCAATTGCATCAGACAGATACGCTCGTCCGGCCCAACGGGCCGGGAGAAGAGCCCAGATCTTCCTCATCCGCGTAGTACTTCGCGATGATGTCTCTGAGCGCCGCCTCAGCCAGTGAGCAAGCTCCTCATCCACAACTGTCGTAATGCGTGGACTCTTGGCAGGTATTCGTTACCTCCGGACACAGATCAGCACAAGTGCTGCACCTCACGGGCACGTCCCGAACGCCGACGAGTCCTGGATCGGCCGGAAGGCCGTCCCCTGAGGATTCATGTAGGTCTTCGACGTCCCCGTCATCGTGTCGGTCACGTGGATGGTGGTCTCGACGTCGGTGAGGCCGCCGGCGTAGACCCAGAATTTCTGGTTGAAGGTGCAGGCGTTGAGGACTTTGAGGATCATCTCCACGTTCGAGGCGCCGAAGAACCAGAAGTAGCCAGTGTCGGCGGTCAGCGGCACGGCTTGGCCGGCGCCGGTGTCGCCGTTCGAGGTCTTCCAGGTAACGTCTACCTGGAAACGGCCGCCGGAGAGGCAGAGGTTGGTGGGGCCGGCGACGCAGGTTCCCGCCTTGGGGACGATCTGCGCGAGATCCTCGGAGGTCTTCTCAACCAACGACACGATCTCCTGTTCCGGCGCCGTGCTTGCCGCGGTTCCGCAGGCGGCGAAGGCTCCAGTGTCCTGGATGGGTTGGAAGGCTGTGCCCTGAGGATTGCGCCAGGTGCGGACGGCGCCGCTCGCAGTGTCGGTCACCGTGAGGTCCACCTGCACGTCGGTGAGGCCGCCGGCGAAGACCCAGAAGCGCTGGTTGAAGGTGCAGGCGTCCAGCACCTTGACGACGGCTTCCACGTTGCTCGCGTCGAAGAACCAGAAGTAACCCGTATCGCCGGTGAGCGCCACGGCTTGGCCCGCGCCGGTTTGGCCGTCCGGCCTGCGCCAGGCCGCCTCGGCCTTGAAGCGGTGGTTGGCGAGGCAGAGGCTTGTAGCCCCCGGGAAGCAGCCCGCCGGGCCTCCCGTCTGAAGCGTTACGCCCTTGTACGGAGAGTGACTGTAGAGGCCGATGTAGTAGGTGCCCTGGTGGGGCGCGGCGATCGTCACCGACTCGGTGTTTCCCGCGGTGATGGAGGAGGCGTCGGACTGCCCGGTCGTGGGAGGCGCGCCGAAGCGAACGTAGAGATCGACGTTCCCCGTTCCTCCGGACGTGGAGAGCGTCAGGGGCGCCGCGCCGGCCCCCACGTCGAGGGTCCAGAGCACGAATTTTCCCGTTCGCCGGTCCGCCAGGCCCGAGAGCGGCACGCTCGGATCGAAGGGCGCGGCGGCCGCCTGCGAGCTGACCCAATCGCCGCCCACCTGCTTGGCGTTCAGGTCGCCCAGGAGGCCGGGCTCGGTGTCGGTCGCCAGGGCGTTGTTGCGCAGGTCGAGGCCGCCGTCGTCGTCGAGCGTGGGAATGGCGCCCAGCTCAAAGGGCACGGGTCCGGTGAAACGGTTGTGGTCCAGCCACAGGGTCTCGAGGCTTTGCGGGAGGTCGAGCGTGCCGGGGATGGTGCCGGCGAGCTGGTTCTGGCTCAGCAGCAGGCCGATGAGCGACGAGGCGTTTCCCAGCTCCGGGGGTATGACGCCCGAGAGGCGGTCGCGCTGAAGGTTGAGATACATGAGGTTCGCCAGAGTCCCCAGCTCCTTCGGGATGCGGCCGGAGAGCAGATTGTCCTCCAGCCCGAGCTGCTCCAGGGCGGCCAGGTTCCCCAGTTCGGCGGGGATCGTGCCGGAGAGCTGGTTCTCCCCGAGCTCCAAGGTCTGGAGATGGGCCAGCCGGCCGAGATCCGTGGGAATCGCGCCGGTGAAGCCATTCGTCGAGAGATCGAGATAGGTCAGGGCGGACAGGTTTCCGAGCTGCGGCGGCAGGGTGCCGGTCAACTGGTTCGCCGAAAGGTCCAGGATCTGGAGATGGGCGAGATTGCCCAGCCCCGCCGGCAGCGGTCCGGAAAGGCGATTGAACGAGAGGCCCAGGGTCTCGAGAAGGGTGAGATTCCCCAGCTCGGACGGCAGCGCGCCCGAAATTTGATTGAGGCCGAGGCGTAGGGTCCGCAGATTGCCGAGCGATCCGAGCTGATGCGGGAGGGCGCCGGTCAGGTTGTTGCCTTCCGCTTCCAGCGACTGAAGGGCCGGGAAGTTGCCGGCGGCGGCCGGCAGGCTGCCCGTGAGGGCGTTATTGCTGAGCACGAGCCGGACGACGGCGGTGGCGGCCGTGTCGCAGGTCACACCCGACCAGGAGCACTCGGTACCGGCTGGCCCCAGCCAGCCGGTGCGGGTCGTCCAGTGGGGTCCGCCCGTGGCATTGTAGAGGGCGATGAGAGCCGTGCGCTGGGCCGCGGGTACCGCGGCGCGGCAGGGTACGGCGGCTGGAAGCGAAGCAAGGACCAGGAGAACTGACAATCGCGGGAAACGCTTCAACTCTTTCCTCCGGTCAATCGGAAACAGGCGCCTAGAATACGCCGGGAATCCGATCCAGGATATCCTGCGCTTGAGGTGGAATCGATCGAGCCGGAGGGTGCACCCTGAAAGTCCTGGTCATCGAAGACAATCTCGACGCCGCCGAGACGCTCGGCGACCTGCTGTCGCTGTTCGGGCATGAGACGGAGGTCGCCCTGTCCGGTCCGGCGGGAGTCGAGACGGCTCGGGGCTTCCGGCCGGACGTAGTCCTCTGCGACATCGGTCTCCCGGGGATGGACGGGTATGCCGTGGCCCGCAGCCTGCGCGAAGAGCCGGCGACGCGTTCCGCCCGCCTCATCGCCCTCACCGGCTACGGCCGCGAAACCGACCGCCAGCGCACCCAGGACGCGGGCTTCGACCTCCATCTGGTCAAACCCGTGGAGCCGCTGGAGCTCCAGCGGCTGCTGGACGCATGGGCCGCGAGAGCGCCCGAAGCGTCTGAGGCGTCCGAGCCCTCCGCTTGACCGCTCCGGCGGAAGAGAACAGAGTGCCGCCGTGTACGTCCTTGCCATCCACTTCGCTCCGGGAGCCGGCGAAGCGCTCGCCGCACCGCTCGCCGAGGCGCTGGGCAGCACCCTCTACGAGGCGCGGGCGCGGCTGGGCGATCCGGAAGGCGGCCCGGCCGTCGTGGCAAACTACGGCGAGATCCAACCCGCCTGGGCCTGCGCCGGCCGGCTGCGAGCCAACGCCTTCTCCCCCATCCTGATCACCCCGGAGGAGGTGGAATCGAAGGCCTCGCGGTTTCAGGTGCGCACCTTCACCCTTGGCGGGCAGGGCGTCACCGCCGTTTCGCGCCGGGGCGAGACCGCCGAGATCGACTATCGCGAGATCGACTTCGTCCTGCGGGCGACGCGCCTCGAGGAGCGAACGGAGACGAAGACCACCGAGCAGCGGAAGTTCAGCGCCGGCCGCGCCCTGCTCACGGGCGGGCTGATGCTCACCAAGAAGACGCGCGTCGTCGAGCAGGTGACCATGGAAGATCGGGACGAATTCATCCAGCTCTACTGCGCGGGCCGGCCTCCTGTCGTCTTCCACGCCTCCGGCCTCAACTATCAGTCGCTGGGAACCGCCCTTCAGCCTTCGGTGGCGGCGAACTTCGCGGAGCTCATCGAGAGGCTGCGCGAGGCGGCTCCTCACGCCCGCTACGACGAGCGGCTCGCCAACCGCACCGGGCGCGCCCGCATCATGGGACCTTCGCTCAAGGACCGCCACCTGGACATCGCCATCTCCCTGCTCGCCCGGGTGCTGCGGCCTACCGGCTGACGACGAGAATCACGAAGGAGTCCGGCAGTATCGCCGGCCGGGGGTGCGGCTGCTCCGCCGTGGCGGCGGGCGGCGGGCCGAACTGGGCGGTCGGCAGATAGACCTTGTGCGTCTTGTCGTCGAGCGCCATGGTCCGCGCGCCGCGCCGGGTGGGGACGTTCTCGGCCACGATGAAATGATCGGGCGTATCCTCCTTGATCACCGTCAGCGTACCGTCGCCGTTCGAGCTGAAACCGAGCTTCGCTCCGGGATCGAAGGCGTTGGCATCGACCCCGTCCCCGATGGGAACCGTGGTGACCACCTTGCCGGTCTCGGTGTTGACGACGGCCGCCATCTTGTTGGAGCAGCCGATCAGCAGCCGGTGGTGTAGGCGGTCGATCGCCATTCCGGACGGCTCCTCGCAGGGCGCGAGCGGCCAGCGTGCCTTGACCGCCAGGTCTTTCACGCCGATCTCCACGACCTCGGATTTATCCTCGATGTTGACGAAAACCTTTCCATTCAGATCCGTGGTGGCGAACTCGGGCTTCCCTCCCAGCTCAATGGTGCCCACGACCTTGCCGGTCTTCGCTTCGAGGACCGTGGCGTTCTTGGAGCGCCCGTTGAAGGCGAAGATCTGGTAGGAGAAGGGATCGTACATGATGGCGTCCGGGTTCTCGCCCGTGGATTTGACCTCGCCGATCGTGGCAAGGGTCTTGAGGTCGAAGATCGTGATCATGGAGCTGCGGCCGTTGCTGATGTAGCCCCGGCCGTAATCCAGGGCGAGGGCGATGCCGTGCACGCCCGAGAGATTGGCGATCTCGCCGACCTTTGTGTCGCTGTCGACGTCGACGACCACGACCTTCGTGGCATGCGAAACGTAGAGCCGCCGCGCCGTGGAATCCACGGTCAGGTAGTCCCAGCCCCCCTCCCCGCCGATCGGGATCTCCTTGACGATATGGTAGCCGGCCTTCGCCGGCGCCGGCTTCGCGGGTGCGGTTTTCTGCGGTGGAGCGGCGAGCAGCGCAACCGGCATGAGGAAAAGCAACAATGCGATAGGTCTCGATGGCATGGACTCTCTCCTTGCGGGTAGGGTAGTGGCTCCTCGATGAAGAAACCATGAAGGAAGTAGCACAATCCGCCGGCTTTGACGAGCCTGGGGCCGGCGAGTAAGCTGAACGCCCTCCATGCGACTCCTGCTGATCGAGGACTCCCCCCGCCTGCGCTCGACCCTGCAGAAAGGGCTCAGCCGGGAAGGCTACGCCGTCGACACCGCGCAGGACGGCCGCGAGGGTCTCTGGCTCGCGACGGAGAACGAATACGACGTGATCGTGCTCGACCTCATGCTACCGGAGATCGACGGCCTCACCGTCCTCGGCAGGCTGCGCGGCCAGGGGAAGGACACGCACGTCCTCATCCTCTCCGCCAAGGATCTGGTGGAGGACCGGGTTGAGGGGCTCATGCGCGGCGCGGACGATTATCTCGTGAAGCCCTTCTCTTTCGAGGAGCTCCTCGCCCGCCTCCAGGCGCTCGTCCGCCGGTCGTACCACGCCAAGAATCCCCACCTTCACGTCGGCGAGCTCGAGGTTCACACGGCGGCCCGGCGGGTCATCTATCAAGGCCGGCCGGTGCCGCTGACCCCGCGCGAGTACAGCCTGCTGGAGATCCTGGTGTTGCGGGCCGGCGAAGTCGTGAGCCGCCGGGATCTGTGGGAACGCCTCTACGAGTTCGATTCCGAGGCCGCCAGCAACGTCGTCGACGTCATCGTCTACTCGCTGCGCAAGAAGCTCGACCCGCGGAACCCGCAAAGCGTCGTCAAGACCCGCCGCGGAGTCGGCTACCTGGTCGAGGAGGCCGCGCCTTGAGAGCCCCGAGATCACTGCGCGGCCGGCTGATGGCCGGGCTCCTGATCGGCATGGGCGCGCTCCTCGCGGCCGGCGGAGGGATCCTCGATCGTGTCCTCAGCACGCGCCTGCGGCGGGACTACGACACGGCGCTGCTCGCGCGGACCAAGTCGCTGGCAACCTTGACCGAACAGGGGTCAGGCCGGATCTGGCTGCAATACACGGATGAGGTGATGCCCGATTGCGGGCTCCGCGATCGTCCGGATTACTTCGAGCTCTGGCTGGCCAACGGCTCGGCCATCGAGCGCTCCCGCTCCCTCGGGAAGCAAGATCTTCCGCGCACGCCCCAATCGCATGCTTCTCTCGATCGCCCCCGCCTGCACGACCTCACCCTGCCGGACGGCCGGACGGGGAGGAGCGTGGAGATCACCTTCCACCCGCTCTCGGAGAAGGAGGAAGACGAGCTGCGGGACACGGAGCAAAGCTCCGGCCGTAGCGACTCTCCGGGCGACCTCCAGGTGACCCTGGTGGTGGCGCACGGGCGGGAGGAGCTCGACGCCTTTCTCCGCACGATCCATCTGACTCTCTCGCTCGTCGCCCTCGGCTTGCTCCTGGGCACCGCGGCTCTCGTCAAGCTCGTCGTGGGAGCCGGCCTCAGGCCGCTCGACGACCTCGGGCGGCGTCTCGAAACCATGGGGGCCGAGTCGCTGGGAGAAACGCTGGAGGTCGCGGGCGCCCCGGCCGAGCTCGTCCCCATGATCCGCCACTTGAACGGGCTGCTGGCGCGCCTCCAGGAGTCCTTCGCCCGCGAGCGCGCCTTCTCGGCCAACCTCGCCCACGAGCTGCGGACCCCTCTCGCCGAGCTTCGCGCCGTGACCGAGGTCGCTTTGAGATGGCCGGAGGACTCCTCGTCCTGGCCGGCTTCTTTCGAGGAAATCCGAACGATCGGGCTGCAGATGGAGACCCTGGTGGTCAACCTCCTGGCGCTCGCCCGCTATGACGCGCGGCAGAGCCGGATCCACACCTCCGAGGTATCGCTGCGCGAGCTGGCCGCAAGCGCCTGGAACGCCGTCTCCGCCGCGGCCCGGGAGAAAGGCATGGCTTTCCGGCTCGACGTGCCGGAAGGGCTCCTCCTGGTGACCGACCGGGAGAAGCTGGCACTGATCCTCTCCAATCTCTTCGCGAATGCGGTCGCCTATGGCTCTCCAGGGTCCGCGGTCCGGTGCCTGGGCGAGATGACGCCTTCCGGCTTCGCCCTGAGCGTGTGCAATGCGACCGCGGACCTGGCTCCGGAGGATCTCTCCCGGATCTTCGACCGCTTCTGGCGTAAGGACTCGGCGCGCTCGAACGGCCAGCACGCGGGCCTCGGGCTCGCCCTGGTGGCGGCCCTCTGCGAGACGCTGGATCTCAGCAAGAAAGTCAGCCTTCACGAAGGCTGCTTCGAGATCACGCTGACTGGTCCGGCCGCACATTCATCATCTCTTCATTGAAGCGTCCATAGCATGCTCCTCGAGCGTCCGCGCCCGGTGCCCGGGCCGGCGGTGCCAAGGAGAATCGGCTGAAGGCGTTCCTCTTCGTGGCCTGCGGTTTCGTCCTCCTCTTCTTCGGCGGCCTGGGGAGCGTTCCCCTGCTCGATCCCGACGAGGGACGGTACGCGGAGATCCCCCGCGAGATGCTCGCGAGCCGCGACTTCGTGACGCCGCATCTCGACGGCGTGCTCTACTTCGAGAAGCCGCCTCTCTACTACTGGCTGAACGCCGCCGCCATCGCCGCGCTCCCCAGCCCCGAGATCGCTTCCCGCCTGACCGGCGCCTGCTTCGGGCTCGCCGGCCTGGGGCTCACCTGGCTCCTGGGATGCGCCATGGGCGGGAGGCGGACCGGTCTCCTCGCCGCGATCGTCCTCGGCACGGCTCCCCTCTATGTCGCCCTGGCCCGGGCGGCGGTCATCGACATGGTCGTGACGTTTTTCCTCAGCGCGACGCTCGTCTGTTTCTGGTTTGCCCAGGAGGGGGACGAAGAGCGCCGGTCGCGGATCCTCCTCTGGTACGGCGCCTTCGCCGCCGCGGCCCTCGCCACTCTGGCGAAAGGGCTCATCGGCATCGTCATTCCCGGCGCGGTGGCCTTCCTGTTCCTTCTCTTCACCCGGCGGTGGAGCGTGCTGCGGCGAGTCCCATGGGTGAGCGGCCCGCTCCTGTTTCTCGCCATCGCCGCCCCCTGGCACGTGCTCGCCGCGCGGCGCAACCCGGACTTCCTCTGGTTCTACTTCATTCACGAGCACGTGCTGCGCTATGCCACGGCCGAGGCTCTGCGGCAGCAACCCTTCTGGTTTTTTGGCGCCGTCCTGCTGGTGGGCCTGCTTCCCTGGTCGGGACTCCTGCCGGCGGTCATCGCTCTACTTCGCCGCTCCACGGAGCGGCTTCGGGATCGTCCGGCTCTCGTCTTCCTGCTCATCTGGGCGGGATTCGTCTTCCTCTTCTTCTCCGCGTCCCGCTCGAAGCTCGTGCCCTACATTCTGCCGGCGCTGCCGCCGCTCGCCGTCCTGATGGCCCTGGCGGTCGCCGAAGCCGCGGAGCGGGAGGGCAATGCCCGCAGGTGGCTTCGCGCCGGCGCCGCGTCCGGAGCACTCCTCCTGGGCCTTCTGACCGTTCCCTTCCTCTGGGCCTCCCTGGGACGGATCGCGGTCTTCTCCCCCCGCGTCTCGCCGGTCCTCTTCGCCTTCGCCCTGCCGGCCCTGGCGATGGCCCTTGCCGCGGCGGCGATCTGGTGGCGGCGGGGAGGGACGGAGGAAGGGCGCGCCTGGGGACTGCCGGCCATGGCCGCGGCGGCCGTCCTCCTCGTCGGATGCCTCTGGGCCGCGGGTCCCCGCGTCGCGGTGGACAGCAGCAGCCATGAGCTGGCGGGATTTCTCAAGCAACGGCTGGGCCCCCAGGACGAGGTCTACGCTTACGATTGCTACCCTCAATCCCTGCCGTTTTACCTCGGCCGTCTGATCGGCGTCGTCCGGTACCGGGGTGAGCTCGGTTTCGGTATCGATCATCTGCCGGCGCAAGTCCGCTCCCTCCGTTTTCCGACCTCCGGCCAGTTCCAGGACCGCTGGCGCTCCTCCCGTCTCGTCTATCTGGTGCTGGAGGGCCGGGACCTGCGCAAGATGGAAGCGGATGGGCTGACTCCAGGCCCCATCCTGTGGCGGCGGAAGAAATTCCTGTTGATGACCAATCAGCGACTCGATCAGGAAGCTCAAAAGTTGGCGCAGCCCCTGCCAACTTCGATAACCTGGAGCCCGGCACGGACGGGGCTCCACAAATAAAAGGACGAAAACCATGGATCTCAGACGCAAGCTGATGATGGCTTTCGCGGTCGCCGCGCTGCTGACTGCGGGCAGCCTGTTCGCCGCCGGCGCCAAGACCGCGCCGCACTCGGACGTTCCGGCGGACCTGGCCAAGCAGGCCAAGATCAGCCTGGAAACGGCCCGCGCCACCGCCCTCGCCAAGGTGCCGCACGGCGAGGTGCGCTCGGAGGAGCTGGAGAAGGAGCACGGCAAGCTGATCTACTCTTTCGACATCGCGGTGCCGGGCAAGCCGGGCATCCAGGAAGTGAACGTAAGCGCGATCACCGGCAAGGTCCTCGGCGTGCATCACGAGAGCGCGAAGGACGAGAAGAAGGAGGAGGCGAAGGAGCACAAACCTTCCGGCCGCTGAATGAAGACCTCTCTCCTGTTCGGCGCCATTGCCCTCTTCGCCGCCCGTCTGGGTGCCCAGCCTCCTCCTCTTTCCCTGGAGGAGGCGATGACCGCCGCGCTCGCCGCCAATCCCGCCCTTGCCGCGGCACGCCTGGGCACAGAGGAAGCGCTGGCGCGGGGGGACGTGGCCCGCCAGCGGCCCAATCCCGAGATCGCCATCGAGGAGTCGCGCGACACGCCGCGGGACTCCGCGGTCGTCTCCCTCCCCATCGAGCGAGGGGGAAAGCGCCAGCGCCGGATCGCCGTCGCCAATGCCCAGGCGAGGAGCAACGAGGCCGAGATCGCCCGCCTCACGGCGACCACCCGCAACCAGGTGCGCCGCGCCTACTTCGCGCTGGCCGCGGCCGAGCGGCGGGCTCATGAGACCACCGAGATCCAGGGGCTTGCCGAGCGCGCCCGCGACGCCGCCCACGCGCGGCTCGAAGCCGGCGACGTTCCCCGGCTCGACGCGCTGCAATCCGAATTGGCAGCGGCCCAGGCCGCGAGCGAGGCCGACAAAGCCAAGGGGCTCGTGGCCGGAGCCCGGGCGGACCTCAATGCCCTCCTGGCCCGGCCGCCGGCAACTCCCCTCACGGTGAGCACGGAGCTCGAAGCCGGCCGGGTGCCGCCGCCGGACGCGGCGATCGCTCTCTCCCTTTCCACCGGCACCGAGCTTGCGGCGCTCGACCGGGGGATCGCCGAGCAGGCGGCCCGGGCCGAGCTGGCGCGGGCCGAAGCGGTTCCGGATCTCACCGCCGCCGCCGGCATCACGCATCACGCGCCGCCCGACTTCGACTGGGGATGGCGAGGATCGCTGACCTTCACGCTCCCGATCTTCACCCATCGCGCGCAGGCCCGCCTCGAAGAGGCCACGCTGGCGCGCCTGAAGGCGGAGCGCGACGCCGCGGCGGTCCGGGTGCGGAGCGAAGTCTACGCCGCCGCCGCCAACGCCGAGGTCCAGCGGCTGGCCCTGCTACGCTACCGGGACGAGATCCTCCCCCGCGCCGCGGAGGTCGAGGCCATGGCCGAGGACTCCTACCGCTCGGGCCAGACGGGGCTCGCCGTGCTGCTCCAGAGCCTGCAATCCGTACACGACCTGCGCCTCCAGGCGGTGCAGGCGGGAACCGACTTTCAGAACGCGCTCGCCGACTTGGAGCGGGCGATCGGAGCGCCTCTGCCTTGAAGATACTGAAGATGCCCGTGCCTCTCCTGCTGCTCCTCCTGCTGGCCCTGCCCGCCTGCCACAAAACCGCTCCCGAGGCGGTGGAGACGGCCGAAGCCGTTCCGGTCACCGTGGCCGCGGCGACCTCCGGCCCCATTCGCCCCGTAATCACCGCCACGGGCCAGGTGAAACCGGCGCCGGGGGCCGAGCTTCTGGTCACGCCGCCGCAGGACGCCCGCATCGCCGAGCTGACGAAGGCGGTGGGCGACCGCGTGCGCCGCGGCGAGTTGCTGGTGCGCTTCCAGATCCCCAGTCTGGAGGCGGACGCCGCCTCCAAGCGCTCGGATCTGGCGCGGGCCGAGGCCCAGCTCAGGACCGCGCAGCAGAACGTCACCCGCCTCACGGGCCTCCTCCAGCGCGGCATCGCCGCCCGCAAGGAGGTGGAGGACGCGCAGCGCGACCTCGCCCTGGCCGAGGCGACCGTCAAGGAAGCCCGGAGCACGACCTCGGCAGCGGGACAGCTTGCCGGGCGCGAGGTAGTGCGGGCGCCCTTCAATGGCGTCGTCGTCGCCCGCTCGCACCAGGTGGGAGACATGGTCTCGGCGGGTGGGCCGGACCCCCTCCTGCGCGTCATCGATCCCACGAAGCTTCAAGTCGAGGCCGCCGTGCCCGCGAGCGACCTGGGACGCGTCGCGACCGGCAGCCCGGCCACGGTGCGCGGCGCCGCCTTCCCCGATGAGAAGGCCCGCGTCATCGCCCGGCCGCCGTCCGTCGATCCGGCCAGCGGTACCGCCCTCGTGCGTCTGGCCTTCGAGACGCCCACGAGCCGGCCGGCGGGGCTCGCCGTGACCGTCGAGATCCAAGGCCAGGAGCGCCAGGCCGCCGTCCTGATCTCCGCCGACGCCCTCGTGCAGGAGGGCACGGAGAGCTTCGTGTTCGTCGTGGACGGCCAGAAGAAGGCGCATCGCCGCCCGGTGACGGTCGGTATCGTGGCGCAGGGGCAGGCCGAGATCCTCTCCGGCGTCAAGGCCGGCGAGACGGTCGTCGTCCGTGGGCAGACGGCCCTGCCGGACGGCGCGACCGTCGAAGCGGCCGAGCCGGAGGGGTCTGAGAAGTGAGCCTCGCCCGCTTCGCCGAGCGCCAGGGCCGCGCCGTCCTTCTCGTCACCCTGCTGCTGGCGGGTGCCGGGGCGCTGGTGATGCAGTCGCTGCCCTCGGACATCTATCCGCCGCTCCAGTTCCCCCGCCTGCTGGTGATCGCCCACAGCGGCTCGCTCCCCGCCAAGGCGATGATGACCTCGGTCACCCGTCCGCTCGAACAGGCGGCCATGGAGGTGCCCGGTATCCTGCGGGTGCGCTCGCGCACCTTCCGCGGCGCCACCGAGATCTCGGCCCAGTTCGATCCCAACACCGACATGGCGGCGGCCCTCCAGCAGCTCCAGAACCGGGTCGTCGAGGTGCGCCAGGACCTGCCCGCGGAGACGACACTCTCCGTCGACCGGCTGACGGTCTCCGCCTTCCCCATGCTCAGCCTGAACCTGACGGGCGGCCTGCCGATCCCGGACCTCAACGACTACGCCTTCTACGTCATCCGTCCGGCGTTGGCGCGAGTGGCGGGAGTCGGCCGGGTGGAGGTGTCGGCCTCCGACACCCGGGAGATCGAGGTGGTGGCGGACCCCGCCAAGCTGCTCGCGGCCGGGCTGACGGTGGACGACGTGTCGGCGGCGCTGAAGGCCTCGAACCGCCTGGCGCCGGTCGGCCGCTACGCCGCCGCCGGCCTGGAGCACCTGGTGCTCGCCTCGGCGCTCTGGGACTCCGCCGCCGACATCTCCCGCACCACCGTCGCGGTGCGCAACGGCGCGACGATCCGGGTGGCGGACGTGGCGACGGTCTTCCCCGGCGCCCCGGACCACACCTCCCTCGTCACCGGCAACGGCCGCGACGCCGCCGTCGTCAGCGTCTCGCAGCAGCCGGGCGCCAGCATCCTGGCCGTCAAGGCCGGGATCGAGCAGACGCTGAACGGCCTCGCGCACGTCCTCCCCTCGGGCCTGCGCCTCTCGAAGGTCTACGACCTCGCGGAGTTCGTCGCCACCGCCATCGCCAACGTGCGCGACGCCATCCTCATCGGCGGCGTGCTGGCGGTGCTGGTGCTGCTGCTCTTCCTGCGCGACTGGCGGGTGACGCTGATCGCCTCCGTCACCCTGCCGCTCACCGTGCTCTCGACCTTCCTCTTCATGCGGCTTTTCGGCGAGTCGATCAACCTCATGTCGATGGGGGGCCTCGCGGTCGCCATCGGCCTGGTGATCGACGACGCGGTGGTGATGGTCGAGAACATCCACCGGCGGCTGCGCGCAGGACGGGGCGAGGCGGCGATCGAGGAGGCGACGGACGAGCTGTTCGCGCCGGTGGTGGGCTCCACCCTGACGACGGTCGTCGTGCTGGCGCCGCTCGGCTTCCTCTCCGGAGTCGTAGGGCAGTTCTTCCGCGCCCTGTCGCTCACCCTGTCGGTCTCCGTGCTGATCTCGCTCGTCCTGTCGCTCACCCTCATCCCCCTGCTCTCCCACTTCGCGTACCGCCATGGCGAGCACGCCCGGGAGATTCCGCCGGGCCGGCTGGAGAGGGCCTACACGCGGACGCTCACGGCGTCGGTGCACCGGCCCTGGCTGGCGGTGGCCGCCGGCCTCGTCCTGGCGCTGGCCGGGTACCTCCTCTACCGCGGGATTCCGAGCGGCTTCCTGCCGCCGATGGACGAGGGAGGATTCGTCCTCGACTACCTGACGCCGCCGGGCACGGCGCTCGCGGAGACGGACGCCAAGGTGCGCAAGATCGAGGACCTGCTTTCGCACACTCCGGAAGTGGCGGCCTTCTCCCGCCGCACGGGAGCGGAGCTGGGCCTCTTCGCCACCCAGCCCAACAAGGGGGACATCCTGGTGCGGCTGAAGCCGCGGTCGCAGCGCAGGCGCTCGGCCGAGGAGGTGATCGCCAGCCTGCGGCCGAAGATCGCCGAGCTCGTCCCGGGCATGGATACGGAGTTCGTCCAGCTTCTGCAGGACATGATCGGCGATCTCGAAGGGGCCGCGAACCCGATCGAAGTGAAGATCTTCGGCGACGACTCCAGCGTTCTGACCGGCCTCGCCGAGCAGGTGCAGCACGAGATGGAGAGCGTGAAGGGAGTGGTGGACCTCGTGGGGCCGCAGCAGGGAGCCCCGGAGACCACCTGGCGGATCGACTCGGAGGCCGCGGGCCGGGCCGGGCTCACCGTCGAGCAGGTGCAGAACCAGCTCGCCGCCGCCTGGTCCGGCCAGAACGCCACGGACCTGCGGCTGGGCGACCGCAGCGTGCCGGTGCGCGTGCGCTACCCCGACGCCGACCGTTTCGATCCCGCGCGGCTGGGCACCCTGACCCTGCGCACTGCAGACGGCCGCATCGTGCCGCTGTCGTCCGTCGCCAAGCCGGTGGTTGCGACGGGCGACGGCGAGCTGACTCGCGAGAACCTGCGGCAGGTGGCGCTGGTCACCGGCCGGCTGGAGAATCGCGACCTGGGAGGCGCGGCCACCGAGATCCAGACCCGCGTCGGCCGGCTCAAGCTGCCCGTGGGCTACTCCCTGGAGGTGGGCGGCCAGTACGAGTCGCAGCTCCAGGCCTTCCGCGAGCTGATGCTGGTCTTCGGCACCGCCGCCGCGCTGGTGCTGCTCGTCCTGGTCTTCGAGTTCCGCTCCCTCACGCCATCGCTGATCCTGCTATTGGCGGCGCCGCTCTCCTTCGGCGGCTCCTTTCTGCTGCTGCGCCTCGCCGGCTCCGAGCTCGACGTCTCCTCCTCCATGGGCCTGATCCTGCTCGTTGGCCTGGCGGTGAAGAACGGCATCGTGATGCTCGACTACGCCCACCGCCTGCACGCCGAGGGGCAGCCGTTCGTCGACGCGGTGGTCAACGCGGCCCGGGTGCGCCTGCGCCCCATCCTGATGACCACCCTCTGCACCCTCTTCGGCCTGCTACCGCTGGCCCTGGGCTTAGGCGCCGGTGCCGAGCTTCAGAAGCCGCTGGCGCTCGCGGTGATCGGAGGGCTGGGACTCTCGACGCTGGTGACGCTGCTGGCGGTGCCTTCGGCGTATGTGGCGTTGCGGCGGGAGCGAGCTACTCCGCCGGAATCACCATCACCGGCACCTTGACCTGGTGGCGAAGCCTCTCCACCGAGGTGCCGTGGACGATGTCGCCCACGCCGCGGTGGCCGTGGCTGCCCAGGACGATGAGGTCCGGCCCGTGCTGTGCGACGAGACTGGCAAGCTCGTCCGCGGGATCGCCGAAGCCGAGGTCGTAGAGCGCGTCCACGCCGAGCTGTTCCAGCTCCTGGGCGTAAAGCTCCAGCCGCTGCTGGTCGCCCCGCGCTTCACTGTCTTGTAGATCGCCGCCCATGATGCGGGCGCCGCCCGACTCCACGACGTGGAACAGCAGCAGCTTGGCGCTCCGGCCCGCGGCTCTCGCCAGGGTCACGGCATAGGAAAGGACAGCCTTGTCGGCCTTGGAGAAGTCCACCGCCGCCGCGATCAGGCGCGGCGAGCGCGGCGGCTCGATCTCCGGCACCTCGATCTGCCCGTGGACGCCCACCAGCGCCGGCACCGGTTCCCCCCGCCGCCTCTCCAGCGCGGGCACGAGGATCACGTAGCCCAGCAGGGCGATCAGCCCCAGGGACAGCGGCACGGCGGTCGCCCAGAGCAGCCAGGCATGGCCCCCGGTGGCGCCCTGGATGCCATCCACGAGGGCGTCGAACACCAGCTTGAGGTTCAAGGCCGCGATGACGATCGCCACCACCCAGCCGGAGATCTCCATCCATCGGGGCACGACGTACTGCCCCATCCAGCGGCGGTCCGAAACCACCTGGATCAGTGGCACGACGGCGAAGGTGAGCTGGAGCGACAGCACGACCTGCGACAGCAGCAGCAGGGTCCCCGTGGCCCGCTCGCCGAAGAACACGATGGTGATTACAGCCGGAATGATAGCGAGCGAGCGGGTGAGCAGCCGCCGCACGATCGGCCGCAATCGGATATGGATGAATCCTTCCATCACCACCTGGCCGGCCAGCGTCCCGGTGATGGTCGAGGACTGGCCGGCGGCGATCAGGGCGACGGCGAACGCGATGGGCGCGATTTTCGCTCCCAGCAGCGGCTCCAGCAGGCGGTGGGCGTCCTGGATCTCGGCGATGTTGAACAGGCCCGCCTTGAAGAAGGTGGCGCCCGCCAGCACCAGCAGAGCGGCGTTGACCAGCAGGGCGCCGTTCAGCGCCACGAACGAGTCGATGGTGTTGAAGCGGATCGCCGCCCGCAGGCCCGCCGGCGTGTGAGCGTTGCGCCGCGACTGCACCAGCGCCGAGTGGAGATAGAGGTTGTGGGGCATCACCGTGGCGCCCAGGATGCCGATGGCGAGAAAGAGGGCCCCCTCGCCCGGCAACCGGGGAACGAGGCCCGCCGCGAGCGATCCCCAGACCGGCTTGGACAGGAAGACCTCGACCGCCAGACAGATGCCGATGGTGAGCACCAGGGTGAGGATGAACGCTTCCATCAGCCGCACGCCCTTGTGGTGCAGGAGCAGGAGCACGAAGGTGTCGAGCGCGGTGATGAAGACGGCCACCAGCAGGGGCATGCCGAAGAGGAGTTGGAGGCCGATGGCGCTGCCCAGAACCTCCGCCAGGTCGCAGGCCGCGATGGCCACCTCGGCCAGGATCCACAGCAGCCACGAGATCCGCCGGTCGAACATGGCGCGGCAGGCCTGGGCGAGGTCCATCCCCGTGACGATGCCCAGCCGAGCCGAAAGGCTCTGGAGGAGGATCGCCATGATGTTGGACATCACCAGCACCCAGAGCAGCCCATAGCCGAACTTGGAGCCGGCGGCGATGTCGGTGGCCCAGTTGCCCGGGTCCATATAGCCGACGCTGATCAGGTAGGCCGGGCCGCTGAACGCGAAGAAGCGCCGCCAGAAGGAAAGCTGGCGCGGAATCTCGACGGAGCTGTGCACCTCCGAGAGGGAGCGCTGGTGGGGATCGAGGGGTGGGACTGGCACGTTCACGGCCGCCAGCATTCCTGGAAGGACGGCTGCTGTCAAGCGCGGGAGGGCGCCCTCGCCCAACCCCAAGGTGGCGTAAGCATCACCCTTGGCAGGGTTTGGGGAGGTGGGGGGTTGCCTGATAACCCCGGGTTCCCACCGGCTCCGCCGGTTCCCACCCGGGGCTACAGGAACGCCGCCCTACGGGCTCGCCGCATCGTTCGGTCGGCCCTCACTCACCCCGAATCATTTTTGAATGCCCTGCGTGCGGTATCGACAAGGGTCCGTTACCCATGGACGACTCAAGGCGTCGAAGAGAGCCCGTCAGGGCGGCAGTCCCGTAGCCCCGGGTGAGAGCCGGCGGAGCCGGTGAGAACCCGGGGATGGATGGCGGCGACCGCGGTCGGATGCGCGATCCGGGCCGAATTCGAGGTCTGGAGAGTCCGCACCGAGTCCTACACGCCCGGCGGCTTGCCGGACTCCTTCGCCGGCTCGGCAGGAGCCGTCGCCTTGCTCTTCTTGCCGAACAAATAGTCGAAAGCGTCGACCGGCTTCTTCTCCGCGGGCTCTTTCTTCGCCTCCACCTTGGGCTGGCTGCTCTTGCCGAAGAAGTACTGGAAGGCGTCCACCCTGGGAGCGGGCTTCGCGGGCTGTTCAGACGCGGGCTCAGGCGCCGCTTCAGGCTCAGCCGCCAAAGTTGGAGGCGCCTCGATGGCAACTGCCGCGGGAGCGGGAACCACTGCCGGCGCTTCGGGAGCTTTTGGGGAGACCGGCACCGCCGCGGGTGCCACCAGCGCAGCCTTCGCCTTGGCCTCAGGCTCCTTCTTACCGTCCTTGCCGTCCTTCTTGTCCTTCTTGCCGAAGAAGTAGTGGAAGGCATCGGGCGGCTTGGTCTCCGGAGCCGCAGGCTTGGGCTCCTCAGGCTTTGCCGGCTCCTGCGCGGACAGGGCGGCGGCCATGAAAAACGTGGTCAGGGCGACGGTCAGCAAGAGGCGTGGCATCGTGGGAATCTCCTCGGATACGACCTCATTCTACTCCTCTCAGGGACTTGATCCGAAATAGGGGAGGGGGGTATATTGTTTGTGTGATGTGAGGAGGACTTCCCATGCAACATCTGACTCTCCAAATCGACGGTATGAGCTGCGGGCACTGTGTCGCCCGCGTTGAGAAGGCCCTTTCCAAGCTGGACGGCGTGTTCCCCGGCCGCGTCGAGGTCGGCTCGGCGGAGATCGGCTACGACCCGGCGCGCACTCCCTTCGAGCGTATCCGCCAGGCTCTCGACGACGTGGGCTACACCGCCCGTCCCCTCCAGGACGCCGAGAAGGTCGCCTGAGGACTTTATGTCTACGACCGTGACGGAGCCGGCGGCCGGCGCCAGGATCACCCTACCGGTGGAGGGCATGACCTGCGCCGCCTGCCAGGCGACCGTGCAGAAGGCTCTCCAGCGCCAGCCCGGGGTGCTCGACGCCTCGGTGAACCTGATGATGAAGAGCGCGGCCGTGACCTACGACCCGGCGCGCGTCCAGCCGGAGGCGCTCGTGGAGGCGATCCGCGAGACGGGCTACGAGGCCGCGCTGCCACGGCCCGAACAGACGGCCTTCGCGGAGCAGGAAGCCCGCGATCAGTCCCAGGAGCAGGAATTCAGGACCCTGCGGCGCAAGGCCCTGGCGAGCGGCGCGGCGGGCATCGTGGCAATGATCGTCTCCATGCCGCTGATGGCGGCAGGCGGACACGCCGGTATGACCGCCGATCCCTTCATGCACTGGGTGATGAGTTCCCTGACCCCGGCGCTCCGCACCGTGATGCCGTGGCTGTATGAGATCCCGCCCGCCTTCCTCTCCTGGTCGCTCCTGGCGATGACCGTGGCTGTGATGTCCTGGGCCGGGCGTCACTTCTACGTCCGGGCCTGGGCCGGATTGCGCCATCGCTCGGCGGACATGAACACCCTGGTCGCCGTGGGCACGGGCGCGGCGTTCCTCTACTCCGTGGTCGCCACCATAGCCCCCGGCTTCTTCACCTCTCGCGGCCTGGCGCCGGACGTCTACTACGAGGCGGTGGTGATCATCATCGCCTTCGTCCTCGCCGGCAACACCCTGGAGGCTCGCGCCAAGAGCCGCGCCTCCGCCGCCCTGCGCTCGCTGGTGGCCCTGCAGCCCCAGACGGCGAGGGTAATCCACGGCGATCAGGAGGTGGACGTGCCCGTCGAGCAGGTGGCGGGCGGCGACACCGTGGTCGTCCGCCCCGGCGAGCGGCTGCCGGTCGACGGCGAGGTCCTCTCGGGTGCCAGCGCCGTGGACGAGTCGATGCTCACCGGCGAGTCGATGCCAGTCGAAAAGCAGCCGGGCGACCGGGTGATCGGCGGCACGATCAACCGCACGGGCGCCTTCCGCTACCAGGCCACGAACCTGGGATCGGGCAGCGTCCTCGCGCAGATCGTGCGGCTGATGCGCGACGCCCAAAGCTCGCGCGCTCCCATCCAGAAGCTCGCGGACCGCATCAGCGGCATCTTCGTGCCGGTGGTGATCGGGCTCGCCGTCGTCACCTTCCTAGTGTGGTTCGTGGCGGCGGATACCGCGCCGGCCGTGCGTGCCTTCGCGGCGGCCGTCGCCGTGCTGATCATCGCCTGCCCCTGCGCCATGGGGCTCGCCGTGCCCACCGCCGTGATGGTGGCGACCGGCCGCGGCGCCTCGCTCGGCATCCTCATCAAGGGGGGCGAGGCGCTCCAACGGGCGGGCGACGTCACCACCGTCGTGCTGGACAAGACGGGAACCGTCACCGAAGGGAGGCCGGCCGTCACCGACATCCTCCCCGCTCCCGACGCGCCCCGAAGCGCGGATGAGCTGCTGCGGCTCGTGGCCTCGCTCGAAGCTTCCTCCGAGCACCCGCTGGCGGATGCCCTGGTCCGGCGGGCGAAAGAGCTCGGGCTGCCCCTGGGTTCCATGGAAGGCTTCCAGTCCATCACCGGTCTGGGCGCCGTGGGCATCGTCGAAGGCTCGTTCGTCGCGGTGGGAAACGAAAAGCTTATGGCCGAGTACGCCGCGAACGTGGAGCCGCTACGCCCGGAGGCCGAGCGCCTCGCCGGCGAGGGGAAGACGCCGGTCTACGTGGCCATCGACGGCGCGTTCGCCGGAGTCCTGGCGGTGGCGGACCCGATCAAGCCCGAGGCGCGGGAGGCGATCGCGCGGCTGAAGAGGATGGGCCTCGACATCGTCCTCCTGACGGGCGACAACCGGCACACCGCCGAGGCCGTGGGACGCGAAGCCGGGATCGATCGCGTCGTGGCGGAGGTCCTGCCGGACGGCAAGGTCGCCGAGATCCAGCGCCTCCAGAAGGAAGGCGCCGTCGTGGCCATGGTGGGCGACGGCATCAACGACGCGCCGGCACTGGCCCAGGCGGACGTGGGAATCGCCATCGGTACGGGGACGGACATTGCCATCGAGGCAAGCGACGTCACCCTGATGCGCGGCGATCCGTGCGGCGTGGCCACGGCCATCGCCTTATCAAGGCGGACCATGCGGACGATGAAAGAAAACCTTTTCTGGGCCTTCGTCTACAACGTGATTGGCATTCCGGTGGCCGCGGGCGTCCTCTATCCCGTCTTCGGCGTGCTGCTCTCCCCCATTCTGGCGAGCGCGGCCATGGCCTTGAGCTCCGTCAGCGTAGTCACCAACAGTCTCCGCCTCCGCCGCGCGCGGTTGGCCTGAAGCTCAGGAGGATTCGAGATGGAACCAACGACAGCGCCCGAGATCCAACACGCCGGCTGCGGCTGCGGCATTCCCCAGGAAGACGGCGAGCGCAAGGCGGTGGGAGTCGATCCCGGAATCAAGGACCGTAATCTTAAACGTCTGCGGCGTATCGAAGGCCAGGTGAGGGGCCTCCAGAAGATGGTCGAGGACGACCGCTACTGCGCCGACATCCTCACCCAGATCTCCTCCGTCCAGGAGGCCCTGCGATCCGTGGGCCGCGAGCTGATGAGAAACCACCTCAAGCACTGCGCCACCAAGGCCATCAAAACCGGCCCGGCCGAGGCCGAGGGGATGTACGACGAGCTGATCGAGCTGATCTACAAGCACAGCCGGTGAAACCGGAGGCTAATCGGCCACGCCCCACTCCGGCAAAGTAAACGAAAACGTCGTTCCCTCTCCCGATGTGGTTTCGAACCAGAGCTGGCCGCCGTGGCGTTCGATAATCGCTTTGGAAATGCTGAGGCCGAGGCCGGTGCCGCCTTTGTGGCGGGTCGAGGAAGCGTCGGCCTGGGCAAACTTTTCGAAGACGCGGGATTGGAACTCCGGCGGGATTCCCCGGCCCTGGTCGGTGACCGAGATGCGCAGCCAGTCGCCGGCGCGCTCGGCGCGGATCTCGACGGCGCAGCCGCGCGGTGAGTGCTTGGCGGCGTTCGATAGGAGGTTGGCGAGCACTTGCTGGATGCGGTCGGTGTCGGCGCGGACCCGCGCCGCCGGCTCCGCGGCGACGATCTTCAGGTCGACGTCGTAGAGGTTGGCGTAGGCCCGGTTGCTCTCGACGGACTGCTCGACGAGTGGCATCAGCTCCACGCGGAGGGGACGGAAGGCCATCGTCCCCGATTCGATCTTCTCGATGTCCAGGATGTCGTTGACCAGCCGCACGAGGCGCTCGCTGTTCTTGGACGCGACCTCGGCCAAGGCACGGGCTTTCTCCGGCAGCTCGCCGGCGACTCCCCCCAGGATCAGGCCAAGGGAGCCGCGGATCGAGGTCAGCGGCGTTCGCAGCTCGTGGCTCACCACCGAAATGAAATCATCCTTGATCTGTTCCATCTTCTTGCGCTCGCTGATGTCGCGGGCGGCGGCGTAGATGAGCTCGTCGTCGAGGATCGCGGTCGCTCTCCAGGAGAGCCAGACGTAGGCACCTTCCTGGGTCCGGTAGCGGTTTTCGAAATCGACGGTGACGCCGCCGAGAGCAAGCCCTTCGGCCTCGCGATACGTCTTCTCCAGGTCGTCGGGATGGATGAAGTCGACGTACGGACGGCCCATCAGCTCGGCGGGAGTCCAGCCGAGCGTCTTCTGCCAGGCGGGATTGAGCTGCTTGAAGTAGCCGTCGAAGCCGGCGACGCACAACATGTCCAGGCCGAGATCGAAGAGCTGGTCGCGCTCCCGCTCGGCGCGCGTCCGCTGCTCGATCTCGTCCTCGATAGCCGCTTCGCGGTCGGCGAGCACCTGGGAGAGGTGGGAGTAGGTCCCCTGCAAGCGGGCGAGCAGACGGCTCGTCGTCTGGATGATGACGTCGACCTCGCGCGGGGCGCCGGTGCGCAAGGCCGCGAGATCGGGCGGCGCCGCTCCGAGCTCGATGCGGTCGAGGTGCGCCGAAAGCTCTTCGAGCGGCCGGGTGACCCGGCGGGCCAGAAGGGTGGCGAGGAGGCCGGCGGAGACGAAGGCAGCGACCATCCACGCCAGAATGAGCCACGCCTGAGGGATCACCCGGCGGTAGACCTCGCGGACCGGCTGCTGGATGACCACCGTCCAGCCGAGGCCGGGGATCGGCGACCGTCCCATGAGCACACGCGGTGCCGGCCCGCCGGTGAGGCGGGCGCCCTGGTCGTCGATCGTCACCGGAGACAACGGTGCGTCCTTGCGGGTGGGCCCGCTCCAGAGCAACTGGCCTCGGGCGTCGACGGTGTAGATCTCAACCGCCGGCAGGGGTTTGTAGATGGCGCCCACAGCACCCAGCCGGCTGAGATCGAGAGAACCCTCGACGATGCCGCCGAACGCGCCCTCGCGGGTCCTCCAGGGAGCCGCGAGAGCGACGATGGGATCGTGGCCGAAGCCGCGTCCGAGAAAGACGTCGGAGAGGTAGGGCCGGCCCGTGGCGCGCACTTGGCGGAAGTACTCCCGGTCGGCGACGTCCTGCTGCGCCGCACCCGGGGGAAGCGGACCGCCGCCCAGGGTGAGCTGGCGCTCGTTGGCGATGAGTTTCCCCGCGGCGTCGGTGACGATCAGAGTGAGGAACTGCGGCGACCGGCGATGAAACTCCTGCAGGCGGCGTTCGAGCCGGGAGCGGTCCGCTCCGCCGATCTCTTCCACCGTGGCGACCAGATCGAGGATGCCCTTCCGATGCTCCTCGATGTTGGAAGCCGTCAGTTGCGCGATGGCTCCGGCTGACTGCTCCAGGCTGGCCTTGCGGCTGCTGATCGTGTCTCGGAAGTAGAGCAGGAAGCACACCGGACCGAGCACGGCGACCGAGAGCGCGAGCGCCAGCGTAAAGGGGACGAAAAGCTGGCGGCGGAGCGAATGCCGCCGCGGCTCGCCGGTTCCGTCGGCAGACGGAGGTTCAGTACGCGCACGCATGCCGTCGTCTCTCGCTTCCTGAAGCGGGTGATCAACACATGATAGCGCCTCCGGGGCTTTCTGGCAAAGTTGCCCCGGGAGCTTCGCGCCCAAAGTGTCCTTGCCTTGAGGACAAATATCCGGCTGATCTCCACCGTGACGCTCCCAGCTCGGATCGTCCGCGGTGTGTCGTGCGGCACTCATCCAAAAACGGCCAAAGGTCCGTACTGCTGGATGATTGACAGCAGTCGGCCGGCCGGCCACTGCATAACGACAACCAAAAGGGAGAATTCCGTATGAACACTTTCAAGCGTTCCCTGGCATTGCTTTGCCTTTTCGTGGCGCTGGCGATGGTGGCCGCGCCGGCAATGGCGGCCTGCCGCGCCGAGTCGGCACTCGGCATCGGCGACATTCTCGATCTCAACGCCTCGAAGATCACGCGCACCGGAGCGAAAACCTTCGTCGTCACCTTCGCCGTCCAGAAGCGGCACGGCTTCGTCTGCGGCGGCAACGGCGGCACTCTGCCGCTTCCCCCCGGCTGCACCACCGATGGCATCAGCTACAAGCCAGAATTCTCGTCGAACGTCGCTTCAGCGATCCAGACGGCCGACTGCCACACCTTCACCGTGACGGTGAACAATGTGACGCAAACCAACGCCGCCTTCCGCATCCGCTTCGAGGAGGACAAACGCGCGCCCAAGAGAAAAACGTTTATCCTGCAGGTCAATCTCTCCGGCGGATTCACCCAGCCGACGACTCTCCCCTTCACCTGGCAAGTCGTCGCCGATCCCAACGAGTAGTGCCCACCGGCCTCGCTCGCGGGTTGTCCGAAGGGGACAGCCCGCGAGCGTACGTGCTCGCATTGCAGGTACGACGAGCCGATCGAGCTGATTTATAAGTACAGCCGGTGAGGGTCAGGAAAGGAGAACAGGAAATCTTCGACGCCGAAGAACTCGCGGGCCAAAGGAAGCTGTTCGATCTTCAGAAAAGCACTCAGGAAATCTGCGTCAAGGACTACCCGGGCGTGAGCCGTCAAGGCATGGATCTCCGAATTACCTTCATGGCCCTACGAGCCATGGCCTCAAGTTCTGCCGGTCCCTCGGGAGCCTCCCGCGAAATACCTGCACGGTAGAGGCTCTCCTTCATGTCTTCAATCGAGATCCCGGCCCAAGCAGCGGCGCGACCCAAGGAAAACGCGCCCTTCTCGTAGAGGCGGCAGGCCACGGCTTCGCGTAGGTCAGGGCGCGCGGCGAGGAGCGTATTTACGGCGTCGGTGAGAAAAGCCTTTCTGCTCTTGTACAGGCCCGTTTCAATGACGGCGGCCAGCTCTTCTTCCAAGTCGATGATGAATGGCTCGGCCATGTCGCTCCTGCGGCGGATGCAGAAACCGCCAGGGAACAGCCTACTACCCCCGTGTCACTCCGTGCCATCCGGCACCGCGGCCTGCTGCGGGTAGAAGATGGGCTGTTCCGGATCGCGGTGCCAGTCGTACTCGGCGCCCGTCGCCGCCACCTCGGCCACGGCACGGCCAGCGAGGCGCTTGACGAGGTAGAAGGCCATGTCGGTGCCGGCGGAGACACCCGCGGAGGTGACGTAGTGGCCCGCGTCGACCCAGCGCGAAACGTTGTCCCAGAGGACGCGCGGGCCCTGACTGGTGACCCAGGCGAAGGCCGCGTGGTTCGTGGCGGCCGGCAGGCCGTCGAGGAGCCCGGCGAACGCCAGGATCGAGGCTCCCGTGCAGACCGACGTCATCAGCTCGACCTTCTTGTCCATCGCCCGCACCCAGTCAATGAGCGCTTTCCTCTCCTTAGGGTGCTTGTCGCTGAGCAGGACACGCGTGCCGATGCCGCCGGGAATCATCAGCACGTCGATCTTCTCGTCGAGCGCCTCGTCGCGGAAGTAGTCCGGCGCCACGCGGGGACCGTTGGCGCTCTTCACCGGTGCCGGCGTCGCCTTCTTCCCCGCGCCGTCCGGCCTGCACTGATTGGAGATGAGCACCAGCTCGAAGGGATAGGGCGGCGGGCTCGCATAGTTGGTGTCGATGAAGCGCGAGATGCTGAAGGCCTCGGCAAAGCCCCATACGTCGAGAGGCTCGAAACCGTCGAAGACCAGGATGCCGATGTGGAGGGTACGGGGAAAGCGGTTCTTATCGCTCATAGGGTCGGAGCTTACCAGTCTTCCTTCGCGAAGGCTGTATCATCCCCCCGATGAAGCCGAACGAGCGGGCGGGTGCGAAGGTGGTGATCGTGGGAGCGGGGATGGCCGGCCTCTGCTGTGCCTTGAAGCTCCAGGAAAAAGGGATCTCCTCGACGATCCTGGAAGCGTCCGACGCCGCGGGCGGGCGCATCCGTACGGACAAGGTGGACGGCTTCCTGCTCGATCGTGGGTTCCAGGTGCTGCTCACCGCCTATCCCGAGGCCCGCCGCCTGCTCAACTATCAGGCGCTGAAGCTGCGGACGTTCTCTCCAGGCGCCCTGATCCGGATGGACGGCAAGTTCCACCGGATCTCCGATCCGTTCCGCCAGCCTTGGACGCTCCCCGCGACGCTCTTCTCGGCCGTCGGAAACCTCAAGGACAAGCTGCGGATCGCGCGCCTGAGGCGCCACGTGCTCACGGGCTCGATCGACGAGATCTTCCAGCGGCCAGAAACCTCGTCGCTGGACGCGCTCCTCGAATTCGGCTTCAGCGACCGGATCATAGGCTCGTTCTTCCGCCCGTTCTTCGGGGGCATCTTCCTGGAGACCGACCTTGCCACCTCCAGCCGGATGCTCGAATTCATTTTCCGCATGTTCAGTCAGGGCAAGGCCGCGCTTCCCTCCGTAGGCATGGGCGCCATTCCCCAACAGCTCGCGGCTCGGCTGCCGGCGGGAACCCTCCGGCTCGGGGCTCGGGTCGAGGCGCTGGGAGACGGCGAGGTGCGTCTGGAAGGCGGCGAGCGGATTCCCGCGACGGCCGTGGTCTTGGCCACCGAGGCTCCGGAGGCGGCCCGTTTGCTGCCGGGCCTGCATCCTCCCGGCTTTCGCGGCACGGCGTGTCTGTACTTCGTGGCGGATCGGGCGCCCTTGTCAAAACCCATTCTGGTGCTCAACGGCGAGGGCCGGGGACCCGTGGACAACCTCTGCGTGCCGAGCGCCGTGGCCCCCGGCTATGCACCGGCCGGCAAGTCACTCGTCTCCGCGACCGTGGTGGACGCGGCGGGAGCGGACGAAAAAGATCTGGAGTCCGAAGTCCGCCGCCACCTCGGCTCCTGGTTCGGCCCCGCCGTCGAGAGCTGGCGCCACCTGCGCACCTACCGCATTCCCCTGGCCCTCCCCGCCCGCAGCTCACTGGAGCCGGCCGCTCTGCCCGTGCGAAGGCGGCCCGGTCTCTATCTCTGCGGCGATCACCGCGAGACTCCGTCCCTCCAGGGCGCGATGGTCTCCGGGAGACGGGCGGCGGAGGCGGTAATCGAGGATTGGGCGAAGCTGTAGGCGCCCACTACTCCCCAAACGGCGCCCAGATGTTTTTCACCTGAACGGCGCGACGGAGGAATTCTTCGCCGGAGCCCTGCTCGGGATCGGTCCAGTCGCGGTCGTGGCCGTAGTTGACCCAGGTGCGCTTGAGGTTGCCGATCGAGGCGCGCTCGACGGTGGCGCTGCCTTCCTGGCTGCCGAAGTACCACTGGCAGTCCACGTCGTCGTGGGCGGCGAGGACTCCGGCCAGGGCGTCGCGGCTGCCGGTGACGATGTTGATGACGCCGGCGGGAACGTCCGAGGTGTCGAAAACCTGGTAGAGGTCCGTGGCGGCCAGGGGCCAACGCTCGGCGGGGACGGCCACGACGGCGTTGCCCATCGCGACGGCCGGCGCCACGGTGGAGACGAAGGCGAGGAGGGGGGACTCGTCCGGGCAGACGACGGCCAGGGTGCCGATGGGTTCGTAGACGGCGAAGGTGAAGTTGCGTAGCGGCGTAGCCTGGACCTGGCCGGCGTACTTGTCCGCCCAGGCAGCGTTGAGGAAGAGGCGCTCGACCGAGAGATCGACCTCGGCACCGGCGGCATCCTTCCCCGCGCCCGTCATGGCGTCCAGGCGGCGGACGAATTCGTCGCGCCGGGCGGCGAGGTTCTCGGCGATGTAGTAGAGGATCTGCGCCCGCAGATGGGCCGTCGCTTTCGCCCAGCCGGGAGCGGCCTTGCGGGCGGCTTCGACGGCGTTGCGGACATCCTTGCGATTCCCCTCCCCCACTTCGCCGATCAGGCGGCCGCCGACCCCCAGGATCTTGCGGATCACCTCGCCGTCCGGGCGGGTCTGCTTGCCGCCGATGTAGAGCTTGGCGGTGCGATCGATCGAGGGCAGCCCTGCCGGAGCGGCATCGTCCCTGGCGACCTTCTTGTCCTTACCGGCCTTGCTGTCCTTCTTGTCCCCAGCCTTCTTCGCCTCCGCCTCCCAGCCCGGCTGCGCGTACTCCCACAGCCCTTCCCTGCCGCCCTCGCGGCCGAAGCCGCTCTCACGGTAGCCGCCGAAGCCGGCGGCGGCGTCGAAGAGGTTGGTGCTGTTGATCCACACGGTGCCGGCCTTGATCTTGGAGGCCAGGTCCAGGGCGAGGTTGACGTTCTCCGTCCACAGGCTCGCCGCCAGGCCGTAGCGGGTGTTGTTCGCCAGCTCGATGGCCTCCTCCGGCGTGCGGAAGGTCATGGCGACGAGCACCGGGCCGAAGATCTCGACCTGGGCGATGGTGGCCGCCGGCTCCACCTCGGTGAACAGGGTGGGCGGATAGAACCAACCCTCCCGAGGGCAGCTCCAGGACGGCTGCCACATCTTGGCGCCCTCCTCCACTCCCTGCTTCACCAGCCGGTCGATGCGCTCGAGCTGCACCGGGGCGATGATGGCGCCGATGTCGATGGCCTTGTCGCGCGGATCGCCCACCCGCAGCGTCTCCATCCGGGCGCGGAGCTTGGTGTAGAGCGTCTCGGCGACGCCCTCCTGCACGAGCAGGCGCGAGCCGGCGCAGCAGACCTCCCCCTGATTGAACCAGATGGCATCCACCACGCCTTCGACCGTGCCGTCGAGGTCGGCGTCGTCGAAAACGAGGAACGGGGATTTGCCGCCCAGCTCCAGCGACAGCTTCTTGCCGGTGCCCGCCGTGGCCTCGCGGAGGATGCGGCCGACCTCTGTCGAGCCGGTGAAGGCGACCTTGTCCACTCCCGGATGGCGGACGATCAGCTCGCCCGTGCGGCCGTCGCCGGTGACGATGTTGACCACCCCGGGCGGCAGGCCGGCGTCGCGGCAGATCTCGGCGAAGGCGTACGCCGTCACGGGGGTGAACTCGGCGGACTTGAGCACCACGGTGTTGCCCATGGCGAGGGCCGGCGCGATCTTCCAGGCCAGCATGAGCAACGGGAAGTTCCAGGGAATGATCTGCCCGGCCACACCGAGAGGGACGTACCCCGGAAGCTCGCGCTCCATGAGCTGCGCCCAGCCGGCGTGGTGATAGAAGTGCCGGGCCACGAGCGGAACGTCGATGTCCCGCGTCTCGCGGATGGGCTTGCCGTTGTCCAGCGTCTCCAGGACGGCGAGCAGGCGGGCGTTCTTCTGCACGTTCCGGGCTATGGCGTAGAGATGGCGCGCGCGACCGTGGCCGCCGAGCTCCCACCAGGGACCCTGAGCCGCCCGTGCCGCGTCGACCGCGGCGTCCACCTCGGCCGCGCCGCACTGGACGACCCGGGCGAGGGGCTTGGCGGTGGCCGGGTTCAGCGTCTCGAACCACTCCGCATCAGCCGGTTTGCGGAAGGCTCCCCCGATGAAAGGGAGGATCTCCCGGCTACGGGCCTCCAGCCAGGCCAACGCCGCGTCGGCGCTCTCGGGGGCCGGGCCGTACTCCAGAGTCTCGAAAATCTCGGCGATATTTGCGGTCGTGGCCATTCAGGGTGCCTTTCAGGCCAGGGGATGGCGGAAGGAGGCCGAGTACCGGCCGGTCACGTAGTGCTCGAGCTGGCGCTCCAGATCGCCCAGGAGGCTCGATGCGCCGAGGCGGAACAGGGCCGGCCGCATCCAGGCGTCGCCCAGCTCCTCTTTCATGAGAGCCAGCCAGTCCGTGGCGTGCCGGGCGGTCGAGATGCCGCCGGCCGGCTTGAAGCCGACGCGGAATCCCGTGCGCTCGCGATAGTCGCGGATCGCCCGCACCATCACCAGGGAGACGGGTAGGGTGGCGTTGACCTTCTCCTTGCCCGTCGAGGTCTTGATGAAGTCGGCGCCCGCCATCATCGCCACACGGCTCGCCCGCGCCACATTGCGCAGGGTGCCGAGCTCGCCGGTTGCGAGGATCGTCTTGAGATGGGCCGGCCCACACGCCTCGCGGAAGGCGCGGACCTCGTCGTAGAGGGCCTGCCAGTTGCCGGTGAGAACGTGGGCGCGGCTGATGACGATGTCGATCTCCCCGGCCCCCGCCGCCACCGACTCGCGGATCTCGGCCAGCCGATGGGAGAACGGATTCTGCCCCGCCGGGAAACCTGCCGACACGGCGCAGACCGGGATGCCGGAGCCCGCGAGAGCCTCCCGAGCCGTCTCCACGAGGTTGTGGTAGACACAGACCGAAGCCGTCTGGATCTTGAGATGGCCGACGCCCAAAGCCTCCAGGAGATCCCGGCGCACGGGCTGGCGCGCCTTGGCGCAAAGCCGGCGCACCCGTCCCGGGGTGTCGTCCCCCGCGAGAGTCGTCAAGTCGATGCAGGTGATGGCCCGCAGGTACCAGGCCGCCTGCCACTCCTTCTTCACCGTGCGCCGCTTCGGCAGAGTCGCCGCCCGCCGCTCGGCCGCGCTGGTGTTGACCCGCACCTCGCGAACCCAGTCGAGCTCCAGGGGAGTCCCCGGATTGCGCTCCTCGGAACGATCGGGATGCGGATGAGGGCCAGACGGCTGCGGCACCAGGGAAGGCCGGGGGGAGATGTCTTTGACAGCCATAGGCTTGGAAGCTTAACACCTCCCGCCTGGGAGGGGTTTGCCTAAATCTCTCGGGACAGAGGCTTAGTCCTCTGAATCCTGAGAAGGCGGCAGGGATTGGAGGACCTCTAAGACAGGTGTAAGCAGCGTCACGTCCGGCTCCTTCCCCGCCGCCTCGGCCTGAGCAAGGTAGTCCGGGACCATCATCCTCATCCAAGGCGCGAAAGCAGCGGGGAGGCGGAGAAAGAAGGGCGAATAAATCCGAACCGTCTCATCGATCGCCCGAAATGCCGCCTCGGGCTGGTTGAGCTCGCTCAGAATTCTGCTCAGATTCCCGAGGCTCCCGGCGAGATAGGGAAGGAAAGCGTCGGGACGGGTTTCGCAGAGGCGTCTCCTGATTTCGACGGCCTCCTGCGTGGCGCCTAGAGCGGCCTCGCGACGGCCGAGGACACTGAGCTTGTTGCCCAGATTGTTGAGGCTACTCGCCAAATCGGGAAGGTAAGCATCGGGACGGGTTTCGGAGAGGCGTCTCCCGATCTCGACGGCCTCCTGTGTGGCGCGTAGAGCGGCCTCGCGACGACCCAGATCGCTGAGACTGTTGCCCAGATTGTTGAGGCTACTCGCCAGATCGGGAAGGAAAGCGTCGGGACAGGTTTCGGAGAGGCGGCGATAGATCTCGACGGACTCCTGCGTGGCGCCCAGAGCCTCCTCGCGACGACCCAGATCACTGAGACTGTTGCTCAGATTGTTGAGGCTACTCGCCAGATCGGGAAGAAAAGCGTCGGGACGGGTTTCGGAGAGGCGGCGATAGATCTCGACGGACTCCTGCGTGGCACCCAGAGCCTCCTCGCGACGACCCAGATCGCTGAGACGGACACCCAGGTTGTTGGCCAGCCTGGCGAACTCGGCCTGCTTCGCCTCATCGAGGTCGGCACGGCGCTCCTGAAGCAACCTGTAGCTCTTTTACGTCGCGGCGCGTGCCACCTCTCGCAGTGGGACCGAGAAGCGGTATTTTTCGTCGTCGCAGTGCGCCTGCACAAGGGCCAACACCTCAACGGACTGGCTCTCTTCGATGACCTCGGCGAGTGCCCGCCCGATAGGATCGCCCGTCCCGACCGCCACATCCAACGCCAACTCAGCCAATTGTTCCAGCCGGCCCTGAAAGGCGGTCCTGAGCCAGCCTCCGAGCTCAGGCTGACGTTGGGCAAGGCGGGTCAGGACGGACAGCGTCGAGGACGCTTCCGCGTCGCTGCCGCCGTCGAGGACTCTCCCGAGGAGATCGCTATCCTGAGCCAGGGTCTCCGCCACTAACTGCTCGCCGATGAGGTCCGGCTGTACAGGGTCTAGATAGCGTTCCCCTTGTCCGTCGGCTCCATAGAGTCCTCTCAACAAGCGGAGGAGGGCGTCGGGATGGTGGGGCTGCAGAGGAACGGAGTTTAGGACCCGATCGAGCAGAGTCTTGGCTTGCTGCTGATCCGCCGCACCTCTGGTCAAGGTCAACGCAGCGACGGCGGATGTGATCGCTTCCTGAAGGATCTTGGCGAGGGTTCGGTCGGAGACTTCGTCCTCGACCAGCCGATTCCAGAACCGGCGTTCATGATCCAAGGTCTCCTTCAATGCGTCCTCGGTGGTCTCGATTCGCTTGCCCTGAAGCGCGGCCAGTGCGGCCATGTGGAGGTAGAGAGCGCGGTCGAAATTCCGTCCGGAGAGATCTGGGTCCTTCAGACCAGCGGGGATGCTCTGGTGGAGTTGCCTGGCGAAGCCTTCAACGGCGACCCGGTAAGCCTGGCGCCGCTCCTCAATGTCCTTCGGGATCAGGGGCGTGATCCCTCGCGGAGATGGGCAACTCCCGAGGAGGTCTCCAACCTCGCGGTCCTGTCGTGAGAGGCCCGCCCACCAGTCCGCCTGCTGACGGGCGAGCAGCACAATGCGCAGCCTTGGCCCTTCGCCAGCGGGAGCCACGGCAGCTTTTAAGAGAAAGGGTCGGACCGCGCCGAGCCGGGTCTCCGCATAGTCCACTACCACCAGCCGGGGAGCTGAGCCTTCCACAAGGTGATCGAGTCCCCTCGTATCCTCGTCGTCTCGGTCCCGCCGCAGGAACCCCGCATGCCAGCCCTGGTGACGGAGCCGGCGGCACCACTCGATCATCAGCCGGGACTTTCCGGAGCCTCCTTCGCCGGTGAGGAGGAGGACGCTTCGCCGCGGCTCGCCTGCGCACCAGGAGGCGAGGAAGTCCAGTTCCTCACTGCGGCCGGACTCCTCGAAGGGAATCACCTCGTAGGCTGCCGTCAGGAGCTTGCCCGGGGCTGGGTTCTCCGGCAGCGGGGAGGTGCCGTCCACCAGAAGACGGTGGATCTGCCCGACCTCGTCGAAGACGGTCCGGATCCGATCCGCCTTGGAGCTCGCGGCCCAGTTGCCAAGATCGCTACGGGCAGTATCAACGAGATCGGAAAGGTCCTTCGGCGTGAGCGTCCGGCCCCTGGGGTCTTTCTGGATCGAGGCGTCGAGAACGCGGACGACCAACCGTTCGAGGAACGTCTCGGCGGGAAGGAGGCGTGTATCCTCCCGGGCGGAGAGCCGGTTGCGGATGGTCTGGCGGATGGCGTCGAGATCGGGGGCGTTGAAGGACCACTCGACGGAATCGGCGAAGCTTTTCCAGCCGTCTTCCTGATCGTCCAACCAGGAGATCGAGTCCTCAAGTCCCTTCTGATTGCGGTCATCTGCCTCGGGTTCCAGTTGGGCTCGGATCGCAGCGATATTGTCGGGAGTAAGGCTGTGGTTGCGCCACCTTTCGAGGAAGTCAGGATCCAGGCCCGGCTTGCGCTGCCGGCTTGGCTGGGCCGTGGTGGTGAAGATGAAGCGGCGATCCTGTCCCTGGCCGCCGAGGGTGACGTAGCTCTGGAGGAAACCCCGGAGGGAGTCAAGGACGGCCTGATCCGAAAGGCCTAGTTTTCCCGAGTACGCCTTGACCTGCTCGCTGACGGAGCCGCCGCCGAGGAGAAAGCGGTCCAGATCCTCGTCGCCCTCGCAGAGGAGGATCTCGTTCGGCTGGAGGTCGAGCCAGCGGAGGACGCCCAGACAGGTCTGGTAGAGGTAGCCCCGGATGGTGGCATGGGCGGAGCGGGGATACCGGCTCGGTCCCGCGGCCACGTGGGAGTCGCTGGCGGACATTCTTCAGTGGATGCTAGCAGATGCGTGGGTGGGGCCACCCCGCTCAGGGTGTCTCGAAAGATGGCATCAGCGACTCTTATGACGCCCGGGATTGAAATCCTGGGCTACCCGCGGTATTCCCTACGGGACCCCAAGGAAACGAGAACTGCGGTCCCGGACGGGACCACCGTCGGTAGCCCCGGATTTCAATCCCGGGTGTCAGTGGAGTCGCTGACAGATCTTTTGAGACAGCCTCTAAATTTCCCTGTGCTCAAGAACGTAGTGCCAGGAATCCATCGGAGTCCTGTGGCGCGTCAGGCGGAATGCGAGGTCGAGGCGAGGTGAGCATATCCAGCCCCCCTTGTCCGGCGCCGGGGCGACATACTCGCCATCTTCCAGGATGTGAATCTGGAACTTCACCTTGTCGTTGCGCAGATCCGCAGTCCACAGCTCAGGGATGCCGGCCTTGGCGTAGATCGGAGGGAGGAGCTTCAAGTCCTTGGTCACCGAGCCGTCGCTCACCACTTCCACGATCAGGTCTGGCGCGCCTTCGATCGCCGAAAAGCGGTCAGGTGCCTGAATGGCGGCTGGAACGTAGCGGACGCGCCCGCTCTTCAGGGAGGACCAAAGGACCACCACGACGTCCGGTTCGGCGGAAAGCCCGGCGAAGCGTGAGGTGACGCGGGTGCTGTCCACGTAGACGTCCCCACGACGGCCCGAGATCAGGAGGTGCAGCGCGGCGCAGATCGCCGTTTTGGGAATCCCGTGCGTATACAGGTCTTCCGGGCTCATATCGACTTCAATGTCCCCTTGCAGGTAGTCGATGCGCCCGTTCTCGGGAAACCCGCCCGACTCCACCCACCTCTGGAATCCCTCGAAGGTGAAGGCATCCCCGGGAATCCGGAGATTGTTCTCCTCGCCGATGAAATCGTGCCGCCTGGCCATGGTTGGATTCTATACCGTGACGCCGACGCCTACCGCGGAGCGCCCGGCCTATTCCGGATACGCACCTTCCCCAGCTCCACCCCTGTGTAGTAGTGGGTGAGGATCTCGCGATACGTATGGCCCCGCTGGGCCATGCCGTAGGCTCCCACCTGGCACATGCCGACGCCGTGGCCGAAGCCCCGGCCGGTGAAGAGCCAGCCGGCCTCCTGGTTCTTGGGGGCCAGGCGCTTGGCGGTGAAGAGGGTGTCCGGCACATCGAGGGTCCAGCGCACGGCGAGGCCGTCCACCTGCACGGACTGCCCCTGGTCGTTGTAGATCCTGATCTTGCCCACGCGCCCCGATTCCCCGCGCTCCAGCACGTCGAAGCTGCTGAAGGCGAAGCCCGGAAAACGGGTGTTGACCTGCGTCGCGAGCTGCGAATCGGTGCGGAAGCGGGACCATGAGCTGTAGGGGCTGCTGCGGTCGAAGGAAACACCGTCGAGGTCCAGCTCCTGGTTGAGGGCCACCAGCCGGGCGCCCTGCCAGAACAGCGTCAGAGAGTCTCCCGGCAGTAGGTTCAGGCCGGCGCTGTAGAGCTCGCTCCCCTGGCGGCGGAAGGTGGCCGTCCCGGCCGAGAGGTCGTAGACCTTGTCGTCCTTGCCGGAACGGACGGCGAGCTTGCCGTCGGCGACGGAGAAGAACGACACCTCCTCGCGACGCAGCACGTGGACCAGCTCCGCCAGGGCGAGGAGCATGCGCTCGGTCTGGTCGGGCGAGAGCGGCTGGTCGAGGGGGCCGCTGAGCAGGCCGCTACGCAGCAGGTAGGCCGCCCGCCGACGGTCCTCGTCGCTCCAGTCGGCCGGCGGATCGGTGAGCAGATAGCGCACGTCCTCCGGCGCCAGGAACAGCCGGGCGTCGAGCGCCAGGTCGAAGGCGGAGGCGATGAAGCGCTGCACCTCGCGGCGGTCGAGCGAAGCCAACGGCTCGCGGGGCGCCGGCAGGCCGGCGAGCAGCGCCAGGTGCTCCAGCCGGGCGCCGAGCACCGCGGCGGGAGAGGCCCCGGCGGCCGGCGGCAGCAGCCGGCGGGTCAGCCCGGCGGGAAAGACGGCCCCCGGCGCGAGGTCGCCGTCGACCCGCGCCATGCCGCTCTCCATGCAGGGAACGCCCTTGAGATAGGGATCGTTCTTCAGAGGAAAGATGACGTGCACGTCCTCCGTGTGGCCGCCGCAGGTGGAGCTGTAGAGGGCATCCACCAGCTCGCCCTTGTAGAGCAGCACCTGGCCGGCGGTCTCGGACACCGCGCGGTCCGAGAGGGAGTGCTCGACTCCCAGGCCGCCATAGACCTGGCAGCGCGGCGTGGCGCAGATGTCGTACCCCTCGCGGCCGAACTCCCCGAGGTTGCGCAGAGTGTAGGTGCGGGCGGCCACCGCCTGGGCCTTCAGCGCTTCGAGCTGGTGGTAGAGCTCCGGGCCCATCTCGCTGGGCACCACGCCCCGCAGGTAGTCCTCCACCGGCAGCTCGTTGATCAGGTTGAGGGCGCCGCGGTCGTTGAGATAGACCAGCATCCGCCCGCGGTAGCGCTTCCCCTGCACCCGAACGCTCGTGCTCGCGAGGGGTGCCACGGAGAGCCAGCGGCCGGGATAGACCCGAGAAGACTGCCCTTGCGTGAGCCGCAGGGCGGGCTCGGTGACGCTGCCGCCCTCGTTGACCACGAAGCCGCCAGTGACGCCCATGGTGGACAGGCGCTTGAGGTCGGCCTCGGCCGCCTCGCGGGTGGGATAGCGTCCCACGCGGATGCGGTAGAGGTCGATGCCGGCGTCGAAGTAGGCCTCGCCGGGCTGGCCGCTCTCCTTCTCCAATCGCTTGGCGAGGTCCTGGGCCTGCCGCTCGTCGCGCAACGCCGCCACCTGCAAACGGTAGAACCCCTTCTGCGACGAGGCCGCGGCCGGCTCGACCTTCAGCGAGGTACCCGCCGCCACCTCCTGGGTTTCGACGAACACCTGGAGCGGCTCCTCGCAGCAAGGGAAGGTCACGGTCTCGAGATCGCTCGCCAGCCCCACCTTCACCAGCAGCGGCTCCTTCTCGTCATAGGGTGCCTCGGCCGGAGTCTCCTGGGGCACGGGCTGGCGCGGCACCGGCAGGACGGGCTTCACGGGAGCCGGCTGAACGGGCGGCGTGGCCGGCTTGGGTCGCGGGGACGGATTGCGGGTCACCACCCGGGGAGGAGTCTTCGGCGCGCAACCCGTCAGCAGCATCGGCAGAATCAGGAGGACAAGGAGAAGCTTCGATTTCACGCGGTCTGCACCTCGGGGTGAATCTCGCGCAGTGCTTCACCACGGACCAGGGCCACCAGGGACGAGGCCAGGACCATCGTGAGCAGGGCGCCGGGGATTCCTTGCAGCAGAAAAAGCACGACCAGGACGAAGGCACGCAACTTGGGAGCACCGGAGAGGAGGATCTCCGGCACGATCGAGACGGGTAGGAAGAGGAACGCCAGAGCGAGCCCCGCTCCCACGAGACAAAAGACGAGGAGGAAGACCGCTCCCAGGCGCCGGCCCAGCACCGTCAGCCCTCGTCGCGCGGCGGCGCGCGCTCCCGAGCCCTCCCGCGCCAGGTCCGCCTGGGCGACGTGGCTCCACAGCCCGGCGACCAGGAAGAGGAAGCCCAGAGGGAGGAGGCCGCCAAGGGCCATCCCCAAAACGGCTGGCTTGCCCCAGACCTCGCCGCCCACTCCCAGGCTGATGAGCCATACCAGAACGGCGACGGCCAAAGGCAGGGCCAGAGCCCAGAAGAAGACGAGCAGCCGGAAGAATCGGCCGAGATAGAGCGCCCCCCAGCCGGAAAAGTCGCGCAGACTGAAGGTGCGGAACAGCAGGAGGGGCCGCCGACGGCCGGGCAGGGCCTGGCGCTCCGCCGACGTCAGCACGCCGTAGGTGCCAGCCTGAAACCAGGAGTGGACGAGCACTGACAGCAGCCATACCGCGAGCATCGCGACCCCGGCCAGCAGCACCGGCGGGGAAAGCTTCCCAAGACGGGCCATCGCCACCTGGAGCACCCGCGACGCGCTGCGCCCCGCCCCCAGGGCATCCGCCCCGAGCGTCACCACCGGCAGCAGGAGGCCGAGGGCCATCAGGACGAGGACCAGGAGGGATTGCAGCCACTGGAGCAGCACCAGCTCCCAGTTGGCCGCCAGATTGGTCCATCCCCGGCGCAGGCAGTCGGCCGCCGAGAGCCTCATCGCACTCATCGCAAGCGTGCCCCGTGCACCGCCTGCTCGCGCCGGAAGTCCTCGACGGCGTCGAGCGGCACCGGCTGCGCCATCTCGTAGAGCCGGCTGACCAGCATGGGAGGGAGCCGTGTCGACAGCAGCGCCGTCTCCTCCGGGGGAGGGACGGCGTCGGGACCGCGATCCAGAGAGCTCTTGGGCACCATCGTCGTGCGCCCCGCCACCCGCACGGGAGCCTTCTTCGCGTCGGCGTCCGAGTCCAGGCGATAGTTGGTGGTGAAGAGCGTCGGCAGCCGGCGGGTGTAGCGGGCGTTGATGATCAGGTAGAGGATGTCCTTGACCCAGGGCGTCGGCTGCTGGGCTCCGAGCTCGTCCAGCACGAGAAAAGGGATCTCGGACAGCGGATCGAGGACCTGCCGGCTGGTTTCCTGCGAGCCGGAGTCGAAAGTGGACTGAAGCTGGTGGATGAGGGAGGTGAACTCGACGAAACGGCCACGGAGCTGAAACCGCTCGATCAGCTCCAGCAGGACGGCGACGGCCAGGTGCGTCTTGCCGCCGCCCGGAGGCCCCACGAACAGCAGGCCCGACTGGCGAAAGCCGATCCCCTCCTGGAGGAACTCGTCGACGTAGCCCTGAGCGGCCTTGCGCGCCGCCACGAGCTGCGGGTCCTGCCGGGATTTACCGCTCGAGACGTGGAAGTTCGACAGCCGGCAGTGGCGGTAGCGGGCGGGAATCCCCGCCGCCTCGATCAAACGGGGCAGCACGTCGCGCCGCTGGCAGCCGCACGGCCGGGCCGTACCCGCTCCGCCGTCGGCGACGACAACCCACCCCCGGCCACCGCATTCCGAGCAGGGCTCTTCGAGGACTTCACTGGCCAGCATGCGGAAATCGTAACACGCACGACCCGCCGCGTACCGTTCAGCGCATCTTGCTCAGCGCGCCGCTGTGGATTCTCACCAGGGCATGCTGGCGGGTGGGATCGGCCCGCCGCTCCTCCGCCTGCCGCTTGACGAACTCCAGCAGACGGTCGACCTCGCCCTGCATCTTCTCCATCTGCTCGCGCATGTTGAGGATCACCTCGACGCCGGCAAGGTTGACTCCCAGGTCGCGGGTGAGGGTGAGGATGATCTCCAGCCGGCGGATCGCCTCCTCGTCGTAGAGGCGGGTGTTGCCGGCGCTGCGGGTGGGCTTGAGGAGGCCTTCCCGCTCATAGAGGCGCAGAGTCTGCGGATGGATGGCATAGCGCTCGGCGATGACGCTGATCATCACGAACTTCTGGTCGGGCTTCCTGCGGCTCGCCATCAGCCGGCCTCCTCCGCGGTGTCCGCGATCTCGGCCTGGGCCGCCCCGCCCACGAGCTTGGGGACGTGGACGCGGAGGACGCCCTTTTCGAAGCCGGCCGAAATGTTGTCGGCGTCGACGGGCAGCCCCAGATCGAAGGTACGGCGGAACGGGCCGTAGCTACGCTCCATGCGGAGAAAGTTGCGGTTCTCTCCCAGTGGCTGCCGGCGGCCGGAAAGCTCCAGCCGCCGGTCCCGCACCTGCAATTGAATATCGTCACGCCCCACGCCGGGCAGCTCGGCGAAGATGAGGTAACCGTCTTCGGTTTCCAGCACGTCGACCGCGGGGGACCAGGTGCCCGGCAGGCCCCCTTCGCGGTCTTCGTAGTCCGAGGTCAGGAGCGCCTGCTCGAAGAGACCGTTGATTCGATCCTGGATGCGGCCCAGCTCTTCGAGGTAGATCTTCTTCAAGGGCGCCATGACTCAAACCTCCGCTTTTACTTCGAAGGACTACTTCTCCACGGACTACTTCTCCACGTATTCGGCGTCGATGACCTCGTCCGAGGCGCCGCCGCTGGGCTGGCCCGCTCCCGCGCCACCCGGCCCCGGCCCACCCGCCTCGCCGCCGGCCTGCTGCTGACGGTACATCACCTCGGCCAGCTTGTGCGAAGCCTTGGTGAGGCGCTCCGCGGCACTCTCCATCTGCGCCGCCTCGTCGCCCTCCAGGGCCTTCTTGGCGGCGGCCAGGGCCTGCTCGAGCTCGCCCTTCTCGTCCGGACCGAGCTTCTCCTTGTGCTCATCGTAGGTCTTCTCGGTCGAGTAGACCAGACTGTCGAGCTTGTTGCGGGCCTCGATCTGCTTGCGCCGCTCCTGGTCCTCGCTGCGGTGCGACTCGGCCTCCCGGACCATGCGCTCGATGTCCTTGTCGTTCAGACCGCTCGACGCCGTGATGGTGATGTTCTGCTCCTTGCCGGTGCCGAGATCCTTGGCCGAAACGTGCACGATGCCGTTGGCGTCGATGTCGAAGGCCACCTCGATCTGCGGCATGCCGCGCGGGGCCGACGGGATGCCCACTAGGTGGAACTTGCCGAGGGTGCGGTTGTCCTGCGCCATCTCGCGCTCGCCCTGGAGGACGTGCACCTCGACCGAGTTCTGGTTGTCCGCCGCGGTCGAGAAGACCTGGCTCTTGCGGGTCGGGATCGTGGTGTTGCGCTCGATCAGCCAGGTGGACACGCCGCCCAGCGTCTCGATGCCCAGCGACAGCGGCGTCACGTCGAGCAGCAGCACGTCCTTGACGTCGCCGGCCAGCACGCCGCC
>Ga0134121_10000348_pt1 | contig 54259 bp, 88 predicted proteins | sample KB301_FD_96463 | JGI IMG/M metagenome (GOLD analysis project Ga0134121, IMG submission 96463) | Terrestrial soil microbial communities without Nitrogen fertilizer from Kellogg Biological Station, Michigan, USA - KB3-0-1 | ecosystem: Environmental > Terrestrial > Soil > Unclassified ...
GCCACCCCCGACGGTTGGCGCTCCCTGCTCGAGGACGACCTCGGGCTCTGGTTCCAGGGCTCGGACAAGGAACTCTACCGCCTGAGCAAGGGCGGCGCCATCGAGTGGCTGGGCAAGGACGTATAGGACAAGCTCTTGGCGTTCCCCATCGTGACCGCGGCGCTCTACGTCTCGAGCAAGCAAGAGGTTGCGTTCAGCGTCACCAGCACGGACGGGCTCACGGGCGGCATCCTCCGGTACCGGGAAGAGCGCCAAGCCTGGTTCTTCGATGACGTGGGCGTGGTGACGAGCATGGCCGACTACCAAGGCCGCATCGCCATCGTACAGGCCGGCGTCGTGCTCATCCAGGATACGGCGCCTGGTGTCGGCACGGCCGTCCCCTACTACGTCAAGACGGGCATGTTCCAGGGCTTCCAGGCGCTCGGCTACGGCGCCTTACAACAGGTGGGCGTGCTCGGCACCTACCGCGGCCCGTTCACGCTCGAGATAAAGAAGAGCGTCAACGGCACGGCCTTCCCCGAGAGCATCGGCATCTGGGTCGTGACCGGCGCGGACTTCGCCGTTGGCGATCGGGTGGTCAAGCTCGTGACTCCGGCCGTCATGCAGCACGACCAGTTTGCGCTCGAGTACCTGGTGACCCCGACGAGTGGCAGCGAAGGGTTGTGGCTGCACGCCGCCGCCATCGAGACCGACAAGCAACCGGGTTTTGCGCGTCTCGGCGCTGCCCACAATCTGTAACCCCCGGAGAACCAAGCCATGTCCCTGCAACTCAAGATGAAACTCCAAAGCGCCACGTGCACGACCGAGTCCGGGCAGATCGACTATCGACTCGAAGCGGTGAGCGGCCCCGAAAACGAGCCCTGGTCCAAGTTCACGCCGACCGGCTCGCTCCTCTTCAGCGTCACCAACCCCGCCTGTGCAGAGCTCGAGGCGGGTGACTATCTGGTCACGCTCACCAAGGTCGAACCATGAGCATCCCCGCACCCCGCGTAGACACGACCCGCCCCGCCGACGTGTGGCTGCACGTGGCCGACATCACGAGCGCCGACAAGGATCTGACCGCCGTGAGCAAAGCCGGCAAGTTCGCGGCTCAGATCGTGCGGCTCAACAACGCGACCGCGGCCGCGCTCACGGCCGTACTCATCCCCGAGCAGGCCGGGGCCGGGGTCGTCAGCCAACAGATCGTGGTCAACGCCGGGCAACAGTACGAGGTGCCAGTTCCAATCAAGAAGATCGTCGCCTCGGGCTCGGGTGCTCTATCCGCCGATTGCTTCTGGTGGAACGGCGGCACGCTCGAATTGAACGTTTGACGACCGAGGGGAGACTAGCGCCGTGCCGTACTTTGACCGCAACCTCAACATGTATCGGGCCTCCACCGGGGGCTACTTTGCCACGGCTGCCCTTGCCAGCGCGGCAGAGCAGGCGGCGGCGGGAGCGCCCACGACCGTGGCCGCGGCGCTCAGGCCCAACGTTGCCCCCGACGTGGGCGACGCTTCCGCGCGCGTGAGCAACGGCGAGGCCACCAACCGACAAGATTTCTTCGGTGAGGGTGGCTGGACTCCGTCAGGCCAGAAGCCCGTCGTGGCCGATGCCGAGCGCGGCCCCGACGACATGCCCAACCCCCGCAACCCGGGCGGGATGAGCAACAACGACTACCAGCGGAACAAGGCGTTCCTGACCTCGCAGTCCCGGGCCCTTGGCAACAGCAACCTCAAAGCCGGCGGCGGCATCGGCTCGACCAGTGACGCCGCGATCGGGGCCCAGCAAAGCAACGCGCCCTTGCTCACGACTGGCTTTCGCCCGGGCCTCACGGAGCGCTACGAGGCAGGGCAGGCCGCGTTCGATGCGGTCCGTCGCACGCCCGAGACGCAAGCCGCGATGGACTCGTACGGGCTCGGCACCAAGCTCTACAGCAAGGTGACGAACCAGGAGGTCCCCGGCATTCGCGGTGACCGTGACCCGCTCGGCAGCGGCAACAACCTCGGCATGTATGTCGACAACGGCCAAGAGTCGGGCACCGACATCAACGGTAAGCGCGTCGCCTATGGGGCCACGACGGGCGCGGCCGTGGGCTTTCAAGCGGGCGGCCCCGTGGGTGCGGCGTTCGGTGCCGCATACGGCGGGCTCTTGGGCGCGGGCAGACGCGCGGGCGGCACGAGCAGTCATCTGGTCCCGACGGAAGGCACGGGCAGGCCCGTCTACGATGCAAACAACAACCTCGTAGGCTACGAGGGCGGCACGGCGGGAGCGAACGCGAGCGGCGCTGGCACGGTCGGCTCGACCACGCCCGGCGCCCCCGTTGCCCCGGGTCCGGATCTGCCGAACTACGAGGCCGCGGGTGCGGACGTGGGCGGCGATGGCGGCACCAACGCCGAGACCGAGCAAGCCAAGGGCGACTACTCGGACGAGCAATCAGAGAACGAAGTCGAGAACACCAACCTTTGGCAGAACGCCAACGACGTCCTCGACAACGTGGGCCACGACAACGCGCTCGGGGACGAGGCCCGGGGCTACCAGCGCGAGGGCTTGCGACAGCAACGCATGTTGCTCGACCGGATGCTGGGCTTCGATCCGAACCAGTACGCGACTCAGTTTTCCGACCAGGCCCTGGCCCGCCAGATAGCGCTCGCGCGCAGTAGCGGCGGCGGGGCGGCCGCGCAACAGGCGGGCATCTTCGCGGCCATGGACCAGGCGCCGGCCCTCTACGCAGAAGGCGCGCGGCAAGCGTCATCCTTGGAAAACCAGCGCCTGAACGCGGCCGAGACCGCGGCCAAGAGCTTCGGTGAGCTCGGCACCATGACGCGCGGTCAGGACGAGGCCCGGAGCGCGTTCGAGAGCAGCCTATCGCTCGACATCGCCAAGCAAGTCGGCAACCTCACCCAGGGCCAGGTGCAGATGAACGAGCAGGACAGCCAGCGCTTTGCCGAGATCTGGATGGACTTCGCCAAGCTGCAATCGGTCTACGCCGGCATGTCGAGCGCCGAGCAGATGGCGTGGTGGCAACGCGAGGCGCAAGAGCGCGGCCAGGACAAGCAATTTGACGCCATCATCGCCGGGCTCAAAGCGGGCGGCAAGGTGAGCGACAAGGACCTCGTCGGCGGGCTCTTCCAACTCGGCGGCGGCGTCATCTCGAGCTACGGGCAGATCGAAGCCGCCAAGGCCAAGGCCGCCTGATGCCGAACCTCACGGGCTACGCCGAGACCACGGATCCGAATTGGATCCAGGTGCAGTTTGACGACGGGTCGAGCCAGCACGTGCAGGACCCGACCGGGACCTATCGCAAGGAAGTGAACGAGGTTGCGACCAAGCTCGGTTTCCAAAAGCCCGACACCATGGCCAATGCCGTAGCGGGACCGGGCGGCGGTGACCAGCTCGCCGGCAACAGCCTGGCCATGCCGGCGACGGCGCCCATCTCACCCACGGAAGCGGCCCCGATGCAGGTGAGCGCCGCCGACCGCGCGGTGCTCGAGGGTAAGGCGCCCGTGCCCACGCCGAGCATGGTCAGCCCCGCCGAGCAGCGCGCGCTCTCTCCTAACCCGGCCGATCTCGCCGGCATCCGACGCGGGCTCGGGGACGCCACGCACTCGCCCGCGGGGACGGCCTCGCTCGAAGGCAACAGCCTGGCCATGCCCGCACCGGTAATGGGGCAGCCCCTGGCCGGCAACCAACTGGCCATGCCGGCACCCGCCAACGCGCCGCCGTTACCGTCGCCTACCGCTCCCGTGCTCGACCTCGACTCGCTGCCGCCCATCGATCGCGGCGGCGTTCGTCAGGGCTTGGCCGCGCAAGAGGCCGAGCACCAACACGGGCTAATGGCGGGGCAGAGCCAGCAACAGGCCCAAGCCGAGCGCGAGCGCCAGGCCGCGGAAGCTGCAGCACGGGCGGGCTCCGCCGAAGGCCCGAGCATGTTCATGTCCCCGGGCACGGGCCCGCAAGTGACGACCGAGACGAGCCGCACGAGCACGGGGCTTGCCGGTGCGGATCGGACCAAGGTCGATTCCGCCAACCTCGCCGGCATCGAGGCGCGTGACAAGGCCAACCAGGCCGATCTCATCGCGCGCACCCAGCAAGTGAACGCCGAGTGGGGCCGGCTCTCGCTCGAGCAGAAACAGAAGCTCGCCGAGCAGGCCGTGCTCGCGCAACAGCAACGCGACTACGACACCAAGGTTGCGGCCAAGACGAAAGAGCTCGAGGACATCACCTCCCGCAAGGTTGACCCGGGGCAAGCCTTCGCGGGGGATGCCCAGTGGTATGCGTTCATGGCCGGCTTTGGCGATAGCTTGCAGAACTTTGGCGCGGCCCTCGCGGGTCGTGGCCCCGTCGCCAACCCCGGGCAGACCATCGATCGCATCATCAACCGGAGCGTGGCGCTACAGACCGAGCAGAAGGAACAAGACTTCAAGATGGGCCGCATCAGTGCCGACCAGTTACTGGCCGAGCGCGAGACCATCCGGAGCAAGCTGGCGACGGTCGGCCTGCAGCTGTCTCAAAACCAACTGGCCAAGGCCCGCACCCAGGACGAGAAGCTGGCGCTCGGGGCCGTGGGGCAGAAGCTCGAAGCCGATCGGAAAGAAGCCATCGCCAAGGCCGCCGCGGCTACCGCTCGGCACGAGTCCGTGACGGGCTCGACGTCGACCGCGCCAGGCACACCCGCCCACGCCAGCATGTTTGGTGGCGAAAAAGACAACTGGAACGACGTCACGACGCACTACGAGAAGACAGCCGGCGTCAACATGATGGAGAACGGGCTGGGTCGCCTGGAAAAGGGGACCGGCTGGACGTGGGACGAGAAGGCCAACAACGGCGCGGGCGGCTACATCGGCAAGGACGGCAAGCTCGTCACGGCGGAAACTGCATCGGTGCCAGGTGTCTCATTTGTCGGCGAGACACCACAGTTCCTTGCAGGAGAGGCCGGGCGTGAAATTCAAGGCGGCATCGGTGACCTCGCAGCGGGCGACGCAAAACTAAAGGACCCGGTGGGGGCACTGAGCGATAAGGGCGTAGCCGTCTCAAAGGAGACGATTGCCGCCACCACGGATGCCGGGCTACTGCGCGCGATGGAACGCACCCGCCGCGGGTTGCGCAAAGCCAGGGCAGACTTGGACGCGGCTTTCTCACCAGGCATCGTCAACGCCTCACGCCTAAGAATCCGACAAGAGACCCAGCATCAGAACAGCCAACCCGGCCTTCCCCCCTCCCGCGCACCCCGCCCGGATGAGCTCTGATGGCTGACGTACCAGTCACCAACCCGACCACCGGGGAAATCCGGATGGTCCCCGAGGACGGGGTCAAGGCCTTCACCGAGCAGACGGGCTGGAGCGTCTCGACCGCCGAGCAGCGCCACGCGGCCAAGCTCGCTCTCGGTGGCGGTATGCAAGCGGGCGATGTCGTCCAGGGCGCCGCCGAGAAGGCCGTGCGCACGGCCACGCTCGGTCTCGCCGGGCCCATGGGGCAACAGGAACGCGAGCGTCAAGCCGCCCTCGCGGAAGAGCACCCGTACGTGGCCATGGGCGCGCAAGCCGCGGGCGCTCTCGCCCCGGCCCTGGTCGCGTCGACCCTGACCGGTGGGGCTGGCGCCGCGCTCGGCCTGAGTGCGAGCGAGGCCGGGCTCGCCGCGGGAGCAGCCGAAGGCCTCGCGGGCGGCACCGCGGACGAAATCGAGCAAGCCCGCTACGAGACGCGCGACGTGTCCGCCGGCAACATCTTTCTCTACGGGCTCGGGGGCGAAATCGTAGGGCGCGCTCTCCCGCATGGTCTGGCAATGGGCGCGGGCCGCATCAAGCGGGCGCTCACCGCCGTGGAGGAAGCGGCAGGCGAGGGCATCCCGAGCGCACTAGCCGCGGCCGAGACCCGGAGCGTGGAGAGCCAGGCCCGGCTCGCCCGAGACCTGCCCCCGGGCAGCCCCGAGCGGGCGGCGGCGTTGCGTGATAGCGCCAGCCACCAGTACGAGCGGATGGCGGTAGAGAACGCGGACGATCTCGGCAAGCTCACCGAGACGACCGCGCGCATGGGCGAGACCAATGGCAAGCGCGTAAAGGAGCGTTTGCGCGAGACCATGGCCGACGCGAGCCCGGCTCAGACCGAGTGGTTCACGAGCACGCGAGAGAGACTCGACGCGGCCAAGAAAGAGATCCGGGCTCCGCTCGAGGGTGAGCCTAGACCCGGAGCGAGGGCGCCCGAGGCTCCCGAAAACCCGGACGCGTTGCGCGAGCACTTGGGCTTCGAAGCCAAGGCCGCGGGCGATGCCGGCGCCGCTCTGGGCGAGGCCGTGCCCGATGCGGCGCTGCCCGAGCCCGGCGCGGCTCCGTCCCCTGCACCATCGGCACCCCTGCCCGAGGCGGCCCCGAAGCGAGCCCCGCGGACCAGGACCATCGCCAACAGTCCCGGCATGGCGCCCATTGCAAAGGACTTCGATTCCGTCATCGACAAGGGCCTCAAGCGCCTCGACAAGACCACGGACACGGCCGAGCAGTACCTGGCCGCGCGCGAGGTGAAGCAACAGCTGCAGGCCCTGAGCGATCGGGTGGCCAAGCTCAAGGGCCCCGCCGCCGAGCAGATGAAGGGCGCCATCGACGGCGCCTGGCAGCACGTGGCCGACGGCTTGACGGACAAGAGCTTGTTTGGAGCGGCCGCCGACATCGAGCGAGAGATATCGTCCCCCTTCCGGGACAAGGTCGCGCAAAGCCTTGGCATGGTCGAACAGGACTTGGCCCGGGGCGCCGGGGATGCCGGGCGCGAGTTCGACCCGAAAAAAGTCCGGGGCTTCCTCAAGGGGGACAAGGTCGATCGCGCCGTCACCCAAGGCCATCTCGAGCGCGTGCTCGAGGGTGCCGAAGAGCAGCTAGCCGCGCACGAGCGCCATGGCACCTGGGAGCCCGCCGAGATTGCCGCGAGCCGGGAGCGCATCGGCCGCATTCGGGAGTCGCTCGGCCTCGCCGACGAGATCCACGTGGCCAAGCAAGAGGCCATCCCCGTGGCGAGCAAGAGCAAGCCCGACTCGTTCGTGGGCAAGGCCATGAACGAGGCCACGAACGCGGGAGAGAGCGCGCTCCGGGGCCTGGCCGAGTCCGGGCTCGAGAGCATCATCAACCACGTCGTGCCCTTCGGTGGCACCATGCTCAAGCTCGGTAAGCGCCTGGTCGGCATCGACGGCGCCGCGCGCGCTGCCACCAAGCAAGTCGCGCGCAACCTGGCCGGGGTCGGGCTCGGCTACGCGGAGCGGGCCGGGCTGAGCCTGGCTCGTGGCGCCGCGGGCGGTGCCGCTGCAGCCGGCGCCATGACCGCACTCGCTCGGTTCACGGGCGACTACTCGGGCCCGGAAGAGTCGTTCGAGGCCAAGCGCAAGATACTCGACGCCGAGCAGGTGACCCCTGATGTCCTGTACGACGTGCTCGGGCAAAGCCTTGGCGACCTGCCCAAGGTCAACCCGGAGCTCTTCCAGCAGATTGCCGCGCGCACGGCGGGCAAGGTCCGCTACATGCGGGACAACCTCCCGCCCGGGCTGCAGGTGAGCTTGCTCTATCCGAACGGCACTCCAGTGAGCCGTAGCGCGCTCCGGGACTTTGCCACCCAGTGGAACACCGTGATGGATCCGGAGAGCGTGTTGCAGGATATCGACGCGGGCACGGCCACGCCCTTGCAGATGGAGACCCTCAAGGGCAGTGACCCGGACCTCTACCAGCAATTGCGCGGGGACATCATCGAGCAGGTCGGCACGCACTTCGCTCAGGTGCCGATGTCGACGAAGCTACAGCTGGACTTGCTGCTCGGCGCGGATGGTCTGGCGGGCCCGATGTTTTCCACCAAGGCGGCGGACATGATTGGAGAAGCGATGCAGGCTCAGAAAGAGCAGGGCCAGAAGGCGCCGCCCCCACCACCCTCCGGTGAGAGCAAGGCGGGCTCCACCCCGAGCGGGCTCGAAGCCATCCGGACCAGCGTCACCAACCGGGGAGCGACCTGAATATGGCCAAAGCCCCGGAGTTCGGCACGTGGGATTGCGAGGCCTGGTATCTTCGCCGCGTCAAGGCCAAGGCGTGCTCGGAGCTCAAGGACCTGTGCGAGCGCGCGATGGTGGAGAACTGTTATCGGGCTACGCGCGCCTATCGGTACGCGAGCAAGTTTTCCGGCTATACGCTCACGAACCTATCGAGCTACGGCGCGGACGTGAGCGCATCGGGGCGGCCACTCGACACTAGCTGGGACGCGCCGCTCATTAAAAACCGGCTGCCGCAACTCTGCAAGAGCTTCGTCGCCAAGAGCTTCGCCAATGATTCCCCGCTCCCTCAATTCACGACCAAGGGCGGGGACTACGAGCAGACCCTGAAAGCCGAGACCCTAGACCAGGCCATCGCGACCGAGTACGCGCAAGAGCATGGCAGCTTCAGTGACGTGGCCGAACTCCACCGGCACGGCGCGCTCATTGCCGCGAGCAGCACGGGCACGTACTTCGTTTTCTGCATCGACTACGACAACGCGACCCGGCCCGAAGCCGAGCTCGACGACAGTCTGACCATCGGCATCTTTCGCGCCCACAAGTACGGCGCGATTCGCATGCTGGTGCGCACGATCTGGATGCTGCCCGAGGAAGCGATTCGCAAGTTTGGCAAGCGCTTCTCTGAGCAGATCTACGCCAACCTAGAACCGCGTGACGGCCAGTTCGTTGCCGGTCGTCCCGGGGGCGGGCTCGGCGGGGCCAACACCTTTGCGACCATCAACCGGCGCGAGGTGCGGATCCATATGGGCTGGGCCGTGCAGGTCGGCGCCGAGCCCGGCCGCCAGATGTTTTGCCTCAAGGACGGCAAGACCATCCTCCGGGACCGCGTCTACACGAAGCCGAAGCCACCGTGCGTGTTCTGGCACTACGAGGCCGATCTCGACGGCGAGTGGGGTACGCCGCTCACACAGCACGTGTTCCTGCTCAGCCAGTACCAGAACCGGATCCTGAACGACGTCGACACGGCCGAGCGCAAGACCAGCCAGGTGGTCATCGCCGTGCAGAAGGGCACGCAAGGGGCCAAGGCCATGACGAGCCAGGTGGTCAACACCAAGGCCGTGCAGGTCATCGAGGTGGACGGCCCGGTCGATAGCGCGATGAAGATCTTCGAGTCGCCCAAGTTCAGCAAGGACTCGCTCGGGCTCGAGGCCATTTACGATAACGCGCAGTTCGAGGACTCGGGCATCCCCCGCAACCATGCTCAGGGCACGCACGCGGCGGGCGCTCAAAGCGGCATCCAAGAGTCGCTCCGGGCGAGCTACTACACGGAGAACTTTGCCGACGCCGAGCGCCGCGCCATCCAGGTCCGCGCCATCGGCACGGCCACCATCTTTCTGTGGGTCTTGCAGTCCCTGGCCGAAAAGGGCTTCGAGCGCTGGATCGGGGACAAGAGCTTCCGGCGGCTCATCAAGTCGACCGATCTCGATCTCGACGAGGACAAGTACATCACCGAGATCAAGGCCGTCGGCGAGGGCAAGGACAGCCCGGCGTCGCGCCTCGAGAAGGCCGAGAAGTGGCTCAACAACCCAGCCGTGGAGTTCAACGGCGGCAACATGGTCGAGATGCTCAAGACGTTCGACGTCAAGACCGCCGAGCAGCGCGCCAACGCCATCCACGAGTGGGTCATCGAGCAGGTCGAGCGTTGGCGCAAGGCACCCGCTGCCGAGATGCGAAAGCCAGACTTCTATCAGCCCCCGGAGCGCTGGTTCCAGGTGCCGGCTTTGAAGGATGCCCTGACCACCCTGGCCTTCGAGTTCCTCAAGGCGCGCCAGGACAAGGTGCCGGACAATCGCCTCGCCTGGTTCGAAAAGTTTGGTAACGAGTGCACGGTCATCATCCAGACCGAAGAGCAGCGGATCGCCGCCTTGCAGAATCCGGGCGTACCCATGCCGGGTGCGCCTGCACCACCCCCCGGGGCAGCACCGCCCGGAGCGATGGCGGCTTAGTTTCGAAGAGACCACCAGGGCCCGAGCGGCCCCTTTGAAAGGCAAACATGAACGAGCAATTTGACATCGGGCGAGCCGTCACCGAGATGCGGCACCACGGCAAGAAAGTGAGCCGCGAGGGCTGGAACGGCAAGGGCATGTATCTGGTCTTCCAGAAGAGTTACCCGGACGGCATCCCCATCAACAAGAACACCGCCGACGCCACGGGCATCCCCGCCGGCACGGTGTGCAGGTTCCTGCCCTACGTCCTGATGCACACCGCGGACGGCGCGTTCGTGCCCTGGCTGTGCTCGCAAACGGACCTGCTCGCCACCGATTGGGGTGTCGTCCCATGAGCGCCGACGCCTTCGCCCAATACCTGCAACGCACCGTGAAAGAGCTTCGCCCCTATATCGAGGGCGAGAAGCTGCCGGCAACGCTCGCCATCTCCCCGGCGGACTCGAAGGCGGGCTCGCCCAAGCTCGGCGACATGATTGCCCGCAACCCGAAGAACCACCAGGACCAGTGGCTGGTGTCCGCGCAATACTTTGCCGACAACTTCGAGCCCATGGAGGCGCCATGAACGCGGAGCCCATGAGTGAGCCCGAGGGACCACCCACGGAGCCGCCCGCCGCCGGGATTCATTTTGGCGAGACCGTGAGCATTCGCATCTCGGTCGTCAATGAACGCGGCGCGACCCTGGACATGTTTGGCATGAGCGCCCGCACGCGCGGCCTTGCGCTGGCCGGCATGAAAGAGGACGTGGAGACGCGCCTTCGCGAGGCGCAAGATGCTTTGGTTTTCGGCCAGGCCCGGGTCGAGGCCCTCACCAGACTGCGCGCGCACATCGAAAGCGAGACCGCCAATGCCTGACGCCGCCCCGGCAACCCCGGCACCTGCCCCCGCTGCCAAGGCCGCCCCGCCCCCGGTCGCGCCCGCGAGCACGTTCAACGACCGTATCGCCGCCGCCAAGAGCATGGGCACCCCCGCGAGCACGGCCGCTGCCGTCACGGCCAAGCCCGCGCCCGTGGCCGAGACCCCGACCGAGAGCGTGGCCGAGACGGAGCCGGAAAGCCCCGAGCCAGCGCCAGCCGAAGGCGAGGAAGCCCCGGACTCGACCGATGAGGCCGAGCCCGCGGACGAGACGCCCATTCCCGGTACCGATGCCGAGAAGCTCACGACCGGGCTAGCGCTCATGCAGAAAGGCGATCTCGACGCCGCCGTGCGCGCGCTCGGGGGTGACCCGAAGCTCATCCCACTGCCGACCAAGAAAGCGTTCCGGGCCATGGCGCGCCGGGAGCTCAAGGCCCAAGCCCGGGATGCCGCGTTCGACAAGGCCAAGGCCGAAGCGCAAGGGCATCTCTCGACCGAGAGCAACCACCTATCGCAACAGCAACGCGCGCTCGCGGCCCGGTACGCTCCCGCCGACGAGAGCCGCACGGCCTGGGAGAACGAGGACTTCCTCGCGTGCGGCAAGGCCCTGGAAAAGCACTTCAAGACGGATCTGGCCACTATCACCCAAAAGCTCGCCTCGGGTAAGGTCGGCAAGACCCCGGAAGAGAAGAACCTGAGCGCGGAGCGGGCAGCCCTTGCCAAGGAACGCGCGGACTTCGAAGCGGCCAAGGCCAAGGAAAGCTCGAGCAAGACCGTGGCCCAGAAGCGCGAGGCGGCCATCACCCGCGTCGGCGAAGGGCTCAAGCTGCACCCGTACATCGCCGGCACCGACGGCAAGCCCGACCCCGAGGCCCTGGAAGAGGTGTTCAGCGCGTACGAGAAAACATGGGACGGGGAGAAATTCACCAAGACCGCCAAGGCGTGTGCGGACGAGTTGCAGCAAAAGCTCGAAGCGCGGGCGGCCAAGCGTGGCCTGGTCAAGGCCGGGGCTACTCCTGCTCCGGTCTTGGGCAAGAACGGTAAGCCCGCCGTCGCGCCCCGCCCCCGCATCGCCGAGCCGCCACGGACGGCGCCGCGCAACAACCTCGGCACCGCTGCCGATCTCGACGCCACCCGCGCGTCCCGGCTCGCACTGGCCAAGCGCGTGACCGAGCAGCAACGGCGAGGTGTGCGGTGAAACTCACGGCCAAGAACAACACGATCCTGGTCAAGCCGAACTACGAGGTCCTCAAGCGCCTATCGCAGTTTCACGCGGACGGCGAGGTCATCAACCACCCCGTGTTCGGCGCGGTCAAGATGCATGCGAGCCAGGACTACGTGAACACGAGCCCGGGCAACAACATCGCATGGGGCACGGTCATGAGCGTCGGGCCAGGCGCGGCCTGGATGGCGGGCAAGGCCACGTTAGATGAAGTACTGCAGCCGGGCGACATCATCGGCTTTGACGTGCAGCACGAGGTCAGTACGCCGTTCGAGGGCGAGAAGGTGTTCTTTCTGCCCGTGGACCAGGCCTTGTGCCGGTTCAACCCGGACGATCCGCTGCCGGTGCCGCTCGGCTTCTACATGCTGACCGTGGAGGAGCCGGGCGCGGCCGAGCGCTTCACGTTCAGCGGTGCCGCGCGGCAGTTTGCCTTACCGCGCAACTCCGCCCGGGGCTCGCTCCGGGTGAGTGACTCGCCGCACAGTAACGTGAAATTCACGGTGGAGCGCGTGCTCGACGTCGGCCCGGGCGGCATGGGGCATAGCGAGATCCGGACCGAGCTCAGCAAACACGAGGAAGTGCGCGAGCACGTCCGGGTCAATGGCGAGACCATGGGCTCGCGTGTCATATCGAGCAAGGTCATCGAGAAGCGCCAGACCCCGGTCTGGATCCAACCGGAGGTGACGGCCATCGGGCAACTCGCCGTGTTCCTTTTCACGATGAGCGTCGACGTCATGATCCGCGGCGTGCGGCATCGCTTGACGAACTGGGACCGGGTGCGGGGCACGGTCGAGGAAGACGCGCCCGTGGCGACCCTGGTTCCACCTACCGAGGCCGAGTGCCTAGAGACCCAGCTCGATGCGCTCGACGCCGCCGGTTACAAGATGCGATGGGGGACGGGCTGACCGCCGTCGCCATCCCCCCGGACTGGCCCGTGTGCGGCGCGCCCAATCGCGATCCGCGCGTGGGCCAGGTATGCCGCGCCGCCGGTGACGGCTACGGCGGGCGCTGCCGCTGGCATGGTGGGCTCGCGCTCCCGCCCGGGGAGTGGACGTTGCTCTACGTGCAGACGGGCATCTACGTCGTGCCCTGGAACGCGGACGAGGCCGAGGACGCGTCCAGCGGCTTTCGGGTGTCCTGGCGCACGGCCGCGGCCCTGGTCGAGACGGGCAAGGTCCGGCGCGGCGTGTTCTTTCGCCGCATGGGTCAGAGCCTGCTCCGGCGCTTTCAGACCAGCGAGGTCACGGCCAAGGTCGTCTCCCACCACCGGTGCGTGCGGGAGTATGCGTTCGAGGTGGAGGCGTGAGGGGCCGGGAATGGTGGCGGGCGTTTCTCAACCCCGACAATTGGATCCGTTTCGTGGGCGGCTTGGCTCTTCAATACGTGCTCCGGCACTGGATCAAGGGGGACCTGCCATGAGCGATCCTGATCTCGACCAGGCCTACACCGAGCGCAACCGGCTCGTGGCCTTTCTCGCCCGGTGCTTCCCGTCCGGGCTCCGGCGCACGGACATCCCGGGCTGGGATGAGGCCTGGCACGGGTGCGTGTTCATCGACACCCCCGAAGGGCAGATGTCCTGGCACTACCACGACAAGGACGCGTTCTTGTTCGTGGGGCTGCCGCCCTACACCAAGCCCTGGGACGAGCACGGCACGGCCGAGAAGTATGAGCGACTGGCCATGCTCACGACGCGCGTGGGTAAGCGTGACCTGCCATGACCGCCCTCGCCCCCATCCCCGATCCGGACGATGACGGCCTCACGAGCGCGCTCGCCGACGCCATCGTGCTCGCCATCGAGGAAGAGTGCATGCCGCGCAAGTTTGCGGCCACGTACAACGGCGTCTCCCCCAAGACCCTGGAACGCTGGATTGCGATGGGCGCGACCGGCACGGGCTCGGCCCTGCACGCGAGCCTGGCCAAGCGCGTGCTCCGGACCGAGGGCGGCAAGGTGGGGAAGGTCATGCGGAATTTGAGCGCCTTATCGTTCGAGGACGGCAAGGCGGGCGAGGCCTTCCTCAAGCTCTTCAAGCCCGGGGACTTTGGCGGACCGCGCCGGGAGCCCGACGAGTTCGACGGCATCGAGCGCAACGCGCAGAAGCAAGACAAGCTCTTGCAAAGCCCGCCGCCGCGGCTCCGGGCCAAGATGGCGTTGCACGGCTGGTGGCAGTTCCCAGTCGATCTGAGCGGGGACGACCGGGCCGCGCTCGTGGCCATGCAACGCAAGTACCAGACGGCCGCGCTCCTAACGGCGCCGCCCTCCGACAAGGCACCGCAAACGAGCGAGTGACGGCGTGGTGAGTGAGCGGCGAGTGGATCGAGGACTGGCAGGACTGCTTTAGCGAGTTCGAGCCGCGCTTTGACCTGAGCGCGCACCGGCACGCAAAGCAACACGCCATCAGCATCGACCCGGCCTGGATCCGGGCCGTGTTGGGGACGCGCCGGTCGGGCAAGACGGAAGAGTTCTGTCTCGAGGCCCTGGAAGTGGCGGACCAGTTCCCGGGCGAGACCGTGCCCTACGTGATGCCCACCATCGGGCGCGGGCGCGATGTCGTGTTCCCGAAGATGGAGGAGCTGTCCAAAGCCTTCAAGCTCGGTCTGCACATCAACCGGAGCGAGTTCAAAATCTTCACCCCCGCGGGCGGCATCGTGCAGCTCTACGGGCTCGCCACCCGCCCCGACGCCGAGAAGGGCCGCGGCGGGCGCTTCCCGCTCGTCATATTCGACGAGTGCGGGGCTCAGCCACAAGACACTCTCAAGCTCGCCGTGACCCAGACTTTTGGCCCGGCAACGGCGGACTTCCGGGGCCTAGGCGGGCGCGGCATCTTGATGGGCGGCACCCCCGGGTACGAGCCGGACTGCTACTGGGAACGGCTCATCGGGGGCAACGGGCATCAAAGCAAGTTGGGCGCAAGCGTCCACTTCATGACGATCTGGGACAACCCGTTCTTCCGGGGCCGCGAGCAGCTCATCATCGACGCTCACCTGGCCGAGAACTTCATCACCACGACCGACGCGGGCTTCCGCCGGGAGTGGCTCGGGGAGTTCTGTAGCAACACCGAGGGGCTCTGCTACCAGCGCTGGAACGGCCTGCTCTTGCCCCGCCATATGGTGCCGCGCGGCGGCTACACGGTCATGGGCCTCGACCTTGGAAAGCACGACCCGTGCGCGTGGGTGGTCATCCGCTTCGTCGTCACCGAGCAGGTGGTCGGCGACGTGGTCCGGTCGATCCACCACGGCCACGTCATCGCCAGCTACGAGAAAAGCGACTGCTCGGTGGAGGAGATGGCCTCGATAACCCGGCGCCTGAAAGAGGCCTACCATGTCTCACACATCGCAGGCGACTCGGCGGGCCTAGGCGCGACCGTCATCGAGGAACTGGCCAAGGTCTACGGGCTACCGATCGTCCCGGTGAAAAAGAGCGGCGTCAGGCTCGGGCGGATCTGGATGGCGGACAGCATGTTTGGCGCCGGCACGCTCCACGTCCACGAGGGTTGTGACTCGCTCAACCGGCAGCTCAAGGCCGTGCCCTGGGATGAAAAGCGCAAGGGGCACCACCCGCGCTACCCGGACCATTCCCTCGACGCGATGCTGTACGCGCTCACGCTCAGCCGCCAGCACGAGGTAGACACGGCCCTGCCCGCCGAGCCCGGGAGCAAAGCGTGGTACGCCGAGCAGGAGCGAAAGGACGAGGCCGCGGCGCTCGAGTACGCGCGCCTACGCCGCTCGGGCCTGGCCGCGTACGCGCCCGTCATCCACCTCCCGCGCGCGCCGCGGATCGTGCTGCCCGAGTTCGAAGAGTGGCAGCGCCGCCGCGCCGCGTGAGTCGACTGGCCTAGCGGTGCCGGCCGGCGCGTGTTACGTTCCGCGTTGCCAGCTGGCCCGGGTGCGCGTCAACCCACGTCGCAAGCTCCAAAGCGCGTGCCCGGGCCGCTTCCTCACGAAAGGCTTTTGGTGATGAGTAGCGAGCAACCCGTAGGCATCGTGGTCTTGGTCTACGACGTGCCCACCGAGACGTCGCTCACGCACGCGGCGCTCGCGATCGAGACCGTGCGCCGGCTCGGCCCGGGCAAGGTCCTCGTCGACCATGCGGGCCCGGGCACGTACCTGGCCCAGCTACTTCAAGAACGCGGCATCAGCGTGCAGGCCATGAAAAAGCCGCTCGCTGGTCTCGCCGATCCGGACGACACCCGCCTCCGGGTGCTCAACTGCCGGGCGCTACTCGAGCGGGCGGCGGCGGTGCTCGTCGGCGAGATGACGGACCCTGGCCTGGACGATAAGCGCAAAAACCTGCTCTTCGATATCGAGGCGCTTTCCGAGCGGTGCTGAGCGTGGCGGATCAGCCCGGCAATCTCACGTTCAGCGAGTTGGCCTGGGTGCGACGCATGATGACCGTCGACCAGGTGGGCGGCACCGAGCTGCACAGCGAGCAGCAACTCGGCTCCCGCGCCAAGCTCTTCGATGGCGTCGACCGGCAGATCCGGGCCCGGGTGGCAGCAACCATGCCGGGCGTCCTGAGTGACGCTCGCGAGCAGATCCTGGCTCAACTCGGCCCCGAGAAGCTGACGGCCGTGGTCGAGAAGCACCGGGACGACGTGGCCAAGCGCATCGGCAAGCTCGAACGGCAGTTCGAACTCGAGGCGGGCAACCTCATCGATCGGGCCGTGGAACGAGCGCTCACGCTCGCGGGTGACCTCATCGTGTCCCGCATCGAAAAGCGAGTGCGCACCGTCGTCGCAACCGAGTGCGCCAAACAACTCCGGCGGGTCATGAATCCGCCCAAGGCCGCAACGGCCCCAACCAACCGAAAAAGGAAATCCCCATGACCGAGAACGAACTCGCCCGCGTCACCAAGCTCCGGGCCCGCATCACGGACCTCAAGGCCAAGGTGCAGACCGAGCGCGCCGCCAAGGCCGCGATCAAGGCGGAAGCGAAAGAGGCCATCGCGGCCATGAAGAGCAAGACCAAGACCGCCCCGGTCAAGGCCAAGCCGAGCCGCGCGCGCCGCCAGACCCGAAGCCAGTCCGCTTCCGCCGCTGCCTGAGCCGCCTCATGTTTTTGCGCCCACAATCCGAGCTCGGTTGGCTGATGCTTCAATGGCTGGCCGTGCTCGTGTTGGGGCATAACGTGCAGAAGGATCCGAGCCTGCTCGGTGGTAGCCGGCGGGGCGGAAAGACGGCGGCGCTGGTTTCGCGGCAGGGTAACCATGAAGCCGCCAAGCCGCGCCAGGTAAAGCCACGCGACCCGGGCAGCTTCACGCTCGGGCCCGCCCCGCTCTGGTGGCTCTCGTTCGCGAGCGAAGCGGACGTGTTCCTGGGCCTGGCCATCGTGGAGGCCCGGAACCATACCGAGGCCGTCCAGCGCACGCTCACGCTCGGCATCAACCCGGGCGGGCAGGTGGCGGCCATCGAAATCCCCGCGGACTTACGCGCCACACACGAGCCCTACCGGGACCGGCTGCTCACCGAGGACGAGGCCCGTGCGCTCGAGGCCAAGCCGATCCGCGAGTGGGAAGAGACGGGTGACCTCACGCCCGAGATGCTCGAACACCTGGCAGCGTCCGGGCAACTCGTCACGCACACCCAGCCGCCACCCGAGTTTGACGCGACCGCTTTCCTCGAACGCCATTACGGCCCGCTCAAGGCAGCCCTCGGGGAGTCCCGGCTCCGTGAGTTCAGCGATCGGCTAGCCGCGCTCGCCCTGACCGACCCGCGCGACGAGGGTGCCGGGTATGTCGACCCGGCAACGGGCGAGCCTGACGAGGCGCTCTACAAGGTCCCTGGCGCGCTACTGAACGTGACCCGCGCGTTTGCCGTGGAGATGGGGCTCGATCCGGAGAAGCTCGAGCGCGTATGAAAGCCGCCGCCCGCCAGGACTGGCGCCTGTCCCCGATCGGCGCCGAGCCGACGTGGCCCGCGGAGTGGGAGGCCAAGTACCGGGGACGCTGGCAGACCCGCACCGACGAGAAAGGGCTCTTCCCGGCGCCGGCACCACCCAAGCCCCGCCCGCCCAAGCGCGACGAGTGCCAGTTCTTCATCATCATTGCCCGGCGGCCCACATGAACTGGCAGGCCCTCATCCGCTCGGCCGCGGTCGCGCGCTTTTACAAGACGGGGCTGTGTGATCCATTCAAGCTGGCGCGCGGGGACTTGCTTCGATTGCTGGCCGAGGTCACGGGCTGGACGCCGCGCGATCGGGACATGATGCTACGTGGCGAGGGCTTCCTACGCTTACAAGTGCGCGTCTACGTGCCGGAGCTGCAAATGCAAATCATGGTCGACGAGTGGGAGAAGGCGGCGTGAGCAAGGCTGCCGAGATGGCCGCCGACTGGTGGACGGAGCGCCTGCAACAGGGCGACAAGGCCGCGTTTCGGGCAGCGCTCTTGCCGCTCATCGATGCGGAGCTGACCGAGCATGGTATCTGCCGTCTCGATTGCGACTACGACCCGCGCGGGGCGCTACTCGAAGCCGTGCACGCGGCGGGCTTGGAGTGCAAGGGCTTCATGTTCTCAGCCAAGGGCATCTTGCCCACCAAGCATTCGCTTCGCGTGACCCTCACCGAACTCGAGCCGAAAGAGGGTTACGGCAACTGGACGCCGACCATCAAGGTCGAGGAAGGGACGGAGCGGTGAGCGAACTCGACGAGTGTTTGAACAAGTGGCTCGACGATGACCGCATGGTCCGGAGCCTGTGCGAGACCGTGGCGATGAATAGCCCGGGAGCGGCGGCGGCCATGGCGCTGGTGCTCAAGACTTACAACGCGCGGGTCGAGTCAATCGAGATGCTCCGCGTCCAAGTCGGCCGCACCGAGATGGCGCTCGACCAGGCCGAGTCGCGATGCCTGACGCTAGAGGGTGCCAAGGACTCGCTACGCGCTCGCCTCGAGCGGGTGCGGGTCGCCTATGACCGGTGGAGCCGTAACGCCTCACCGTCGGGCGAGTTCGAGGCAGAGATGCGCGCCGCCCTTGGTCCCGAGCCCGCCCCAACGCTCGAAGCCCTCGACGAGGGCTGGACCGCGCTCCACCGGGCGATCGACGAGGACGCCGTCCCCGATCCGGAGTAGGCTTCCGCCCCATGTCGCTCATCTCGATCCTTGTCGTGCTCGTCATTGCAGGGCTCGTGCTCTGGGCTGTGAGTCAATTCCCGCTCGATGCCACCATCGTCCGCATCATCCGCGTGGTCGTCGTCGTGTTCGTGGTCTTGTGGCTCTTGCAGGCGCTCGGGCTGCTCGGGCACGTCGTCCAGATCCGGTGAGGGCGCGACCTGCCCGCCCGCCCCGTTCGGTGGTAAGCTCCCGCCATGAGCATCGAGAAAGAGCTCGCCCGGCGCCGCTTCCAGACGAGCGCCGACGGCATCCAGCGCCGGCACCGCCAGGCGCAAGAAACCGCCGCGCGCCTATCCCGCACGGTGACGCAAACGAGCCAGCCCAACGGCGTGCACCCGTCCTTCCGGGGCCAGATCGAGGCGGCTCAGCTCAAGGCCAAGGCCATCGCCGACGCGCCCCTCACGCGCCCTGACCTCGACCACGTGCTCGGCAAGCTCCGGGAGCAAGGCAAGCTGCCGCCCGTGGAGAAGCCCGACAATGTGGGATACGAGCCGACCCCGGAGGAAATCCTAGGCGAGCTAGCCGCGTCCCCCGGCTCCGATCCGGCGGGGCTCGAGGACAGCCCGAGCGTGGACGATGTCCTGGCATCCGGTGACGGCTCCGGTGATGACGCCGGCAGTGACGGCGACGCGGGCTGGGACGCCCCGCCAGCCCCGGGGATTGCCCCTGCCGGCACGCACCCACCCCCGGCACCGAACACGACGGTTGCGCTGCCCGGCCCGGTGCGGCACCATGTTGGTAAGCGCGGCCGCAAGTAGCGGTATCGCGCCCGGCTAGCGAACGAGGCCCCTCATGCGGCGGGGCCCGCTCGTGTGTCACCGTCAATCTCGGCGCTGCCTTCGCGAGCAGCCCCCCGAGTAGTCACCGCGGGGAAGCGTGACCGTGTCCACGGCGGACGTTTAAACGCTCGACGGCTCGTTCTGAGCAATGGCGGGGCCGTACCCCTGCCCACCCAGCACCGCAACTAGGGTCCGCGCAGCCTGGCGAATTGGCTGTCCACCCCCAAGTGCTGGAGTGCAACGGCCATGTCGGACGTCACGTTCGCGACCAATTTCCTCAACATCTCTTATGTTGACGGCGATCTAATTCATCAGGCGTCAGTACGCGCCAACCCCTCGATCAAGCTCTTCACCATCAAGGAAGCCGGCGGCTCAGCCGTGGACTCCCGGTTCATGTTGCGCGGCGCTGCCGGCATGAGCGGCAACCTCACCGACGCGCAAGCCATCGCGGCTCAGAACAAGAACGGCCGCCACTACAGCTGGAACGTCCCGTTCGGTAAGACCCGCGGATCTTTCCGGATCCCCTACGAGGACATCATGGCCTCGAAGCTCGACGAGGCCGCCGAAGGCAAGGCCCTCGAGATCGAGATGGAGAAGGGCGTGGCCGAGTGCGGGAGCAAGCTCGTGCAGTTGCTCTTCGGTCGCTCGGGTCTCGCGGGCGGGCTCGGCGTCTACACGGAAGCGGCTTCCGGGGACTTCCCGACGTTTGCCATCCGCTTCACGGACGGTTCGGACGCGCGCAACTTCCAGCCCGGTGACAACATCGTCATCGCAGCGGGCACGGGCGAGAGCGCTCAGAGCCTGGTCGGGGACGTCGGCTACGTGCTCGATGCGGATGTCGAGGACGGCTTCGTCCGCGTTGCAGGTCTCTCCGATCCGGACACGGCGGGCAACCCCGGCGGCTGGGTCACGGGCACGACCTACTACGTGTTCAACCTCGGCCTGCACGGCAACGGCGCTCAGTCGGATGTCATCATCCCGATCGAGGCGTACCTGCCCGCGTCCCGCGCCAACGACACGTTCCTCGGCGTAGCCCGCTCCGACTCGTCCTCGCTCTCGGGCGCGCGCCTGAGCACGGCGGAAGAGACCGGCAGCATCGCGACCAGGGCCAAGCGGCTCATCACCAAGATGCGCGGCCGCTACACGGACATTGCCAAGATGGCCAACAAGGTCGTGCTCAACTCGGAAGACTTCGGCACGTGTGACGAGGATCTGAACGCGCAAGTCGTTCGCTCTCCCGCCATGACCACCGAGAGCGGCTACGAGGCGATGACCATCAACACCGCCAACGGCAAGACGGAGCTCATCAGTGAGCCCTATAAGAACAAGGGCTCGGGCTTCGTTCTGTCGCCGTCCTCGCTCGTGCTCTATAGCCAGCTGGGCAAGGGCCTGTTGCTGGACTTGGTCCGGCACAACGGCAACGTGACGCGGTTGATGGAGGGCTCGAACGATCTCGAGGTCCGCACCTTCTCCGCCCTGGCCAACACCATCGGAGCTCCTTTCGCCCACGGCCGTTTCGCAACGACCGGCTGAGCTCGGCTCCGCCAGAAAGGAGAACCGACAACATGTCCATCTCGGAATGTGGAACGCCGGTACGCGGCTCGGGCAAGGACCTCACGGTCTGGAAGCTCGAGTGGACGTATACGGACGGGAGCGGCGCCGTGTCCCTCGACACGGCCCAAAGCGACCGGAGCCAGGCCGTGCCGACGCCCGTGGCCGATGGCGGCACCGGCATCGTGAGCGTGACGTTTCCAAAAAGCCTTCGGGCCTGGATGCTGCACGGCTCGATCGAACCGGCGACGGAGGCGACGCAAGCCAACATCCGGCACGCCGTCCCCGTCGACATCAGCGCCACGGCCGGCACGATGAAGCTCTACACGTACGCCATCACCACGGATCCGGCAGAAACGGACCCGGAGAGTGGCTCGCGCGGACGGCTCACGTTGCTGCTCGAACGCCCCTGACCTCACCCCTCCCCACTCAACCCTTTGACGAGGCGGGCCCCTAACGGCTCGCCCATGCCCTCGCACCGGAGATCAATCACATGACCGCTACACTGGCCTGGAAGACTGGCGATTTCGACCCCTACACCCGCGACCAAGCGAGCCGCTTTCGCCTGCTGGCTCTCGGCTTTCTCGGCGTCGGCACGGCTGCCGAGCGCGCCACGGCTCAGGCGTATTTGACCAAGTCCCCGGACTTCGCCGCCGAGGTGCAGGCGACGACCGACACGAGCAACCTGCAAGCCGTCGACTTGACGGACGAGGGCGTGACGTTCCCAGCCCGGACCATTCGGGAGATAACGCTCAAGAGCTGGTGCCTGACCGACAATGACACCTACTACTACGAGACCACCGAGAGCGTACTTGGCGGCACGACCCCGGTGCTGCTTGGGCAGAAGATTATCTCGGGCTGGGCCGAGGAAGCGGGGGTACCGAGCGAGTACGGCCGCGTGCACTTCGCCGCCACCATCACGGCCCTGACCACCATCACCACCATCTTCGCCAGCAAGGGCTATGCCCTGGGCGACATCGCCTCGGGCAAAGCCGATCTCAACGTGCCCCCCAATCGGCTCCTGCTCTGCAAGCAAGCGACCCTCGACGCCTCGGTCGTGAGCGTGACGGCCGCGGGCGTGCAGGTCGGCATCGACTACACGAACCTAGACGGGCTCGGCGCCGGCACGGGTGGCGTGGTCTTCTATGAGCAATTCACGACCACGGACGTGCTCACGGATGACCCGAAGCTGGCGACCCGGCTCGATCTCGCGTTCGAGGTCTGGCCCGCGTTCAACCATCGCCTGGTCATGAACTCCAACAACGTCGAGGTGCAGGTGACCGGGCACGACAACATCGGCGACGACAACCTCAAGCACTACGTGGAGGTATACGTCGGGCCCGCCCGCGCGATCGGGTACTCCGCGGTCTAACGTTTTCCGGGGCGACGGGCGAGTTATTAAGCCTTTCGCGCTCGTCGCCCCGTGAATTTCTACGAAAGGCTTTGCCCGGAAAGGCTCGCCCCATGCTCATCATCGCCACCGTCCTACTCGGTCCCGGCACGGACAAGACCGTGGCCGACGCCATCGCGTCCGTCGCCGCACACGTGGACCGGTTCCTGTTCATCGAGAGCGGGGGCGGCGCCGCTCCCGTCTACGCCGCGCAAGCCGCGGCCATAAAGGCGGGCAAGCCCTACACCCTGACCGAGTACCAGTGGCAAGCCGACTACGGCAAGGCACGGCAGTTTGCGCTCGAGCAGGCCCGGGCGGACGGCGCCGACTACGCGCTCACGCTCGATCCGGACGAGCGCGTGGAGCTCGACGGCAGTGTCCGGAACATGCTCGAAGCGCACCCGACGGTGGACGTCTGGGCCGTGAAGGATCGGGACGACGGCTACTTCAAGGAACGCCTCATCCGGTGCGCCGCCGCCTGCCACTGGCACGGCACCGTGTGTGAGAACGTCATTGGCCACGGTGAGCGCAAGCGTTTGCAAGGGCACTTCTGGGAGGTGCCCAAGACCCCCGAGCAACTGCAAGCCCGCTACGCCCGCGGCGTCACCAGCATGCGCGCCCTCATCGACCAGGGCGAGGAGACCTATAAGTGGTATCGCCACATGGGCACGTGCCTGATGGGTCTCGGTCGGCGCGAGGAAGCGCTCGGCGCGTACCGGCGCGCCCGTGAATTGGCGCTCACGCCCGAGGACCAAGCATGGTCGAGCTACCTCATTTGCGAGCAACTCGTGCTCCGGGAAGAGCACGACGAGGCCAAACGCATGGCCGCGCTCGCGCTCGCGGACCATGGCGGATTCGTGCCCGAGTTCGGCTGGATTATCGCGTTCGTGGACTTCAAGGCGGGCAAGTTCCAGAACGCCTCGCGTTGGGCTCAGCTGGCGCTGAACTGCCCACCCGACGGCACGCGCGTGAGCTTCCGCGGCAAAAACTACATTCAGGGCTGCCGCAACCTGCTCTTTACCATCCACTCGGCGCCGGCTCAGGCCGAGCAAGCCGCTTGAAAGGACAACGACCATGGCCACCAAGGAACCGGACTACGATGCGATGGCAGACACGGCGGACGAGCCCACGGGCGCGCTCGCGCTCGGGGATGACGAGGAAGAGAGCGACCTCGACGCGGAGTTCCTCATGCACGCCAAGGAAGCTGGGCTTTCCGAGCCGCAAGCCCGGGCCATGAAGCTTGCCATCGAACGGTGCGTCGAACTCAAGGGCTCCGGCGACTACGGTGCCGAGGACGACGAGCCCGACGCCGACGACGAAGCGGCGGAGTAACCCGGCCCCGTGCTCACCAAGACCCTCGCGGTCGCGCTCAATCGGTGCGTGAAAGAGGCGGACATCGTCCTCGCCGCTGGCACGGACACGACCCGGCGCCACGACACGACCGACGCCGTCACCTACGTGAACGACAGTCACCGCGCGCTCATGACCCTGCTCACGACGCGCGGATTTGACTTCTACCTGACCGAGACGGCGCTAGCCAACCTGCCGACGACGCGCGCGGACACGCACGAGCAGTACTCGCTCATCGACTGGCCCGCGGCGTCCGTGCTCGTCAAGCGCGTCGACGTGTACAGCAACAGTGAGTGGCACGAGCTCGACCGGCGCGACTGGACGCAACTGCGTTCCGAGTGCCGATCGAGCGACGGGGGCGCGTCTCGCCCGCTCGTGTTCGCTCCGAAGAGCCAGGGGTCTGTCGCGACCACGGTGTTCACGACCGGCAAGATTGCGCTCGCGCCCTTCTCGAGCAACGGCCAGTACAAGATTACGTACCTGCCCGAGTGGGCGGACATCACCAACACCGCGCATTTGTTCCTCTACCCGGACGAATGGTGCGCGCAGTGGGTGGTCTGGGACTTCGTCTGCAAGATATCGGCGCGCGACAACAACGCCAAGAACCGCTACGCCATCGCGACCACCGAGCGGCTTCGGTGCGAGGAGATGATTGGGCATTTCGTGCCCCAGATTGTCGGCACCGGGCCGCTCACGGTCACGCGAAGCCCGGAGTATAACCGCTGATGCCGCGCAATCGGAGACGGCGGCTGGTGAACGGGGGCCAAGGCGTGGTGACCGTGCCGCCCGCGTTCGTTGCCGTGCAAACCTGGACGGGCAGCACGGGAGCACTGAGCGTGGCCTGGCCCTCTCACGCCGCGGGCGACATCGGGCTCTTGCTCGTCAACACGAGCAACCAGACGGTAGCGACACCGTCCGGGTGGAACGCCGTCACCAATGGCGCGCAAGGCGTGGGCGCGGCGGGAGGGGGGACCGCCGTCGGGCTGCAATGCTTTTGGAGGCGCGCGACGAGTGTGGCCGAGGCCAATGCGGACGTGGCCGACTCGGGCAACCATACCAATGGCACCATCCTCAGCGTGCGCGGCTGCGTTGCCTCCGGCGATCCGATCAACATTTCGGCGGGCGACGCCACGAGCGACGCGGACACGACGGGCGTGTCCATTCCAGGGGCCACCACGACCATCGCGCAGTGCTTCGTCGTCGCCATCACGTGCCACTCACAAGGAAACGCCTGCTCTCAATCCGGCGAAACAAACGCCTCATTGAGCGGGCTAACCGAGCGGCTAGATGCGGTGGTTTCGCTAGGCTTTGGCGGCGGTATCAAAATCGTCACCGGCAACAAGGTTGACGCTGGCGCTTACTCCGCGACCACGGCCACGCTCTCGGGCGCTCGTCGCCAGGCCCATGTTTCGCTCGCGCTCACTCCCGCGTAACTCGCGCGGGCATACATCAATCCCATTTCCAAAGGAGCCACCATCAATGCAATCGCTCTCCGGCACCGGCAACCAGTTTGCCCATACGACACTCGTAACGCAACTCAAGATGACAGCAAACGCGGCACCGAACGGCCACGGCTTGGTCAACCTTTTCAAGGCGCCGAGCACGGCCCCCATCGCATCGTCGAGCATTAATGCTTCCGCAACGGTTCCGCTCAACCTGACCGCGGGCGACGTGCTCGAATACAGCGCAGGCGCTTTCGATATCGGCCAGACCCCCGCGTGGGCAGCCGAGGTTTCCTTGTTCGACCTCTCGGGCACGGCCGAAATCGGCTAACCGCGCGCCCCATCGCGCCCCGCCCGAGCCATGTCCGCCCCGCGCTTCACCCCGCCGTCCAGCGTCCCGGATCCATCCTCGCCGTTATACGCCCCGTGGCTGCTCCGGCAGCTCCGGGAGCTGAGCGACGACCAGGCGGCGGCGCGCAACACGGACGGCTCGGCGGTCATCCGGCAAGAACGCGTGGAGGTGCCGGCGGGGACCCAGCACCGGGTCTCACCCTCTACGGGCGGCATGGTCGCGATCCTGGAAGCACCGGGGCCGGGCAACTTTGGCAAGACCGCTACCCTCATCATCGAGGCCCCCGTCGGTGAGCTCCGGGTGGTCGCGAGTCCGCACGTGGGCACGGATGGGAAGGTCACGGCGAGCCTCATCAACGATGCCGCTCAGGCCACGTTCACGTTGCCGGGCGTCGCCATCTTCACCAGCAACGGCGTCGACGGCTGGAAGACGCCAAGCCAGCTGCCGGCGGAAGGGGGCGTTGCTGGGCCCGCGGGCGAGGACGGGGACGTTGGCGCTACGGGGCCGACGGGAGCCACGGGCGGGACTGGTGCGACTGGGCCCACTGGTGCAACGGGCGGCACCGGGGCGACGGGGCCTACCGGTGCAACGGGGGCCACCGGAGCGACGGGCGTGGCTGGCGCGACCGGTGCAGCAGACGGCTACCTTTCAATCACCACCCTGGCGTCGACGACGGTCTGGGCAGCAAACACCGACATCCCGACGGGGAATCATTTCGACATCATCTTGCGCGGCCCCGGTGGGGGCGGCGGCGGCGGCACCGCTACATCAAACGCGGTGCTCGGCGGCGGCGGCGGCGGCGGCGGCGGCGGCGCCATGAAGCAAGGCCACTACTCGCGCGCCGATCTCGTCGCGATGATACCCATCACATGGACGTTGCCCGCGGGTGGCGCGGGTGGCCCCAACGCCACGGGCACGGGCAACCAAACGCCCACGAGTGACGGCGTAGCGGGGACGGGGGCATCGTTTGGCCCCACGGGCGCCCCGGTGCTCTTCGCGGGCGGCGGTGGCGGCGGCTCGCGGGGTGCGCTCACGACCGCCAACGGTGGTGGTGGCGGCGGTGGCGGCTGGCACGGTAACGGTGGGACTGCAGCCAACACCACGACCGGAGGCACGGGCGGCGCCCCCGTCGTCACGGCGGGCAGCACACAAACGACCGGCGGCGGCCCCGGCGGTCCCGGTAACGCTTCCGGCGGTGGCGGCAGCGGTATTCTGTCCGTATGGGGCGGCGGTGGCGGTGGCGGGACCAGCGCCGTCACAGGGCCGCCTGGTTCGGGCGGCTCGGCCTCGTTTGGTGCTGGTGGCGGTGGCGGCGGCGGCGGTTTCAACTCCACCCGCACCGTTGCCATAGCGGGCGCGGCCGGCGGAGCACACGAGACGACCACGGGCCTGGCCACGGGCGGTGGCGGCGGCGGCGGAAACAACACGGGCGGCGGCGGCACGCCGGGCACCGCGGCCGAGCCGTGGAAGGCCGCCACGGGTGGCGGCGGCGGCGGCGGCAACGTGGGCGCCTCCGGTATCACGGCGGGCGCTGGCGCCGCGGGTGGCGCGGGTGGTGGTGGCGGTGGCGGCGGCGGGGCGGCTGGCGCGACCGCGGGCGGCACGAACACGAGCGGCGCGGGTGGCGCGGGTGGCGACGCGCGGGGGTATTGCGTAGCGTACGCGTGAAATGGAGTCGATCTATGGCAGAGAATAGTTTCCGTCGGTTTTACAGGCGCGAAGAGTTCCTCGCGCTCCCACCCGCGTCGGACATCAACGTGGAGGTGCTCGGCACGGTGTTGGGCGCGCTCGCGCTCGGGGCGCCGATTGCCGAGGTCCGTCTCACTCAGCCACCCGGTGATGGCGTGGTCATCGAGTGGCTCGCGCCTCCCACGAGTGGCACGGACTTCCCGCTGGTAGATGCGGCGATTGCAGCGTTTGCCGGTGGAGCCACGACGAGCGCCCCCATCATTCAACTATCCGCGGCGGTCGCGACATCGACGAGTGCGACGCCCACCACCAAGATTGATTTCACGACGCCGCCGCTCGACGCCGGCACCTATCAGGTGATTTGGAACACTTCGCTGCGCATGCAAGCGGTCATCGCCAACACGGGCGTGCAAGGTGACATGACCCTCACCCGCTCGGATGGCGCGTCGGTGCACCAGGATGACGCTTGGAACCTATCGAACCGTCACGCCTTCAACGGGGCCATTACGTTCAGCGTGCTAGCGGGGCAGACCATCCGGGCGCTTTTGACCTTCTCGCGACTCGGGGCTTCGGGCACGGCCGAGATGTCACTGGCGCGTGTCTCGATAGACAAGATTGGTTAGAGCTCAACCCCCGGCGGCGCCGCCCCGAGCAAACACCAAAATCTCGGGGAGAGCCGAACGAAACCGAGCAATCGGAAGGGATCCACGATGAACGCGTCCGGGCGCTCGCCGGGGGGAGAGCCCGGCAAGCATACCCTAGCGCCGCCGCTACGGCAGGAGCATTCCACGGGTGAGACATTGGCGCCGGGGCGGATTGCCACGCCGTTGCCACGGCAGTGCCCGCCCGTGTAGGTGAGCGCCCGCGCGTCGACCGTGAGCGAAAGTGCTGCTAAAGTCCACGGCGTGCCCGAGCCACCCGACAAGGACACGCCCCCGACTGGATCCGCGCGCCTGAACGCGCCCCCGGCCGTGCCCACGGTCAAGACCCTGAGCCACCAGATCGTGGGAATAGCCGGGCAGCTGCACGGCGCCCGTGGCGACATCGATACCGTGCTCGAGTGGCAAAAGGCCATGGCTACGGACCTCAAGGCCGTGCGCACGGCCCTGCTCGGCGATCCACGGGTCTTGCACATTTCGACCTTGCCGTCCCCGGGCTCGCTCATGCCGCCGCCGAGCTCGAGTTCCATCAACCCGCCCGCGCCCCGCCCGAGCATGGCGGTCAAGGCGGGCAAGACGACCGCACAGGTTGCCCCCTGGGTGCTCGTCCTGCTCGGCCTGGTGAGCGAGATTGCCGCCCGGCACACGGCCCACGGCGGGGCCTTCTCGGCCATCCTGAAACTGGTCTTTCCGGACGCGGTGCCATGACGCCCGAGGCCGTGCGCGCGTTCCAGAAGGCCCATCTCAACCACCTCGGCCGCCCGCTGAAAGACGACGGGGAGCTCGGCCCGGAAACGCGCTGGGCTCTCGACGCCGATACGCTCAGCCCGCACCGGCGCGGCATCGTCCGTATCGCCCAAGCCTTCATCGGGCTCGAGGAACACCCGCCCGGGAGCAACTCCGATCCGGCCGGCACCATCCGAGACTGGCTCACGCACGTGGGCGCTCATCCGGGCGTTCCGTGGTGTGCGGCGTTTGCCAGCCACTGTCTCGGCACCGTCAGGATAGGCGGCGCGCAAGCCCTGGGTCGGCACTTCCCGGCCACGCTCAGCCCCTACCCGGGGGATATCCTGTGGTTTCCGACCGACGCCATCCACGGCCATTGCGGCATCGTCACGGGCTTGACCCTGAGCGAGGTCATGAGCATCGAGGGCAATTGCCTGAACGCCGTGCGGTGCGTGCGCCGGCAGCGCGACAAGGTCCGTTTTGCACGCGTCCTCGATGAGACGGTAGGAGTCTGCCCGGGAGTCGTTCCGAGCGTGCCGTGGGCCACTTCCGGCGCGGGAGGGACGCGGTGATTGGCCCGATCGTGCGCGGCCTGGTGGCGCTCATCGGCTGGATCCGCACCGGCACGGAGGCGGCCGTGGCCATCGAAGAGATTGCCGAAGAGGTGACCGGCCATAGCGCGCGGCCGCCGCCGTTACCGGACCGTTACAGCGAGGCGCCCGTGCCGCTCACGGCCAAGGACGTGGAACGGCAACGGGACCTGGCTCGGAAGGCGGCGAGGGCGTTTCCGGGGCCGCCGCCGCGGAAGCGCTAGACTTTCAGGATCATGACCCCGCTCCGTGGCCCGTAAGTCACGTTCTTGCGCGCGGTCATATCCGGGAAAATGCATGATGTCTTGCCCGCCACGGCCCGATCGCGCTCCGGGTCGAGCGCTTCCGTCACGGTCATCCACTCGTAGCCAAAGCACGCCGTGAACACCTGGCCGTCATCGAACGCATAGCTGAAATCGGTCGTGCGACTATCCTCCCACGGCCAGGGCCACCCCTGCTCGGGCCTCGTCCCGTCATCGCGGTGTGCCAGTCGCTTGTCGACCAGCGCCTCGAACTGCTCCCGTGTCGTCGCCGTCGCCAGTTCGTGTTTCGTCAGGATGGTCTCCGGGTGTCCGTCCCACGCCACGCTCCCGAGCCAACGCGCGTCCGTGCCCCGGCCTATGTAGAAGTCCGCTCTCGTTCCCATTGTTCATTCCCTTTCGCGCACGCGGCGCACTTGGACCAGTTGTCGACGCCGCCCGCAAAGCCGCCCGTGCTCCACTGTGCCGGCGCCTTCCACTCCCCGCACCCGGTGCACTTTCGGAGCGGCACGCGGCCCCGGAGTTCCAGGCGATGGACGAAGCCGCGGGCGTCCGTATCGTAGCGCTCCGGGCAGCGCTCGCACACGTGGGCGGCGTCGTGCAGGGGGCAGGTCATGACCTGGACTTTGCCTTCTCGGCAGCGAGCGCCAGGAACGCATCGACCGTTGCCGTGGTCCGCACGATGACGTTGACCTCGTCCTCCGTGACCTCGCCCCGGACTTGGCGCTTGGCTAGGTCCTCTGCCCATGCGTCGACCTTCTCGGCGTGCTCGCGCGTCATCAGGCCGCTCTTTACGGCGCGTTCGAGATCGGGTGGTAGCTTGCGGCTCATGACCGATGCATCCCGCCCGGGCAGCACTCGCATTGCGGGCCCTTGCTCATGAACTCGCCGAGTTGCTCCGGGGTGAAATGGGCCACCTCCATCTCATGGCGCGAGCACCAGACCTGGATACCATCGCGTGTGAGCCCGATCCGGAACCGGGAATACTTGCGCGGGGACTGGCGGTGAGCGCTGGCCTCACCCGCGCACCGGCGGCACTCGACGTAACTGTGTATGCGTTCGACGGGTGGCATCAGTTGGCTCCCTTGCTCACATAAGGAAGATCGATGCCCTTGAGCAGCAGCCCCTCGATCAACCGGTGCCGTTGGCGCCAGATGTTACTCGCGTTCGTGATGCGGGTCAGCTCGGCACGGGACATCAACTTTTGCCGGGCAGTGAACGCGGAAAAGGCCGCCAGGAACCTTTCGCCATCCGCCTCGCTATCGAGCCGGGCAAAGTTGTAGATGAACTCCTTACCACCGTGTCTGAGGGCAACCACGGCATAACGACCGGGCGGGTCGCCGTTGACCACGAGGGGCGTGCCGATGAACACCTCCTCCGGCTCGAAGCCGAGGTTGGTGAGAATGTTGTGTGCCGCGTAGGCCTCGTGCACGAGTTGCTTGGTACGCATCAGCAATCCTCGGGCTTGGCATCCCAGAGCAGGCGCGCCATGAGCCAGCAATCAGCCGGGCCAACCAGGGCCCCTGCGTAGAGGGCAATGGCCGCTTGCCGAATGAACGCGATGCGGTCCGCGCCAAACATCTTGGTCATGTGCACGGAGTCGGCGCCGGCCTTGCGAGCTTCAGCCAGCATCGAGTCGAGTTCCGCCTGCGAATGGGTAACGTCCACGTGGTGCGGGTCATGCCGGGCGTCGCGCGTCATGGCTTCACCTCGCGCTCGGGCCAGCCGAAGCCGAACGACCAAGCCTCGCGCTCGGCAGCGGTGTGTGCCCGGCTGAGTCCGTGCTGATTGAACGGCTCCGGATCGATGCAGAAGTCATCGCAGACGGTCCGCACGACATGAGCCGCGATGGCGCGGACCTTCCACTCCACCGGCTTGCCGTCGACCGCGGCGTGAAAGGCCTCGTCCAGGGGCTTGGTCGCAACGATGGTCATAACCCGTCGCCCTCCACGCGCGTATCCGGTCCCATGAGCGGGCTCAGTTCCCGCATGATGTCCTGCTCGGTCTCACCCGCCATGAGCAGCACCGTGCCGACGAGGCCCGTGAACGCCTTTAGCTCGACCGAGATGGGCCGCCCCGCGAGCAGCATCTCGGTGTTCTTGCGGCTCAGCCCAAGGATGAGCAGGGGCTTGCCGTCGCCACCCTTCGCGCTCGCTTTAATCATGGCCGTACGAACTCCTTTCCCGCATCGCCACCGGGCCGCCGCCGTCCCGATTGCGGGTGCCGATACCAGCCCTCGGGCTCCCCGTGACCGTTCCAGGCGATGGCCGCGCGCCAGCCAGCGTCCACGCAGCCGGGCACGTCGCTCGGGTAGTCCCACACGTCATCCATGTCCGGCGCCCCGATCGCGCCTATCCCAAGCCGGACCGAGCCGAAGCTTAGCGGGAGGAGGAAAACGCCCCGTCCGTCGTCGAGGTAACGGACCCAGAGATAGTCGTTTCCCGCGGCCCGTGCGCGCGCACCGAAGCCCTTGGCGTCCCGGAGTTCGTCATCGCCGACCCCGTAGAGGAAAGCCGAGCCCGGATTATCGCCGTGACGGCCCGAGTCCGCACCATCGCCTCGACCGCCTCGTTCATGTCCCGAATGCTCGCTCGACTCGCTTTCATCTCCCCCCCTGTCAATGGGTAGCGGCTGCTGGGTGTGCTCGAACCGGTACCCGAAGAGCCAGCCCGCGCGCGTGTCATCGGTCGGCGCGAAGTTGTCCGCCACGTGTTCGACTTGATCCGGGTGGGCCTCGTTCACGTGCCGGCGCAAGGTATAGCCCGTGACCGCGGCCGCCATCCACGCGGGCGAGATGGGCGCGTCCCCGTTCAGCATGACCAGGACCATGGCATCGAAGAACTCGGTTTCGTCCGGTGACGGGGCGTGGTCCGTTGCCTTGGCAGGATCGTGGTCCTCGCCGCACTGGCAACGGTCGGGTGTTTTGGTGGTGTCAGCCATTGAGAATGTCCTTCACGGCCTGCTCGTAGTCGAACTCTTCGATATAGCGCCCGCGCTCGAACGCCGCCTCGATGGCCATGAGCTTCTCGCTTGCACGCTCGGCCTTGAGCAGCGATAGCGCGCACTCTTTCCAGTCCCGGTCCTCGGACTCTAGCTCGCTTACCCGGTGGTTGGCCCTGAGCAGTTCGTGGCTGAGCTCGGCGTTGCGGTGCATGAGCGCGGCGTGCTTCTCTTCGAGTTCGGTGTTGTAGGCGGTGTGCTCGGTGGTCATAGCTTGCCCTTTCGCAAGTCGGCCTCGATCTGGTCGGCGTCCTTGCGGGTCAGCTTCCAGCCGCGGCCATGGTCGTCCTCGGTCACGCCCCACCTCCAAACACGTTGCTGAACGCCTCACGCATGGCAGTCACCGAGGCCAGGGCCGCGCTCAGTTGCTCGTGCAAGTGGTCGAGGCCGGCGGCGGGGCTCGGGTTGCTCACGTGGCCATTGGAACTCGAGCGCCGTGCTTTCTTGCCTAGCTTGCGCGCTTTCTTTTTGGCACCAACTTTGCCCCCCCCGTTCATGCCGGCGGCTTTCTTCCAAGCGTAGATGCTGTTTTGACTCACGCGGTGTTTCTTCGCCGTCGCCGTTATCGAGGCACTCGCCAACTCGGCCAGGATCGCGGCCTTCTCGTCGAGGGTGAATGTCTTGTGTCTCTTCGCTGCCATTGGTGTTTGCCTTTCGTTCTGTCTGTTCAATGACGTGAGCGGCTCACGTCGGCTCGACCGGGCTCACGTGCTCGAGCGTGGCGCCGGGCATAAACCCGTCCGGGAAGTATTCGCGCGTGGCCAGGATGAGCGCGTCGTTGCTCTCGCGATAAAACAGGCACACGTGGGGATGCGTCTCGCGCCCGTCGGTTTCGGCCACGCGCGGGATACAGACGCGCTCCCCGGCGAGCAGGCGCGCGAGCGCTCTTGGGCCGCCCGAGAAGTCCAAGAACAGCCCCATGTGCGAGACGCCGTTTGCGCCGATGAAGCCAGGGATGGCCACGCGCTCGCCCGCGCGAAGGCGATCCATGAGCGTTCCCGGCACGAGGCCGATAAAGATCGCGCCCTTATCGTCCATGCCGCGGATCATGGGCGCGCCGCCTTGCCGTGCTTGAACCAGCCGATCGCGAGCGGCTCCGCCAACAGCCACAGGTGCCGCATGTTGGCCACGTGCACGAGGTCCCGGTCTCGCGGGTAGATCTCGACCGCGTACCAGTCACCGTGCCCGGTCTCGCGCTTGCACCGCTGCAGGTCGTCCCATGGGATGCCCTGGTCCCAATGGCCATCACCGCGGATGGTGACGCGGTTGACGCTCAGCCGGCGCACCTCGACGCCGTTCAACGCGGGCTCACCGTACACGACCGCGAGATAGTGCCGGCTCCGCCACACGGATCGGGGGCGGACCGCTTCCGGTCGGTGAGGCCACTCGCTCTCGGGGACCGCTGCCAGGTGCTCGGGCCACGCCGCCGCTTGTTTGCGCATATAGCTTGCCGTTGCTCGGCGTTCGGCTCGGCCTTGTGCGCGGATGTCCGCCATCACGTCCCGCCCTTCGAGCGCGCCACCGTCACCCAAACGCCGGGCGCCACTTCGGCAGAGACGTGACCGCCCGTGAACGCTTGGTGCCATCTCAACTGCCGCTCGACCCAACGCCGCTCGCGTCGTTGGCGCCGATGCCGGGCCTTGGCTGAGCGCCCCATCAATCCCCCTCACCCGATCGCTTGGTGCGCTCGTAGCTTTCGAGAGCATCCGGCGGCGCGGGCTCTACTCTCCCGGTCTCTCGCGCTCGGTCACGCACGGTCTCGGTCAGGGTGTAGGCGGGGCGGAGCCGTTCGAGTTGCGCGTCGAGTGCCTTTTGCGCCGGGTAGGGGCCCTCGCCGTCCTGCCCACGTCCGTGGCATGCATCGGCAAAGCGCTTCGCTGCCCGGTAGAGGACATTGAAGTCCTTGATCAGCCACTCGTCGGGGGCGCGGGGCGGCGCCGCTACCTGGTGGCGGATGACCTTGGCGCCTTCGCTTAACGCAGGCCCGGCCTCACGCAGGAGCGCTATCGAGCGCGCGTTGACGGCGTCGGCGTCGGCCAGCCCTTTCTCGGCCAGCTCGAGCGCGCGCAACAGCCGAAGCACGATGCGGCCGACGAAGCCCTCGGGGGCGGCTATCTCCCTCACGTCGAGCCAATTGGCCGCCATCGCCGCCCATTCGAAGCGCTCGTGCCCGGTCGGATCGCCCTTATCGAGCCCGGACTTGTCGAGGTTGAGGAAGTTGCAGCACTCGATGAGTGACGCGAGCGGCCCGCCCTCGTCGAGCCCACACACGAGCGTACCCACGTTGCGGCCCCGCACGAACACGGTCACGTGCTTGTGCGCGCCGCGTGTCACGAGGCCGACGCTCGAGATGAAGCGCCGGCTCGCTTCCGGGGGCGCCGCGGGCTCGGCCTCCACGTCCGTCTTGATGTAGATGCCCGAGCGCGTGAGCGTGCCGCACCCGTGGCAGCGCTCGGACGGGCCGCTCGTGACCCGTGGCGAGGGCTTGCCGGGGTTGCGCTGGTCCCAACAGTCATCGCAGAAGGGGGCGCTTTGCCACTTAGCCATTGGCCACCTCGAACAAGTGAAACATCTTGGCGCTACCAAGCGTCTGAAACGAGCCGACGTGACGAGTGACCTCGCCCACGACTTGGCCGGTGCGCGCCAATCGAAAGTGCCGCGGCGCCGAGCGCACACGGGTATTGACCAGAGCCCAGATGCAGGGCTGGCCGTGCTGCACCTGCACCGCGAGCACTTCGGCCCCCTCGGGCAGTTCGAGGGCGAAGGCGTCGGCGATGGGCACCGGGTACTTGAAGACGCGGCGGTCCGTCATGCTTGCACCGTCCTCTTACCCGGGAGCGACCGCGTCCGGATGGCCCGGACCAGGGCTTGCATCTCGAGCACCTGAGCCCGGAACGCGGGCGGCAGCGCCTCGATCTCGGCCGTGTCCACGCGCACGAGTGAGAGGGCATCGTCGTATCGGTTGATGCCCCCGCACGCCGTGCACACGCTGAACGCGCCGGGCTCGGGCTCGCAACCCTTCTCACCGCACGCCACGTCCCGGCGCCGCCCGCAATGACCGCACGTGCTCGCCGCCGTCCTGGTCGTGCTCCCGGTCGCCATCGCGAAGTCCTTTATGGCGCTGAACGCGGCGCTCCCGTTTTGGTCAGCCACGGCCCACCTCCCGCTTCGGCAAGAGCGCCTCGAGTTCCTCCGGATGGTTTCTACCGAGCAGGATGAGCGCGGCCACGTACGGCATGAGCGCGTTCAGCATGGCCGCCGTCTCGCGACGACGCTCGGGGCTACCCGTGTCGGGCTCGGCCAGCGCCGTCCGTGCCGCGCCAAGGAAGAACGGCAGCGACGTGTCCGGCGACGCGAGTCGCGCGGTCATGACGCAACCGGCGCAATTGGCGTTCGAGCGATGGCCAAGGTCATCGTGGTCAGCGGCAACCCATTTGTGCCCGGGCTCCCACTTACCGGGCACGCCCGGCTTGCCACAGAGCGCGCGCCCTTCGTGAAGTAGATGCACTATGGCGGTTGGGATCTGCAATGTCGTGTCAGTCACTGGTCGGCCCCTTTCTCTCGTTCAGCGCCCACGCTCACGAACGCGGCGCGCAAATCGTGCCAGCGCACCCGGCCGACCTCTGTCGCGCGCAGCCCTTCGCGTACGCGGCGAGCGTAGGACGTGCGGCGCGGAAGATCTATTTCACGACATTTCACGGGCGGTTCGAGCTCCGCCTCGTCGCCCGTTACAGCCACTGCAACCCCGCCTTGGTCACGTCCTGATGCTTGGTGATGACGCCCTTGGTCTTGACCAGGGTGCAGGGCGTGATCAGGCCCTTCTCTTCGAGGATCCGCATGTGGGTCTGACACCCGTTGCGAGAGGTGAGTTGCATCTCTTCGCTGATCTCGGCGAGCGACGGGACGCGGTGCAGGCGGTTTTTCAGACGCGCGAAGGCTCGAAGGCACAGCACCTGGCCTTCCGACGGGATATTCTCGGGGTTCATCCGGGGCAGGGTGACGGGGCGTTTCGCAATGGCGTTCAAGGCTGGCTCCTCTGGGGGTGAATTGTATCGGGTATGTCCCGCATAGCCTCTAGTATACGACGTCATTGCGCTCGTCCAGGGTCTCGACTAACCCGGTGACGATATGCTGTCACCCACACTCGTTCCCCCTCGCCCACCAAACTGCCACGCCGCCCCATTTCGGTATTGTGACCTTAGAACGGTCTCTCTATCAATGTCACCTATTCGGCACGCCTACGTGTCGAGCCGCCGAAGGGACTTGGCGGCGAGAGGACGATGCATGGGGCATGACATGGGCCGGGACGATGGGGGCATGGCGCAAGAATTGGTGCGCTATTTCGCGCGCTTGGTGGCCGCGGAGTTGCGTGGCGCCGATGTTTCCCTCGTCTCCGGGGCTACCAGCCCACTGGGCGCCCGCCGCCACAATGCCGCCGTGCGCCGCCGCATCGCCGAGCACGCCGCGGGGGAGCTCCCGATCTCGGGGGCAAGCAAGGTCGGCAAAACGCACTACCTGACGCAAGAGGCCCTGGCCGAAGAGCTTGGGCGCCCATCGGGCCCGAGCGTCAGCAAGACCAAGCCCCGCGAGCCCTCGCCCGACGACGACGAGCAGGCCGCGTACAACGCCGTCATGGGCCGCTACCCGGGAGCAAAGCAGTGACGGCCAAGCTCACCAAGGGCGGCGCCAAGGACCGCGTCCGGCTCGGCGCGGGCGCGCGCACCCCGATCCTGCTCCCGGGCGTGACCAGCCTGACCGTGGCCGAGGATCGGTTCAGCCGGTTGCGGCAAATGGTGACGGCGCTGGTCGATTCGAAAAAGCAATCGGAGGCACCCCGTATCATTGCCGACGCCGCGCGCGTCGCCAACAACCCGAAGGCCTTCGCGGGCATCGAGCGGGCCGTCCGGGACCTCTGCACGCGAGAGGGCGCCCTCGACAAGCCCATGACCATGAATGAGCTTTGCCACCTCTACACGAGCGGCGAGCTGCAGCGGCGCTACCCCCGGCACGTCGACGTCAAGGGCAAGACGGACGAGACCCGGGAGCTCGAGCGCCGCCGCCTGGCTCTGCTCTGCAAGGTCATCGGAAACATCCCCGTTGCAGATCTCACCCGGGACGACTGCGAGCGCGCCATGCTCGAGGTGCCGGCGACCGCGAGCAGCGGCTGGCGGCGCTCGCACTCTCAGCCGCTCTTTCACGTGCTCGATATCGCGTGCCTCAACATGCGGCTCATCGAGGCGAGCCCGCTACCGCGTAGGTGGGCCGACGCGCCCAACGCTCCCGCGATGACGGCCATCCTATACCCGAAAGAGGAAGCCCAACTCGCCGCGTGCCCCGACGTCGACATCGACTTCCGGGTGATGTGGGGCGTGCAGATCCGGGAAGGGTTGCGCCCGGGCGGCGTGGCCTTGCTCCGCCGGGACGAGGTTGACCTCGACTCGGGCACCATCACCCACCGGCACAAGACCAAGTCCTATCGCATGTGGACGCTCGGTGCCGACGTGGTGCGGGTGCTCCGGTGGTGGCTCGACTACCGGCCCGATCCCGAGTTCGTGTTCCCGCACGTGGCACGCGGGCACCTGGTCAAGCTGGCGGCGTGGTTCCGTGAGGCCCTCGTCACGGCGGGCGTCAACCGGCGCGCGCTCCATGCCGAAGCCACGGCGGGCAAGCGCCCGATCCGCGCCCACGATCTCCGGACGTCGTTCGTCACGGTCGCGTTTGCCGACGGTCGCCCCGAATCTTGGATTTCGGCTCGCACTGGTCATACCACGGCGGCTCAGCTGGCCCGATACAAGCGGGTTGCCGAATCGCTAGAGGCCCTGGATCTAGGCTGGTTTGCACCGCTCGACGAGGTTTTAGGGGTGGGCTCGGGGGTGGGCCCGATTTGCAAATCCACCGGGGAAAACCCTATGTCAAAAACACCAGCTTGTTCTTTAAAAGGCACCGAAAAGCGCTCTCGAGCAGCGAAAAGCTCGCTGAAACCACCCTCAGGCGTCCTGAGCGCGCCTGAGAACCGAGCCCAGGGTGGGGGGGGTGGGCTTTGTGGGCCCGCACCGGAAGCAACGGTCACGGCACTCGACGAGGATAGCCTAACCGACCTGCTCGCGCTCGCCACCAAAGCCAAGCGTTGGGATCTGGTGGCCAAGGTCGGTGCACAACTCGAGGACATCGAACGGGTCAGGGCCGCCACGGGCAGCCCCAAGGTCGCGTCCCTCGATGCCGCCCGGGCCAAGCGGGAGCGGACCAAGTGAGCGAGCAGGACGAGCGCACGGGGCGCCTGGCTGCCGAGGAACGGCTACGACGCGTGCGGGCCGCGGTCGGTGGCTGGCCGGCGCGGACGTGGTCGCAAGACATACACGAGTGGCAGGTCGCGACCTTTGGCGAGACCACGACGCCGGAGCGGGCGTTTGAGCGCACCAGCCAGGAGTGGGACGAGTTGCTGTTGACGCTTCATGAGCCAGGGGCCGCCGCGTCGGACATCGCCGAAGAGTGCGCGGACGTCGCCATCGTGCTGTGCCGTGTCGTCTCCGCGCTCGGTCTCGACCTGGCTGACGCGATCGAAAAGAAGATGGCCAAGAACCGCGCCCGCAAGTGGCCAGCGCCCGGTGAAGGCCCGAGCCAGCACATCGAGGACTGAGCCACCCCCAAGTCACTCCGGCGCCAAGGACGGCGCCGGTAAAGCCATCCACACACGTTGCCGGGCCGCAAGGACGCGCGCCCGGTGGAAGGACGAGAGACTCAAAATGAAGGAAAAGAAAGACACTCCCAACCCGGAGCGCCAGGCGGAGTTGCGCGCCCTGGTCAAGGCGGCGAGCGTGCACACGGTCAGCCAGGACCTGGGTCTGAGCCGCACCCAGATCCTGCAGTACCTCGCCGACGTGCCCATGAACGCGGCAGTCGTGCGGGGCATCGAGAGCACCTTGGCCAATCGAGGGCGCGACCGTGGACTTCGCCGATGAGAGTTACGCTCGGCAGTACACGCGCAAGACCGAGACGAACCGCGAGCTCGGCTGGGAGGGGCGCGCCGTGATGCATGCCATGCTCGGGGAGTTCGATCGGTCGGGGCGGTTCGGCTTCCGTCGCGACCCGGTGCGCGGCATCGCGGCCGTGACCGAAATCCCGGTGGACATCGTCCGGGTAGCACTCGAGCGCCTGCTCGAGACCGAGACCTGGCGGATCGAGGGCAACCACGTCGTGTGGCCCACCTATGAGGAAGCGCAAACGTGCCGCAAGAGCGATCGGCTTCGCAAGCAAGCGAGCCGTGGTCACCTCCCGTCACCTCCCGTCACCAGCGGCCACCCCGAGTCACCACCGTCACCGTTGGTCACGCTTAGCTTAGCTCAGCCTAGCCTAACTCAGCCTAGCTTAGCTCTTCCGGAGAGCGCGCGGGTGGTGGAACCAATCCACAACGGACCCGGGACGCGTCGCCCGGGCTGGTCGAGCTTCCCCAAGGGCTGGCGTTGGAGCACCGAGACCGAGCAGGCCGCGGCCATGGTCGGGGTCACCCCCGCTCAGCTGCAAGAGCACGTGGACTTCTGGACGCTCCGGGACTTCTCGGGCGGCGCCGTCAATGACCTGGACGGTGAGCTCCGGCGCGTCATCGGCGACATCCGGAAACGCGCCGAGGTGCAGCAGGCCAAGGCCAAGCGCTTGGCGGCCAGCGCCGGTCCGCGATCGTACGGCTCTGCCCCGTCCACGCCCTGGGAGCCCACGTCCCGGCACCGGGCCTATGCCGCAAAGCACAAGCTCGACATCGAGGCCCTGGCCCGAGAGTTCCGGCTCGCGGAAGTGCCTGAGCGCCGGACGTTGCACTCGTGCAATGAAGAGTTCGGTCGACGCATGAGCTTGGTTGCCAAGGGCGGCACCATGGGACTCGAGGCGGTGTTGTGAGCAAGCCCAAAGCGAAAGCGACCAAGCCGGTCCTAACGGATGACGAGCGGGCCGCCCTCGAGGAGCGATTGGCTAAGCGCGGCGCCTTGGAGCGGGCCGCACGCGAGGCCAAGTGGGCAGCTACGACGGACGAGCAGCTGCTCCGGATGCGGCTCGATGAGAGCCGCGAGGCGTGCGATCCGATGCTGGCACTGTTCCTCGCCGCGGCGGTTCCAATGTGGATCGACCAGATGAAGGGCTGGGACCGGAAGCGCATCGAACGGACGGCACACGAACTGACCGATACCGTCACGAGCAGCCAGGGCATTGCGGCCATGGTCGACCCGGACGCTCGCGGCACCGAGCGCAAGGGCGACCTGGCGAAAGCATTCAACGCCGTTGCTCAAGGCCTGGCCTGCCTCGCGTTCTGCCCGGGTGGGATCGTGTTCGGTGGCCACCATTGGGAGGTGACAGCGTGATTGACATCGCATTGAGCGCGACGGTTCCGCTCTGGATCGAGAAGATCCGCCACATGACGATCGACCAGCGAACGAAGCTTGCCGCGCTCGCGGCCCGCACCATCGCGTGGGGCCAGAAGAACGATGAAACGCGGGGTCAGCACGGTGCAGGGCCGGCGCTTCTAGCCCACGGCGAGCAGGCCCTCGGGGCTGACATGGGCGGTCCGGCGGCAGTATTCAACGCCATGGCGGCGGGGCTAGCCATCGGCGCGTTCCAGCCCGGCGGCGTGAGCTTCATGGGTCACCATTGGGAGGTGAAGAATGGTTGACGTAGAGCCCCATCTTCGGGCCATCACCCAAGAAGCCCGCCGGCTGCGTTACGCGCTCCCGATCGACCACGCCATCGAACTGCAGGACCTCGTCTCGGCTGGCGTGGCGCACAGTCTCGAGTTCCTACGGTTCGACGGAGTCCCAAGTCCCGCTCTGGTCAGGGCCAACGCTCGACAGGGTATGCTGGCCGAGGTCCGGCGCTGGGACCATGGGACACGGGACCACCCTGTCTATGCATCCCAATTCGTCGACATCGACGAGAGTTCCGAGTGGAAGATCAGACGCAGCCACCCGGCCCCGCCCATCGAGCTCATGATCGATCTGCTAAGGGAAGTCCTCAAGCTTCGCATGTCCGAGGCGCTGGCGTTCGTCTCACACGTCCTATGTGAAAACGAACACGAGGTTGCGGCGCGTGAGTTACGGATGGCGCCCTCCTCCATGCGAAACTATGTCGCGTCGGCACGGCGTCAGCTCAAAGCGGCTCTCGTCGAGTACACCCCGACACCAGCGAGGTCCCCGTTCGAGCGAGCAGAGCAGCTATTGCGACGGGGCGATTCTGTGCCGGCCGTAGCAAAGGCCGTGCACATCAATCCAGAGCAACTGTACGCGCTGCAGGATCGCATCGATCCAACGGCCAAGGCTCGGCGCGCCGTCCTGGCCAAGCAAATGCGAGCGGGTCGGGAGGACATTAGCACCAGTGACCTCGTCAAGCTGCGCGCGGCTGGCATGACGATCGAGGCCATCGCGAAAGACCTCGGGTGTTCGATGCAGCTCGTGAACAAGCGACTGAAGAAACTCGGCGTCGACACCTCCAGAATTGACGGCTGGCATCGCCGAGCGGAAGGGATGTCCCATGCTGCAGCCGAATGAAACTGACCTGCTAGGCGCCATTCAAGGCGTGTGGCTCCGGATGCGCTACGCGGTCGGACCAACCCGGTTCATGGCGTATCTGCGCGGCCGTGAGAAGGCATGCATTCTGAGTGCCTTCGGTGAACTAGAACGCATCTGGCAGGCCTACTCGACGTCTCTCGCTACCGCCGATTCCAGGGCAGGGGCCGCGAATACTGCCCGCAAGTACCGGGACTGGCTGAACGCCGTGCGGGACATGGCGCTGTCCGCGTCAGTCATCGCTTACGACCCGACGCTAAAGGGCGACGTTGGGGTTGGTGACGACGCAATCCCAGGCGTCATCGACCCGCTCTACTTCTGGGACACGGCGGACGCCTACCGCTCGCTTACAGACACGACTTTGCACGCCAAACTTTGCGCCGCGGGCTGGCAATTGCCGCGGCCGCTGGAAACACCAACACCGGAGCACGCACCATGATCCGCACCCTGACCGATCTCATCGAGCGCCTGGAAGGCATCAAAGCCGACATCCCCGTGACGGGCCTGACCGTGACCGAGTACGGCGAGGTAGGCTGGGCACGGCGCCCGCTCGATACCTTGCTCGAACGCTGCCGCGAGCATCTCGACGACCTGAATTGGCAAGCCCAAGACCAGGGCGAGCGGGCTCGGTTATCGAACGCGCTCGAGGCCGCGCAATGACCAGCGGCGCGCCTTCTGGTGGAACGGCCGCACCGTCCACGTTACCGGAAGCGGGCCTCGATCTCGCAGCCTCGCTCATGGCCTATCGCGACTGGATGGTGTCGCAGGCCCTCATCCGCACGAGCGGCAACAAGAGCGAGGCGGCCAAGCTCTTGAAGGTCAAGCGCACGACGCTGAACGAAATCTTGCGCACGGCGTCCCCGGTGCAACTCGTTCAGCGGCCGGCATCGAGCAAGCGGGCACCGTCTGAGCCGCCGCCTTCGCAAGCCGAGCCGGACACGGGCGTACACGAACGCGCTCGACCCGCCGCGCCCGTGCTCATCAAGCGCTCGACCGTGGCCGCGTTCGCGGCTCAGGGCCTGAACGTGCGGCAGATTGCGACGGAGCTCGGCTGCAACCGCTACATGGTCGAGAAGATATTGCGCGAGTTGAAAGACCCGCCCCTGGCCAAGTGCAGGGAGAAGCGGGAGCCATGAAGCGCGTCATCATCGAGTCACCGTTCCGGGGCGAGACGGCCCGAATCTGCGAGCGCAACGAACGCTACCTACGGGCCTGCTTACGGGACAGCCTCTTGCGCGGGGAAGCCCCGTACGCGAGTCACGCCATCTACACGCTCCCGGGTGTGCTCGAGGACCAGCAACCGAGCGAGCGCGAGTTGGGCATCACGGCCGGCTTCATGTGGCGACCCGCGGCGGAATTGACCGTGGTGTATGACGACTACGGCATCACCGAGGGCATGCGACGCGGCATCGCTCACGCCAAGGACCTCGGGCAGGCGATCGAGGTGCGCCGGATCTGGGAGAAACGAGCATGAACCACCCCGGCTTCATCCCGCGCAACCACCCAAACGCCGTCAAAAAGCGCGGCGTGGACGACACCATCGACGATCGGGAAACGCCGCCATGCGTGTTCGATCCGCTGCACACCGAGTTCGGCTTCACCCTGGACGTTGCCGCGAGCGTGCACAACGCCAAGTGCAAGAGCTTCTGCACCCTCGACGGCACGTTTGCATGGTCCGAATACAACCCGCACCCGGGCGAGGGCTCGTGTTGGGATATGCGCAACGGTCTGCAATTCCCGTGGGGCGGCGAGCGCGTCTGGTGCAACCCGCCCTTCTCCAAGCTCTCACCCTGGGTGGAGCGGGCATGGAGCGAGCCAGCCCAAGTCGTCTGCATCCTCCTGCCCAACAACCGACAAGAGCAGCCTTTCTGGCAGAACATGGTCGAGCCGTTCCGGGACCGTCCGGGCTCGATCCTGACGACTCGGTTCCTACGTAAGCGCCGCCCGTTCCTGCACATGGGCGAGGGCATCGGCAACCGGACCAGCAAAAACCCGCCTTTCGGGCTCGTGCTGCTCGTGTGGGACAAGCGAAGCCCGATATCACCCGTCCGCCATCCCACCCCGGCACACTGAACGGACTTTCGACAATCGACACGCCCCGCCCTCAAACACGGGTCCGGCAGGTGGCGTGACGTATAGCGTTTGATATAACTAGTATATCAATCGGACGACACCCGGCGGGGCGGCTCGAGGTCACTGGCAACAGAGTACGCCAACACCCGTCCCCGCCGGCTCGAGTCCGAACCTCTCTCTCCCCATCCGAGCCCATCACCGTGACCAAGCGCCCCACCAAGTCCGCCGCCCTCGAGTCTGGTAAGAGTTCCTCGACCCTCAAAGCCGCCCTCGATTCGCTCGACGCCACGGCGGCTCAGGTCAACACCCTGGCCGAGCTCAGGGCCTGGCGAATCGCGATGGCGAAGAAAATCATCCGCCCGACCACCAAGGGAAAGAAATGATGTTTGCCGTTCAATTCATCCGCGGGCGCCGGCCCCAACACGAGGACGTGGACGACAACGATCTCGATTGGGAGACGGTCATCGAAGCGCCGTACACGACCTGGTCCGCGGCTGACGATGCCGCTCGTGACTACGAGGCCAGCTTTGACGGCACCCAGACCTTCCGCGTGGTCGAGCTTCGGGTGCACCTTCCGGAGCCCGTCAAGGTGCGGCCCGAGTTCGAGGCACTACGGCTTGCGCTCACGGGGCGCGCATGAGCGCCATCGACGAGCGTGTGACCGAGGCGGACAAGGCCATCGTCGAGGCCGCCATCGAGTGGTTCCGGGTACACTGGCCAGACACCCGTAGCGTGGCCGAGTACAACCTGGCAGCGGCCGTGATGACCAAGCTCGACACCGAGCATTCCCTTCGAGTCGCCGCCGCACACGAGGCCAAGCCATGAGCGGCCCCCGACACTTCCGCGAGCACAAGGCCCAGCAACGCTTTTCCCGAAATATGCAGTTGCTCGATCTGGAACTCGCCGTGGGCACCCCGCGCCGGCACCTCGACGTGCTGGTCGAGTTGCTCGAAGTCCTCGTCGAACAATGCGGCAACAGCATCCAGACCGACGCCTTCCGCTCCGAACTCTCCCACGCCAAACGCCGGGTCGCATCCCGCGGCAACCTCAGACTGGTACAACACCGATGACCACCACCCGCCGCTTCCGTGACGAGTCCATCCCCACCAACGTGTGCTGTCCCAACGGCTGCACCGTGCGCATCAACGCGGCCGTGTTCGAGGGCTACAACGCCCTGTGCGGCTGCTACGATGGCGCGGAAGACTCGGGGCCGCAATTGATTGGCTACGGCAAGACGCCGGCCGAAGCCCTGGACGCTTTCCTCGAGCGCGAGGAAGAACTGCAAGAGGTCTGGTGGTGGCTGACATCGCTCGACCTGCTCGTTCGCGCCGAGAGCCTGGCCACCCGGGACTGGCGCGTCATCGATGGCGTTTATGGTCCCGTCTCGCAACCGAGCGCGGCGGCGGGCTGACGCTCGGCTTTACTTCTCCAAACACCAAACACCCAACCCGAAAGGCTCAGCCCATGGCACAGCAATTCAAAGCGACGATTACCGAGTTCGAAGCGGACGACATCCGCGCCTTTTACGATTCCGTAGTGCTCCGCGTGTGGCATCTCGGCGGCAAGCCCCGCACGTTCAAGATTGCCCAAAAGCCACAACAGATTGTCACCGAGTTCCGTAACGAGACCCGCACGCGCGCGGTGCTCACCCTGGTGGACCGGGACGGCGTGGTGCAGCTGCCGTTCGAGCTCAACCCCACGAACCGCAAGACGATTAGCACGCTGTACGGCACCAAGCCGAGCGCGTGGGCGGGCAAGTTCATTACACTTTACCCGACCACGACCGAGATGGCCGGGCAGACCGTCGACTGCATCCGTGTGCGCCCGACCGTCCCTGGCACCGAGGCCAAGGCGGCCAAGCCACGAACGAACAAGCAAGGCGCCAACGTGCCACAACCCAAAGCGGACACGGCCCAGAGCGAGCCCGCCGAGAGCACGCGCGAACCGGGCGACGACTCCACCGAATCGCCCGATAGCGAGCCGCCCGTGGGCGCCCTCACCACCGACGCTGCAGCCGACTCCACCACCGAATACGGAGCTTGAAAAGACATGGGCCTCGCACTCGTTCAGCAGCCATCCGCTCCCGCCCTCACCCCCGAGCCGCTCCGCTTCTCGCGCTTGAAGCGCATGGGTAAGAGCGCCATGCACTACGCCGATGAGACGGCGTGGGAAGAGACGGGGCCCATGCGCAAGGGCACGGCGCTGCACTCGTTCCTGCTCGGCGGCCGCGCCATCGTCATGTACGAGGGCCGCCGGGACCCGCGCATGGCCGCGTGGCGAGACTTCCAGGCCGAGCACGCGGGCAAGGTCATCCTGAGCCCGAAAGAACTCGGCGCGGTCGGTGGCATGCGAAAGAGCCTCGAACGGCACAAGCGCGCGCGCGAGTTGCTCGATGACGGCGTGCAGGAAAACCGAATCGAGTGGGACCTGGCCGGTCGAGCCTGTGCCGGAACACCGGACGTCATCCGTCCGAAGAACGGTCGGAAACGCCTGGTGGAGCTCAAGACCGGCAACACGTCCGCGCCGGGCCTGTTCAAACACAAGGCCAAGGGCATGGGCTACCACGCTCAGGTGGCCTGGTACGCGGACGGGTGCGAGCGGACCATGAGCTACGAGCCCGGGGCCGTGACGGAGGTGTTCATCGTGGCCGTGGAATCGTCCTCGCCATACCCGGTCACGGTCTTCCGCGTGTGCGAAAGCATGCTCACGCTCGGCCGCAAACAATACCGCGCTTGGTTCGAGGCGGCCCGCAACTGCGAGCACGCGGATCACTTCCCAGCCTACGCGGAAAATGACGTAGACTGGGAGGATGAGGAGGGCGACGGGGACGGGCTCGATTGGAGCGACGAGTAAGGAAAAGCCCGGGCCCTTCGGGGCCCTAGCCCGCTCTGAGCTGTCAAGCGCGTGCCCCAGGTGGTCGACACACGGGGGAGTGCAGGCACGGGGCGGGCTAGGGCCAAGCAAGGCCAGCAAACGAAAGGCTAAAGACAGTGGGAAAGCGCAACACCGTAGTAACCAAGCCAACCGTGGCAACCGAGCCGAGCGAGGCGCACTTCGACGAGAGCGAGCCGAGCGACCCGATGCAGTTCGAGCAGGCCTCGCTCGGTCGGGAGATGGCGGCTCTCGGGCGAGTGAGCGTGCCGACGGTGCTCAACCCCGAGGCCATCGGCAACCCGAACCTGACCCCGATCGTCCAGCTTCCGCCCGACATGGCTCAGGCACTGGTCGACTCGGGTCAATGCGCGCGCGTGTCGACACCCAAGCCCGCCGCCACCCGCCCCCGCCGCGTGAGCGCGGAAGCGACCAAGGCCGAGACGCGCCTCATCAACCTCGAACGCGCCACCCAGGCCAGCATCGCCGCCTGCACCGCGGGCTGGGCTGCCAAGCGCCAGGCCCTCATCGCGTCCCTGCCCCACGACGTGCAGGGCATGCTCTTGGCCGGCGGCGTCATCACGGACGATGACCTGGAAGGGATTCGACCGCTGTGACAGGCTTTGCCACGCGCCTGGCTCGGCTCGAGGCACTGCACACCCATGAGCTCGCCGGCATGGCAGCGGACTACGAGCGGGACAGCCTCGCCCCGTCCCCCGACTACAGCACCATGGAGACGCTCCCGCCGCCGGCCCCTGACACGTGCGGGTGCGAGGAAGCCGTCTCGCTCCGGGCCCGGCTCGTTCAGGCCGAGCGCCGCGCCATGCTTTGGCACAAGCTCGCGCGCATGAAGCACCGGCTCTTGCACGTGAACGACCACGAGCGGTGCGACTCGCAGCTGACGAGGCCGGTGCCATGACGGAGCCGAACCGGACCCACTGTTGCCGAGAGCCCGTGGACCGTGGCGATGGGCGCTACTGTAACGAGTGCCTTTCGCGGCCATGCCGGTGGGCGGACTCGCTTGGGCCATTCCCGGAGACTGACCTGGAAACCAAGCTACGCGCCGTCATGGCCGAAGCCGACGAGTGGGGCACCGTGGCGGACTTCGAGCGGTCCTTGCGCGAGCAGGGCTTGCACGTCGTGACCGCGGCTGAGAAGGCCAGACTGGACGCGCTCGATGCCGTGCCGGCTGATGTCCTCGACGACTGGCGCGCCTTCACGGTGCACGTCCGGCATATCCCCGCGTGCCACGATCTGGCAGTGGCCGTGCTCGCCCGGCGAAAGGCCACACCATGACATCCGCCGCCCACGCTACCCCCATCACCAACACCCCGGTGCAAGACGCCGTCCGCGCGTACACGGCCCGGGGCTTCCGTTGCGTGCCCCTCTACGGTGTCGACGACCACGGCAATTGCATGTGCGGCAACCCGTCGTGCAAGCCGCGGGACCACGGAAAGCACGAGCCGCCCGAGACCGACGGCACCTGGAAGGACGGGCGCACTTTCGGCCCCGAGGACTTCCGCGCAACGGACAACGTGGCCATCGCGCTCGGCCCCTGGAAAGCCAAGCATGGGCAACACTCGTGGCTGGTCTGCCTCGACATGGACGGCACCGATGACGCGCGCGTGTTCTTTCCGAACCTGCCCCCGACGCTCACGCAGAAGAGCCAGCACGGGCTGCACCTGTTCTTCACCGTCCGCGAGTTCGAGCCGCTCGGCAATTGGGTCGATTGCTTCGGGACCAGGGCCGCCGGCTTCCAGCTCGATCTCAGGTACGCCCGCGGCCGTATCGTGGTCGCACCATCCCGGGGAGCTTGGGGCCGCTACGAGTGGCAGGACTGGCGCGCTCCCGTGCCCTTGCCGAGCGAGGCTTTGAGCGCCATCTACGGGCAACGCCAGACCCGCGGCTTGCCCGTGCTCGAACGGTGGGAGCGGGGGAGCAAGGCGCCGTGAGCCGACGTAGCAAGAAACGCGAGCCGTGGCGCTTCCAGGGCTGGCAACGCGGCTTCATGGCGGCGGCTCGTCATCTCGACCCGGCCATGTTGCGTCCCCGGGCACGTTGGCGCGGGATGCTGCAGGCCATGAAACGCAAGCCACGCGAGCCGTACGAGATGCGCGTCGTGGCCTTTCCGGGCCTCGTGGGCATGTGCGTGCACCGGCTCGGGAGCTTTTCGACCAGTGAGGCACCGTGAACGAACTCGCCAAGGCCATCGAGCGCATGCTCCAAGCATCGCGTAAGTACGACACCGCATGGGACCCGCCCCACAATCCCAACCCGATCGTGTGGGTCACCGGCATCGTGGTGGCGGACGAGGCTTTCGATACGGCACTGGACGGCTACCTCAATCACACGGGTGGGCAAGCGGACGATCCGAACTGGTTCGACATCCTGACCTGCAACGGCCCGGTCCGCATCTATCGGCAAAGCGGTCTGTCCACATGACCAACACCCGTCGCCGGGAGCTCGAGCGCGTGGAAGGTGCTCGCCTGACACCCACCGAGCAGCGAGAGGGCTGGCACTTCTGCCCGGAGTTTGACGAGGACCTCATCCAGGGCGAGGACACCCCCGGTCAGGTCCGGTGCGGCTGGTGCGGCTTTGACGGGGGCGCGGTGACGCCATGAGCTACGCCCGCCGCGGCTACGCCTTCCTCGGGCCCGAATACGCCTCCGACGTCTACGTGTACCATCACACGAGCGGGGACTTCTGTTGCGACGATTGCCCACGGCTCGGCCACCACTTCGAGCCGACCGCGCTCACCATGGCGGTCCATCTCGTCGACGACCGGGCAGCGGGCTACACCGTCCAGCAAGACACCATCGACGAGCTCATCTGGGAGGCGGAAAACAAGGACTGCCCTGGCGAAAAAACCACTCCCGTTTCAGGCGCGCGCGCGAAATGACCCCCCGGCCCCTCCCGCCTATCCCAAGGACGGGCCCGATCCTGGAACGTCGCACACTTTCTCACGCCACCCGCGTCTAGGAACTTCCCGCGTTCCAAGGCCCGCCCCACCCCGGCACCCTGAACGCCCGTCTGAAATTGCGCCGCGGCCCCGCCCCGTGCCCTCTACGCGGGCGCAAATATTCCGTTCAGTAAGGGTGATGCAACGCCTTGCCGCTCTTCTGGTTCTGACCCTCGCCGCGCTCGTGGGCTGCTCCGCCCCGGTCGAGCCGAGCCCCGAGACGGCTAGCGTCGAGGCAGCCCAGAGCGCCCCTGAGCCCGCCCCGCTGCCGTGCGGGACCGTGTTCACGCCCGACCCTGAGCTGCTCGCGGACGTGACCGCCGCGGCCGCTCGCTGGTCCGTCGCCACCGGGTGCGATATCCGGGTGGGTCAAGGTGGCACCCGCGTCCGCCTCGTGAGCGAGATCAACGACAACGGCACGCTCCGCCCCGGGCTGACCCATTACGAGGCCGACGGCGTGACCCTGGTCATCGACGTCATCGCGGCCCGATCGGCAGCCGTGCTCATCCACGAGATGGGCCACGTGCTCTTTCCGCGCCCTGGCCACGTCGAGGGCGAGACGGCGCTGATGTCGCATGCCGGCGGCAACGGCCGCATCACGGCGGCGGATCTCGAGTACGTGTGCGCCGGCTACGGCTGCACGGTGTTCGTGCTCGAGGCGTGAACGCGTCCGGAGCGCCTACGTCAAACTTGACGGCGTCACATTTGACGTAGGCCGGGCCCGGCGGTAGGCTACGGGGCCAACATGCCGGGCCCGCTGCCGTGATAGCTTGGGCGTCGCTCGCCCCCTACGTCCTCGTAGCCGCTGGCTTCGGGGCGTGGATGCATTGGCGCTTCCGGCAGCGCCGCCGCATGTGGGCGCCCTTCCGTGACGGGCGGCGCCGGTGAGCGACGACGACGTGCTCCGTGAGGTCAAGCCCGTGACCAGCGATGACGTGCCCAAGGTGCTGCACGAGGCGCTCAGCCTGGCCGTGCAGGGCAAGCTCCGGGGCGTGGTGGTGTTCATGTCCTTCCACGGCTCGACTCAGCTCCGGCACGTGCAGGGCGGGCACATGAACCTGGCCGAGGTCAGCATCACCGTCGACCACTGGAAGTGGCAGCACTTCCTGAGCGAGCAAGCCGGGTTGGAGCGAGCCTGATGCCCGCCATCACGCTCTTCCCGTTCAACGGCGGGCTGTCCACGCACATCGATACGCGGCTCTTGCCCGATGGCGCGCTGAACGACGCCGTCAACGTGGAGCTCGACCGGCAAGGGCGGCTCATTGGGCGGGCGAAGTACACGGCGCAAGCCATGACCGTGCAGGGCGGCACCGCCATCTCGGCGGGCACGCTCGTCGCCTATGACCTGTTCTGCCTGAACGATCGGCTCTTCGCGCTCGCCGATGCGTTCGGCTTTGGCTTCGCCACCGACATCTACGAGCTCATGCCGAGTGGCACGGCCAAGCGTTGGCGCCCCACCTCGATCGAGGCGGCGGGTGGCGCTACCCCGCGCCTGCCACGGGCAACGCAGGTGCGGGACATGGCTCGCCCACCCGACGCCAAGGACAGCATCAGCAACATGGACGGGGCGGCGGGCGCGGGCTTTGCGGCGCTGGTCTGGAACCTCGACGCGAGCCCGAGCGTGAGCGTCAACGGCTACGTGCACATCGTGAGCGCGGCGAGCGGGGAGAGCGTGCTGTATGCCGAGATGCAAGCGGCCGGGGACGGGCCCGTTGCACTGCTCCGCGTGCTGGCGCTTTCAGACCGGTTCCTCTTCATCGGGCTAGACTTCGGCACGACCGGCATCGGGCTCTCGCGCTTCATCTACGCGACCGACGAGGCAGTGACGCTGGTTACATCGCACGTGACGGGCCTCACGGGCACGACGCCCGCGTTCAACGTGTGCAAGGTCGCTGGCTCTGACCAGTTCGTGGTCGTGTCCAACGTCGTTGGCACGGTGCACGTCCAGCGTTTCAGCAACGCGGGCGTCTTGCAGGTGCCAAGCGGCGGGGCCTACGCGGACATCGTGGCGGCAGCCACTTATCTGGCCGTGGAGGCGTCGAGCACCGCCAACCAGATAACCGTGGCCATGCTGGTCGGCGGCGAGGCCCGGCTCTTCTCGTACAACCTGAGCACCGGCGCGGCCATCGGCGTCGGCCCGTTCGTGCCCTTCACGGGGGAGACCAGTATCGATGTCGCCCTCGTGCGGGTGAGCTCCACCGTGCTCGAGGTGCTGAGCAGCGTGACGAGCGAGACCGCGCCCACGATCTTCTCGCGCCGCTACACGGTCTCGACCAATGCGTTCGGCACCCTGCTCCGGGCCGTGACTGATTCGCAACTGGCAGCGTCGCCGGCCTTTCAGGGTGAGGTGTTCTTCGGCTCGCGCGCGGGGCTCGGCACCGTCGGCAATTCGCCCAACATGCTGCTCTCGCACGGGGACGACGATGACGAGGTGACGCCGCTGGTCGTCAAGGACTTCGAGGTTGCCGGCACCATGACCGCCAACCTCCTGCCCAGCATCAGCCAGGACGCGAGTACGGGCAAATGGTACTGGCCCACGGCCGCGGCCAACCCGGACGGGGACCTCGCTCCGGTGCTCACCGAGTTCGAGATGGGCAGCACCGCGCGACGCCAGACGGCCATCTACGGCAACCACGTCTTCATTGGCGGCGGCTGCCCGCTCGTGTTCGACGGGATTAGCGTGGTCGAGAGCGGCTACCTCGAACGGCCCCGCATCATCAGCCTGACCCCGAGCAACGGCGCGGGTGAGCTGCTCGGTGGCGGCACGTACCGCTACCGCTGCCATTGGGAGTGGATCGATAGCGAAGGTGACCTGCACCTGAGCCCGCCGAGCGCCATCACGAGCGTCGACCTGGCTAGCGCGCATGACACGGTGGCGGCGGTCGTTACGACGCCGCACAGCATGCGTTGGAACCAGGGCACCATCGACGGCACGGTCCGGTGCGTGCTGAGCCGCACGCTCGCCACCGTCTCGAACACGCCCGCCACGTTGCTCGGCACGGCCGCGCTCACCCCGCCGAGTTCATCGCTCGACACGCTGACCCTCAAGCTCTTCGCGCTGCCCGGCTTTACGTCATACACGGTCACGTTTTCGGCCGCCGCCATCACGGCCACGGTCGTAGCGAGCGAGATCAACGCCGTCACGAGCGCCAAGATTACGGCCACGAACGAGAATGAGTATTTGCGCCTGACGAGCGTAGCCTCGGGAAGCACGAGTTTCATCGGCATCCTCGGCACGGGCACCGCCAACGCCATCCTCGGGTTTGCCGCCAACCAAAGCGATCTCGGGGAGACCGAGTACACGGTCGGGGAGAACTTCCAGCGCGCGGCCGTCGCGTACACGGCGCTCGGCGGGTCTGCCGTGGCGTCCTACGTGACCATCACGGATCTCCGAAAAGACCAGTCCGATCCCATCCTGGACTCAGACCTCATCCGGCAGCAAGTCCTCTACAGCCAGGGCACGGCCTCGGGCGCGCACCATGCCCCGCCGCCCTCGGAGTGTCTCTGGGCAGGGCGTGAGCGGCTCATCGCGAGCAAGCAAGCCAAGCGCTCCCGCTACACGGCAAGCAAGCTCATCGTCCCGGCCGAGCCAGCCGAGTTCGCGAGCGAGGGCCTGCTCGCCTTCTCCGGCACGGTGGCGGGTGACATCGAGGCGAGTGCCATGCTCGGTGACACCATGGTGCATTTCACGCGCCGTCAGATCTGGTTCGTCACCGGCTCGGGCCCGGACCGCTCGGGGCAGGGGTCGTTCTTCGCCGCGCAACTCATCAGCAAAACCATTGGGCTCGCCACCCCCGACGGTTGGCGCTCCCTGCTCGAGGACGACCTCGGGCTCTGGTTCCAGGGCTCGGACAAGGAACTCTACCGCCTGAGCAAGGGCGGCGCCATCGAGTGGCTGGGCAAGGACGTA
>Ga0134121_10000349_pt1 | contig 54077 bp, 65 predicted proteins | sample KB301_FD_96463 | JGI IMG/M metagenome (GOLD analysis project Ga0134121, IMG submission 96463) | Terrestrial soil microbial communities without Nitrogen fertilizer from Kellogg Biological Station, Michigan, USA - KB3-0-1 | ecosystem: Environmental > Terrestrial > Soil > Unclassified ...
CTACGGCAGGAACTGCGGGGCTTAATGCGATCACTTTTTCTTCGCTTTCAGACGGGACCTATGGATCCTGCACAGTGCGGGTGACCGATGCGGCAGGCAACGCAAGCAATGTGGTCACCGCAAGCACTTTTAGCATTGTAACTGCAGGCAGCAGCGGAACCTCAGGCGGCTCATCCGGCGGCTATCGCGGCAGCTATATTCCTCCGTCGACAACGCCTGCTCCGATTGCCGACACGCCGATACTGCTCCCTGTTTCCGCCGCTTTCATCTTCACCAAAACCTTAGCGCCGGGAGATCGGCACAGCCAGGTGCTGGAATTGCAGAAGTATCTTAATGCGCACGGTTTCCTCGTTGCAAAAATCGGCGCCGGGTCCCCGGGCAACGAAACGACCTTCTTCGGTCCTGCGACGAGAAGCGCGCTCATCAGATTCCAGGAAGCTCATGCCGCCGACATTCTTGCTCCGATCGGACTTCACAAGGGTACGGGGACGTTTGCTTCCATGACGATGAAATTCTTGAATACGCATTAATAGGAATAAGAAAAGCCCGGCCCCGCGTACGCGGGGCCGGGCTTTTTGAATGCTGTTCTATTTCCCAAACCGTTCCTCAACCCTGCTCCAATTGAGATTCTCGAAGAATGCCTCGACATATTTTTTCTTTTCGCTTGTCGGGTAGTCGTATATATATGAGTGCTCCCACATGTCGAGGGCGAGAATGAGCTTCGGTCCGTAGAGGTGTCCGACATGCTGCTCTTCTACCCACTGGGTGAGGAGGTGTCCGGTCTCGCTGCAGTAATAGAGCATCATCCATCCGATGCCGCGCATCATGGCGACGGCTTTCAGGCGGGCGAGGAATGCGTCATATGAGCCGAAATCTTTTTTGATCTGCTCCATGAGCCCGCCCTCGCCGAGTGCGCTCGGGCCGCCCTCAAACTGCGAGAAGTAGATCTCATGATTCTTCATGCCGTCGTGCTCGAAGGCAAAGCGGCGCTGCAGCTCGGCAAGCTCGTAAGCATTCTTTTCGGAATCCTTCGAGAGCTCTTTGATCTGATTCTGAATATAGTTCGAGAATTTCACATAGCCCTGATAGAGCTTCAGATGCTCCTCGATATTCTTTGCGGAGATCCCCTTAAGCTCGGGAATAGCGAATGTTTTTGCGGTGAAATAGTCCATGATTTTTTCTTTATAAATTCTTGACGACCCGCTTAGTATACTTTTTGCATGAATAAAATGCGAGCGCAAGTGCTCATCCTAGTAATACTCCTTATCCCGCAGGTTTGTGACAAAGCCGAAGCGAAAGGCCTCCTCAGAGTGGCATTTCTCGATATCGGCCAGGGCGACGCCATATATATAGAGGCGCCGAACGGCAACCAGATGATCATCGACGGGGGACCCGGGAGCAATATTCTTGGCCCGCTTTCCGATGCCGCTCCTTTCGGCGACCGGTCCGTCAATGTGCTCATGGTCACGAATCCCGATTCGGATCACTATGCGGGATTTCTCGACGTGCTCGACCGCTATGACGTGGGCGCGGTCATCGAGCCCGGCACGCATACGCCGACGCCCACCCATGCGAAGCTTGAGGCCAAGATTGCAGAGGGTCATATTCCGGAAATCCTCGCGCGGCGCGGCATGCGCATCGATCTTGATGCGGCAAGCGGCGTCCGCTTCGATGTGCTCTTTCCCGATCGCGATGTCTCGGCCTGGGCGACGAACGACGGCTCGATCATGGGCATGCTTTCCTACGGAAAGACCCGGATCATGTTCACCGGCGACGCCACGAAACTCTCCGAGGGAATACTGCTTTCGGAAAGCGCCGAGGGAGAGCTCACGAGCGACATCCTCAAAGTCGGGCATCACGGATCGGCCACTTCATCAAGCGATGCTTTCATCGCAGCCGTTCATCCGAAATATGCGGTCATATCTTCCGGCGCGGGCAACAGCTACGGCCTGCCGAAACAGGTGACGCTCGACACGCTTTCGCGCCACGGCATACAGATATTGCGCACGGACAAGCTTGGCACGATCACGTTCACTTCAGACGGTGAGGAGCTGAGCCAGGCCCGCTAGCATTCCTTTGTATTGCTTTCGAACCCGACGGGGAGTATATTTCGGATATGAAAAACACACTCATGAAGCTTGCGGGCAGCTCCCTCGTTCTCGCTTCTCTGGCTGCTGCGCCGTTTGCATACGCTGAGATAGATTCTCAAAATAGCGCTCCGAATGCTCCGTTTAGCGCGCTCGCCAATCTTCCGCCGGTTCATATGGGCCAGAGCAATGCTTCCATTGCGCTTCTGCAGAAGGCTCTCATTACTGGCGGATATCTTTCGGGAACAATCGCGCCGACAGGCTATTATGGCGCGCTCACGCAGACTGCCGTGCAGAAATTGCAGACCGCGCTTGGGATACAGGCGGACGGCAGCGCCGTGGGACCGAAGACGCTCGCCAAGTTTTTTGAGCTGTCAAAAGGACAGGCGTCAGTACCGCCGCCGATTGCTTCGAACGGAAACACGAATGCGATGCAATCGCCAACGAGCGCAAACTCCGATCAGGCAAAACCGGATGAGCGCTTGCCGTCGGGATGCCTTGCCGGCATGCGCTACAGCCCGATCTCCGGCAAGCCGTGCATGCCGGGAGCGAAGCTTCCGCCGCAGGACATGCCGATGCCCCCGGTTTTTTCGATGGATGCTTCGTTGGGCACGGGTACTTGGAACATTCTCTCGAATACCGGCCCGCTCGTGCGATCCACAACGCCGCCTCCATGGATATCAGGACATGTCGTGTCTGTATCAGGAACGATGATTACCATGAAGGGAGTAGGCACCGAAGAGAATAGCTTTGGCGGCAGCATGAGCGACAGCTACCTCTCGACGTATGTTGTCGACGCTTCGCGTGCGAGATTCGGCGATCATGGTCCGATCGGGAACCTCCTGCCGGCAACGCTTACGATCGCGGACATTTCCGCCGGCGATGATATCGCCGTACAGGGCGCCATGACCGGAAGAATCGTCACTGCAAATTATGTTGAGGACGGCTCCCTGGATCAGCATTTCGCCTGGGGAGGCAAAGTAACTTCGATCGCGGACGGCAGCTTTGCATATACGTCGAACAATGGGCAGATCTATACGGTGAATATTGCCGCGACCACGGTCATGGACGGCGTGAGCCCGCTTTCCGTCGGCGACGTCGTGTATGTCTATGGTGTTCTCTCGGGAACCACGATCACGGCAAAATCGATCCACGATGACGGAAAATATTCGGCGCGGGGATAAATTGCAGTAAGCTTTTTGTGCAAAAATGCCGACCGCATTCGCGGTCGGCATTTTTCTTTTTAGGCTGCGGGCGTTGTGCCGTCGAAGCATTGATGGCTCCAAAGCGTGATCGGAACGATCGGTGTCTGCGGTGCGCCCGGCGGCGGCGTATTCTCTTCCTCAAACAGTATTTGGAATGTCATGAGGGTTCCGCCTCCGCTATGCCGCGCATTCCAAGTGCGGCAGAGATATTGTCCGTAAGCGAGGCGATATTGGCTGTTGTCCTGTGCGGCGAGGTTCATCATGTATTTCTGCCAGCGCTGGTCGGGATATCCGGCAGCTACATGCGCAGGCTTGTCATATGAGACGGGCGCATTCACATCGTGCTCGAGCATCGGACCGTTCTTGAAAAGGTCTATCTGCATGCCGTTTTTAAGCTTCGCGGGAATGACGATCCAGCCGTCTTCGGTGAGCGGCGTCGGCGCGAACATATCGAAGTTCTGATCGAGGCGCGTCATATAGGCGATCCATTCCATGTTTTGAGGCACCAGATATGCTCCGGTCGTGTCGATGTTCCAAGCGGTGACATAGGCGGCAAGGAAGAGCAGGCAAGCTCCGCCAAGCGCGCGCAGGATGCGCGCGCTTGGCTCTCTCGACGGCGCTTCTTCCTCCATTTCCGGCATGCATACGAAGCTCCGCGAGTTCGCCACTCTTCGGTAGCTCCATTCTCCGATCGAGCGGATGATCGGGAGGATCATGAGATATTTGAGCCATGCGAAAAGCGGAGAATATCCGAAGACGACGGCAAGGCCGCGGAATCCGAAGTACTGCTTGCCGCTTCCGTCTGTCACTACCCAGGAATTCTTTTCCTGCATGAGCGCGGCGATTTCAGGATTCGCGCCGGCCGGCATGATCACGGTCTCCGGCGAGAGAAAAAGAAACCGCCGAAGGACATGCACCATTTTGAAGCAGAATCCGCAGTCGGAATCATAATAGATTGAAAGCCCGCGCCGAGCGTGCCGCCGCAGAAAATCCGAGACGTTCCGCACGGGAACCTCCCAGAAATAGGAAGGAAGAAGGCCGAATGTCGCCACGATCGCGATGCCGCCGAAGATCCCGAGGTGCATGGAGGCATTGAAGCCGATCTGCATAAGGGCAAACAGCAGTATGCCGATCGTGCGGATGAGTCCTGTCCGCACCGGCGAGAAATAGAGGAGCGATCCGTACGTTTCGAGCGCGACCGTGCCGTATGTGGCTATGCGGTCAAAGAGCGTCCAGCTGCGCATGGCCTCGCCCAAAGGCGTTGTAAGCTGATCGACGGAGAGCGCGTAATACACTGCCGTTCCGTTGTGCCATGCGATGCCGGTCTTTAGGATCCCCGCCATCACGTAGACGAGCACGATCTGGACGATGTATGCGAATGTCGCCGGAGAGATCGCTGTCTTTTCTTTTGTCCGAGGCGTGCGATTGAGCACTCGGTCGAGCGACCATGCGCGGCCTGTCGGGAGGAACATCATCCAGAAAAGAATGACGCGAAAAATAATATCGCCGCCCTGGAGTACAAGCGGATTGCGCGTCTGAAGCGAAATGAGCAGAAGCCATGACACGACGGCCGCAAGCGTCGTTCGATAGCCTAGAATGAGCATGACGCCGAAGATTCCCGCGATGACGAAGAGGACAGCCTGCACCGAGCCGAGCCCGCTCATCGCGTGGATCGAGATCAGGAACTTGTTGCCGGAAAGCGTAAGGAGATCCGCGCGGCTGAGCACTCCCGCATCGGTGTAGTGGGCCGTGAGGCTCCGCGCCCGCTCGATAAGATCAAGGATCAGCAAAACGCCCATGCCGATGCGCATAAGGGCGAGCGAGCGATAGTCGAGGGAGAAGAGTTCTTTCAGTTTTGCCGTTACCTTCATTTGCATAGTATAGGGTTTTATGAAGCCAAAAACAAAGCTTTTTAAAAAAGAGCATGTCCAGAACGGATAAGAAAAGCCGCCGGAAAATTTCGGCGGCTTTTCTTTGTATATTTTGAAAGTGTATTACTTAACCTTGATGATGCCTGCTTTCTTGAGAGCGGCGTAGGCGCCGAGCTTGTTGATCGTGCGGAGGCCGCGGGTGGAGACAGGAAGGACAAAGGTCTTCTTGAGTTCGGCGACATAGACCCGCTTCTTCTGGATGTTCGGGTACTTGCGGACCATGCCGGTCGGATTGAACTTGGTTGCACGGGTGCGGTTTGAATAGCCTCCGGCGACAATCGATCCTTTTTTAGTTATTGCGCATGTTTTTGCCATATATTTGCTTCACTGATCTGTGCCGTGCATGCTATCATAGAGAAGGCTCAAACGCAACAATCTCCATCCCTATGCAAGGAATCAACACCATTTTCTATGTCATTGTGCTCATTATGTCCGTCGTGGTCCACGAGGTATCGCACGGCTTTGCCGCTGACGCGCAAGGGGACCCAACGGCCCGCTTCGCGGGCCGGCTCTCCCTCAATCCGCTCCGCCATATCGATATCGTAGGCTCCGTTGTCCTGCCGCTTCTTCTCATCATATTCAATGCTGGCTTCATCATCGGATGGGCGAAGCCGGTGCCGTATAACGAGCGGAATCTTCGGAACAAAAAATACGGCACGATGATCGTGGCAGGCGCCGGCATCCTTGCGAACATCGGCCTTGCGCTCATCTTCGGCATCGCTATCAGATTTGCGCCGCTTCTCGGGTCTGCTGCTCCGGCTTTCGTGCTCATCGCAACCGCCATCACGCTCGTCAATCTTCTCCTTGCGCTCTTCAACCTCATTCCGATCCCGCCGCTTGACGGATCGAAGATCCTCTTCTCGCTTCTGCCGGCGCGCATGAACCGCGTGCGAGCTACTGTCGAATATCTTTCGCTGCCGCTCCTCATCGTGTTCATTGTCTTCCTCTGGCCGCTCATTGCGCCGTTCGTCGGCTATCTTTTTTCATTCATTACCGGCCAGCCGATCGCGCTCACATAACTATCAGCATATGATCCTCAAAAGATTCATCATTTCAGTTGCAGCGATCTTCGGACTTCTCGTTCCGATCCTGGCTTTTGCCGGGACGGGTACGATCGATCCGGTGAGCGATAGCGCGCGGCTCTGCGGAAGCGCGGACTGCACGACCTATACGACCGTCAACTGGCGCCCGACGAACGGCGCGCCGGCGGTACAGGTCACCGACAGCGCCCTCTCCGGATTTATCTGGTCCGAGAATCTCGGATGGATCAACCTCTCGCCGACAAACGGCGGCGTGCACAACACGACTTCCGGCGTGCTTTCCGGATACGCCTGGGGAAGCACTGCAGGCTGGGTGAATTTTTCTCCGGCGAACGGCGGGGTTTCGATCAATACGAGCACCGGCCAATTTTCCGGATATGCATGGCTCTCGGGCGGGGGATGGATGCGCTTTGACTGCTCGCTTACTGATGCCTGCGTGAAGACCGACTGGCGCCCTACGACCACCGTAACCACGACATGCAATGGAAACTGCAGCCATACCATACCGACAAAGTGCCTTGATACGGCGGCCGCCAACTACGGCGGCGATCTTCCGTGTACGTATGTCGTGACGACTATCTGCAAGGATCCGTCTGCGAGCAATTACAATGCCGCCGGGGCGTGCTCGTACAGCACGACGCTCTGCAGCGATCCCGGGGCGACGAACTACGGCTCTTCCGGCGCCTGCACCTATACGACGACAACAAAGCTCTGTGCGGATCCGGCGGCCGCCAACTACGGCGCGAGCTTTCCGTGCAGCTATGCGATAACAAAGATCTGCAACGACCCGAATGCGACCAACTATCATTCCGTGGGATCATGCACGTATGCGACGACCAAGCTCTGCCTTGATCACTCGGCCGCCAATTACGGAGGCGGTCTTCCATGCACCTATCCTACCGGATGTACGGATTCGAGCGCGATCAACTACGGCGCTGCCGGCGCGTGCATCTATTCGACTTTGAATCTCTGTCTTGACCACGCATCATCGAATTACGGCGCACCGCTTCCGTGCATCTATGCGACGACGATCTGTCGGGATTCGTCCGCTCTCAATTACGGCGCGGCGGGATCATGCAGGTACAAGCAGATCATCGACACGACCGACGGCGGAGGCATCTGTCCGGTCTCTACTGCGACAAGCACGGTCGGCATCATCATCGACGGAGTCAAAGGCAGCTACTGCAATACCAAGCTTACGATCGACAAGACCTGGGGAGATGTGCAGAAGATCATCGCCTCGAAGAAGGGAGACACTGCCACGAAGATCGCGACCACCACCGGCCTCCTCATTGCCGCATCGATGACTATCGCTTCGGGCCTCTTCCTCAATCCGATCTCGTTCTCGGAGATATTCCTCATTCCGGCGCGCCTCTGGTCGCTTCTCATGGCTGCGCTCGGACTGAAGAAGCGCCGCCGCCCATGGGGAACGGTCTACGACAGCATCACCAAGCAGCCGCTTGATCCTGCATATGTCACGCTCCGCAACAGCCAGGGCGCGGAGATCGCTTCGAGCATTACCGATCTCGACGGACGCTTCGGATTCGTGGTGCCTGAGCCGGGCGACTATACGCTCGTCGCGCACAAGACCAATTATGTCTTTCCGTCGCAGAAGCTCGTGGGCCACGATCACGACGAGCTGTACCGCGATCTGTACTTCGGCGAGTATTTCCATGTTGCGAAGGCGGGCGATATCGTCATCAAGAATATTCCGATGGATCCCGAACACTTCGACTGGAATGAATTCGCGAAGCGCCAGCAGGGCCTCATGAAATTCTATTCGAAGCGCGACCGCTTCCTGCGCCGCCTGTCCGACACGCTCTTCGGCATCGGCTTCGTCATCGCATCGATCGCAATCCTCTTTGCGCCGAAAGTCTACAACATCGTCGTCTTCCTTCTGTACTGCGTTCTGTTCTTCGTGCGCGTGCACGGAGTGCGCTCCCGCCCGTTCGGCTATGTAGCCGATGCGCTGACCGGCAGTCCGATCCCGTTTAGCGTTATCCGCATCTCGTCGGCTTCGACCGGCGTCGAGATCATGCATCGCATTACCGACGCAGAAGGCCGCTATTACGCGCTTCTGCCGAACGGCGAATATCTCGTGCGCCTTGATCGCAAGCTTCCTGACGGCGCCTATGAGATTGCCGCCGAAGGATTGCCTGCTTCCGTGACGAAGGGCTACCTGGCGAAGACTTTTGCGGTGTAAGAAAAATGGCGGCGCGGCTTGCCCGCACACTTGCCTTGCCATAGCGGCTCTGCCGCGCACCGGAGGTGCCATGGCAAGGCAAGTGTGCGGGCTTGCATTTTTCCGGCTTGCTATGTATAGTGGTGTCCGGAGTTAGCTTGTCCCGTTTAAGGGCTTCTAGCTTTTTTAAATTAACTACATGCCTACCATCAATCAACTTTCAAAGCGCGGCCGAACATTGGTCAAGCAGAAGTCTCGAACAACCGCTCTTGCACGCGGTTTTAATGCGCTCAAGAACCGCCCGATCTCATACCCGGCTCCGTTTAAGCGCGGCGTATGCGTCAAAGTCACCACAACGACCCCGAAGAAGCCGAACTCAGCTCTCCGAAAGATCGCCCGCGTCCGCCTCTCGAACGGCATGGAAGTGACGGCCTATATCCCGGGAGAAGGACACAACCTCCAGGAACACTCAGTGGTCATGCTCCGCGGCGGCCGCGTGAAGGACCTTATCGGAGTGCGCTATCACATCGTGCGCGGACGTCTTGATACGGCCGGCGTCGACAAGCGCCGCAAGGCCCGATCCCGCTACGGAAACAAGAAGCCAAAGGCAGCCGGAGCAAAGAAATAGCCAAACCGTTCGCAAAGTTTATAAAGAGTTGCAAAACTTTCGGACACAGAAAACCAGCTTTATAAACCTTACCCAGTTTCAATCCTAGAAATTATTTATGCGAAGACCAGTCAAAAAACGAAATATCCCGGGTCCGGACATCATGTACGGCTCTGACCGTCTCGAGAAGTTCATCAACTCGATCATGTTTTCGGGCCGCAAGGAAACCGCGCGCAAGATCGTCTACGGCGCGCTCGACATCATCAAGGAGAAGACCGGAAATGAGAGCCCGCTCGAAGTATTCGATGCAGCGATCAAGAACGTCGGTCCCGCGATCGAGGTCCGCTCGCGCCGCGTCGGCGGGGCCAACTACCAGGTTCCCCGCGAAGTCCGTCCTGAGCGAAAGCAGGCACTCGCATTCCGCTGGATCATCGATGCTGCCCGCAGCAAGAAAGGCCAGGCTATGGATAAGCGCCTCGCCGATGAGCTCATTGCCGCATTCAACAACGAAGGCTCAGCCATCAAGAAGCGCGACGATACGAAGAAGATGGCGGATTCCAACAAAGCGTTCGCCCACCTTGCTTGGTAAATATGCATACTCAAAGAAAACCCCTCCGTACGGAGGGGTTTTCTTTTGCCCGCGGCGTTTGACAAAGAAGCAGTCCGCTGTAATATCTGATCATTCCTCACTTTAAAAACTGAATATGCTATGTCCGAAAACACAGATAAAATCGAAGCGCTTTTCCTTGCTTTTGCTATCAGGACCGAGGCTAAGATAGAAGAATTGAAGCCCGGCCGGATTGGTCCATATTGGATAAAAATGAATCTCGGAAAGCGATTCTTTCGCAGGATCACGAGCCGTCTCGAATCAGATCCAACGCGCAAAGGCCGCAAGAACTGGACGCCGTTCACCAAGCATCTTAGTCCCGCCTCTCAGGGAATGTGGCATCAGGAAATACCCAAAGAGCTTTCTTTTATGGAGTGCGTGACAAACGTGCTTCGCATGCTGAGAAAGAACAAGCCTGAAACATTCCATTCGGAGTATATTGCCGCTCATTGTCCTGAAGAATATGAGCGTCTGCGCAAAAAATATCTGAAACAGAGAAAAAACGGGATTCGCGTATGGAAACCGCTTCTGGCCAAATTGCCGAAGGTCTGGCAAGAAAAATGGGTGCCTCTCCGCGCTCCCGATACGCTTGCGGTGGCCATCAAGAAGATCAAGGCACAGATACGAAAAGACAAGCCGGAGACGTTCAGTCCGCAGTATTTTTTTCTCACTTGCCGCAAATCATACGACAAGGTGCGGGCTGCCATGCCGTGGAGCGAATTCAAAAAGAAGCTTGACCCTGATATGCGCAAGCGCTTCACATTTAGAGAAAAGAAAGCGCTTTCGGCAGCTGCCTGAAACGATCATGACGTGCGAAGATTATTACAAAGGTCCTTTTTAGGGCCTTTTGCTTTGCTTGGCAGGTATGGTACTCTGAAGAAAATTTAACAACTTATGGTCAATCAACAGCATATAAACGCGATTACCCTCAATGGGTATTTTCATATGCGGCACAATGTCGCATATGCCAATATTTTTTCCGCCTTTGCGGATAAATGGAAGACGTTTCAAAGGCAGCCGATGGCCGTAAAAGCCAGGCATGCTTTTGTAAACGATACGGGATACGAATATAAGTCCGCCTCCGCCTCGGATTTTAAGGAAAACTTTCATCTGACGCGGGGATATCAGACGCCGCCCAAGGCTACGCAGATCGACGTTGAATTCCTTGAGTACGGAAAATCCCTGCTCGATGAGATCACGCCTTTGGTGCAGAGCATTGCCCAGGTGATCTCAGCCGCCGGAAAGTTCGATATCACCAGCATGGTGATGGGAATGAAAGATCAGTGGGTCCTCCGCTGTCTCCGCTATTTTCCGCGCACCATGGCCCAGATCGAAGCAAACGAAAATCTGCTCGCCGTACCGCATGCTGATCAGGGCCTGACGATCCGCATCTATGAAGACGGAGCCGGATTCGAAGTTCTTTGGAACGGAGAATGGATCGCAGTCGATCCGAATCCCAACTGCCTTATGGCCTACCCGGGTCTTGTCGGACAGTATTATTCCGACTGCCGCCTTCCGGCCCTCTGTCATCGCGTGGTTTCAAATCACGAGACCGAGCTTCGGGGCAGGAATTCGATCGTCATCTTCATCGGATTCGGCGAAGTCGAATACGATAGCAGGAACGGCCGCATCAAAGACCGGTTTGCTTATGGCGAAAATTACCTCATGCCGGTGCACGAGTTTAAACAGCTGTTTATTCCAAGACTTGTTCCTGCAGTCGCATGATGTTTCAAGCGTGCCTAAAAAACGAAACGCCCTTCCCCGGGGCGTTTTTTCTTTGCATATTGCAAAAAAAGCGGCTTTTCTGTATAGTTTTCCGACAAGTGGGACTCGGTGTCTCTCTTTTTTAATAGCCTTATCATATATAAGTATTCACATGGAACGCGATTATCCTCTCAATAAAGTTCGTAATTTCGGTATCGTCGCGCACATCGACGCCGGCAAGACCACGACATCTGAACGTGTTCTTTTCTATACCGGTGTTTCCCACAAGATCGGCGAAGTGCACGAGGGAGAGGCCGTGATGGACTGGATGGAGCAGGAGCGCGAGCGCGGCATCACGATCACTGCGGCTGCGACCACGTGTTTTTGGACACCGAGCTACACGACCGATAAGAGCATGAAGCACCGCTTCAATCTCATCGACACTCCCGGACACATCGACTTCACCGTTGAGGTGAAGCGCTCACTCCGCGTGCTCGACGGCGCAGTCGTCGTTTTCGACGGCGTTGCCGGCGTTGAGCCGCAGTCGGAAACCAACTGGCGCTATGCCGATGAGGCCAATGTGCCCCGCATCTGCTTCATCAACAAGCTCGACCGCACCGGCGCCTCGTTTGAAAAATCATTCGCATCGATCCTCGACCGCCTCAACAAGAAAGCCATCCGCATGCAGCTCCCGATCGGCGCCGAGGAAAAATTCGAAGGCGTTGTCGATCTTCTCCAGAACAAGGCAGTCCGCTTCGAAGGGGACAAGGGAGAGAAAGTCGTCGTCTCCGACGATATCCCTGAAGACATGAAGGCCGATATCGCCAAGTACCGCGCGGAGCTCATCGAAGCCATCGTCTCGAACGACGACGCGCTCATGACCGCATACCTCGACGGCAAAGAGCCGACGCTCGCAGAGCTGAAAGCAACGCTCAGAAAGGCCGTCATCAAGAACGATCTTTTCCCGGTCTTTACCGGAACGGCCCTCAAGAACAAGGGCGTGCAGCTCGTGCTCGACGCCGTCATCGACTACCTTCCATCGCCTGTCGACATGCCGCCGATGCACGCCATCAATCCTGATACCGACGAGGAAGTCATCATTACGGCAAACGACAACGAGCCGCTCGCAGCGCTCGCCTTCAAAGTCGCATCTGATCCGTTCGTCGGACAGCTCATCTTCTTCCGCGTCTACTCGGGAACGCTTGCCGCCGGATCATATGTTTACAACCCGCGCACCCGCAACAAAGAGCGCGTCGGCCGTATCGTCCGCATGCACGCCAACGAGCGCGAAGAGGTGAAGAAAGTCTTCGCCGGAGAGATTGCGGCAGCCGTCGGCCTCAAAGAAGCCATCACTTCCGACACGCTCTGTGAGCCGGAGCACCCGATCGCGCTTGACCGCATCGTCTTCCCTGAGCCGGTCATCTCCATGCGCATCGAGCCGAAGACAAAAGCCGACCAGGAAAAAATGGGTATGGCGCTCAACCGTCTCGGACAGGAAGATCCGACATTCCGCGTCACCACTGACCAGGAAACAGGCGAGACTATCATCGCCGGAATGGGAGAGCTCCATCTTGAGATCATCGTCGACCGCTTGAAGCGCGAGTTCACCGTCGAGGTGAACGTCGGCAAGCCGCAGGTCGCGTACCGCGAGACCATCTCGGGCGAATCAGAAGCAGAAGGCAAATACATCAAGCAGACGGGAGGCCGCGGCAACTACGGTCACGTCAAGATCAAGATGAAGCCGATGCAGCACCTTACGAAAGAGGAGATCGAAGACTTGCCGCGCAACACCAAGCACGAAGACCACTTCGAGTTCGTCAACACCATCAAGGGAGGCGCTATTCCGCTCGAGTATATTCCGGCCTGTGAAAAGGGATTCCGCGAAGGCCTCGACCGTGGTGTCGTTGCCGGATTCAAGATGGTGGATATCTCCGTCGAGCTTTGGGACGGTTCGTACCACGATGTGGACTCGAACGAAATGGCCTTCAAGATCGCCGCATTGATGGCGGTGCAGGAAGCCGCAAAGCGCGCAAACCCTGTGCTCCTTGAGCCGATGATGAGCGTCGAGGTTGTCACCCCTGACAAGTTCATGGGAGACGTGACCGGAAGCCTCTCGTCGAAGCGCGGACTGATCGAAGGCATGGAGCAGCGCGGACTCAACCAGGCTGTCAAAGCCGTGGTGCCGCTCTCTGAAATGTTCGGCTACATGACCACGCTTCGCTCGATGACCGAAGGCCGTGCCGGATTCACCATGGAATTCCTCCGCTACGACATTGTGCCGAAGAACGTTGCGGACGAGATCGTTAAGACGCGAACCGCGGCTTAATTCATGAAGCTTGCCCGCCGTAGGCGGGACTCGCACTGCTAGATAAGTCTGATTTATTTACATTGAAAAGCCCCGCTCGCCGAAAGGCGAGCGGGGCTTTTGCTTGACACAGTACTCATTTAGTGGAAAATGAAGGAAATTCTCCATACAGTCACGCACATATAAAAAATCCACAATGGCATCAGTAAAAAAGGCAGCACCTGCCAAAATGACGGCAAATCCCGGGAAAAACAGGAAGAAGGCCTCGAAAAAAGGACCTATCCATACGGGAGGACTAAGGAATATCGGGTTACGCTAGTTCCTGCCAATAAGATTATTTTTATACCACCTCCTGCACGAGCAAGAGGTGGTATTTTGTTGACATCTCACTCGAATCTGCTAATATCGTATCCGATAGCTCTCCCCAGGCTATTTTTTCGTGCCCGCCTGAGCAATTTGGCAAGGTTTCGAAAGGATAAAACCGCAATCGGCGGGTAAGCCTGGAGAACGGTTTTCAACGGTTAGTGGCCGTGGCAGAGAAAGGTTCTTGAATTCTCTGCTAGTGCCAGTAACCTCATTAATAACGTTATTTTAATTGGTTTTTCGGGAATATCCCGTCGTGACCTAAATAATATAAACATATGGCAGAGGAATTTAATCGTTCGAAGCCGCACGTGAACGTTGGTACGATTGGCCACGTTGACCACGGCAAAACCACGCTTACCGCCGCAATCCTTACCGTCCTCGGACGCGAAGGCAACGGGTACAGCGCAAAATTGAAGGGTGTCGGAGATATCGACAATGCGCCTGAAGAAAAGGCTCGCGGTATCACGATCGCCCTCTCGCACAACGAGTACGAGACGCCTAACCGCCACTACGCTCACATTGATGCTCCGGGCCACGCTGACTACATCAAGAACATGATCACGGGTGCCGCTCAGATGGACGGCGCTATTATCGTGGTTGCCGCAACTGACGGCGTTATGCCGCAGACACGCGAGCACATCCTTCTTGCAAAGCAGGTTGGCGTGCCAAAGATCGTGGTCTTCCTGAACAAGTGCGACATGGTTGATGATCCAGATCTCATCGAACTCGTCGAAGAAGAAGTTCGCGAGCTCCTCACCAAGCAGGGATTCGACGGCGCAGGCGCACCGGTCATCCGCGGTTCAGGCCTCAAGGCGCTTGAATCAAAGGACAACACCGATCCATGGGCACAGAAAGTTCTCGAGCTTGCAAACGCACTCGACACCTACATCCCGATGCCTGAGCGCGATCTCGCAAAGCCGTTTCTTATGCCGGTTGAAGACATCTTCTCGATCGAAGGCCGCGGCACTGTCGTGACCGGCCGTATCGAGCGTGGTGTCATCAAAGTGGGCGAGGAAATCGAAGTTGTCGGAATCAAGGACACGCAGAAGACAACAGTCACCGGAATCGAAATGTTCAACAAGTCGCTCAAGGAAGGTATGGCCGGCGACAACGCGGGCATCCTTCTCCGCGGCCTCAAGAAAGAAGACATCACCCGCGGCCAGGTGCTTGCAAAGGTTGGCTCAGTTACTCCGCACGCTGAATTCGAGTGCGAGGTGTACATCTTGAAGAAAGAGGAAGGCGGACGCCACACTCCATTCTTCGCCGGATACAAGCCGCAGTTCTACATCCGCACGACTGACGTTACCGGAGATGTCACGCTTCCTGAAGGAAAGGAAATGGTCATGCCGGGAGACACCGTCAAGCTCAAAGTGAAGCTTGTTACTCCGGTCGCACTTGAAGATGCAACTCGCTTTGCTATCCGTGAGGGTGGCAAGACCGTTGGTGCAGGAGTCGTAACCAAGATCATCGCGTAAGCGATCATCTTCCGGCCGAGACTGAGCATCGGAAACGATCATTCATTCTTTGACCGCAAAACCCATTATGGCAACATCAGAAACAAAAACCAAAAAGCCAGCCGCAAAAAAGAAGCCGGCAAGCGAGAAGTCAGGCGAGGTTCGCCTCCGGATCCGCGTTCGAGCGTACGAGAACAAAGTTCTCGACAACTCGGTCAAGCAGATCATGGACACGGCGCTCCGTCATGATGCGATCATTCTCGGACCGACGCCGCTTCCGACTGAGATCAAGAAGTACACCGTCAACCGCTCGCCGTTCATCTACAAGAACACCCGCGAGCAGTTCGAGATCCGCGTGCACAAGCGCGTCATCGACATCTTGAATCCGGGCGCAAAGACCATCGAAGCGCTCACCAATCTTTCGCTTCCGTCGGGAGTCGAAGTTGATGTGAAAATGCTGTAACAATCAGACAAGGCAGATTATCAGTTATGAACGGAATACGGATACAGAAGTAATTCCGGTCCACTAACATTTATGAAATTCATATTGGGAACAAAACAGAATATGACCGAGTATTTTGCCGAAGACGGCACGATGCACGCGGCTACGATCGTGACCGCAGGTCCGATCGTCGTCACGCAGGTCAAATCGAAAGAGACTGACGGCTACAGCGCCGTTCAGGTAGGCTACGGAACGCGCCGCGCAAGCCGCGTATCGCAGGCGCTGAAAGGACACTTTGGAGACAAAGGGCTCTTCTCAGAGGTTCGCGAGTTCCGCGTTGCGCCTGAACAGGCAAGCGGCATCGCTTTGGGCGACAAGCTCACCGCAGAGACGTTTGCCGTCGGCGATCTCGTCACCGTCTCGGGCACATCGAAGGCAAAAGGCTTTCAGGGCGTCATCAAGCGCCATAACTTCAAAGGAGGTCCCCGCTCGCACGGTCAGAAGCACTCTGAGCGCGCACCGGGATCGATCGGCGGAGGTCTCCGCAACCGCGTTCCGAAAGGAATGCGCATGGGAGGACGCATGGGCGGAGAGCGCATCACGGTCTCGGGGCTGAAAGTCCTCGCGATCGATGCTGAGACGAACACGCTGCTTATTGGAGGAGCCGTTCCTGGTCGCCGCGGCACCGTGCTTGAGATCGTACAGAAATAATCCCATGAAAACACAGACATATAACTCAAAAGGAGAGAGCAAGGGAGACTTCAGCCTTCCGGAGAGCGTATTCGCGCTCCCATGGAACGGCGATCTCGTGCACCAGGTTGTCCATGCGATCCGCGCAAACACGCGCGCAGGCACGGCAGATACCAAGGGCCGCGCGGAAGTTCGCGGCGGAGGCAAGAAGCCATGGAAGCAGAAGGGAACCGGCCGCGCCCGTCACGGCTCATCGCGCTCGCCGATCTGGAAGGGCGGAGGAGTGACGCACGGACCGCTTGCCGAAAAGAACTACAAGCAGAAGATCAACCGAAAGATGGCATCGAAAGCGCTTGCAACGGCGCTCTCGGCAAAGTACGGCGAAGGGGAAGTCCTCTTCATCGACGAGCTTGCATTCGGCAAGATGCCGAAGACGAGCGATGCAGCCGGCATGGTCCAGGCATTCGCCGGGATCAAGGGCTTCGAGAAGCTCGCAAAGGCCCGCACCCCGAAGGCGGTGCTCGTCATCCCGGGCGTAGACAAGGTTGTCTCGCAGAGCTTCCGCAATATTCCGCAGATCTCCCTCTCGCTTGCAAAAGACCTCAATACGTTTGATGTCCTTAATCACCAGTACGTTATCTTCGTCGAGCCGAAAGCGAGCGTCGCGACGCTCGAAAAGCGCTGCGCCGTTTCAAAGAAGTAATATATGAAACAGATCACACTCAAAAATCCTCGTATTACTGAAAAGGCATCGGTCCTCGCCGAGAGCAATGCGTACACGTTTGACGTGGCAAAGGACGCCACCAAGAAAGAGATCGCACAGCAGGTATTCGCGCTCTACAAGGTGAAGCCTATCGCTGTCCGCACGCTCGCAATACCGAAATCAAGCACTTCGCCACGCGGTCGCCATGGCAAGATCGGCACGACAGGAGGCGGAAAGAAGGCCTATGTCTATTTGAAAAAGGGCGATAAGATCGAAGTCCTGTAGGGAACAGTAAGTAGAAAATAGTAAATAGAAAGTAGTGATACAAATTCAAAAATACTATTCAATACATCCTACGAAATCTTTAACCATATGAAAAAATACGCACCAACAACACCATCACGCCGAAACATGACCACCGTGACCTATCGCGGAGTCGTGACCCACAGCGAGCCCTACAAGCCTCTCACCAAGGGCGGCAAGCGCGATATGGGCCGCAACAACCTCGGACGCATTACGGTCCGCCACAAAGGAGGAGGCAACAAGCGCCTCTACCGAGAGGTTGATTTCATGTACGACAAGAAGAACATTCCGGCGAAGGTCGTCTCAGTCGAGTACGATCCGAACCGCACTTCATTCATCTCGCTCGTAAACTACGCCGACGGCGAGAAGCGCTATGTGCTCACGCCGAAGTCGGTCCGCCCGGGTGCGACGTTCATCGTCTCAGCCGAGGCTCCGCTTACGACTCCGAACCGCCTTCCGCTCTCGAAGATCCCCGTCGGTACATTCGTGTTCAACGTGGAGCTCAAGCCTATGGGCGGTGCAAAGCTTGTCCGCTCAGCCGGCAACTTCGCGCAGGTCGTGGCAAACGACGGCGGATACACGCTCTTGAAGCTTCCGTCGAGCGAAGTCCGCAAAGTCTCCGAGAATTCTTGGGCGACGATCGGCGAGGTCTCGAAGGACGAGCACCATCTCGTGAATGTCGGCAAGGCAGGACGCAGCCGCCACAGGGGCATCCGCCCGACAGTGCGCGGTACGGCCATGAACCCTGTTGACCATCCGTACGGAGGAGGTGAAGGACGCCAGGGCCGCGGAACGCGCCGGCCGAAGACGATGTGGGGCAAGGTGACCGGAGGCCGAAAGACCCGAGGACCGAAGAAATATTCGAACCACCTCATCATTTCCCGCCGCGCAACCGGCAAGAAGCGAAAAGGATAATATTCACATGCAAAAAACAAAAAAAACACCCGAGGGTGTTTTTTTTGTTTTGCCGCTTTGACTTTCGGTTTCAGAAACGGTAATCTTGCAAAAAATCGCCTCCGTTATGAAACAATTCAATATATTTCCGCTTACGATAGCGGCTTTTGCGTTCATCTGCTTTTTTGCCAGAGAGCACAATCCCACTGCCTGCCGGTGGTCGAAGATCGTCTTTTTCTTTTGCGTGCTCCTCGGCCTCGCGTTTGCCGCCGGAAGAAATGCAAAAACCCGGGATGAAGTCAGGCACACCGCGCTCCGGTTCGGCTTTCTCAGTACGGCCGCATTTATGACCGGCGCCTTTCTGACCGCGAGTGGATATTTCATTTCCAATATGGAATATCTGTATATCGGCATTCCGGCCACGATTGCCGCTCTCGGACTGTTTCTTCTCTTTAAGCGGAGGGGAATAGAGATCCTCTGGTGTTTAGGGGAAGCGCCTGAAATGTAAAGATAATGAAAAGTTCCGTTAAAAAAGAGCCTCGAAGAGGCTCTTTTGTTTTTTGACGTACATCCAGCCGCGGAGTATGCTTAGGACAAATCTATAGCATATGGCTCGTTCAAAAGAAATAAACGTATTGCCGCTCGCGATAGTGGCGTTTTTCCTCCTTTGCATTTTTGCCCTTGGCGAAGATCGCGTCGGATGCCTCTGGTCTCTTGTGGCCATGTTCTTCTTTGTTTTTTTGGCCCTGATCTTTGCCTTTGGAAGACAGGCCAAAACCCGGCGTGAAATAAAATATGCCGCGCTCATCTTCGGCCTCATGAGCATTCCCGGGCTGCTTGTGAGTACTTTCCTGAGTACCGAAGGCTTCCATTTGGTCTGGAGACCGGAAACCCTATACGTCGGGGGCTCAGGAATCCTGCTCATTATAGGCCTGTTCGTTTTTCTGAAAAGCAGGCGAGTGGAAATACTCATTAGTTTGGGAGGCATACTCCACACTTAGCCGCACAAGCGAATCACAAAACTCAAAAGGAGCCTCACGGCTCCTTTTTTCAATATAAAACCCTCAATACAGAGATGCTGCGTTATCCACATTTTTGTTGACGCAATTTTCAATGACCTATACCATCGGTAGTATGGTAGCAATACCCGCACAAAAGAACATTATGATCGTCGTCTTCACCTGCTCTCTCCGAGGGGGATCCTTTTGTTGCTACTAGCCGAAAATACACACAGTCAACAAAAAGAAGCCCCCGAAAGGGGGCTTCTTTCATTCTATGAAACAGATACACAAAAAACATGCGATCATATTCGATTTTATGGGAACGCTCTACGACCCTGAGCGGGCCGTACTCCATGCGGGAGCTATTTCTCTCCTGAAGCACCTTTCAAAGACTGCCGACCTCTATCTGGTGACCCGGCTTTCCGAACACTACAAAAGCATGCTGAAAGAATTTGGAGTCGAACACTTGTTTGCCGGAGTCTCCCTCGTGGAAAGAAAGACGAAGAAGGTTTTTGAAGAAATGATCAGGAATACCGGAAGGGAATATGACGAAGTGTTCTGTGTGGGAGATGTGATTTGGGACGAGATCATCATTGGCAACAAATTGGGATGGAAGACGATCTGGTTTAAGAACGGAAAGTTCGGAAACGTGGTCCCCAAAGATGAAGTGGAGATTCCCTGGAAGACCGTTGAAAGCCTTGAAGAGATCGCCGCGCTGTTTGAAGCCTAGAGGCCGTTTCGTGCCACCTGGCTCGGGGAGTCTAGAAACCCCGGGCCCGGTGGTCCGAAAAAAGCTCCGAGAGGAGTGGCCACTGTACAGAGTTCATTGTGTACCTTAAAAAACAAACAGCATATGCAAGAAACGACACAAAGCATCGGTACCGAAGAGCTGGCTCTCGGACCATGGAAATTGCAGATTCACAGAGAAAATTTGATCGTCTCGGAAACAGAAAAAGAGGTTCTTTCGGACGTCGCGCTCCGATGGGCAAAGATATTTCCGAACGATCCGAAGACCTTGTCGCACGAAGCGTTTTCCGTTCCCTCCGTGCTCATCAGGTTCGACTATGTCGTAGTCGACGGCACGATCAGCATCTATGAGGTCGAAGACCGTCCGGCATTCCTTGCCATCGGGTCCCTGATCAACTGGCAGTTCGGCGAGAAGCTCGCGGACTGCATTGACGGCATCCGGAAGCATCTTTGCCGCCCCGTCTCCATTCTTGTGTCGCCCTCGCGGCTGCACAATTCGGACGATCTTCTTTTTTGCAAAGAAGTGCCGCTGCCGATATTCGACGGAGTGGCAAGCGACATTGCCGAGCTTCCCGCAGATGCAGCCCTCATTGTCCGTTCGGACAGGCACGAATCGGATTATTGGCATCTTGAGCCCCGCTCGCTCTCCACCGTCTCCAAAGAGGGCTGGAAGGGCTATGGCGTGCCGCTCGGACTCTGGGAGCCCGTTTCTCCTGAGGGCGTGGATTATAATTCCGCCTTTGTCGTGAAGCCCGAATACGGATGCCGTTCAAGCGATGTGCTGCTCTTCCATCCCGAAAGGAACAGCAAAGGCAAGTATGGTTTTTCAACCAGGACAGCCATACAAAATGCTGTCGATACCGGCCGCGTGAAGTATGTGCAGCCGTATGCCGAGCCCGAGCATCATGATTTTCTCGGACAGAATTATTTTCTGATCCGCCGCGTGTATTTCGGCTTTGATCCGGCTTCGGGCACCTATGCGTGTCTTGGCGGCGTCTATATGGCCCGCACGTGCGCGAAAGTGCACGGGTCCTCGGACGCTGTCACCGGATGCGTCATGGTCTGATCCATGCACGCCATTCCCATCAAGGATACTATGACGGCATGTCATGGTATCCTTTTCATATGTGCAGATTATTCGCTTATACAACCAAAGATCCTGAAAAAAATACCGCCTCGCTCGTACAAGCGCTTGGGGAATTTCGCCTGCTTGCCGAAAAAGGCTGCGTGCCATGCGGCATCGCGCCCGGGCATATGGACGGATGGGGAATTGTCGCATACAAGGAGGGAATCCCATGCACATATGTCCGCTCGGTCTCTCCGGCGCATACCGATCCGCGATTTTTAGAGACGCTTGATATCGTACGCGAAGCAAAGCCCGATCTTCTCGTTGCCCATTTGCGGAAAAGCACGAAAGGCGGCAATACGCTCATGAATACCCACCCGTTCCTCTCGGGCACTGTGTCGCTCTGCCACAACGGGACCATGGAAGCGCCGTCCCTCGATGATGCAAAAAGCGATTCTCTTCAATTCTTTGAAAAGATCGTCACCGATGGAGCCGGAGCGGCTTCATTCAAAGAGATCTATGCCGAGTATCAGAAGTCATATGCATATACCGCGATGAATATGATCTTTGCCGACGGGAAGGAGCTTTTTGCCGTCCGCAATTGGAGCGAGGAAAATCCGGATGCGGATCGACTCGGCTTTGAAGCGTACTATACGCTTTTGAAGTATGTCCAAACCGACACAGTCTTTGTCTGCTCGGAAAAGCTCGCTGCTTTTTCAGGTGCCCTGATGACAGCACTTGAAAACAAGGAGATGGTGGAAATGGCGTATGGAGAAGTCGTACGATCCTCGTCGGTGCGCTAGCTCGTCTCTTTTGGTTGTGTGCTACAATTTCGGCATATGAAGTCTGTTCTGCGCAAAGAGCTCTCCATTGTGCGCCGGGCGCAAAGCCTGCGGCATGCGGTCCGCGGCGTTGCCGTCTTTGTGCGCATCACGCCGAATTTCTGGGTGCATTTCCTTACGCTTGCCGCGCTTATCCTTCTGGGGATATTTTTCCATCTTTCTCCGGGCGAGTGGACCATCCTTATTCTTGCCAGTGCGCTTGTCATTGCGGCCGAAGCGGTGAATTCCACGATCGAGATCGACATGAATCTCACGCATCCGGGGCGCCACGACATGGTGCGCGACACGAAAGACATCGCCGCAGGCGCGGTCCTCATTGCGGGCGTCACCGCTTGGATCATCGACTTGCTGATATTTTTGCAGCATGTGCACATGCACTAATTAATCCGATCTGTTGGCCTGCTTTACAATAACCGCTATTAGTGGTATTTTTTGGGCAATTATTTCCTCACATTTAAAACAGAAAAATTATGCCAAAAAATCCGAATATCACGGCCGCGCTTTTAGAAAAAGCCCGAAAGAAGATAATCCTGCCGGTTGATGTAAGCACCTATTCTGAAGCAGAACATCTGATAAAGACCCTTGGGCCCTATGTCGGGATCATTAAAGTAGGCCTTGAAACGATGACTGCCATCGGCGGTCCGGTTATTGCCAAGCTGGCGGCCGATTACGGAGTTCCCATTTTTTATGACGGGAAATTCAACGATATTAAAAACACGGTTGAAAAGGCAGCCATCGCACTCCGTATGTTCACTGAGATCAAAGCATTCACTGATATCAGAATGATGAATCTGCACGCGACAAGCGGAGATGCCGCCATCAGTGCGGCGGTGAAGCAGCGCGGCGCTATAGAGGTACTGGTTGTTACCGTACTTACATCGATCGGCGCTGAAGAATGCGAAGAGCTGTTTGGAGGTTTGCCCAAAGACGTGGTTCTTAAATTTGCCCGCAAGGCGCTCAAGAACGGCGCCCAGGGAATCGTCTGTTCCGGGGAAGAACTTGAAATGCTCAATGAGCATCAGGATGTAAGCGGCTTACTAAAAGTAGTTCCCGGTATCCAGCCGAAATGGATGCCAAAAAATGATCAGAATCGGGTAATGACTCCTTATGAGGCGATCATTGCCGGCGCTGATTATCTGGTCATTGGCCGCGCGATCACCGCTCCGCCAAAAGACTATGAGCCGATACAGGGCGATCCGTTAAAAGCAGTGGCGCTCATAACTGAAGAGATCGCAACTGCTATTCTTGAGCTTGAAGCTGTTGGAGTTAAATAAGGTAAGCGCAGAATGTAAAAAATAAAAGGGTTACAGAAATTTCTGTAACCCTTTTTCATTTGTTCGTTTGCTTGGTTTATCAAGCGGCCTGGAGCATGGCCTGCATGAGCCGCTGCCAGTCGTTTTTCGGCTTCAGCACCACATTGCCTTTCCGCATGTCTTCCAGCACTTGAGGAGCATCCTGCCTCCATTCGTCTATGGGCTTGCGCACTAAGGGCATAATAGGAATCTTGTTGCCTTTGTGCTCATAAAAGCCTTCAATCGCAAGGCTTCTGTTGAGAAGGCCTGCAATCCCGACAACAATGCCGCCTGCCTGGTGCACGACGTCGATCGTTTCAGACGTTGTCGAAAAATTGTTCAAAACATCTTCCACGACAAGCACGCGTTCGCCGCCGCAGATGATATGGCGCAGCAATTGTAAAATGGCTTGTTCGCGCAGTTCCTCGGTTGCAAGCTGGGTTATTTTCTTTTCAATATATGCGAAGCGCTTATTCGCCACGAGCGCGAGCATATAGCCGATTGAAATGCCGCCCATCTGCGGGCCGCAGACAATATCCACTTCAGAAGTGATGCTGCTGTTTTTTACCAGGAGCTGTGTCGCGTAATGCTCCATGACAGCGGGAAATTGTTCGGCAACCGAAAAGTTGGCGTATACATCGCCGACATACTGCAGTTTTTTGCCGTCTCCGGCATTGTATTTGCCTGCGTATCCCACCAAAGGGCCGAGGCGTTTTCTGTCCGCATCGAAAGGGCATTCATAATAGCCCCCGAGTGCATGAAGAAGCTTCAGCGGATTTTCTCCGTATTCCGCGATCATTGAGGAGATTTGCTGCGGTGTAAACATATCAGTCTATAATTTTAAAGATGAAACAATGCATTTATTCGATTTCACACTACTTCGATATCCCTGACCTGTCAAATAGGGGAAGGCGGCGCGAGCCGCCGGGAGCCGTCATTTGACATTCCCGCGCTTTTTGCTAGTATGTCTCCCGTAGCTCTCCGAGAGCTATTTTAATTACGGTATGACACGATCACTCAAAAAAGGACCATATGTAGACGAGCGCCTCATGAAGAAGATTGAGGGCAAAACACCGCAGGGATCTGCGGTTATTAAGACCTGGTCCCGCGCATGCCAGATCGCACCGGAAATGGTGGGATTCACCTTTGGCGTCCATAACGGCAAGAACCATATAGAGGTGCTAGTCACGGAAGACATGGTAGGCCACCGTCTTGGAGAATTTTCGCCGACCCGCACGTTCCGCAAGCACGGAGGTAAGATGCAGAAAGAGCTTGAAACCAAGCAGAAAGAGTCTGATATCGCCGCTGCACAGGCTGCCAAGTCCGCTACTGCCGATAAGAAGAAATAATTTTATATACCAATGAAAGCTTACCTCAAAAACTACAGACAAGCTCCGCGCAAGGTTCGCCTTGTTGCCGGACTCATCAAAGGCAAGTCAGTTGCCGTTGCAGAGCTTGAGCTTAAGCATCTCGCAAAGCGCGCAGCCCTTCCAATGGAAAAGCTGCTTGCTTCCGCTGTCGCCAATGCCAAAGTAGCCGGTGCGGACGTAGAAAACCTTATGGTAAAAGAGGTTACGGTTGATAAGGGCGTTGTTTTGAAGCGCATGATGCCTCGCGCCTTTGGCCGCGGCGCTGCGATTCACAAGCATGCAAGCCATGTCACGCTCGTTCTTGGACTCAAGAACGGCGCTTCGAATGCCAAAAAGGCTGAAGATGCGAAGGCTCCGGCAAAGGAGAAGAAGGCAAAGGCTCCAAAAAAGGCCGCAACTACCAGTAAGCCAAAGGCAAAAGCTAAGACAGCAAAGAAATAATATATGTCAAAAGTTGTCCATCCATACGCACATAGACTCGTCATCCTCCGGGACTGGAAATCCCGCTGGTTTGCAGCGCCGAAGAAATACAAGGAATATCTCCGCGGAGATGTCCTTGTGCGCGAGTACCTCGAAAAGAAGATGCGCGGACTCTATGTCTCGTCGATCGAATTCGAGCGCAGCCCAAAATCAACCCGCTTCATCATCCGCACCAGCCGTCCCGGCATGGTCATCGGCCGCTCGGGCGAAGGCTCGGTCAAGCTCAAGCAGGACATCGTCAAGTTCATGAAGAACAAGAACATTCCGATTCCTGAGGAGCTCAAGCTCGATATCGTTGAAGTCGCAAATCCTGACGCTGATGCGCACATCGTTGCCTACTCGGTGGCCGAGGCTCTTGAAAAGCGCCTTCCGTTCCGCCGCGTCATGAAATCCGCCGTTGAGCGCGTCATCGCCACCCGCGGAGTCGAAGGAGTCCGCATCGTCCTCTCGGGACGCTTGGGCGGAGCCGAGATCGCCCGCATCGAAGAGCAGAAGCGCGGATCGATCCCGCTGCAGACCTTCCGTGCAGACGTGGACTATACGCGCGAGAAAGCGCACATGACCTACGGAGACATCGGCATCAAGGTGTGGATCTACCGCGGCGAAGTCTTCGATGTGAAGGATACCAGCGCTTCCGGTACGGCAGCTAAGAAATAATAAAAAATATATGCTTTTCCCTAAGAAGATCAAATACAGAAAATGGCAGACCGGACGCAAGAACATGGATCTTGCGACGCCTGATACCCGCGGCATCACGCTCGCGTACGGTTCGTACGGCCTCAAAGCAGAGACCGCAGGACGCGTGCGCTCAAACCAGATCGAGGCAGCCCGCAAGGCCATGGCCCGCGCAATGACAAAGACCGGCAAAGCATGGATCCGCATTTTCCCCGACCGACCATACACGGCAAAGCCGCCGGAGGTGGGCATGGGAAAGGGCAAGGGAGATCCGCAGGGATTCTGCATGGAGATCCGCCCGGGTCGTGTTATTTTTGAGATCGATGGCATGGACGAAGCAGGCGCTCGCGAGGCCCTTCGCAAAGCCGGAACAAAGCTTCCGGTCCGTACCCGCATCGTATCGCGCACATAATATATATGAAAAAGAAAGAAACGATGACCCTCCCGGAGGCGACAAAGAATCTGAGCGAGCTCTACGAAAAGATGCGCGTCATCAAGTTCGGCATGGCGGGAGCAAAGACCAAGAACGTCAAAGAGCAGGGGAATGTCCGCCGCGAGATCGCCCGGACAAAGACAGCGATCACCGCGATGAACGCGAGCGCGAAGAAATAAGAAATACCATTATGGCTACTACAAAAAAAACTACAAAGAAAGAGAGCGCTCCGCAGGTGCACGCACCGGTCAATAACACCGTGCTTGCCGGCACTGTCGTAAAGACGGCGATGCAGAAGACCATCGTGGTAAGCGTCAGCCGCCTCGTCAAGCATCCGAAGTACAAGAAGTACCTGACCATTTCGAAGAAGTACAAGGTGCACGATGAAGACGGAGTCGCACAGGTGGGACAGAAGGTGGAGATCGTCGAAACACGCCCGATCTCGAAAGAGAAGCATTTTAAGCTCGTGACGAAATAAGAAGTCTATATGATCCAGCCACAATCAATCGTAAAGATCGCAGACAACGCCGGAGGCAAGGTGGGACGCGTCTTCAAGGTGCTCGGCTCATCGAAGCGCCGCTACGCGCGCATCGGCGATCTCGTCGTCATCTCGGTCCAGACCGCAGAACCCCGCAAGGGCGTCAAGAAGAAAGGCGTGCACCGCGCAGTCGTCGTTCGCCAGCGCGAGGCAATGCGCCGCAAGGACGGATCGTACATCAGCTTTGACGACAATGCCGTTGTCCTTGTCGGTACCGGCAAGCAGAAATACGAGCCGATCGCAGGACGCATTTTCGGACCGATCCCGCGCGAGCTTGGCGAGCGCGGCTACCAGAAGATCATCTCTCTGGCTCCGGAAGTCATTTAATACCTCTATATCAATACTATGAACATCAAGAAAGGAGACACAGTCATCGTCACGAAAGGCAAAGATGCCGGCAAGAAGGGAAAAATCCTCAAGGTTTTTCCCAAGACAAACAGCGTTCTTGTGGACGGCCTCAACATGAAGAAGCGCCACAAGAAGCCGACCCGCACCGAGAAGGGACAGACGATCGACCTTTCGCATCCGATCCGCCGCAGCAACGTCGCCCTGCTTGATCCGAAATCCGGAAAGGCTACGCGCGCCGGAACGAAGGAGGTGAACGGCAAGAAAGTCCGCATTGCAAAGGCCAGCGGGCAGGAAGTATAAGTTTCTAGAGTTGAAAGTTTGCGCGATCCGGAAGGACGATGCAAAAATGTTTCCACTTTCAATTTTATAAATTTTTAGCAACAGACATATGACAGTCAAAGAAAAATCACAAAAAGCATACGACACGCTCAAGTCCAAATTCGGATACAAGAATTTGATGGCTGCTCCGCGCCTCGAGAAGGTTGTCGTCTCGTCAGGCACCGGCAGCGCCATGAAGCGCAACAAGAACCACAACGAGCTCGTTGCCGACCGTCTCACCAAGATCACCGGACAGAAGACCGCGCTCAAAGGCGCAAAGCAGTCGATCGCAACCTTCAAGATCCGCCAGGGCGACCCGGTCGGCGTCTCGGTCACGCTTCGCGGTCCGCGCATGTACGGCTTTCTTGAGAAATTCTTCAACATTGCCGTGCCCCGCACCAAGGACTTCCGCGGATTCAACCGTTCGGCCGTGGACAGCATCGGAAACCTCACCCTCGGACTCAAGGAGCATGTCATCTTTCCGGAGACCGCGGATGAAGACATCAAGGATGTCTTCGGACTCTCGGTGACGCTCGTCTCGAGCGCAAAGACAAAGGAAGAGGGAATGGCCTTCTTCGAACTTGTCGGCGTGCCGTTCAAGAAAGAAGACGAACCGAAGAAAAAATAATCACCGTGTGCATAAAAAAATCCCGCCAAGACGGCGGGATTTTTTTATGCTATCCTACGGCCATGGAACGACTCGGATTCAATATCATTCTTCTCGGACAGATCGCCGCGGGCAAGGATACGCAGGCGGAGATTCTTGCGAAGAAATATGCGCTCAAGCCCGTCGAATCAGGCAAATACTGGCGCAAGATCGAAAAGGAAAAAAGCCCTCGCGGCGACTGGCTTCGCCGGACGAGCGGCAAGGGACTGCCGGCGCCGGTAGCGCTCATGAAAGAGTTTCTGGTGGAGAACATCGAAAAGAAGCCCAAGAACAAAGATCTTCTCTTTGTCGGCAATCCGCGCCTCAAGCCCGAGGCGCAGCTTCTCAAAAAGCTTCTTGCCGCAGATAAGCAGGATTTCTTTGTGCTCTATATTACGATCCCTGAAAAGGAAATGTACCTGCGGTCGGCGCTCCGCAATCGGGAAGCCGGCGATACCGAAAAGCGGTATATACAGAACCGCATCAAATACCACAAGGATCAGGTTTCAAAAACCGTTGCCTATTTTGATTCTCTCGGGAAGCTCAAAAAGATACAGGGCAAGCAGTCGATCGCGTCTGTTGCGGCTGATATTGAAAAGGCGGTCCTCGCATACAGGAAAAAAGCCTCCAAGAGCTAGCTCATGAAAGAAAAATATCTTGTCTGCAAAAAGGAAGGGGAAACGCCGCTTGAGGCTTTGGAGCGATTGCGCGCTGCCGCTGCCATTCCCGAGGACGTGCCGATGACCTATGCCGGCCGGCTTGATCCGATGGCCGAAGGCCTGCTGCTCATACTTGCCGGCGAAGAATGCAAAAAGAAAGACGAATATACTTCGCTTGAAAAAACCTATCAGGCAAAGATCCTTTTTGGCGTCGGCACGGATACCTATGATCTCTTGGGAATCCCGGAAATGGGATCCCCTTCCTTGGCGAGGAGGGGGCAGGGGGCGTTGATTGCATCTGAATTACAGATCACCCCTCCTCAATCCTCCCCTCGGCAAGGGGAGGAAGAAAATGCGACGCAGGGAATCAGCTTCCCTTCCTTTATGAAGGAGGAGATTGAGAGGTGGTTCCGTTCGCATCTCGGCAAGCAGCTGCAGGCGTATCCGCCGTACTCTTCGAAGAAGGTGGACGGCAGGCAGCTGCATGCTCATGCCCGCGCAGGCTCCGAGGTGGAACTTCCGACGCACGAAGTCGTGCTGTCCGCATATGAAAATATCGAGATCAGCCAAGTTTCGCGGGAAGCGGTCCTCTCTCGGGTCGAGATGCTCGCACAGAGCGTGAGCGGCGATTTCCGCCAGGCGGAAATCGCCGCCGCATGGAGAGCGCTCAGCCTGCCGGCCGAGCTCATGTGCATGGCGCTTACTCTTCGGGTCGGAAGCGGGTTCTATGTCCGCGGGCTTGCCGAAGATCTCGGAAGATCGCTCGGCACCCGGGCCTGCCTCCACTCGCTCGTCCGGACACGGATAGGGAGCTTTGACCTCGCGGACCCGGATTTGACATCGAGCTAGAATCTGCTAGTATGGCCCGAGAGGCAAGTTACATCAGAAGCGTCCGTTTTCCTCCTTTGTTTTCCTAGATCGCTAGGCAGATAAAGAACCAAAACGTGATACGGTCTGATAGCCTCCATTTTTAACTTATGGCAAAGACCTCAACCAAATTCCGCGCAACACGCGTACCAAAGTTCAGCACACGGGCAAAGAACCGATGCTTTAAGTGCGGCCGCGGCCGCGGTTTCATGCGCGATTTCGGCCTCTGCCGCATCTGCTTCCGCGAGCTTGCCAACGAAGGAATGATCCCGGGTGTTCGCAAATCAAGCTGGTAATACTACATATCATGAATCCACTCTCAAACATGCTCAATGGAATAAAGACAGCCAATCACGCACTTCGTGATTCTGTCATCGTTCCTCAGTCAAAACTCTCGCTCGCTATCGCCGAGAAGCTTTCAAGGGAAGGCTATGTAGGCGCTGTAGCAAAGAAGACCCGCCTCGGACGCCCTGTCCTCGAGATCAGCCTCATTGCTCCTGACCGCACACCGAAGATCTCAGAGATCGTCCTTATCTCAAAGCCGTCGCGCCGTATGTACGCAGGCGTGCATGACATCAAGACGATCAAGAACGGTCTCGGCATGATGATCCTCTCGACGCCAAAAGGAATTCTCTCCGACAAAGAGGCTCGCAAGGAGCACGTCGGCGGCGAGATACTGTTCAATATCTGGTAAATAATTAACGCATACCCATATGTCACGAATCGCTAAACTTCCAATCCCAATACCAGAAAAGACAACCGTTACTCTCGACGGAGGTGTATTGACGGTTGCCGGCCCGAAAGGCACGCTTGCGCGCGCCGTCAAAAACGACGTCGTCATCCTCATTGATGCGGGAACTGTCACGCTCAAGCCGCGAAACGAGAATGATATTTTCTCCCGCGCGCTCTGGGGCACGTATGCTTCGCATGTAAAGAACATGATCGCAGGCGTGAACACCGGATACGCAAAGAAGCTCATCCTCGAAGGAGTCGGATTCAAGAGCGACGTGAAAGGCACGGACCTGAACCTCGCGCTCGGATTCTCGCACGGCGTCGTAGTCCCTATTCCGACAGGCCTTACCGTTACGGCAGAGAAGAACAACATCACCATCTCGGGCATCGACAAGGAAATGGTCGGCCAGTTTGCCGCGAAAGTTCGCGCAATGAAAAAGCCGGAGCCGTATAAGGGCAAGGGATTCCGCTATGAAGGCGAGGTTATCCGCCGCAAGCAGGGTAAGAAGGCCGCATAGTACGCCTACTCGATAAAATTGTATGAAATCATCAAAGAATCTTAAAACTGAAAAACGATTGCGATTGAAGAAGAAGATCCGCATGCGCCTCTCGGGCGATGCGACCCGTCCTCGCCTTGCCGTATTCCGCTCAAACCGATTCATCTATGCGCAGGTCATCGATGACGGTGCGCAGAAGACAATCGCAAGCGCATCTGATGCCACCGAAAAGGGCACGAAGGTTGCCGGTGCGGAATTCGTCGGAAAGACCATCGCGAAGCTTTTGAAAGACAAAGGAATCACCTCAGTCGTATTTGATCGCGGCGGTTTCCGATATGCAGGTCGCGTAAAAATCCTTGCCGACGCAGCACGCGCTGGCGGTCTTAACTTCTAATCATATGGCTCTACACACACCAACAACGAAACCAGCAGGAAACTCGGGAGCACCGGCGGCACGCGGAGCGTATCGCGGCAGCGCCGGGGGATCGCGAGGCGGTACGGGAGGCGCATCGCGCGGACCGGGGGGAGCAGGAGGACGTCCAGGCGGACGCCGCCCGAGCTTCGAGCGCGCAAAGCCTGAATACGACCAGAAGATCCTCGCCATCCGACGCGTTACTCGCGTGGTCTCCGGCGGACGCCGCATGACATTCTCCGTAGCGCTCGCTATCGGCGACCGCAAGGGCATGGTTGGCCTCGGCACCGGCAAGGCTATCGATACGTCGATGGCTATCCAGAAAGCTCAGAAGGCTGCCAAGAAGAACATGCTCAAGCTCAAGCTCACCAAGACCCAGTCGCTCCCGCATGACATCGAGGCGAAGTTCTCGAGCGCAAAGCTCATGATGATGCCGAACCGCGGACGCGGACTCATCTCCGGAAGCGCAACGCGCGACATGCTCCTTCTCGCCGGCGTCCGAGACGTTACGTCAAAGATCAGCTCAGGCTCGAAGAACAAGCTCAACATCGCCCGCGCAACCATGAAGGCATTCGAAAGCATCGGAAAGCCGGTCGTGCACCACAAGATCGCAACCGAAAAAGCTGACGCCGCTCTTGCGCTCAAGGCAGAGCAGGCGCTCGCTGCAGCAGGAATTCCCGAAGTAAAAGAATAACCTGAACTCATATGCAAATACATAACGTACAACGACATACGAAGCAGAAGACCCACACGCAGCTCGGCCGCGGCGGCCGTCACGGCAAGACGTCGGGTCGCGGAGGCAAGGGTCAGACGGCTCGTGCCGGTAACAAGCGCCGTCCGCAGATGCGCGACGAGATCAAGAAGATCCCGAAGCTCCGCGGATACAATTTCGCTTCGATCCAGAACACGTTCTATCCGATCAATCTTGATTCGCTCGAGGCTTCGTTTGCAAACGGGGAGACAGTGAATCTTGAATCGCTCATCGCAAAGAAGGTCGTCCGCATCAAGGGCGGCAAGAATCCTCGCGTGAAGATCCTCGCTCGCGGAACGCTCACCAAGAAAGTCACTGTTTCGGGCTGCACCATGTCGCTTGCGGCAAAGGCTGCAATCGAAAAGGCCGGCGGCAGCGTTACTGCCTAGTTTTCTCATAAGCTCTATGCAAAATTTTTTCCGAAAGATCAAAATCGTCTGGCAGGACCGATCGCTTCGCAATCGCTTGCTCATCATGCTTGGATTGCTCGTGGCTTTTCGCCTGCTTGCAACTATTCCGGTCCCGGGAGTTGATCACGGGAAGCTTGCATCATTCCTCGCCAACAACCAATTCTTTGGCATTTTGAACATTTTCTCGGGTGGCGGACTCTCAACGCTCTCGATCATCATGCTCGGCGTCGGTCCGTACATCACGTCGTCCATCATCATGCAGCTGTTGACCATGATGAGCCCTTCGCTCAAGGCGCTCAACCAGGAAGAAGGAGAGGCCGGCCGCCGCAAATTCGCGCAGTATGCGCGCATTCTTGCCGTGCCGCTCGCGCTCCTCCAGGGCTTCGGCCTCCTGCTTCTCCTTGAGAAGCAGGGGATATTCGGCACGCTCACGCACCTCACCTTCATCACGAGCCTCGTGGTTGTTGTCGCCGGATCGATGCTTCTCATGTGGATCGGAGAGATCATGACCGAATACGGCATCTCAAACGGCATTTCCATACTCATCTTCGCCGGCATCGTGGCGGCGCTGCCGACGCACATCGGCCAGCTGCTCTTCACCTTCGACTACTCGCAGATCCCGTTCTACGTGCTCTTTGCAGTTCTCGGACTCATCCTCATCCTGGGTGTTGTCGTCATTACCGAAGCCGAGCGCCCGATCCCGGTGACGTATGCCCGCCAGGCGCGCGGCGGCGGACAGGGCTCGAGCGTTTCAACGTACGTGCCGCTTCGCGTGAACCAGGCAGGCGTTATTCCGATCATCTTCGCCCTTTCGATCCTCCTCATACCGCAGCTCGTCGGCAATCTGCTCACGTCGCTCGCGCACAACAGCCACCTCCTCTCGCTGGGCCGCGCGCTTACGAACTTCGCGCAGACCACCTGGCTCTATTCGGCCGTCTACTTCGTTCTCGTGTTCGTCTTTACGTACTTCTATACGGCAGTTACGTTTGATCCGCACCAGATGTCTGAGAATCTTCAGAAGGGCGGCGCATTCATTCCGGGCATTCGTCCGGGAGCTTCAACCGAGGAATACCTTGCAAAAGTGGTATCGCGCATCACGTTCGTCGGAGCGCTCTTCCTCGGCATCATTGCCGTCCTCCCGCTCATCATTCGCGCTTTTACCGGCATTACGGCGATCGCCCTCGGCGGTACGGCCCTCCTCATCGTGGTTTCGGTCATTCTTGACCTCATCAAGCGTGTCGATGCTCAGATATCGATGCATGAATATTAATTAAAAAAGCCCGCTCACGCGGGCTTTTTTAATGACCCGTTGCATGGTATATTCGTCTGGTATGAACACCCCTCAAACATTCATCTTTGTCGGCCGCTCGGGCGCAGGAAAAGGTACGCAGGTGGAGCTTTTGCGAAAGCATATGGAAGCCGATCCGAATTGCCGGATAAAATCTCTCATCATGGGCGATATCTACCGAGCCTTTTTCAAGTCTCCCGGGTATGTCCAGGATATCGCTCGCGACATCTCCATGAATCAAGGCAGATTTCAGCCGGACTTCATGACTAATGCGCTTTTTGTTTCCAATGCGATGGATATTATTGACGAAGCGTCGCCGCTCTTTCTCGACGGCTATCCTCGTTCGGTGAGCCAGCTTGGCGTGACGAAGGAGCTTCTCGAGTATGTACAGCGTACCGGCGCAACGATCGTCAATGTCGAAGTCTCCAAAGAAGAAGTAAAAAAGCGCATGATGCTCCGCGGCCGGGGCGATGACAGCGAGAGCGCGATCGAGAGCCGCCTTGGCGAATATGACCGTACGGTAGCGCCTATGCTTCTTGCAGCAAAACAGGATCCATTCTTTACCTATGTCGAAGTGAATGGCGAACAGCCGGTCGAAGCCGTACACACGGAAATGAAGAAAGCACTCGGAATGTAATGGAGACAGAACAGGCCAATTGGACAGTTATTTCGCTCGGAGGCTCGCTTATTGTTCCGGAGCAGGTTGATGCACTGTATATAAAAAACTTTGTCGATCTTATTCAGGCTAAGACAGAGAAGGGCATGCGTTTTGCCGTTATTACGGGCGGCGGAAAGCTTTGCCGTCATTTTCAAGAGGCGCTTAAAATATCAGGTCATCCCACGAATGACGATTTGGATTGGCTTGGTATTTATACGACTCGATATAATGCCGAGCTTGTCCGTCTCTCTTTCGGAGATGTCGCCGAACCGGAAATATTTCTTGATCCGACAAAACCGCATCTTTCGGGCAAATCTGTGGTGGTTGGGGGCGGATGGAAACCGGGACATTCAAGCGACGGATCTGCTGTCGGGCTTGCGGAGACGCTTGGCGCCAAATGCCTGATCAATCTCTCAAATATAGATTATGTATATACGGAAGATCCTCGCAAAAACCCGAATGCGATAAAAATAGAAAAAACGAGTTGGGCCGATTTTCGGAAGTTCCTTCCGACCGAATGGAATCCGGGAATCAATGCTCCGTTTGACCCGATAGCGGCAAAGATGGCCGAAGAGCTTGGCCTTGAGGTCGTCGTCATGAACGGCAAGAACCTCGAAAATCTCTCGAACTATCTGGACGGAAAAGAGTTCCTTGGTACGGTTATTTCATAATAGAACTATGGCGATCGTCATAAAGACAACAGAAGAAATAGAAAAGCTGCGCGAAGGCGGGAAGCGCCTCGCGGCCGTTCTTGCTTCCGTCAGGGAGCTTGCCGTGCCGGGCGCATCTGCGCTTGAGCTCGAGCTTTTTGTGCAGGACAAGATCAAGGCCCTCGGCGATGAGCCCGCTTTTTTGGGCTACAAGCCTGCCGGGCACCGGTCGGCATATCCGGCAGCGCTTATCGTCTCGGTCAATTCCGAGGTGGTGCACGGCATTCCGACTGCCGGCAAAATATTGAAAGAGGGCGATGTCGTGTCGCTCGATCTCGGCATCAAGCATGACGGCCTCTACACCGATCACGCCGTTACGGTCGCCGTCGGCGCCGTTTCGAAAGACCGCATGAAGCTCATACAGGTCACGCGCGAGGCGCTCTATCTCGGCATCGAAGCTATCGTTCCGGGCGCACGCGTCGGCGACATCGGCCACGCCATCGAGTCGTTTGTAAAAAAAGAGGGGAAGTACGGCATCGTCAAATCGCTTGCCGGCCACGGCGTCGGCCGCGCGATCCATGAAGATCCTTTTGTTCCGAATTACGGCAAGGCGGGTACCGGCGAGAAGCTTGTGCCCGGCATGGTCATTGCGGTCGAGCCGATGCTCACGCTTGGCACCGATGAGGTCGTGGAAGGCCGCGACGGCTACACCATGAGCACTGAGGACGGCTCGGTGGCTGCGCACTTCGAGCACACGGTACTTGTTACGGAGACCGGATACGAGATACTCACGGAGATTTAGTCTTCGATAATTTCGGTATACACGATCGGCATATTGAATATTTCGGCGGGAGTATGGCGTCGCACCGAGAGCGTCGTTTCTTCCTGCTTGCCGGAGCCTGTTGACCCGAGGACAATATCGGTCTCGATGCCCGTTGTGCGGTCAATAAGCGCTGCTGCCTCAAGAATGACTGCCGCTTTTCCGAGCTTGTGTTCTGCACGGTATTTTTCCGCTGCGGCAAAGAGAAATTCGAGCGCGGTGATGACGAAGATGTCCTTGAAAGCCTCGGCGATTTTCGGTGCATTGCCGGTCTCGATATGGAGGCCTGCAAGGTGCCTGGCGTTCTGTTCCGCCAACTTCGTGCGCTCGCTTTTCGTGAGTTTCTTTTCCATCCCTTCTATTGTCGTATAGTGTGCTTGATAAGTCAAAACCCGGAGCCGCGAATGCGGCTCCGGGTTTTTCTTTATGCCCGAGCGCAAGGTATACTATAGATATATGGAAACGTTTGAGTCGAAGCCCATACCGCAATTTGCCTCCGTTGAGGAAGAGGTTGCGTATTTGCGCGCGCACCTGGCCGAACAGGAAAAAGCCGTCACCGCAAACGGAGGCGAGGCAAATCGCGAGCAGATCGCAAAAGAAACGCTCAGGGCCTATGCCGCCATGCCCGCTGAAAAGGTCCTTCGTGCCGACCAGCAGATGCCGCTTGCCGACCAGGAGCAGCTCGTCCTTCGCCTGCGTCCGGAAGAGCATGATAGGGTCATGGAAGAGCTGCTCAGCATCCTCCTGGAAAAGGGAATCAGGAATGCCTTGTCGGTAGTCGAGCGCATGGCAAACCCTCATGTGGACGACGACTTTCACCGCTTTCTTGTCCAGTATCTTCAGTCGACAAAGAAGATCCCCGGCCTCAAAGAATCGACGAGCCTCTTTCGATCCCTCGATTCGCGGCTGTTCGAAGTGACGCTTCCCGAAGTTGAAGAGGCAAAGAAGAAGGGACTGAAGGAGCTTCTCTCGGCCATGGAGCAGTTCTTTGCCGGCATGCACTCGGTCGGCTTTGGCCGCGAGAACAAGGATCGCAACCATTTCACGCTTGAGATCGCGCTCTCGAATGACGGCGAGCAGTTTGTCATGTATGCAGCCGTGCCGTCGCAGAAAGTGGATCTCTTTGAGAAGAACCTGCTTGCCGTCCAGCCGGATGCCAAGCTTGTGGAGGTGACTGACGACTACAACATCTTTACCGAAGGCCGGGATACGGCCGTGGCTTCGTATGCGAAGCTCGCCGAACAGGACGTCTTTCCGATCAAAACGTATGACTCGATGGATTATGATCCGATGAACATCATGCTCAGCGCTTTTTCAAAGATGAAGGCCAAAGGAGAGGGAGCTGCCATCCAATTCGTGCTCTGTCCTGAGGACGACGAGCTCATGCACCGCTTTCACCTCATGCTCGAAGACGTGAAATCCGGCTATTCGGTCAGCACGGCGCGAAGCATCGGCAAGCAGATCGGCAGCGAATTCCTCAAGGTCGGCAAAGAGCTCATGTTCGGCGGAAAGCCGAAGGAGGCCGAGGACTACAAGGTGAACGAGCGCGCCGTCGAGCATATCACGGAGAAGCTCAAGTCGACGCTCATGGCCACGAACATCCGCATCGTCGCCTCGGCGGAGACGCCTGAGCGCTCGCTTGCGATACTTTCCGAACTCGAGTCGTCGTTCAATCAATTTACCGAAGCCGGACGCAACAGCTTCAGCTGGAAGCGCGTGCACGGATCCGATCTGCGCGATCTCATCCATGAATTTTCATACCGCCTCTTCAGCGACACGGAGAGCATGCCGCTCAATCTGAAGGAGCTTTCCACCGTCTTTCATTTCCCATACGGCATCAACAAGATGCCGCAGCTCAAACAGGCAAAATCAGCCATTGCGCCGGCTCCGATCGAAATGGGTGCGGAGGGGGTGGTCATCGGCGCCAACAACTATCGCGGCGAATCCAAGAAGATCGTCATTGCGCGCGAAGACCGCGTCCGCCATTTCTATGCCATCGGTCAGACCGGTACCGGAAAGACCACGATCTTAAAGAATATGATCGCTCAGGATATCGCCAACGGCGACGGGTGCTGCTTCATCGATCCGCACGGCACCGACATTCAGGACATTCTCTCGTATATTCCGCGCGAGCGCATTGACGACGTCATATACTTCGATCCGGCATACACGGCGCGCCCCATGGGCCTCAATATGCTCGAATATGATCCCAATTATCCCGAACAGAAGACATTCGTGGTCAACGAGCTTCTTGCCATATTCAACAAGCTCTTCGACATGAAAGTGGCTGGCGGCCCCGCTTTTGAGCAGTATTTCAGAAACTCGGCGCTTCTGGTCATGGAAGATCCGGCATCGGGCTCTACGCTCCTTGAAATCTCGCGCGTGCTTTCGGACAAGGAATTCCGCCAAATGAAGCTCGCCAAATGCAAGAATCCGATCATCAAGCAATTCTGGGTGAACGCCGAAAAGACGACGGGAGAGCAGTCGCTTGCCAACTTCGTGCCGTACATCACGAACAAATTCGACGTCTTCGTATCGAACGATATCATGCGCCCGGTCATTGCGCAGCAGAACTCGGTGTTTGATTTTCGGAAGATCATGGACGAGAAGAAGATTCTTCTCGTGAATCTTTCAAAAGGCCGCCTCGGCGAGATCAATGCGAACCTGATCGGCCTCTTGCTTGTCGGAAAGATCCAGATGGCGGCGCTCTCTCGCGTCGACATGTTCGGGCAGAAAATGAACGATTTCTATCTCTATATCGACGAGTTCCAGAACGTGACCACCGACTCTATTGCTTCCATCCTCTCCGAGGCCCGCAAGTACCGCTTGAGCCTCAACATCGCCCATCAGTACATCGCTCAGCTCGAAGAGCCGATCAAGGATGCCGTCTTCGGCAACGTAGGCTCGATGGCCGTATTCCGCGTCGGTCCCGAGGATGCCGACTATCTCGCCAAGCAGTTCGATCCGGTATTCACGCCCCAGGACATCATCAAGCTCGAAAACAGGACCGCATACGTGAAGATGCTCGTTGACGGTACGCCGACCAAGCCGTTCAATCTCGCGACGTTTCCGCCGCCCGAGGGCATGGACGCCATTGTGCCGAAGATCAAGGAGCTTTCGTACCTCAAGTTCGGTCGCGATCGCGCCGAAGTGGAAGAGGAGATCATGGCGCGCTATATGCCTGGCAAATAGCCTGCCGGAAGCAAGCCTTTGTGCTCAAGGTTTTTTCTGCTATAGTGCGGGTACTTTTTATTAGAAATCATTAGCCATACAGATACCATTTATGCAAGAAAAATCATTGATTATCATCAAGCCGGACGCAATCCAGCGCAATTTGGCAGGGGAGATCATGAGCCGCCTCGAGAAGAAAGGCCTCAAGATCATCGGCGCCAAAATGATGGCGCTTGAAGACGCGATCATCGAAGAGCACTATACGCACATCAAGGACAAGCCTTTCTTTCCGGGCATTCGCGACTTCATGAAGGCCGCACCGGTCATTGTCATGGCATTCGAGGGCATCAACGCGATCTCTGCCATCCGCCTTCTCGTGGGCCCGACCAAGGCTTGGGAGGCCAATGCGGGAACGATTCGCGGGGATTTCTCGCTTTCCACGCAGTCGAATCTTGTCCACGCATCTGACGGCGCAGAAGCCGCAGAAGCTGAAATCGCCCGATTTTTCAAGCCGGAAGAGCTCTTCAGCTATCAGAAAGTCGATGTCGACTTCATCTACGCAGAGCATAAGAAATAAAAAAGCCCAGCAGCAAAAAATCCCCGGAATTTCCCGGGGATTTTTTGCTGCTGTCACATGGCGCTCCTTCCTCCGTTATGACAAATGCCCGCGCACGATATCGATGGATATTTACGAGCCTTGCGTCCCTAAAAATTGCGTGCTCTTTTTAAAAAAAAGCTTGCCCAGACACCTATCGCGGTGTTGTTCTGCTTTCGTAAGATCGATTTTCTGCAAAAAACAACGCATGATACGCAAATAGCATTCTCTGCCGTCCTTGACGCAGAACGAAAGCTACGTCGCGATAGGTGTTCGGGCTTGCACGAATATTTCAGCGGCGTATAGTGAATACAGGATTATTTGCCCTGTTACCTAGAACACTTTGTGTACGGGAATCCGCGTTGTGAAATGCCTTGGTATTGCACATAAGATACCCACCTGGCCTCTGGCTAGGGTAACACAACGCAAATAGTCCTAAAGAGGGTCCCTCTCCGCGTAAGCGGGGAGGGATTTTCTTTTGACGCTTCAAAATATCCTATTTCTGATACACTGTACCCATGCTTCGCAAAAAGCTCCTCGAAAGGCTTTGTATTCTCATCGTGATGCTCGCGGTTATCAACCAATTCGCGTCCTTTTTCTCCTGGTATGTGCTTGTCTGGTGGTTCGATATGCCCATGCACTTCCTTGGAGGGCTCTCCATCTTCTATTTGAGCGCCATTGTCTGGCTTCCTGCGCTCAAGTACGTTCCCGTATGGCGGTTTCTCTACGAAGCGATTATCACCGCCGTCCTGCTCGGCGTTCTCTGGGAGGGACTGGAGCTCTATCTGTATCTCCACTATGGTTCGCCGGACTTTGTCTTGCTTGATTCTCTCTCCGACATGCTCTTTGATGTTGCGGGAATCCTTTTTGGCTCGTTTTGGTCGCTTCGCTCGCTGAATAAGCTGTAAGCTTTTTACCCGCACGCTTGGAGTGATGCACAAAGTGCGGAGCAAAGCTCTTTCAATATGGTAGGCGTGCGGGTATACTTACACAATGGCAAAGACCCAATACCGTCTCACGTTTTGTTCCGGCGCCGAAACGGTGACCGGAGCTGATTTTTTATTTGAAGGCCCCCTTGATCAGAGCGGACGTCCGCTTCTGCGCATCCTTGTCGACTGCGGATTGGTCCAAGGCGAGAAGCTTGCCACAGAAGCCAATTGGGAGCCATTCGCTTATGATCCGAAGGAGATCGACTATCTTTTCATCACCCATGCGCATATCGATCATATCGGCCGCATTCCCAAGCTCGTCTATGACGGCTTTGCCGGAAAGATATTCGCGACCCCGCCGACCTGCGCGCTCGCGCGCCCGATGCTCGAAGACACCGGCGCGATCCTCTCGCATAATGTCGATCAGCACCTCGATCAGATATTCGCTCCTGATATCATCAATCAGTCGGTAAGCGGATGGATCGGCATCGAGTATGAAAAGCCGTTTGAGCTCGTGCCGGGCGTTACGGTCACATTCCATAATTCGGGCCATATTCTCGGATCGGCATTCATCGAGTTCAAGATCGGGGAGACGAAAATCGTTTTTTCGGGCGACCTCGGCAATTCGCCTTCGCCGATACTGCCTGATACGACGCCGCTCAAGGACGCGGACTATCTCCTTGTCGAGAGCGTGTACGGCGACCGCAATCATGAAGCGCGCGACAAGCGTCAGGACATGCTCAAAGATGTCATTCTTGAGAATTACAAGAAAGCAGGCACGCTCATCATTCCGACATTCTCGCTTGAGCGCACGCAGGAAGTGCTCTTTGAGATGAACGAAATGATCGAGCACAAGCTTATACCGAAGATGCCCGTGTATCTTGATTCGCCGCTCGCTATCGCCATCACGCATATTTACCGCGATTTTGCCGGATATTTCAATAAGGAGATACAAGGGGACATGGCCCGGCACGATGATCCGTTCATCTTTCCGGGGCTCGTCGAGACGCTTGAGTCGCAGGATTCAAAGCGCATCTTAAAGATGCCTGATCCGAAGGTCATCATCGCAGGCTCCGGCATGTCCTCCGGCGGCCGCGTGATCCATCACGAGCACAACTATCTCTCTGATCCGAACAATACGCTCCTCCTCATCGGCTACCAGGCCGTAGGCACGCTCGGACGCCAGCTTGAAGACGGGGCAAAGCAGGTGACGCTTGATCGGACGACCATCACGGTGCGGGCCTCCATCAAGAAGATCAGCGGCTATTCGGGCCACAAAGACAGCGATGCTCTCGTGGCCTTTGTCGGCGATTCGGCGGATACGCTCAAGAAGGTCTACACGGTCATGGGCGAGCCGAAGTCGACGCTCTTTCTCGCCCAGCGCATCAGGAATGAGCTTGGGCTCAAAGTCGAGGCTCCCGAAGGCGGGAAGAGCGTTATTCTCGATTTTTAATCTCCCTTGTATTGTCATTCCCGGCTTGACCGGGAATCCAGGTTCTTCTTTGAAATTGCATGAAAAGGAATTCATAGTATGTATATATCTTGGCAAGCCAAAGAAACGGAACTTTATATATCGGCGTGACAAGCAATCTCAAACGCAGGGTCTTTGAACATAAAAATGATTTAGTTGAAGGTTTTACAAAACAGTACAAGGTCCATGATCTTGTGTATTATGAAGAGACCAACGATGTTATTGCAGCGATTGCTCGGGAAAAAGAACTGAAGCATTGGGAGAGAAAATGGAAAATTGATTTAATAGAATCGATTAATCCAGATTGGAAAGATTTAGAAATGTGATATCTTCACACTGTATTTCTTAGCCTGGATTCCCGGTCAAGCCGGGAATGACACATAAAAGAAGGTTGTTTAATAGTCACCCTCGCATTACAATAGACTCACATGCAGACACAGCACACATTCATCGCACTCTACGATGCAAACCCGGAGCACGCTCATTTCGAGAGTCCTATATTCGCAGGCCGGGCCCGCGCGCTTGGCCGCGCGCTCGCAGACGCCCGTTTTGGCATCGTTTCGCGCATCGGATCTCCGACGGTGGCAACCGTGTTTGATGCTCTTTCCGAATCAGGCATTGCATCGATCGCTCTTTCTCCGGGCTCGTCGCGCGAAGAGCATATGCAGGCCTTCCGGCTGCCGGATGTTTCAGCTCCGCTTGTCTTTACCGGGCGGGGCGGCCTCGGCGCCGATCTCATGGCTCTCGCTTCGGCGCATGCCGTGATCATTGTCGGCTCGCATCCGGAAGCCCTTTCGCCGATCTTTCGCTATGTGAACGGTCGCTCGCTTCCGATCGGCATCATTTCTGATGAAGATCCGGCTTCGCTTCGCGAGCGGCTGGCATCAGCGCATCCCGAGGTGAGAGCGAATGACCTTTTTGTCTCGCACGACCCTCTCTTTGTAGTCGGCGGCATTTCCGACGAGCTCCGCCGGCGCCGATTCGAATAAGGCACCCAAACAAAAAATCTCCCGAACGGGAGATTTTTTGTTTGGGTGCCGGCAGTTATTTATGCGAGCGTCTTCATGATGCGGGCCATCGTTTCGGGCTTGTGCTCTGCGATGTAGGCGAGGCTCTTTCGGTCGAGCGTGTTCTTGCTTTTTCCGAGCGCTCCCATCATCTTTGAGAATGATGTGCCGTTCTGCTTTGCGACTGCGGCGATCTTGATCTGCCAGAGTCCGCGGTTGACGCGCTTCTTCATCTTGCGGTGCGCAAAGGCGTATTTGCCCGCATGAACGAGCGCCTCTTTTGCCTGCGCCTCCTTGGTGCTTCGTCCGAAGCGGAAGCCCTTGGCCGCCTTGAGCACATTGCGGCGGCGCTTCATCTTTATAACTCCTCTTTTTACTCGTGACATATGGCTGTTAAGTTAAGCTTAATTAAAAGGTAATAGATGGCTTCGGTCCTTGTTGCTCATCGTGAATTCCTGGCCGACCTTGCCGTTCAGCTGCTTTGAGCGCGACTGCTTTGCATTGAAATGGTTGAAGCCGGGCTTTCGCGCGATCATCTTGCCGTTCTTGGTGAGCTTGAGGCGCTTTGTATATGATTTGTTTGTTTTCATGTTATTTTTGCGGCGTTGCGCGCTCGATCACGAGAGCGAGTCCCTTCGGGCCTTTTTTCGGCTCCTCGGCGACTTTAAACGGTTCGGTGATAAAACGAAGGACTCGATCAAGCCGTTCCTTGAGGAACTTCTCTTCCTGATACTTCGTACGCCCTGAAAGGTAGAGTTCGACTTTGATGCGATGACCTTCGGCGAGCCATTTTGAGGCTTGTTTCGCTTTCAGCTCGAGATCGTGTTCGCCGGTGGCGACTTTGATCTGGATGGCCTTGGTTTCGGTGCGCTTGGCACCGGCCTTCATCTTCTTCTCTTTCTTGCTTTCAAGATAGAGAAACTTTCCATATTCCATGATCTTGGCGATCGGCGGGACCGCATTCGGTCCGGTTTCGATCAGATCAAGACCGCGTGCCTGCGCAAGCGCCAGGGCGTCTTTGAGCGGCATAACGCCAAGATTTCCTCCCTCTTCATCGAGGACTCGGAGCTCCGCGGCACGGATATGTAAATTGGTTCGTACTCGTAGTTTCAAGGTTTTTCGGCGGCGACCCTTAGTGGCCTAAGCCGTACGGGCCTTATACTATCGTACTTTTATCCAAACGTCAATGGAGGAGCATCTCCATCATGCTCATGAGCCCCAAAGCCTCCATTTGGGCCCCGGCTTCGATGATTATGCGTATAATAGGCTCAGTATTCGAGGGTCGTACGTGTATCCATGAGCGGTTGGGGAAATCAAGGCGCAAGCCGTCTAAAGTCGTTGTTTTTGCATCGGAAAAGCTCCGTGTCAGAGAGGCGAAGAGTGCCGCGAGGTCTCCGTCGAACGATATATTCTTCTTTGTCATGAAATAGCGGGGCAGGGAGGCGATGATGCGCGAGAGCGGAAGCTTTTCCCGGGCCATGAGCTCGAGAATGAGGGCGATGCCCGCGAAGCTGTCGCGCGCCGCATTCATCTTCGGATAGATGATGCCGCCGCTCCCTTCGCCGCCGGCGACGGCCGCATGCTCGCGCATGCCCGCAAGCACGTTTGCTTCGCCGACCTTGCTTCGGAATGTTTTGTGCCCGAAGCTTGCCGCGATATCCTCGCTCATATTCGATGTTGAGAGGTTGATGACGATATCGCCCGGCGTTTTGTGCATGATAGACAATACGGAGAGCGCGAGCATGACTTCTTCGCTCGGAAGCGTCCCGGTCTCATCGCATACGACCAGGCGGTCGCCGTCGGGGTCCTGAGCGAAGCCGACGTCGGCTTTCGTTTCTTGCACGAGCGCCTGAAGGCCCGCGAGATTTTTTGGGACGGGCTCCGGCGCGTGTGCAAACTGGCCGGTCGCTTCAGTATTGATCCCAGCATGTGCTGCGCCGAGCGCATCGAGCAGTTGCGGCGTGGTGGTGCAGCCGACGCTGTTGATCGGATCGAGAGCAACGTCGAATTCTCGGGCGCGGATGGCGGAAATGTCGGTAGCTTGAAGGATCGCATCAAGATGCTTCTTGAAATACCCGCTTCCTTGAGCAGAGGCTCCGCCTGCCCGCCCGCGGAGCGGCGCTCCCCGCAGGTTTTCGATCTCAGAGACTTCGCTGCCGTTTAGGAATCCGCCGGTCTCGGTGGCGAATTTCAGACCGTTGTATTCGATCGGGTTGTGCGATGCGGTGATGATGATCGCGCCGTCTGCCTGCTCGCTTCGCACGAGGAAGAGCACTGTCGGCGTCGGCATCATGCCGAGGTCGGTGACGGAAAATCCCGCCGCGACAAGCTCCGTAATGACCGCTTTGGCAAGCAGCGGGCCGGACTCGCGTCCGTCCCGCCCGACAAGCAGGGTCTTTTTGCCTGTCGCATGTCCGCGCGCTAAGACAAGAAGCGCGAACGCGCGGACATACTCGAGCGCGATGTCTTCAGTGAGCGTATCGCCCCAGATGCCGCGGTATCCTGAGACCGTCAATTTTGGATGCATGCTGTATACTTTATACTGTATTGGGGTATACTGCCAAACCATGAGCGAGTCATATTTAGACAATCCAAAAGCCCGGTTCGACTATGAGATCCTTGAGCGCTTCGACGCGGGGGCGGAGCTTTTCGGCTTTGAGGTCAAATCCGTCCGCGCCGGCCGCGGCTCGATCACCGGCGCTCACATCATCGTGCGCGGCGGGGAAGTCTTCATCGTCGGCATGCGCATCGATCCGTATCAGGCGCACAACACGCCGCTCGGCTACGATCCCGAGCGCACCCGGAAGCTTCTCCTGACCAAAAAAGAGATCCGGGAGCTTGAGGAATATGAGGCAAAGAAGGGTTTGACTCTCGTGCCTTTATCGTTGTATAATAAGAACGCGAAGATAAAGGTCTCGTTCGCCGTCGCTCGCGGCAAGAAGCAGTTCGACAAGCGAGAGACGATCAAGAAGCGCGACACTGACCGCGATCTTCGCCGCTTGATGAAGCGATAGCCCCGCATATTTTGGGCAGGCTTTGACAAGAGAATATATGGGGATGAAACGAATAGACAAGAGGTCTCGTTTCGCGTGCGCATGCCGAGCAGGGAAATAATCTCGTAAAACTTTTTCCAAACACCCAAATGCAAACGCATCTGGAAACAAAGTCGCATCGGTAAAGTCTCCGTACTTCACCGCGATGAACTTTGCTCCTGCTTTCGCTTAATAGCCAAACAGGTGTCCGTGCCGCCGATTCCTAATGAGCGGTACGGGCATAATATCTTTAGGATAGGAGAGAGCACTGCTTCATGTTCAACCCGAAATCAACGAAGCTCGGAAGGGAAAGTATTTTGTTCGTTTTCAAGCTTTCTCTCTTAAACCCAAAAAACCAACTACGCATGTAGACACACGTGAGGCAATCTTTTGCACGGGGGTTCGCTGCCCCCCATCTCCACACTAAAAAAGCGCCCGAAAGGGCGTCTTTTTTGTGTGGAGATGGGAAGACGAGAACTGCTTCTCGTCTGGGGCAACGAACCAACCGCAGCCATATTCCGTCAGCAGACGGAATGGCGAGGTGGGGTCGAGAAATTTTTCTGCGACGGCAGAAAAATATTCGTGACCTCATTACTCGCCACCTCCATAGCAAAAAATACTCCTATCTCATAAGGGGCTTAGCGGACCATTACGAGTAGTTGACTTTTCCACAAATAATTGTAGTATTCAATATTAAACCACTTAAAATGGAATGTTTTGATTTTAATATAGCCACAGCTAAAAGCTTTTTATCCGTAGAAATTTTTTAGCTATGACTATATTTGTCTTAGTTCCACTCATCGGATTAGGTGAGACAAAAAGCGCAACTTAGCGCAGGAGGTATATTTTGAAAAAAGAAAATGTAATCAAAGACGTTACCGTCGGCACATTAAATGCCTTGGTAAAAAACATCATGCGTCAGACAGAAGTAGATGACGCAGGAGAAGCTATCAGGCTTGTAAATTCTGGTGACTACGTTGTTATGTTGCCACCATTGTTATCAGAAAATGATGGAATGATAAAATGTTCTGTGGTTTCTGATGGAACTACTCCACTCGATTGGCATGCACGCCTAAAAAAGAATTTTCAGATTGGCTACAATGCTGGACTGGTTCTTTCCGACAATCGCGTACAAAGCTTTATACCAACGAATGGAATTGCGACAACCGTAGTTATCTTAAAAGGCAAACTCTTTCGGAGAAAAGACCGTACATTTAACAATGTTAAAGAATTTGCGACGGAAAGAAATATGCTTACTCCAAATGCTGAAATTTCTTGTTTACTTCGTGAGAATCTCACGAATGATGAGATAATAGCTATGGGGCTCAGGACAATCATTATAATGCACGAACCGCTTATGGCACCGCATGTCTTTGGGAATAATACATATTTTAGTCCGTATTATTTAGACATTTGCGTTGATAGCGCAGAACACGGTGGATATTTAAGTGACAGAAAAGCAGATGACAATAATCCGCTTTCAGATGATTGTGGCTTTGCATTCATTATGCAAAGTTAAAAAGTAAAAATTAGAACATTTAAACAGTTAGCAAAAATCTTGCTGACTGTTTTTATTTACCTAGCTTCTATTTGATACTCTCCTTGCGCTCTCTCCAAAAAACAGGGAATCACCAACTCTTGACAAATACCTATTATATATGCTAATATACAAACAAATCCGGAGCCACAATTGTCATTGGTTGTTTCCCCTAAGCCGCTTTTCTCCCGGGAAGAGCTTCTCGGGGGAACAATCAATTCATATTTCAAACAATCAAAACCCCCGGTTATGTCATTTACAAAACGCACAAAGAGCGACGCACCCAAGTTTACAATCAAAGCAACCTACGGAAGCAAAAAAAACTACTTTTGCCTCCAATTCGAAACCGATCTCAGCGACGATGTTTGGGAAATCCCCGTTTTAGACGGCGAATGGCATCCTTACTGGGATGAATACAACGCCATCGGGGAAACCCTGGAAGACATGAAAAGAACGCTCGGGCTGGATTTTAAAGCTGACAACTGGAAGTGGGATTTGAGTAATGAAGTATCCCTCACTCCTTTTGCCGGTGATAAGCCGGGCCAGAATTTCCAGTGGCATTTTCCAATTCCATTAAAGAACACGCATCTTTTTGGAATGATCTACCACAAGCTGCGGAACGGCGAGAACCTATGATAAGGTCATCCGCCAAAGACTTAAAAGCTGTCCACCCGGGCAGCTTTTTTATTTTCCGAATCATTGACCGATCAAAAATTCCATGCTATTATAAATAATGATACGATCTTCACATTTTAAAACCTTCTAAAGCGATACATATGAAAAAACGAATGAGTTTCTTTGTGGTAGCAGCAGCCTGCTTGCTCTCACTTCTCGCGCTATTCACGTTTGGCGGAGCGGTCATCTTCGGAATAAACACCACTACCTGCGGGACCAGATGTTACGACACGTACCATGGGCAGCTGTATCAATACAACGCCTTCGGATTTTTCTGTATCGCAGTTTTACTATGCGGGATTTGCGTGCTCGTTTTGCGCAAGATATTCAAGGTATATAAAAAGCTGTGATTCGAAAAGCCGAGCGAAAATCGCTTGCCGCATCTTTCAAAAGCCGTTTCCGATCTTTCGGAAACGGCTTTTTCTTTGTCCGGATGGGGGACCAGGATGGTTTGACCAAAGATAAATTCCATGCTATTATGCGAATCAACAACCGCTTTCTTCACAAACCGTTTTTTACCCGGTGTTCCGTTGGATGAACCTAGCTTCTCTGATCTGCGGCGGCTGCGTTCATCCAATCGTTCACCCATAAAAAACAAAATAAAATGAGAACAGTACTCACCGCAAATACAATCATGCTCGGACTTGGCCAATTATGGTTCAGCAAGTACCTCGACAGCGAAACGCACATCGGATGCGCAATGTTCATCCTTGAAGACAAGGGGATATTCTTAAGCGCGGGCTTCAGCCAGCACTTGCTTGCCGAACTGATGTTTGGCGGGAAAGATAAGAATAAGGGCTACTCTCTTGTCATTCCTCAGACATTAGACGCCCAGGAAAGCACTGTCCGGATAACTTCGGCGGAAGCTCCCGTTGACTGGAAAAAGATCCTCGAGGACTTCACTTCGGAAAACAAGGCGCAGCTTCTGCGGGGCGGGATGTTCTTCTCATTCTCTGAACAGGGAAAGACATTCTGGAATGTTGAAGACGGCGGGGTTTCCGTCGACATGACGGCAATGCTCAACTCTCTCGGTGGCATGGTAAAGCTGACCGACACCACCTTGGGCGAAGATGAAAACTGGGAAGAATGGCTTGCCAATTTCATGATGAAATTCAACAAAATCATGAATCCCGATCCCGACAAGATCGAGATCATGAAAAAGAAGGGCGGGTACCTGTTTGTGGCCCAGGATGCGCTTTCGGTCAATACGTTCACAGAAATGTATTTGAACTGATCTGCTGCTCAGACGAAACAAAATAAAACCCTAGATTCCAAGCGGATTTAGGGTTTTTTATTGCCTGGAGATCATTGACTTTTCTATAAAATATGATACAATAAAAGCACGGTCAATTTTGACTGAGACTTTTTCTTTAATAACTTAACACAATGCTGAAAATCGTTTTAAACGGAGATGTTCTCCGGCTCGATCATGAGATCGCAAATGGCGCGCAGCGCCCAACAAACCATTATTTCAAAGACCTGGGAGTTACCTGCTCTTTGGGTGATGGTGACATCTATGTCAATTGCTTTGTCGGCGGAGGCGTCGAAAAGCTAATGGGATTTTCCCAGACAAATGAGGCACTTGTGCCGTATATTGAGAATTTTGTATTTGATTGCGAACTGGCCGATGGAATCAAGCGTCAGGTCGGAAGGTACAAATTTGGCAGTGCATCCGGTCGGATCACCCAGGCAGGGGAGAAATATATTCTCTATTTGAGTGCCCAAAAATTGCATGACCTGAAAGCACTCGTGCTTAAAATCGAAGACGGCGAAATCTGGCCGTACAAGATTCCCCAGAAGGAGCACATTGCTGCCTTCAAATTCTATCGCAAGACGTATGGCATGCCAGCATTTCTTTTTATCGTCAGTGTGTTACTGACATGGTTAATCGTTGCGACAATGAAAGACGAGGTTTACTTGTATCACGTAAAAAACCACAACACAGGATGTGTTCTTATGGTGCAGTCTATGTGGGGTGTGATCACTGCGTCTTTCTTCGGGAGTTACTGGGTATATGCTTTTGCAAAAGACATCCGTCCGGTGCTCAGAATGATTTTCGGGATCATAATTTTCCTGGGGATTCTTTGGTTTGTAGGATGTATTTACTACGGAATGATTTTTGGCTAAAGATCTGAAGCAAAGAATGAAACAACAAAGGCGGTACTTGCAAAAGTGCCGTCTTTTTATTTTGATTCTCATGCCAAAGAAAGGGGAATATACCTATTGACTATTAACAATATATATGGTAATATAAACCTGATACGTTACTTTACTTAAAAACAAAAACCAACTGTTTATGAAGAAATATGTGCCAATACTTCTTATGCTCTCTGCTTTGTGCGCCTGCCATAGCGAATCGCCGTATATCGCCAAAAACAAACAGCTTGCTGACAGCCTCTCCGCAGTCACGCTGAGCAAGGATGGGTTGCAGAAAAAAACCGATTCACTTGCGTATGAACTTTTGATCTTCCGCTTGTCAAAAGTGGGATACAAAAATGATACGATCGCGATCAAAGACACAGCTTCGTATTCCGAGTACCTTGCGGAATGCAAACACATTGACTCGGTTTGGGAAAAGCCCTTCATTGCATATTGGAAAAAAGAGGGTGCCGCAGAAGAAAAAAGTGAAAAAGCGAAAATGGCTTCGCTGCGCCTTCTCTTCCAGTCAATGAAGAACTCTCCCGAGTATGCAAAATTTTCCGAGCACCTGGTGTACACCAATTATGCTGTAACCCTTCCGTATTGGGCCGACACCGTTCTTTCTTCTCCGTTTGAAGAAGAATATGAGAGGCGATTTAGTGCGTTGGAGGAAAAATATACTATGCCTCTTTCCCCTGATTATATGGATATGATCAACAAGAAATCTGAGCAAATTGCTGTAGCCTGGGGAAAGTTGAAGGCAAGGAATCTGCCTGTAAAACGGTAGCCTGAACAAAACAGGAAAAATACTAGGAATACAAACCCGATGTCAGAAATGATAGCGGGTTTCTTTTTTGCCGAATTTCTCATCAGTCCCCGAACTTTGGAATATTGTGTATAATGCGCAAGCACGCGATAGCGTGCGTTTCGTCACTTAATAAGCCTTTAAAGCGTAGTACACATATATGAATCCATTCAATAAAGAAGCCGATCAGAAGGAGGGGAAAGGCGTTCCGCCCAAGACTCCGCCGGTGAAGCCTCCAAACATTGCCCGCAATATCGGCATGGCGATCCTCGTTTTCATGCTTATCACAGCCGCATACATCTTCCTCTCGGGCGGAGCTGCGACCAAAGAAAAGACCATCTCGCTCTCTGAGCTTGCGGGCGACGTGAATGCAGGTACGGTAGTCTCCATCGACGTGAACGGAGACGCTATCAGCGCGACGCTCGCCGACGGCACCAAGGTTGCCTCAAAGAAAGAAGTCGAATCGTCCCTTTCCGAGACGCTCAAGAACTACGGCGTAACCGCTGAGCGCCTCGCAAAGACCAACATCACGGTTGCCTCCGAGAGCACATTCATGTTTTGGATCATCAATATCCTGCCGATCCTTCTGCCGGTCATCGTGATCGCGTTCTTTTTCTGGTTTCTTACGCGCCAGGCAAAGGGCTCGGGCATGCAGGCATTTACCTTCGGACAGTCCAAGGCCCGCCTGACCGATCCGTCTGATCCGAACAACCGCGTGACGTTCAAGGATGTTGCCGGCGCCAAAGAAGCCAAGGAGGAGCTCAAAGAGATCGTGGACTTCTTGAAGAATCCGAAAAAATTCCTCGACATCGGCGCGCGCATTCCGAAAGGAGTGCTCCTGACCGGATCGCCGGGCACCGGAAAAACCTTGCTTGCCCGTGCGGTAGCGGGGGAGGCGAACGTGCCGTTCTACCATCTCTCCGGCTCTGAATTCGTGGAAATGTTCGTCGGCGTGGGCGCCTCGCGCGTGCGCGACCTGTTCATGCGCGCAAAGAAATCCGCTCCGGCTATCGTCTTCATCGATGAGATCGATGCGGTCGGCCGCGTCCGCGGATCGGGCGTGGGCGGAGGCAACGACGAGCGCGAGCAGACATTGAACCAGATCCTCGTCGAGATGGACGGCTTTGAGCCGAACGACAAGGTGATCGTCATGGCTGCCACCAACCGGAGCGATGTGCTTGATCCGGCGCTCCTTCGCCCGGGCCGCTTTGACCGCCGCGTTGTCCTCGACCTTCCCGACCGCAGCGACCGCGAAGCCATTCTCTCCATACATTCGAAAAAGAAGCCCCTTGCCGAAGACGTGAATCTGAAGATCATCGCCGAACGCACGAGCGGATTCTCCGGCGCCGACCTCTTCTCGCTCATGAACGAAGGCGCGATCCTTGCTGCGCGCGAAAACCGCAAGAAAGTCTCGCAGTTTGATCTCGTCCGCTCCATCGAAAAGGTGATGATGGGCCCTGAGCGGAAGAGCCACCTCCTCACGACCGAAGAAAAGAAAATCACCGCATATCATGAAGGTGGACATGCGCTTGTCGCATCGGTCCTTCCGCATGCCGATCCCGTGCACAAGGTTTCGATTGTAGCGCGCGGACGCGCGGGCGGGTATACCCTGAAGATCCCGCTTGAGGAGCGCAAGCTCCAGAGCAAGAGCGAATTCCTCGATGACATCGCCATGGCGCTCGGCGGCTTTGCCGCCGAGCAAATGATCTTCGGCGATATCACCACCGGACCCTCGAACGATCTCCAAGTCGCAACAGGCCTCGCCCGCGCCATGGTCACCCGATGGGGCATGAGCGATACGATCGGTCCGGTCGCGCTCGAATCGGACGGCGGGCGCACCATGTTCGGCGGACCGGGAGCCGACGGAGAGATGTCGGAGGCTACACACGCACAGGTGAACGCTGAAGTGAAAAAGATCATGGATACGGCGCTTGGCCGCGCCAAGCAGGTGCTCACCGATCACCGGAAAGCCCTCGACGCGATCGCCGACAGGCTCATCGAAGTGGAGACGCTTGAGCAGCCTGAATACGAGAGCATCATCAAGGCACACGGCATCAAACTCAAAAAGAAGCCGGATGTCATCGCGGAGATGGCAAAGGCTCAGACTCCCATCGAAAGCAGGGAATAAGCAAGCAAACAAAAAGCCGCCCTCTCGGGCGGCTTTTTGTTTGCTAACTGTCATTCCGGACTTGATCCGGAACGGCACAAAGACAAAAACACATTGTTTTTGTCTTGAAAATACTATATTCTATCTCTATTCTCGCTTCCGCCCTTAGCTCAGTTGGTTAGAGCATCGAGCTTATACCTCGAGGGTCCCACGTTCGAATCGTGGAGGGCGGACTTTTATATAATTGTATGTCCCGACTCATCATAACCATAATCCTCATAGTTCTCGGCGCGGGCCTGTGCGCCTGCCTTGAGGCGGCATTTTTCACCGTCTCAGTCGGCAAAGCCAAGCTCTTCAAGGAACAGGGCAAGCGCGGCGGCGCTTCGCTCCTTCGGGTGAAAGAAAAGATCCATCGCTCGGTCATCATGCTCGTGATCTTGAACAATGCGATTACGATCGTAGGATCGATCTATGTCGGACATCTTTCAACCGAGCTCTACGGCAATGCCATCATCGGACTGATCTCAGCCGTACTCACCGCTACCATCATCCTTCTCGGCGAGATTCTTCCGAAGATGATCGGGGAGAG
>Ga0134121_10000350_pt1 | contig 54009 bp, 45 predicted proteins | sample KB301_FD_96463 | JGI IMG/M metagenome (GOLD analysis project Ga0134121, IMG submission 96463) | Terrestrial soil microbial communities without Nitrogen fertilizer from Kellogg Biological Station, Michigan, USA - KB3-0-1 | ecosystem: Environmental > Terrestrial > Soil > Unclassified ...
CCCCGAGAACGATAAAGATCACACCCAGGGCTCCCACTACGAGAAGAATCGGCACCAGATACTTGCGCGAACCTTCGACCAGATCGTGAAGCCCCGTCTTGGCGGCGGCCGCAACATCTCCAACGACGGCATTGACTTCCTGGGCAACCAGGGCCGTGGCCTTCCGGACCTCGCCGAGGCTGATCCTGAAATCCTGGTGCAGGCTGCTCTGGATCTTGTCCGTAACGTCCTTCATGATGTGCCGCGTGATGCTCTCCAGGTTGAACGAGCGTAGAGATTGCTGACCCGTAATCAGCGTCTGCCAGATGTTCGTCTGTTCGGTCAAGGCGAGACGCAGATCCCTCCACCAGTTCATCTTGTCCTGATCCGTCCAGGTCAGGTTCGTACCGCCGGCCTTGGCTGCTTTGTTCTTCTCCGCTGTTTCGGCGACCCAGTCGACCGTTCGCTGCCAGTAGTCGATGCTGTGCTTCACGGCCAGGATGGCCTGGCTTGGAAGGTCCGGATTCGGAGACGTGGCGGGATCGTCGTTCGCAGGCGGCGTCACCTTGGGATTCTTATCGTAGTAAGCGCGATCGAGTACCGAACTCAGCGCGCTGATCTGATGCTGAAGGCGAATGACGTCCTGCTGCCGGAACGTGTCCTTCCAGACCGCGAGACACTTCGAGGACTGGTCCCCATCGGCTCCCTGTTGCTCCTCCAGCGTCACGGTGGCGACCGAAATCTTCCACGACAGCCCTGCCATCGTGTTGCCCGCGTAGTACGCGACCAGTTCCATGTCGTCATCCGGGATGATCCCGCCGACGAAATAGTTTTCGCGAAGATAACCGTCCCAGGCATCCATAAACTTTTCAGTCTGCCTGGTGAGTACCTCTTTAGCTGCGAGCGCGGGAGCCATGTCTGTAGGGGGTTGGGAGCCGGCCAGCACTGCGCCGGTCACGTGCTGGTGAATCATTTGAAATTGGTTCGGCGCGAGGCTGTCATTGGGCGAAACGCACAGCAGCGACAGCGTATTGATTGCCCGCCTCGTCTCTTCATAAAGCTTGAAGTCTTTGAGCATGGGCACGCCATCTTTCGATGCCGCCCGGATACCGATATCGGCATAGTCTTCGCCCTCTTTCGGGTGGAGGTAATCCAGTATGGGCGGATCGTAGAGCGTTTGGGCCGTGACACCGTCCGGAAACGTGCTGTGTTGAAGGTCGGCAATGCGAGTGAACAATGCCCGCCATTGGCTGGCAAGTTGAAATCCCGATCCTGCGGGAGGCGTCTTGCTGTGGCACCGGTCGAACTCGAGCCGGATGCGGCTTCTCAGTTCCATGATCAGCCAGCCCAGAAGGAACGCACCATAGATGGCTTCATCCTTCGGCTTGCCCGGTTTCGTTTCTTGAGCGGGGGGCCCAGGCGTTGACGGTGGCTGCGGCGGCTGGCTGTCCGAAGGATCCGGCCGGGGAGGCTCTGCGGGTTGGGTTCCTGAATCGCCAGGATTCTCCATTTACATTCTCCTTGTCGGGTCAAAATCGGCGGGAGAATGTCATAAAACGCATGGAGTGTCCAGCCAACCAGGAGTCCCTCTTGACCCTACCCGAGGCGGCACGCATAATCACTGTCGCTTCTGAGCTGACGCACCTGCTTCTTCTGGCCAGGAGCGGCGGATCGGGCGACTTCAATCGATGTCGCGAAGCAACCACTGGCGAGGCGGCGCGGTGGGTCAAATACAAGCAAGGAATTCTTTGTTGGAGCTTGACCTCCACCCCGTTTGCGCCGCTAAGGATGCTTCGCTAAATTTTCTTAAGTGCGCTCAGATCCGCCCATCAGGTTCTTGAGGGGCAGGAGCGGCAGGGGACAGGAAGACACGGCATGCAACAACGAATGATGACCGTCGGGCTGGCGGCGGCCCTCGCCGTGAGCCTGACGACTCTCGCATTCGCGTGGCGTGCTCCCGGGAATAATCAAGGCTATGCGCCGGTTCAGCCCATCGCCTACTCGCACAAGTTGCACGCCGGCGATATGCAGATTGCGTGCGTCTATTGTCACATTGGCGCGGAAACGAGCCGCTATGCCGGAATTCCTGCGCTCAGCACCTGCATGAACTGTCACAGGAATGTGACGACTTCGCAGGCCGCACAGAAGCAGGGGACTCCTGCGGAGTCTCAGGAGTTGAGGAAGTTGTACGACGCGCTGGCCCTCGACAAGGCCTTGAAGCCCCTCGCGGGAAAAGCGCCCAAACCGATGGCGTGGCAAAAGGTCCATCAGTTGCCGGATTTCGTTTACTTCGACCACCGCGCCCACATCACGGCGGCGGTAACCTGCCAGACATGCCACGGTCCTGTCGAAACCATGGACCGAATGCGGCAGTTCTCAACACTGTCAATGGGGTGGTGTGTGAACTGCCACCGAGAAGCTAACTTAAAGGGCATCGCCGGTAAACCGGTGCACGCCTCCGTCGACTGCATCACCTGTCACTACTGAGATCACTACTGAATAATGGAAGTCAACGGCGACCCCGATTTCATCACCACCCGACGCAGCTTTCTCAAGGCGGCGGGCTTTACGTTCGCCGGCGCTGTGGCGGCCAGTTGCAGCCGCGCTCCCGCCGTCAGCTCGATCCCTTATGTGCAGCAACCGGAACAAACGATCCCGGGCCGATCGGTGCTTTACGCATCCACGTGCGAGGCCTGCGAGGCACGCTGCGGATTGCTCGTCACCACTCGAGACGGACGATCGACAAAAATCGAAGGCAATCCTGATCATCCTCTGTCGGGCGGCTCGACGTGCGCCGTGGGGCAGGCATCCATTCTGGGTCTCTACGACGGGGAGCGGCTCGCGTACCCGACGCGAGGCGGTCAGCGCAGTACGTGGGCCGATGTCGACAAAGAGATAACGGCAACCCTCGATCGCATCCGCCAGCAGGGAGGCGCCGTACGGCTGCTGACGCGGACGATCACGAGCCCGACGGCTTCCGCCCTTATCGCCGCGTTTCTAGGCACTTTTAAGAATGCGCGACACGTCAGCTACGATGCAATATCGGCGTCCGCCGTATTGGACGCGCATGCGTTGACGCATGGCGCGCCACTCCTGCCTCGCTACCGCTTCGATCGCGCGGACGTGATCGTCTCGCTCGATGCCGATTTTCTCGGCACCTGGATTTCACCCGTGGAATATACGCGAGGGTACACGAGCCGGCGCCGCGTGGACGAGAGTTCGCCGTCGAAGTCTTACCATGTGCAGATCGAATCGCGATTGTCGCTAACAGGGTCGAACGCCGATCAGCGCTTACGGGTTACGCCCGGAGAGATGGGGCATCTCGCAACACACCTTGCCGCACGGGTTGCCGGCCGGGCGGGAATGCCTTTTGAAGGAACGCAAGAAGGCAAGCTCCAGCCTTCTCCGCATGAGCCAACGCTCGACGCAATCGCGGAGCGTCTCTGAGCGGCTCGAGGTCGAGAGCTGATGATCTCGTCGAGTCAAGACGTTCGCGTTCAGGTGCTTTCGAACTTCATCAATAACGCGATCGGTGCTTATGGCGCCACGCTCGATCTGGAGAAGCCGTCCTATCAGCGTCAAGGGAGCGATAGCGAGCTTGCAGAGTTGCGAGCCGAGCTGAAACGCGGTGAAGTACAGGCGGTCATTGTCGGGGGCGTAAATCCTGTATACGACCTGCCCGATGGTGGGGCTCTGGGCAATGATCTGCGGAGCGGGCCGTTCGTCGTTAGCATTGCAGACCGGATTGATGAGACGGCCAGCCTCGCGCAGTTCGTGTGTCCCGATCATCACTATCTCGAGAGCTGGAACGATGCAGAAGCCGTTTCCGGCATCGTGAGCCTGACGCAGCCGGCCGTGCTGCCTCTTCATGACACGCGTTCGTTTCTTGAAAGCCTCTCTTCCTGGACGACAGGGAACGCCCGCCCGGCGCTGGACCTTGTTCGAGAGCATTGGGAGAGCGCGATCTATCCGCGTGCGAGAATGTCCGGTGTTTCCGATCCATTCGAAAGATTCTTTAATCGAACACTCGAGCACGGCGTGGCCGAGATCGCGCCGCGCGACTCGAAGGCGAGGCCGCCCTTCGACTCCAAGGCAGTGCAGGCCATCGTCGCTCCGGAACAGATCGCGTCGAACTCCTTCGCTTTGGTGCTTTATCCAAAGATAGGGATGCTCGACGGACGGCACGCTCATAACGCGTGGCTGCACGAGCTACCCGATCCGGTGACGAAGGTCACGTGGGACAACTACGCGTCCTTTTCGCCGGCCGCCGCGAAGGGCTTGGGCATTGCCGACGGTGATGTCGTGCGCGTGACGGCTGAAGGCGCCTCGCCACTGGAGATTCCGGCATTTGTCCAGCCGGGACAGCACGACGGGTCCGTCGCGATCGCGCTGGGTTACGGCCGCGCCGGTACGGATCGCTTCGCCAAGGTTGGGCCTCCGTGGTTCGAGGCACGTCCACAGACTGGCCTCGTGGGTGTCAACGCTTCAACGCTCATCACAACCGCGGACGATACGCGCCGATATTCGGGCCGCACTGTGACGGTGGTCAAGACCGGGCGCACGCATCCACTCGCCTCGACGCAGATCCATCACTCGCTTGCAGGAGCGGAAGGGCAGGAACCGCGCCCCATCGTCCAGGAAATGACGCTGGCGCAACTTGCCGCGGCGGCAGGACTGCCACGCGAGGCGGAGGGTGATCTGTGGCCTTCCGATCATGTTGCCAGGGGACATCGCTGGGGAATGGCGATCGATCTCAATACCTGTACCGGGTGTTCGGCCTGCGTGATCGCGTGTCAGGCGGAAAACAACGTCCCGGTTGTCGGTCAGGACGAAGTGCGGCGGCAGCGCGAGATGCACTGGATCCGCATCGATCGTTACTATGCCGGCAGCGACGAAGATCCGGAGGTCGCGCATCAGCCGATGATGTGTCAGCACTGCGAGCACGCGCCGTGCGAAACAGTGTGCCCGGTGCTCGCCACGGTGCACAGCGACGAGGGACTGAACGAACAGGTGTACAACCGGTGCGTCGGCACGCGCTACTGCGCCAACAATTGTCCGTACAAAGTGCGGCGGTTCAATTGGTTCGATTACCCGCATGAGGATCGGCTTCAGAATCTTGTCTTCAACCCAAACGTCACCGTTCGGTCGTGCGGTGTGATGGAGAAATGCACGTTCTGCGTGCAGCGCATCGAGGAGACCCGGATCGAGGCCCGGCGTCTGGGCCAGCCGATCGCGGACGGCGCGATCAAGACCGCCTGCCAGCAAGTTTGTCCCGCCGATGCAATTGTGTTTGGCGATCTGAACGATCCGAAAACTCGGGTCGCCGCGCTTGCCGACAGCCGTCGCGCCTACCGTGTGCTCGAAGATCTGAATACGAAACCCGCGGTTCGATACCTGAAGCACGTCCGGCACGACCCGTCTGGAAATGGAACCCGCCGTGGCTGACGCGGCGGCGGTACAAGCTCCGCCGGTGGTACCACTCATTTCCGGCAACAAGTCGGCTGGCGATGTCACGCGAGAGGTGTGCGGAGCGCTCGATGCCAAGCCGTCCATCCTGTGGTGGGTCGGGTTGGGGCTGTCGCTTTCGGCGCTGCTGCTCGGAGGCGTTGCCGTAACCTACCAGACTGTTACGGGCATTGGCACGTGGGGCTTGAATAGCACGGTCGGATGGGCGTTCGATATCACGAACTTCGTGTTCTGGATCGGCATCGGTCATGCCGGCACGCTGATCTCAGCGATCCTGTTCCTGCTTCGACAGCGCTGGCGAACCTCCGTCAACCGGGCCGCTGAGGCGATGACGTTGTTTGCCGTGATGTGCGCAGGCTTGTTTCCGGTCATCCATATGGGCCGGCCCTGGCTCGCTTTCTGGATGCTGCCTTATCCCAACGGGCGCGGCCCGCTGTGGATCAATTTCCGCTCGCCGTTGATCTGGGATTTTTTTGCCATCAGCACCTATCTCACGATCTCCGCGATTTTTTGGTACATCGGGCTACTCCCCGACCTTGCCACCATTCGCGACCGAACACAGAACGCGACATCCGGCTTCAGCCGGACCCGAGCCCGACTCTTCAGCTGGTTGAGCCTGGGTTGGAATGGGTCCTATGCGATCTGGCATCGCTACGAGGTTGTGTATCTGCTGCTTGCCGGTCTTGCCACGCCCCTGGTTCTATCGGTGCACACCATCGTCAGCATGGATTTCGCGACCGCGGTCGTACCCGGCTGGCACACGACGATTTTCCCTCCCTACTTTGTGGCCGGAGCGATCTTCTCCGGAATGGCCATGGTGCTCACCCTGATGCTGGTGGCCAGGAAGACGATGCGGCTCGAGGATTACATTACGCTCCGCCACGTGGATGCGATGTGCAAGCTGATCATCCTCACGAGCGGGATGGTTGGCCTCGCCTACGCGACCGAGTTGTTCACGGCGTTCTATTCGGGCAACCGGTACGAGCAGTTCGCGTTCATCAACCGGGCGACCGGACCGCTGGCCTGGGGCTATTGGATCATGGTCGGCTGCAATGTGCTCGTGCCCCAGCTGTTCTGGTTCGCCCGCGTGCGACGCACGCTGCTGGTGGTCTTCATTATCTCGCTGCTTGTTAACGTCGGCATGTGGTTTGAGCGATTCATCATTATCGTGAGTTCGCTGGAGCGCGACTTTCTGCCGTCGAGTTGGGCATCGTACAGCCCGACGTCGATTGAAATCGCGACGCTGGTCGGCAGCTTTGGGCTTTTCTTCACCTGCTTTCTGCTGTTCTGTCGGTTCGTCCCCGTGATCGCGATCGCGGAGATTAAAGCAGTGTTGCAACCAGTCCGGCATGGCGACACTGCGCCAGCGGGGGCCCTCTCCCCCCGGGAGAGGGTGGCCGAAGGCCGGGTGAGGGAAGGAATGCTCAAATCCGAAAGGCCCTCATCCGGTCCTTTCTTGAGGCTTCGCCCTAGCGGGCTTGCGCTTCGCCCGGGCCACCTTCTCCCGGGGGGAGAAGGATCTGTCCTGCTGGCGGTCTTCGAGCATGAGGACGATCTTCTCCACGCAACGGCCGCCGCGCACAAACAAGGGCTGCGCATCGTCGATGCGTACGCTCCGCACGCCGTTCACGGCCTCGATCGTGCCATGGGCCTGCGGCCATCCCGGTTGCCCTGGGTTTGCTTCCTGCTGGGCCTGCTAGGCGCGGGAGCAATCCTCCTGTTCCAGTACTGGACGACAGCGGTGAACTGGCCGATCAATGTAGGCGGCAAGCCGTGGAATTCATTGCCGGCCTTCATTCCCGTCACGTTCGAAGTCATGGTCCTTTGTGCCGGAGTGGGCACTGTCGTGGCCTTCATCTGGTGGGCAGGATTGCGGCCCGGCCGACGGTCCGCGTTCTCCGATTTGCGCCTCAGCGACGATCGCTTCGCGCTCGCGATCGGCAAGACCGCCTCCTTCGATCGTGCGTCCGTCGAAGAACTCCTCTCGCGATTTCACCTCGTGACGCTCGTCGAACGCGACGTCATCGCGGGCGGGAAGGTGTTCTGATGAATCGTGGTGCACTCCATCTCGTCCTGGGAGCGGCGTTGGTGGTGTCGATCGGCCTTAACATTGCCGCTCTCGGTCCCAAAGTACTCCGCAACTTCGATTACTTCCCCAATATGGTGCGCACCGCGAGATACAACGCCTTCGAGGAGAATCCGAATTTCAGCGATGGGATGACGCTCCGGGTGCCGGTGCCCGGCACAATCCCTCGAGGATGGCAGCCGACCGCCGACACCAACCCGTTTTCGGCTACGGATCGCGCAGCCGTAGAACGGGGCGCGATTGTCTTCACCAATTACTGCCAGCCGTGCCATGGTGCCGATGCCAAAGGGAAGGGACCTGTGGTCGAGCACGGATTTGCACCGCCGCCGAATCTTTCCCGCGGTCAAACGCAGGACAAGACCGACGCACAGCTCTTTGAGGTGGTGACTAAAGGTATAAACACCATGCCGCCGTACGGACCGCAACTGTCGCACGACGATCGATGGAAAGTGATCCTTCACGTCCGGTCGTTTCGACGACCCACTCAGCCATGACCATCGAGGTACCGGGCGTGAAGCTCGCTGGAGCTGAGCGTCTCACGTTGATCCTACTCGCGGCTCTCGGCGGGATCACGGCGGCTGTCGGTGCGGGTGCCGCGCCTGAACGCCTGTGGGCGAGCCTCTTGCTCGTCGGCTATTGCATCGTCGGAGTGGGGCTCGCGGGCTTGTGCTTCGTTGCCATTCATTACGCGGCGGGCGCGACCTGGAGTGTGGCCGTTCGGCGCGTGGCTGAAGCCCTGGCGGGCACGCTCCTCCTGGGCCTCATTCTGCTAGCCATCGTCTTCGTTGCACGCCCGCAAATCTACCCATGGATGAACGCGAACAGTCTCGGTTCGCGCGCGGACACCGCTCTGGCGTTTAAGCGCTTCTGGCTTTCCCGCCCATTCTTCCTTGCGCGTGCCGCGGTCTATGCAGTGATCTGGACAATGTTCGCTCTCGTCATTCGACGACACTCGAGGAAACAGGATTCTGATGGCGATCCGCGATGGACTCGCGCGAACGTCCGCTGGTCGGCGGCGTTCCTTGTTTTCTTTGGGGTGACGTTCACGCTGGCGAGCATGGATTGGCTGATGTCGCTGGAACCGCGATGGTTTAGCACGATCTTCGGCGTCTACAATTTCTCTGGCTTGTTTCAGAGCGGTCTCGCGGCGATCATCCTCGTGGCGCTGTGGCTGGAATGGCGGGGACCCCTTCGAAACGTGTTGAACGAAGAACACCTGCACGATCTCGGGAAGCTCCTGTTCGCGTTCAGCGTCTTCTGGGTTTACATCTGGTTCAGCCAGTACATGCTCATCTGGTACACCAACATTCCCGAAGAGACGACGTATTTTCTTCGGCGGCTGCACGGCCAGTGGCGGTGGTTGTTCGTCGCCAACGTCGTCTTCAACTGGCTCGTGCCTTTTGTGGTGCTTCTGCGGCGAGACGCGAAGCGCAGCAGGCGGACGCTGGGTCTCGTGGCGGCGGTCGTGCTCGCAGGCCGCTGGATCGACCTCTACCTCATGATCTTTCCGAGCATCGTTGGGGAAACCCCGAGTATCGGTCTGTGGGAAATCGGTTTCACCGCCGGCGGCATGGGCTGCTTCGGCCTGGTCCTCGCCTGGATTTTGCGGCTCGCGCCAGCCGTGCCCATCGCCGATCCTGAACTCGCCGAAAGCCTGGAGTACGAGCAGTAGGAAGCTATTTGCCGGCGAGGTGTGCTGCGTCTTTTTCGTTCTCCATGCAGTTGTAATCGATCAAATCCTGACTATCCGTCACCAGCACCTGATTCAGCTTGATCGTCCACAGTGCCGTATACGCTTTGGGATCATCGACGGTGAGTGTCACTTCCAGGTTTCCTTGATCTACGCGGCGAAATCTTTCCGTTATCTTTGCGCCGCCGGTCAGGGGACTGCCGTTACGGTCCAGCCACGGTCCATCCTTTTCCGTCTCGCCCTGTTTGAAGCCAACAGTTTGCACGACCAACGTGTCGCCATCCCACGTGCCGGAGGAAACACCATTAAATGATGGCAAGTCCACTTCGGTGGGCAAGGGCCGTCCATCGGTGTATATCTGACGGTAAGTTGCGTCGCGTTCGAACAGAATGATGAGAAGTCCAGGACTCTGAATGATCTTCCTTCGAAATGGGTTGGTGTGCAGTTTCACGAGACCCCCGGGCAGACAATGCGATGCCGGATCGTCTTTCCCGTTTTGCTCCATGCGCAGTTTGACCAGTTCTTTTGCCCATGGTTGATACGGCAGCCCGCCCGGGACGCCCGCGCCAATATCGAAAAACTGGTTCACCACCTGGCTGTCCGTGCAGCCGCCTGGCGGGCATGGCCTATCCTTTTTCATTTCCCAGATGCCGGTGAGATCGGGCTTGCCGTCAGCAGTTCTGGCCACGGTTGCGTTCGGGCTCGCTGGATTGCCTGGAGACTTGGAAGAACACGCGCAAAGTGCAAACGGCACGAGCACCAGGATCACGACAAACTTTAACGGAAGAATCGAAGTTCGATGCCGTCTGATCATTGTTGGTCTCCGATCCGGTCCAGCAGAAGCTTGCCGTCCGCAGACTTCACGGTCCGCATGTTTGCCAGATTCTTCACGTATCGGGCGAGAAATCCTTCGACCGTTACCGCTTCACCAACCCTCAGCGAACTCTTCTTCGCACCGTTCCGCGCCAGAGCGTTCACGGACGGGCCCGAGATTTCCCAGTTCGCCGTCTGGCCTCCAGGATTCTTTACATCGATGTAAAAGCGGATATGGGGATTAGCCCACTCCACTTTCGTGATCACCCCTTTGAGGGTTACGGGCTTGTTCGCGTCATATTCCGCTGCGAATGAGTGATGCGCGACGGCAGTGGATCCCACCAGGAAGATTAACGCGAGACCATAAACAAGATTGCGCAATAAACGACGCGTCATTTGACCTCCGTTTCCCGGATGTGCGGATTCATGCCCGAAGAATAACGCGAGTATAGTACTGCAAGATTCGCCGGAGTGCCTGTCGCATCCGGTATTGAGCAGTTTCACTGAAAGTCGCGCAAATTGGGTTTTTACGTCATCGGCAGCGCCGACCTGCCGTAGAATCGGTGTTTGGATTCCGAGAACTCATTACCGGACGTCACCATTGACCAGCTTCCACCGCGCCTGCGCGCTGCCGCTTCCAGCGCCGGCTGGAAAGCCCTCATGCCTGTTCAGGCGCGCGCCATCCCTCATCTGCTCGCAGGGCGCGGGGTCCTGATTCAGGCTCGCACGGGCAGCGGCAAGACCGGGGCATTCATTCTGCCGATGCTGGAGCGTCTGGACCCGGCGCTTTAGGAATGTCAGGCGCTGGTGCTGGTGCCCACGCGCGAACTCGCCAAGCAGGTAGGGGAACAGGCGGAAATCATGTGCGCCAACTCCGGACTGCGTACGGTCGCGATGTACGGTGGCGTCGGCTATGGATCGCAGATCGATGCACTAAAGCAAGGCACACACATTATCGTGGGCACGCCGGGACGAGTGCTGGACCATCTCCTTCGCGGCACGCTGGATCTTCACGATCTGCGGATGCTCATTTTCGACGAGGCCGACCGCCTGCTTTCGATGGGCTTCTATCCCGACATGAAGGAAGTCCAGAGCTACCTGCCCCGACGCGCATTCAATGCGTGCATGTTTTCGGCAACGTTTCCTCCGTCGGTTATTCAAACAGCTCGCCAATTCATTCACGAGCCGGAGTTCATCACTCTCAGCGGCGACCACGTTCACGAGACAAACACCGAACACGTGTCTTACGTCGTTCTTCCGATGGATAAGGACCGGGCTCTAATCCGCATCATCGAGATCGAAAACCCCGCGTCGGCGATCATCTTCTGCAACACGAAGGTGAAGGTGCATTACATGAACGTGGTGCTGCAGCGATTCGGGTACGATGCGGACGAACTCAGCGCCGACCTTTCGCAGCGCGACCGCGAGCGTGTTCTTGAACGGGTTCGCCGCGGCACCCTGCGCTTTCTGGTAGCCACGGATGTGGCCGCTCGCGGACTGGACATTCCGGACCTGTCGCACGTGATCCAATTCGAGTCGCCCGAGGATCCGGAGGCCTACATTCATCGTGCGGGTCGCACAGGACGCGCCGGGGCTGCCGGAGTTGCAATGTCGCTCGTGACCGAAGTGGAGAAGCTGGAGTTGATCCGAATCGCCAAACGCTTCACCATCGACATCCAGGAACGCCCGACGCCCACGGACGCGGACGTCGAACAAATTGTTACCGAGCGTTTAACCGCCCTGCTCGAAGCCCGGCTCCGCACCCGCGACAAGCTGCAGACCGAACGCAGCCGGCGATTCATTCCCCTCGGCCGGAGCCTCTCCGAAAGTGAAGATGAATCGGCGATCGTCGCGATGCTTCTGGACGACTACTACCAACAGACGCTGCATGCTCCTGTACCCGCGCCTGTGACTGAGCCTGCGCCACCCTCCGCACACAGCCCGTCGCAATCCAAACCTCGTCCCCGCGGCCGCACGCGACGTCGATAAACGGCAGGGAAGGTCCGCTGCCGGTCCAGCTCTATGCGGCTGAAATTCACTGCACCGATTTCAGGTCATGGATGCGATAGGACAGGTAGTCTTCGATGAGTTCGTGATCGGAGCAGGCAAGCATCAGGCCGTGGCAGCGCTCCATCACATCCATTGCGGCCGCGGAGGCGGCGTCGAGCGGAAGGCCCGCGAAGGCGAGCATGTCGGCGGCAAGGTAGGAGACGTCCAGCACGCCGCCTGTGCGGTCAGGTTTGCCCGCTGCCGGACGGTTCGAGCTGAACTGATAGTGGGTGAGGTATCTCAGTTGATCCCTTGTGGGAGTGAAGCCCAGCCGCGAAGAATTCAAGTCGGCGGTCTTCGTCAGAAAATCCCACGCGACCTCAGGCTCGTGGTCGCCGAACCATCCGATCACCCGCGGCCGTGGCGAATTCAGCCATCGTCCTGCAAGTTCCAGGTAATCCCGCGACGAATCCTGCATCCGGTAGAGATAGTCCGCGAGCCCCATATTCATCTCGCGTCCAATCGGGCGAAATTCTTCAGGGACGGCCTTCTCGTCGTTCCGGTACGGTCCGTGATTGCGAATCGTCAGCGCGAGAATAAACACGGGCCTCGTGTCGCCGGACCGGGTCGCGGCCGCGACGGCCTTCTCGAAAACGAGGTTGTCGCGCACCTTGAACCATTCCTCCGGCAGTTGGAGCTCGCGGGCCGAGTGGAACTCCTCAAATCCGTAGTGGCGATATGCCGTTTCGGCGCCCAGAAACTCGCCCTCGCTCGGGTAGATGGCGATCGTCCGATAACCGAGCGCGCGCATCGTCCGGGGAAGGGAATGACGGAGGCGCGGAGCCAGCGAAATCGGCGCAAATCGTCCGCCGCGGCCAAACGCCCTCCAGTCGAACCCAGAGAAGAACGCAAACTCCGTCAACCACGAGCCGCCGCCTGTGGTGTGAGTCAGCAAGGGGCCTTCCTGTGATCGAGCAACCGCCGGGAGTGGATGAAGCATGCCGCTGTCGCATTCCGGGAAGCGGCATCGCGCTATCACCGTCGGGTCGAACGTGCTTTCCTCAAAGACCATCAGAATGTCGGGACGTTCGCCACCTGGGACCGCGACCGCATCCGTTGTCGTGTCCTTAAAACGTGTTTGAGGCCGCCTCGGCGGCAGCGCGGCATCGGTGTCACGGTTTTCGAAGAAGACGTTGAGCCGGCCGATCCAGCCCTTGGGGTGCTGCATATCCTCGATGGAAAGCCAGGTCACGTAAGCGTCTCCATGAGGGTTCGCGGCCTGCAAACTGCCTGTCGTCGTAAACCCAAACGTCGCGATCGCGCTTGTCAGCACCGCCGTGGCTGCGCGAGCGCCTGGGCCAGTCCGCGGGCGCGTAAACGCCGCAACCGGACGCTCGAAACGCCCTCCTGTAAGCAAGATCGCGATGGCACCGGCCACCAGGGCCACACCAGTCGCCAGAATTGAGGGGTAAGTCACGAACAGGAAGAAGTTCTGGACGGGGTGAAGCGCGATGAAGTGGATGTCCCCCAGGGTCATTGCCATCCCTTCCCGGGATTGCTTGATCCAGGAACCGAGCACAATCGTCGCCATCAGGTAGGCCGTGGCCCCGGCGGCCGTCCATGCCCGCCGCGTCAGAGCCAGCGACAAGCCAAGCGTCAGAACCATCGCCGACACCAGACTCATCCCTGGCACAGCGACTCCATCCCTTGCAGTAAGCAACTCACGCCGCAATCGTAACTCAGGCCGATTCTCAGTGCGGAATCAGTTGTACCTGAATGCTTTGTGAGGCGCCGGCGGCGACACTTACCGGGTGGCCGAACTGTTCATATCGCGCGATGAAGGAGCGGCTCTTTTCCGCGTCAAGCGCCAGCGTCGTCCATGCAAACACCTCGTATTCGCCCGGCGTGATTCCCCTGATTACAAAGTGCCCCGTCGCGTCCGTACCTACCTTGTTATACAACGCGAAGTTTTGACGCCGCGCAGCTGCGGGTACGAGCACTACCGACAGGCCGCTCAGCGGTTCTCCCTGAGGCGCCCATACGGTGCCCTCAAGGTTGCCGCCCTGCGTGTGAAAGATGAGTTGGACGGGCTCCGGCGCCTGCGCTGTTATGGTGATCACGCCGGAATCGAGAAGACTCCTCGCGCCCTGAAGGATATCTGCCAGATAAAGGCTCCCGCGGACCGAAGGTCCGATGCGGTATCGTCCCGGCGTGACGTTGGCAACCGTGAAGGCGCCGTTCGTATCGGTTCTCGCCAACGCAGTGGTCCCCGTCGCATAGGGAAAAAGCGCGAAGCCCAGAGGGTTCCACGTCACTCCAAAGTTGGATGCGGGCGCACCATCGATGGTGACGCTGCCTTTCAATTCGACCGGAGGCGCAATCGTGACGGTTAAGCCTTCAACGTTCTTATCCGCAACCTCGAGAGCAAGTCCTGTGTAGTTCGCTCGTAGTCGTGGATTAACGAACAACACCACAAGCTCGTACGAACCTGACCGGATTCCCCGCAGTTCGAACTTCCCGCCGGATGCGTCGGCCGCAGAGTTGCGGACGATTGCGAGTGGATCGCCGATAGTGCTGCCCTGCGGCACAACATAGAACTCATACCGCGGCGGCATGCTGGCGGCATTGGGAAGAATGTTGAGGATTCTTCCGGACACCATGAATACCTTCGGAGCCTGAATTCGGATCTCCAGTCCGCTCGACTCTGTTCCGGCCTGCACGGTGACAGGCACCGCACTGTCGGCGTCGAGAGCCGAAGGGTAGTAGGTTGGCGCAAAGGTGTCCCGTCTGCCTGGCGCTTCGTCGGCGCGTACTTCCGTAGCTGCGCGAATGTAGTAGACACCTGCGGGAAAGCCGTACATGCGAAACTCGCCATGGTCATCGGTCGAGGTGCCCACCATCGGATTGCCGAAGATCCGCACGAGCTCGGCCGAACCTTTGGAGTAATCCACTTGAAGCGGTTCGATCGTCATTCGCGCGAGCGGCTTGCCGCTTGGATCGAGCACGCGTCCGCTCATCGTTCCGCCGGGTATGAGTTGCAGATCGAGACTCGTGCGCACCCGCGCCGTTACGTTGACGCCCGTCATCTCATAGGGAAGGGGTTGATTTCGGCTACCTGGAGCCGCCAGGTTTCTGTAAGGGCTGAGGGTCGCTGCAAAATATCCCGAGCGCTCGGCATGGAGCAGGTATCGGCCGGCCGGCACATTCGCGATCGTGAACCGGCCGCTTGCGTCGGTCGACGCTGTGAAGTCGATCGTGCGCGCAGCAGGGAAGGGGGAATCCATTCCCGCCGCGAGCGTTACCGTGACACCGGAGATCGGTTCTCCTGTGTCCTTCCGCGTGACCTTTCCTTCAACCGTACCCGTTGTGTCCTGTGCGGCGGCACCGGCGGCGAACAATGCGAGCACGAACCATATCGCCTTCATCGCGCTTTCTCCGTCGTAATGAAATTGACTCTGACGTTCGTTACCGAATCGCCAGGGCCTGCCAGGTGAACCGGAGTTCCATGGGCTTCGAAGGCGGAAACCGTATCCGCATTGCGCCATGCGCCTTCTCGAATTTCCTGCCACGCAAAAAGCTTGTAGTCGCCTGGAGGCACCCCTTTGAAAACAAAGTGACCGGCCCCATCGGTGGTCGTAGCCTTGTACAGCCCGCTGTTCTGGCGACGCGCCGGGACAAGCTCCACCGCGGTGAAGGGAATCGGCGACGCTTGCTGCACGACGCCTTCAATGCTGCCCCCTCGGGTTCCGAGGACCACCTTGATCGGTTCAGGTGTTGGGGATGCCACAAGCAAGCCGGAATCGTGAATGCTTTTACCATCCTGCAGCACATCGGCAACATAGGCCGTTGCGGGCAGTCCCGCAGCCATCTCGACGTCGTAGCTTCCCGCCGGTACGTTCGCAATCTTGAAGGCGCCGGAACCGGACGCAATATCCACTACGGCGGGTTTCGGGGTCGGGGCGGCTTCGCGAAGGCGAAGCGTGAGTTTCAGGGCGTCCATGCGAACGGGTGTTGAGCCGATGTCGAACGCAATTGTCCCCCTCACCTCGGCCGGAGGAACGACCGGTATCGTCAGTCCTGTAAGATTGGCGGTTTCCAGATTGATGGCGGCACGGCCCACCCTGGTCCTGTTCTGCTCATCCACGATCAAGGCGTACAGGTCATAGAAGCCGGCGCGCAGCCCCAGAACTTCAAAATCGCCCTGACCCGTGTTTCGTTGCAAGTTTGTGAGCAGGGATCCGTTTGCATCTCCGATCGCGTTCGTTCCCCTTCGCACTGCGATGATCGAGAGCCGTTCGTTACCAAGCGGAGGCGGAAGAATCTTCCCGCTGACTCGCAGTACCGATGCCGGCCGCATGGTGAAATCGATTCCGCTCGCCTCGCTGCCTTGGGCGAGCACAACGGGCTTCGCTTCGTTGGGGTTGAGAGTCCCGGGATAAAAAGTTTGCCCGTTCAATTCTGCCGGACCGTTCAACTGGACCATGAATTTCCACGATCGGATGTAGTATTCGCCGGGCTCGAGCCAGTACACCCGGTATTCGCCGCGATCATTCGTTTGAAAAGAACCGCTGGAGGCGAAAGTCGGGGTTCCCTGAGCGTCAACGCGATAGGTCCAGCGGACGGCTTCGACGCTTATGCCCACCATGGGATTGCCATTCGCATCGCTGATCCGCCCGCTGATGGTTCCCGTTCGTACCATCTTGAAGAGCGCGTCGCGGATTTCCTGACGTGGCGCCAACGTCAATACTCCCGGCCCGCCGTCCTGCTTCGGTTGCGCATAGCCTTCGCCCAGGAGAGTAATCGTGTAGCGATCCGGCGCAACGTTTGAGAGCTCAAATCGTCCTTCGCTGTCCGTTCTGATCCGGCGGACCTCGCCGGCCTGACTGGTGAAGGTGAGTTGGATTTCCTCGAGCGGTTCCGACGTGCCCATGTGCACGACGCGTCCGCCGATTCGTCCGCCCCCTTCTGCAGGCCCGCGCGCGGCCGCTTCGACGGCGTACGGAGTGGAAACCCGCTCCACCACCGGCGCCTGCGGAAAGCCGAAGGCGGGGATCTCGAGGGAGGCCACCGCGGTTACGCGAATCGCGGCGAACAGAACGGTCAGGGCACCGAGAAAGCAGAACAGGCAACTCGTCGCTGTTCGGGATATGCGGTATCGGCGCACCATTGGATTCAGTAACGCCGTGACACGATCTTCCAGTTGCGCGTGATGTCCCATAGAAACCGTCGCAAGAGAAACACCCGGAGTGACTCGTCTTGCGATCTGCACAAGATGGATCGCGTAGACGTCCGGATCAACGCCGAGAGTAACCACGGAGTCGTCGCAGGCTTTCTCCTGTTCGAATCGAATTCGTCGCGCCGCGTACCAGGCGAGCGGATGAAACCAGTACAAGGAACAAGCGGCGTAGGCCAGGATCTGCACCAGGCCATCGCGCCGCCGCACATGCGCTAGTTCATGGGCGAGTACGGCGACGCGCCGTTCTGCATTCCATGCCATTGCCGTCTCCGGCAATAGAACGACGTGTTTGCGGATGCCCCATGTCATGGGTGGCATCTGTCCTCCGATGCGCAATTCGATCCTGCGGCTTCGCGCAGAACAGACTTTGAAGACTTCCAGCAGGCGGAGCCATTCCGGGTCGGATACGCGTGAAGAACCCTGTCGCAGCTCTCGCACAAGCCACGTTGCCCGCAAGAGTCTGACGAGGACAAAGACCGTTCCTGCGAACCAGAGCGCAAACAGCCATTGTCGAGTTGGAATTCGCTTTGCGCGAGTCGTCGGCAATAGACGGCTGCTTCCGGCAACTGCAGAGGGTGCCGGGAAAACCGCCGGCGGCTCGATAGCGGCAGCGACGGGCGCCGCCGGCGCGGGTCTCGTTTCCTCTTCTAATACGCTCGCGCGAGTAAGGGTTTGCGGCATCCTCGCGGAAAGAAGCGGCAGTTCCATTCGCGGTCCAAGCCATGAAACAACCGGCAATGCCAGAACGCACAGCAGGCCGATGGTCCAGACTCCATGTCTTGCCGAGGCGGATGCGCGACGCATGGAGGCGGCCAGCAGTCCGGTGAAAGCGAGCAGGGCGGTGGCTTTCAAAACAAGGCCCAATTCCGGGTTCATCGCTTACCTCCTTTGCGGTTGTCCTGGATGAGTTTCATCAGGCGATCGGCTTCGTCGTCCGAAAGACCGGGAGCGGAAAGGTCAAGTAGGGCCGCAACGGCTTGTTCGGGCGACCCACCGAAGAAAGTCTTCACGAGATGCTGCATGGCTGATCGCTTGGTCGTGTGCATGCGCGCCGTGGGAATGAAGACGTAACGCGCTCCATCCTTTTCGTGGCGGACATGTCCTTTACCCTCGAGAACGCGAAGCAGACCACGAACGGCGGAGTAGCTGGGGATGTCGTCGAGGCTGTCCAGGACTTCGGCTACTGTCGCGCGCCCTTTCTGGAAAAGCACGTCCATGATCTGGCGTTCTCTCCGGCTGAGATGATGGATTTTCATAAGTGCAAAGAATTTTGCATTTGATCGAGAGGCCGTCAACCAAAAAATGCAAAGAATTTTGCATCCCAGCGCCTCTGAAGCAGGGCTACTTCCGAATCAGCGGCAAGGCGAGGCGCAACTCGGCGAGCAGTGCACTGTATGCGCTCGCAAGAAGCAAGAAAGATGTGCTGAACATCAATACGCAGACGGCAACAGTAGACTTCTGCGCTACTTCCCCTTGTTGCGTATCGTACCGGTCAGGCCCTCGGGCGAGCATTTGAACGGTTCGATTTTCAGATCGGATGCCGAGTACTCCATCGTGGCTCGTGGGAACGGCTGTTTGAAAAACTCCGGATCCGCCATATCGATCTCGACGACGAGCCGCTGGCGGGCGGCGTCGAGGTGCAACCGCTCGACGGAAGTAAGCGCCGCCGAGTGCAGCAGTCCCTTGGTTGGTTGGCCGGGTTGCTCGACGTACTGGTTCAGCACGCCCGCCGAATAGTTTGCGGTCTCGATGACGAGCGTCTCGCCGTCCCAATGACCGATCGAATGGCCCAGCGAGCTGCGCTTGCCGTCTTGCGGATGGGTCTTCATGTTCATGTGGACGACGCGCCGCACATCCATCCATTCGTGGTGCAACACGATGTCCGTTCCGTCTCGCAGGATTTCAAGCGGCGTGCTGGGCGCGCCCCAGACGCGGCGGATCGCGACCGGATCGCAGCGGAAAACGGGATCGTCCTTAAACGGATCGTAGCCGGCAACGGCCTTCTCACCAGCCGGGGTCAACAACTGGATCATTGGCTGCGGGCCGCTCGTGCTTCGGTTCGCGATCGGCGCGAGCAGCCACGCTCCAAAGATGTCCTTGCGCCGTGCCACGGACACCGGTTGCGGCGCTCCTCCTGAACCCGCCGGACCGTTAACGTCGAGGATGCGTCCATCCGCCAACTCGATGCTCTCGAAAAAGCACATGTAAGGACTGTGTCGTGACAGGGATCCCATGACGCGAATCTTTGTCCCCACCTTGAAAAGCTGCGGCGTGATGCCAATGCGGCTGAGTTGCGTCACGCCGTGCGATTCGCACACGTACTCTCGAGTCCTGCCGTTCTCGTCGACGGCATCGACATGAAGGTAGCTGTGCGGATTCCGGGCCTCGTACTCCTTGACCGTCCCGGAGATGTTGACCTTCTTGCTGGCATCGAAGTGGGGCGCAAAGCTGTGGTGCGCCTGGGTCTCCGCGACGCCGAAGACGATGCAGGCCGTGAATGTGCAAATCGCGATTCTCGAAAGCATGACACCTCCTGGACCAATCCCGTGAGTATACGGCTGGACGCAAGCCATGATGAAGACCTAGTGGTGACTATATTGCTCCGCGTTCTCCTGTCCGCTCCCAGGAATGCGAATCACAACCGGGAAGTTTGAATTTCTGGCTTAACGAAGACAGGCGAGCTAATCTTCGCCATCCATGGGAACTCCTGTATTCAGGCATCAACCTCCCCCGCTTCTGGCTCAGCATGCGTTGAGCTTTCTGATCAATGGAGTCGTCCGCCCTGCCGTGCGGGCATCGGAGTTTCTTGGAATAAGCCAGCGCTTGCTCTCTCTGATGGCAGGTCGAATGCAGAACGAGGAATTGCAAAAGCAGGCGTTTGCGGGAATCTTTCCGGGACCGCAGGACGTCTTCGTGATGACCTATCCGAAGAGCGGCACGAACTGGGTGATGCAAATCGCTCATCAGTTGATCTATCACGGGGAAGGTAAGTTCGAACACATTCACGACATCATTCCGTGGCCGGATATCCGAATGACGCACGGGTTCATGAAAAGATATGCGATTCCCATTGAGGCTGCCGTTCACTGGGAGAGTTCTCCGGAGCGGAAACGCGTGATCAAGACCCACTTCAATTGGGATGCTCTGCCGTATGCTGAAAAAGCGCGTTACATCGCGGTTATCCGCGACCCCAAGGACGTTTTCGTTTCCGGTTATTTCTTCCTGCGCGATGGCTTCCTGGGCAAAGCGATGCCTCGCGTGGACACCATGTACAAGGCCTTTCTGTCGGGCAAGGGATTAGGCGGTTCCTGGGCGGTCAACGCAGCGAGCTACTGGAGAGAGCGGGGGCGGCCCAACGTTCTGATTCTGTCATTCAAGAACCTGAAACAAGATCTGCGTGGAAATGTCGAAAGGATTGCCCGATTTCTTGGCATCGATGTTTCCCAGGAAATTCTGGAGAAGGTTTGCCGGCTGTCGTCGTTCGACTACATGAAGTCCGTGGACTCCAGGTTCCACATGGGTCAGGTCGTCGCCGGGCTCCCACCGGGTGCCATGATCCGCAAAGGCACTCAGGGAGGAGCTTCGGAACTCCTGAGTCTGGAACAGCGGCAGCGGATCGATGATCGCTTTCAGGAGGAACTGAAGAAGCTTGGCTCCGACCTGCCCTATGCCGAGTTCGCGGACCTGACCGAGTAACGCCATCACGGTTTGGCAGGAATAAGTTTCAAGTCCAGGGTCTCCTTCGATCCTTCCTGGATCCGAATGGGTTTGCCCTGCGACTCGTACTGGGAGAGTACCTCGCGATCAAAATAGGCATTCGCTTCGAGGGCTTGCCAGGAGTACAGCTTGTACGCGCCGGGATATATTCCGCGAATTGCAAAGTGACCATTGGCATCCGTTGTCGCTGCTTTGAATAGCTCGGAACGATCGCGCCCCTGATCGGGAATCAATACGACCTGGTTTCCAGGCACAAGTTGCGATAAGGCATCGACAAGATTGCCTTCGAGGATGCCGCCCTTCGGGCTGAGCACAACAGTCAGCGTTCCAGATGTGCGACTGGTCACTTGCCAGGGATCCTTGAGCACATCGTTGCCTTCGAAGCGGGCTTCCTTCACGAAATAGTCGGTCATCGGCATCGACACGCTGACGCGGTATTCCCCCGGGGAAACATTGTCGATACTGGCTACGCCCTCCGGAGTGAAGTTGACTCGCTGGTTGCCCGTCGATGCCGATGCTGTAGTTGTCCTGAGAAAAACTCTGATGCGGTCATAGCCGGCGATCGATGCCAGTTCCTGTCCTTCGACGCTCAAATGAATGGGAATGTTCACGCCAGGCGCCAGGGTCAGGACGAGGCCTTCAACATCCTGCCCTCCGACTTCAATCGGCACCTGTGTCGAGGCGCCCCGATTCCCGAGAATCGCCAGGTCAATCAAGTCCGAGTTCGTGCGTGCCTGCGCGACGAGATTGCGATCGATGGGATCGGCGCTGTTGGTCGAAGCCTGCGATCTCAACCAATAGACACCCGGGATGACATTCCGAATCTCGAAGGTGCCGTCGACATTGTTGTAAGTGACATTCGAACCGGAAAGTGCTGACGACAAAAGCACAGTTGGAGTGTTCTGGTCCTGCCGAGGTGTTACGGAAACGCTGGCGCTTCGGGGCGGTTGCCCTGTAGTGGAATCCACAACTTTGCCGCGAACCCTGTATCCCTTCGGCTGCAAAAGCACGAAATCGATGCCCCCAACTTCGGCTCCCGGTTGAAGGTCAATGGTTGAAGCGCGAGCCGCGTCCAGTGTTCCGGGGTAATACGTGGGAGGAAACTGCCGGTCGGAAAAAGAACTACTGCTAATCTGTAATTCAATCGGCAATGACGAAATGCTTGAGCTCACACTCACAACGTAACGGCCGGGTGGCACCCAGAAGATTCTGTAATCGCCCCGATCGTCCGTTGTTGTGCTGCTCACAGAGCCGAGGGTCCGTTGTCCATTAAAGCTGTAGATAGAGCGCATGAGCGACACCTGCACCCTCCCCACGGGCTCTCCATTGGAATCGCGAACGCGTCCCGTAACCACCCCGGCCGAAATCAATTTGAAGTTGATGTCCTTCAATTGTTGACCTTCGGTGAGGGTAATCGGAATTCCCGCCGTAGTGGCCGTGCGCTGTCCGTATTCCTGACTCGCATATCCATTGCGCACCACGCGTAACCGGTACTGGCCCGGATCGAGGTCCTTGAATGCAAATTTGCCGTCACGTTCAGTAACGAACGGGGGGATTTGCCCCGGCGTCGAATTTGCGGAAAGAATAATGACCTGGCCTGCGTTACCTGGAGTTGGCGGCTGAACTCGCGTCAGCACTACTTGCGCGCGCATCAACGGCTCGCTCGATATCGAACTCATCACGGTGCCTTCGATTGAAGCTTTGCGCTGAGGTTGTTGCGCTTGCTGGGCCGGATTACCAGCTGTTTGAAACAGTAGAAAGAAAATTGCCGCGAGCATAGGTCCTGCCATAGATCCCCTCGAAAATGGCCGTTGTCACTTCTAAGATTTTCGGAGCTCGGATGGTTCGCGTCAGTTTGACGTAAAAACAGTGAAAACGTCTACTTCTAGAATTCAAGAATTCGTGGCGATAACGGGCTCTTTGGAAATCCTCATTCAGCGAGGCCAGGCATGGTAAATCCTTTGCGGTCTAACTCTGACAACAGAATGTCTGAGAGCTGGGGAGAGAGCGGGACAAGAGGCGGTCGCAGGGTGCTCCAATCAGGGTCAGCGCCATAGTGAGCAATCGCGGCTTTCAGCGCAGGAATCATTGGAAACTTCTTAAAAACGTCTCGAATCTCGTCAAGGCGCGCCTGTTGGGCACCGGCGTCGCCGGCCTGCCAGTTGTCGCAGAGGCGAGCAATCGGACCGGGATGGACATTCGCTGTGGCGCTGATACAGCCTTGTCCGCCGGCACCCAGATTCCGAAGCAGGAAGCTTTCTGAACCGACAAAGACGTCGAAACCTGCTTTGGCAAAGGCATCGAGGAAAGACTTGGTGTTGTTCCAATCGCCGGAGCTGTCCTTCATCCCGGCAAGCTGGCCGGGATAGGCCTTGAGAAGGCGCGCCGTTACAGCAAGGGTGATCGGCACCTGTGCCACGGGGGGAATGTGGTAGAGGTACACGCGCAGCCGAGCGTCGCCCACGCGTTCAATGACCTCGGCGAAACTCCGGTAGAGGCCATCATCGGTCACGTCCTTGTAATAGAAGGGTGGGAGCATCAGGACGCCGGCGCAGCCAAGGGTGACGGCATGAGCGGTCAGCCGTACGGTCTCCGGGATAGAGCAACAGCCGACGCCGGGCATCATGCGCTCGGGATCGATACCGTCCTGAACCAGGCGGTCCAGCAACTCCAGCCGTTCTTCCAGGGACAGTGAGTTTCCTTCTGAATTCGTTCCAAACACCGCCAGTCCGACGTTGTGTGAAAGCAGCCATCGACAATGCTGCGCGAGCCGTTCGTGATCCGGTGTCAGGTCCGTCCGGAAAGGCGTGCACACCGGCGCAAGAGCCCCGGTGATACGGTGTCCGTTTTTCATAAGGGTCAGTATATGAAAGACTGGCGACGCGGGCGGATGGAATTCAAACTTCTCAGCAAAGAACCCCACTTAAGAAACAAAGAGCGCAAAGGGTTTTGGGCCCTTTGCGCTCTTTGCTTCTTCAGTGGGGTGGTTCGCGTGCCGCGCGATTCTACTTGGCTGGGGGAATCGGATCCGGCACTTCGTTCTTCACCGGCGGAATGGTTTGCAGGTAGGCCCAGATGGCCTTCAAGTCGTCATCACCCAACTTCGAGTACATCTGCCAGGGCATAGGCGGAAGGATGTCGCGTCCCGTTCCGATGTGCTTGCCCGTCTTCATAGCTTTCAGGAATGCGTCTTCAGACCACGCGCTGCTCTTCAAACCGGTGTCCGGGTCCGGCGTGAGGTTCGCGGCAAAGGTCGTGCCCCAGGGGCCGGTCCACGCCGTCAGAGTGCCCGTAGTCTGGATGATCCACGGGCTTCCCGCTGGAACTTTGGGCGCTGCCGGAAGCTTGATCGATGCCTGATGACCCGAGAGCATGACGCTCATATCGGGTTCGCCGTCCTTCTTGGTGGTGTGACAATCGTGGCAACCGCCCACCTGCACCAGAACCTTGCCGCGCTCGGCAGGGCTTTGTGCCGGCGCCGCTGCCGGCGCGGGCGTTGGCGCAGGTGCCGGTTGAGTACAAGCGGAGACCGCAACGGCCAGCGGCAAGCAGGCCAACAGCAGAGCGGTGCGACGCTGGAAAAAACGCATGTGATTCGCCTCCTAGTGAGAAAAATGGCTCAACATCGAGCCGGGATTATACCGACCGTAAAGGACCTGCACAATCGGATCTTGAATGGTTTCAGGCTCAGGAACTCTCATCACCACAGCCCAGCTCGCCGTTTGGCGGTGGCTGGAGTTTTTCGTCAATCGTAATCCGCGTCGTCCGCGGCTAAATCCTACTCAACGGAAAACGCGAGCAGGACGTTGCCGCCGGATGCGGTGCTACTGATCGCGTAGCCGGAACCGATAAACACCATCCCGCCCGAGACGACGGCCCCGGAGCTCGCGATCTGCCCGCCGTGAGCGGAGATCTTGTTGACGGTGCTGAACTCCTGGGCCGTGTTGAACTCCCAGAGTTGTTTTCCATCAGTTGTCGACACAGCGTAGAGTTTGCCGTTACCGGCACCCTCGAAGACAACGCCGGGAATCAATGTCGGTGCGGCGCCAAGGCTGTCACCAGTTGCCCCGGCAAATGCCCAGACTTTTTCTCCCGTGCCCAGCTTCAGCGCCGTGAGGCCCGCTCCACGTCCCGCACCGTAATAGACGTTCTGATCGTCGGCGGCACCACCCCAGACGATGTTTCCTCCAGCGCCGCGGCCGCCGCGCGCACCCTCGACTGGCGGTGGCGGCGGAGCGCCAGTAGTGGCAAGCACACGATAGACGACAGCGCCGTTGTTGTCGGGATCGAGCCCGATAACATGGCCTTGCTTGGTTCCTACAAGCAGGATGCGCTTGCCGCCAGGTAAGGATTTCAGGATCGGAGAATTGGCGATATCGAGATCCGGACCATTGGGATTCGGGCACTGTTCACCGCTTGTCGGTGCGCCGCAGCCTCCCATGAAGATGTCCTTCGCATCCGCCTGATAAGCCCAGAGGGTTTTACCGGTATTGATGTCCACGGCCATCACCCCATCCGTGGTCAACGGCGCCGGTACTGCTGTGGCGTCGCCCGTACTGAAGTAGAGTGCGTTCTTAACGGGATCGACTGTCGGGGTATTCCAAACTGCGCCCCCTGCCGGTCCATACAGCACAACACCATTGGACTGAACTTTGTACGCCTTGGGCTGATCGGTAACCCATGCCTTCCAGAGAACCTTGCCGTTATTGGCATCGTAGGCGACGACGCTTCCCCGCGACGTGCAGCAGGGATAGGTCGCAATGCCGCTGCGGAATTCCTCCGACGACGACACTGGAACGAACAGTTTCCCGTTGTAGAGCTTGGTGCCCGCAGTAATGCGTGCGACCCAATGATTGTCTGCTTTGGCCTTCCAAAGGAGCTTGCCGTTTTGTGCATCGACCGCAAAAACGTTCGCGTGACCGTCACCGAAGTAGACGGCATACCGCGTCGCGCCCTGTCCGGTAATGGGACCCACGGAAAGCGCACCGCGAACAATGCCGCCACCTTCGAAGGACCAGTACACACAGCCGGTGGCAGCGTCCAGCGAGTAGATGTACCCGTTGTCGCTGCCGACAAACACACGGCCCGCGACTACCGTCGGTTGAGCATTGGAGGATTCACCGGTGGGGAAGCCAAAGGCCCACTTCAGCTTCAGCCGTGGCACCGTTGCTGCCGTAAGACCGGCGGAGGCAGCGGTCTGCATGCGTGTGTTGGAATTGTCGGTGCCCCATCCGTTCCATCCCGGGCCAGTCGCAGGATTGCTCATCGCAGGGTTGGTTGCGCACCTGTTTGGCATCGTGGCCGCATTGCCGGCTTTGGAGCTTCCCATCGGGCGGCCGGACATGAACTCCGCGATTCGGCGCTTCTGCCCGTCATTCAAGCCGTCGACGTAGGTCTTCATCGACCCTGTCGTGACGGACTCGAGAATGCGCTCTGGTGTCATCTCGCGAACCGCTGATGCAGAGGGAGCATCCAGGGCCGGATTATTGTGACAGGTCGAACAGCGCGTTTCGAATTGAGCGATACCATCCTCGGTCCCGGGCATTGTGGCAGCTCCGCCACGCTGACCTCCCGGCGCGGTTGCGGCCCCACCGCGCTGCCCCGCGGGTGCGGTTGCGCCCGGCACCGGAAGATTCTCGGGCAGTCCGCGAGGAGGTTGCTGGCCTGGAGCGGGCACCGGCCCGCGAGCCTGCGAGTGAGTCGTCAGCACATAGCCCATGACGCCGAGCCATCCGGCAGCCATGATCGTCAGTACATGCAGGTTTCGATTCATTGAATCTCCTTCATGTGAATGGTTTCATCGCGTCCCGGGCCTGTTGAAACCATGCCGAGGGGAACACCGAGGTAGTCGGAGAGAAACTTTAGATAGTCCTGCGCTTTGACCGGCAGCTGGTCCCAGTCGCGAAGGCCTGCCGTCGAACTCTGCCAGCCGGGAAGTGTCTTGTAAACAGGTTCGACCTTCGCGAGCACTTCGCAATCGGCGGGAAAATCTTCGACCACGGATCCTTTGTATTTGTAATCGACGCAGAAGGGAATTTCGCCAAATGTGTCGAGTACATCCACCTTTGTCACGACGACGGAGTCCAGGGCATTGATCATTGCGGCATACCTCGCGGCGGGGCCGTCGAACCAGCCGCAACGGCGCGGCCGTCCGGTCGTGGAGCCGAACTCGTTACCGCGGCTCCGCATCGTTTCGCCGAACGTGTCGACGGCTTCCGTAGGATACGGACCCGTTCCGACGCGTGTCGAATAAGCTTTCAGGATTCCGATTATGGCGTTGATGTGTTTGGGCGACACGCCGAGACCGATCGCCGCGCCCCCTGCTGCCGCGCTGGATGAGGTGACAAACGGATAGGTGCCGTGATCGATGTCGAGCAGCGTCGCCTGCGCTCCTTCAAACAGGATCGATTTTCCCCCTCGGATCAGGCGATTGAGGTACGCCGACGAATCGATAACGTACGGACGAAGTTTTTCCCCAAACTGTTCGTAGTCCGAGCAGATCCTCTCTGGCTCGATGGTGTGCGGATAGTCCAACGCCTGGAGAGCGCGATTCTTCAATTCGACTTGCGCTCTAATCTTCGAGGCAAGAGTTGACGGGTCCAGCAGGTCGCACATCCGCAAGCCGCGCCGGCCCACTTTGTCTTCATAGGCAGGGCCGATCCCTCGCGACGTTGTGCCGATCTTCCGTTCGCCGAGTTGCTCTTCGATCGCGGCTTCCAGAACGCGATGGTAGGGAAGGATCAGGTGGCAGCGATTCGAAACAAAAAGCCGGCCGCGAATATCGATGCCGGTGGCTTCGATGGCCTGAGCCTCTTCCAGAAACGCCAGCGGATCAAGCACCACCCCGCCACCGATGACGCAGGCGACACCTTCGTGGAAGATGCCCGACGGGACGACATGCAATACATGACGCTGGTTGCCGATGCTGACCGTGTGTCCGGCGTTGTGCCCGCCCTGATAACGAGCCACGCAATCGAAACCCCTGGCCAGGATATCGACAATCTTACCCTTACCCTCATCGCCCCACTGGAGCCCGACAACTGCGACGTTTCTCTTCATTTGCGTTATCTACATTATCGCAGGCGAGGGTTCGGCGCCGAGAAGGTGTAACTGCATTCCTCTTCGACCTCAAGAAGGTCTTTGGGGTTGCCGATGGCCTGACGAATGGGCAAGCGGATGCGCCCCATCCGGGGCCCCTGAAGGGCGCCGGGAGGCAGACTGCCGCCTGGAAGCGATGATTGCACAGTGAACTCCTGACGCTGTCAGCCGAGGTGCTTGTCCAGCGCTTTCGTGATGACTTCCTTACCTACGGCGCCGACTATCTGCTCCTTTACCTGGCCATCCTTAAACAGAAGCAGCGTGGGTATTCCTCGAATATTGTAACGGGACGAAGTCGCGCCATTGGCGTCCACGTCGAGTTTTCCCACTTTGACGCGTCCCTGGTACTGGTCTGCAACGGCTTCAACGGTGGGAGCCAGCGCGCGGCAGGGACCACACCACGCGGCCCAGAAATCGATCAGGACCGGCACTGTGGACTTCAGGACTTCGGCTTCAAAGTTGGTATCAGTGATCTCGACGGTACTAGCTCCCATATTCCTCCCGAGGGTTTATCGAAAAGTAAAAGTATCGGAGGCTCGCCGGATTGTCAATTCATGATGGCTGCGCCCTATCGGGCTTGCATCACTTGATCGTTTCGCCCTATCGGGCTCACATTCGCTCCGCTCATGACTTGATGGCTGCGCCCTGACGGGCTTGCATTCGCTCCGCTCATGCACCCGGATGCCCGAGTTGACTGCGCACGGCCTCCATTTCGCTGGAAATGGCCACTGCCACGAGCTCGTCTCCATAGCGGTCTTCCAGCAGCAGCTGCCGGAAGTAATCCTTTGCGGTTTGATGGCTTACCTGTTGAAACGCCATATTGATACTGCTGTTGAGTACCGCCCCCGCGATAGGCACGAGGATGCCCAATTCCTTTTGGGTGATGGTCACGCCCAAGCGCTCCGCGACGTAGGCAATAAGACGGATCATTTGCGGCGCTTCACGCTGCAGAAGCGGTCGGTCGATCATAACTCCAGCAGTCCGAGCGGTGAACCGGCTGGTTTCGCGAATTGACGCCACCACAGCAGACTTCAACGCGATATACCCCTCGTCTGCGGTTTCGGTCTGCGGCGCCAACGCCGCAAGAACGTGCGGAAGATTTTCGGCCGCCTTGGGTGAAAAGCCGTAAACGCTCGCCAAACGGCAGGTCTGGCGAGACAGAAGCGCTACCGAGGCCGTGACATCGGCCAGCATCAACGACGGAATGATGAACTGCGCGCCGGGCACGCCTTCCACAAGAGTCGTCGCGCTGCCCAGCAGCGCTCCCTCGACTCCGAGGAGGATACGGCTCCGCATCTTGAAGGAGTCGGCAACCGCATCGAGCTCGCTCATCGGTAGATAGCGCATGGACTCCATATCGGCAACGTGAATCCCCCGGGCCGCAATGCGCTTCTGGATCTCTGCGGTTCCCGTCATGCGGCTGGCCGCCTGAACCGTCTTGATCATCCCTTCCTGGACCCATCCCTGGACGCGGTCGTTAATCCCCTTTAAAACCGGGATTCTGGACTCGCGGGCAAACTGGAACAGTTTGCCGACCGGCTTTCCGAGTGCGTCGAGAATGCGTTGAATGGAGTTGGGTTGGAGTCGATGAAGGGCGATCTCATGGAGAACCTGACGTTCATACTCCGTGAAGACAGGCTTCACAAGGTTCATCACGCGAGTATAGCAGGAGAACAGGAAGCTTTAGAGATTGGAGGTTGCTCCGGGTCCGGGAGACCGCATGCCGGCATCCGCGGCTCGTAACAATTCGTCGACCGTTTCCGGAGGTTTTACGGCGACCGCAGTTCCTATCCGCAACTCCGTCTCGGCAGGCAGATTCCGCTGCAAAACGACGGTCCGAAATTTTTGCTGGATGCGGTTAACCACGATGCCGGTATGCTCGGCGCTGGCTTCCACGAAAAGAGCGGCAAACTCGTCACTGCCGGAACGCGCGATCAGATCGGTGGCGCGGGAAGACTCCGTCAGAACGTCCGCCACAGCGCGAAGTACATCGTCGCCGACCGTGTACCCGTGATGATCGTTAATTGCCTTCAGGTGCACGATATCGACGGCAAGCAGAAGAACACCGGTCCCACGCCGCCGCGCCCCTGAGGCCGCGCGTTTGTAGAGTTCATGGAAAGCCCGCCGCGTGGGCAGGCCCGTTAGTGGATCAGGGCCGTGTCGTGCCAGCCTGCGATCCACGTCATAAAGCCGCGCGGCGAGAACGCGCACGAGACCGAGGGCCATCTCTGGCGACGCGTGCAGCGCATCCATGAAGTCTGTCTCGGGAACAACAAGGCACACCGTTCTTTCAAGAGGAATGACCGTTGCCGACCGCGGCCGACCCTGCAGGATCCCGAGTTCGCCGAACACCTCTCCCTGGCCCAGTTCGCTGAGACACATTTCTGCAGGATTGTCAGCAAGAGATTCGACAACGCGCACCCTTCCAGAAAGCACGATGTAGACGCTGTAGCCGGGCTCTCCCTGTCGTATGACCGCATGGCCGGGAGGATAGACTCGCTGCGTGGATTTGGCGAGCAGCCTGTCCATCTGGCTGGTGTTGAGCGACCGGAACAGATCGACCGATGCCAGAATCTCCGCAGAGGTCAAACGGCCGATGGTAGAAGCCCGAGCCGCTGCCTCTTTTTTCGTCAGCGGATGGGGCCGGTTCTCAGAAACCGATGAACTCATCGTGCGGGCCAGCCAGGCTCGCACGCGCGATCGGAGCATGGGCGGGCTGAAGGGATTTGTCAGATAGTCGGTAGCGATGCTTTCCGCGCTGTACAGGGAATCGCTGCCCTCGTGCTCTTCCGTGAAAATCAAGATCGGAAGTTCGGGTTTGCCCATGATGCTGCGAATAGGCTGGATGAAATTTGCCCCCGCTCCGTCGGAGAGCTTTGAATTGAGGATCACAAGATCGGGAAGCAAGTCGGCGGCGGACTCCACCGCCATTTGACCGGTGGCGGCTGCGTTGATGACGAGACCATCTTCGGCGAGAACCTGTTCGACGGCAATGATGTCTGCGGAGCGGCCTGTAACGATCAGTATTCGTCCTCCGACTACCGGCCGGCGTTCGAGAGCCGAGTCCGCGGAAAGAGCCAGCGCGCGAGACTTCCCGTCGATCTGCAGTTCCATCCCTTCAGCCGCCGCAAAAACTTCCAGCGAGGAGCCGGCTGCCGCCGCTCGAACGCGAGCATATTCTTCAAACTGGTCGATCTTTTCGTCGTTGTGCGTCGGATCGTGATGGAAAAGAGCCAGCCGTTGCGCCCCGGCGGCAACTGCAACGTCAATGGCGTAATCGATGGTGCTGTGACCCCACCCCCGCTTGGTTCGATACTCTTCTTCACTGTACTGCGCGTCGTGAATCACAAGATCCGCGCCCGTGAGGAATTCGATGTGCCTCTGATCGCCGGGATGATGAAAGGCCGGTCCGGGCGAATTCCAGAAGGGTTCATGATCGGTCACATAGGCGACCGTCGCTCCGCCGTAACTGATGCGATAGGCAATAGTTGGCGCTGTATGGTTCAGGTATTGCGTTTCGACGAGAACATCGCCGAGGCGGAAAAACCCTTCCTCAAGTTCCGTGAAATGGATCCGGCTCGAAAGGTCCTGCAGTTTGATCGGAAAGTACGAATACTGCATCTGGCCCGACAGCGAATCTTCCAGGCTTCTCTGAAACCCGGCCGGGGCGAAAATGTTCAACTCGCTCTTTGGAAGAAACGCAGGCGTGAAAAAGGGGAAACCCTGGATGTGATCCCAATGGGTATGACCGATAAGCAGGTAAATCCGCTCGAATGCCGTCGGCGACTTGAGAAGTCTCAAACCCAAATCGCGGACTCCGGTCCCACAATCGAGAATGATGACGCTTCCATCGCCGATCTGGAGTTCCACGCACGATGTGTTGCCGCCGTATCGCGCAGTTGATGGGCCTGGCGCGGGTATCGACCCGCGTGTACCCCAAAATCGAACCAACATTGGCGAAGGATAGTGTCAGCTCGATAATGACGAGTCAAGCGTTAGGTAATCGGAAGAAATCGACTATACTGTTGCCGCCCTTTGGTTTTCCCGCACCGGAGATCCTCTCCGATGTTTTCCAACAAAGATATTCGTGCGCTTTACGGCAAGGAAGCGGTCATCTCCCGCAAAGGCGCGTTCATTCTGGTTCACCTGGACCGTCCGTCAGCCGCCACCCTTCGAAGGCGTAGCAGGGAATTCAACCCCCGTCAGTTTTTCTGTGCGGATTGTCCGCTCTGCCAGATGCTGAAAGAGAGCGGCGTGGTCGTGTTTGACGATTCGATTTTCCCGGACGAAGAGGAGTCGGAATAAGGACGTCAGGTCAACAGGGAGTCCTGACGCTGGCGCGTGCGCCGGCTCACCAGGATCGGTTCGTTCAGGAATTGGATGAAGGGATGCAAGGTCTTGAAGGTTTCAATCAGCGTCCTCGAAAAGTTCCGTGAAGTAGCCGACTCCGGAGGCAGAGTTCGAGCCGCCAGGAACTGCTTGTATCGCAGGTAGTCTGCGGCTGCATGCGTGGCCGAAAAGCCGCGAGGAACGCGGATCAGCTGTTCCCCTGTCAATTGAGTGAACATTCGCCGGAATGCCTTGTTCTGCACGATCTGTGCGAACCGCCGATGGCCTGAAGCAATGGCCTCGCGAACGACCTGAAGATCTTCCGGCAGCGGCATATAAAGGCCGCCTCCGATAAACAATTCGCTCGGCGCGATATGGAGGTAGAAAGCGGCGCCCTGATGTTTTTCCAGGCCCCGCGGAGGAAACACCGCGGCCACATGTGTCTTGTAGGGACTCTTGTCCTTGGAAAAGCGGGTGTCGCGATTGATCCGGTACAAACTAACTTTCGCGGAAGCCTGGATCTCGGGAGCAAACCTGGCGAATTCCGCGGCCAGGCTCTCAACCAGCTCCTGCATCGGCCTCTTGACCGACTCTTCATAGATTGTTTTGTTGGCGAGAAACCAGTCGCGATTGTTGTTTCGCTTAAGCCGCTTGAGGAATTGCAGGCCTTCTGCAGGAAAACCCGTGAGATGTGGCCCCATCATCGCAGTATTATTGACATCCGAAGCATTGGTGTCTACCTTAGCGAAAACCGAATTATGGAAATCGATCTGAAGTCCCCGCATAACATCATCGATAAATTTGTGTCACTCCTGGCGATCAGCCGCCGGATCAATTCCGAGAAAGACTTCGATGTATTGCTGAATCTCATCACGTCGGAAGCCGCAAAACTTATCGATGCCGAACGCGCGACAATTTTCATCCTCGACAAGGCGACAGGCCAGCTCTGGGCAAAGACAGCCCTCGGGGTTTCCGAAACGATTCGATTCGATGCCCGGCTCGGAATCGCAGGAGCGGTGCTGATCTCGGGCAAGAACATGATAGTCGAGGACGCTTACAAGTCTCCCTTGTTCTATCCGTCGATCGATTCGCTTACCGGTTTCCATACACGCAACATTCTGAGCGTTCCCCTGCGAAACATGCGCCGTGAGATCACCGGCATCTTTCAGGTATTGAACAAGAAAGACGGGAAGTTCACCTCCGAAGACGAGCAGCTCGTCGAAGCCCTTGCGCTACATGCGGCGATCGCTCTGGAGAATGCAAAGGCGATCGCGGAAATGGAGAGTCGTCACAAGGAACTAATCGTAGAAAACGAAACTCTCCGCCAGGAAGTTGAAGAGCGTTACACGACGAAGAGCATTCTCGGAAGCAGCTCCCGAATGCAACAGATTCGCAACCTGATCGAGCGGACGGCCGGGAGCGCCGTTTCCGCCCTTGTCACGGGCGAAAACGGCACAGGCAAGGAATTGTCGGCGCGGGCCATGCATTACATGAGTCCGCGTCGCACCAAGCCTTTCATTGCCGTGAATTGCGCCGCGTTACCCGAACAATTGGTTGAGAGCGAGTTGTTCGGAATTGAAAAGGGTGTGGCCACCGGAGTGGAGCGGCGCATGGGGCGCATTGAGTCTGCAAATGGAGGCACCCTCTTCCTGGACGAAATCGGTGACCTGAGCCTCACGGCGCAGGCGAAACTCCTGCGCGTGCTGCAGGAAAGGGAAGTGGACTGGGTGGGCGGCCGCAAGCCTGTTCCCGTAGATATCCGTCTGGTTGCCGCAACGAACAAGGATCTCAAGGCTGAGATTCAGCAGGGACGGTTCCGTCAGGATCTTTTCTTCCGTTTGAACGTCGTACATCTCCACATGCCGCCATTGAGGGAGATCCGAGGGGATATTTCCGTTCTCGCGATGTACTTTCTCCGCAAGCAGGCAAAGGAAATGGGCCGTGAAATAACAGGATTCTCGCCGGAAGCCTTGAAAGCTCTCTCCACGTACAGCTGGCCGGGAAACGTTAGAGAGCTAGAGAATGAAGTCAAACGTGCAGCGGTGCTGACGATGGGCAAACAGATTTCCCTCGAAGACCTCTCGGACTCCGTTCGGGAAGAACGTCTCGAGAGCGCTCCGGAAACGTCACCGCCCGCGCCGGCAGGTGACGGCAAACCATCGAAACAAATGTTAAAGGATCGCGTGAACCTTCTCGAGATGAATATGATCCGGGATGCGATGGCACAGACAGGCAACGACAAGCGGCGAACGGCGAAAATGCTCGGATTGAGCCATCAGGGGCTGCTGAACAAGCTGAAGAGGTATGGGCTCGGAAGTTAGCCGCCCAGCGTGATCATTTCAATCTTTCGCACGGTCTGATAAGGCTTGCCCGATTGCAGGGCTTCCCAGCGCAGGTCGGAGTAACGATCGCCGCGTCCCATCCACACAGAACGGATAATCTCGGTCAATTCCGCATCGGTCGCGCCCTGGCGCATGGGCGACTTCAAATCGAATCCGGATTCGGCGAAAAGGCAGGTCACCAGCCTCCCATCGGCCGTCAAACGAAGCCGGGTGCAACTGCTGCAAAAGGGTTCTGTGATCGAGCCGATGATGCCGACGATGCCCGCGCCGTCGAGGAACTCATAATCCACTGCAGGCGCGCTGCCTGCAGCGCGGCCGACTTCACGCACAGGATAGCGGGCGTGGATGGACTCCAGCATCTCCCGCTTCGTGAATGTTTTAGCCGGTTCCCAGCCACTCGCATTGCCGACATCCATATATTCGATGAAGCGCATCTCGAAGCCGTGCTTCCGGCCAAACTCCACCAGATCCAGAAGCTCGTCGTCGTTGAATCCCCGAATGATGACAGCGTTGATCTTTATCGGGTGCATGCCCGCAGCTTTCGCCGCCGCCAGCCCCTCCAGGACCGGCGCCAGTTCGCCGCGTTGCGTGAGTTGCCGGAATCGGTCTTCCTGAAGTGTGTCGAGGCTGACATTGATCCGTTCCAGGCCGGCGGCCTTCAACGCGGGCGCCTGGGCTCCAAGCAGCGCTCCGTTGGTCGTCAGAGAGAGATCCTTCAGGCTGGGTATGGTCCGCAACTGAGCGACGAGCTTCTCGAGTTGGCGCCGGACCAGAGGCTCTCCACCCGTCAAGCGAACCTGAGAGATGCCCTGATCGACGAGCAGACGAGCGACGCGCTCGATTTCGTCGAAGCTGAGCACCTCTGCGCGCTCCACCCATTTGTACTCATCGTGGGGCATGCAATAGGTGCAGCGGAAATTGCAGCGGTCGGTGACCGAGATCCGCAGATCATGCATGGGACGTTGAAGGGTATCGAGGAGTGCCACTAAGGGATTATGCGCATGGGAAGAACGGGTTGGCAACTCTTTGGAGTCCTACAATGTCGTATAAGAGGTATTATGTTATAAATCGGGTCTGAGCGCTAGCGGCTTGCCAGCCGGAACCCTATAAGTGCCCAACCTCGTCCCGTTCGATCCACGGGATAGGCGTCTGCCGCGTGCTCCCAGCCACCAAACAACTCCACCGCTCCCTTTTTCCCGTTCAATCGCAGTCCTGTCTCCAGGCGGCCGCTGGTCTGCGCATTGTTTCGGCCTGCTATGGCTGGGTCAACTCCGAATGCTTCAATCGACGCGCTCCCAAACCATCCGACCGCGGAAGTCATGGAATGCCGAGCGGTGAGATCCCCATGGGCTCTCCATCTGTAGTCCAGAAAGGCGTGCTCCACGACCTTCCCGAGTCCGCCACGTGCGTCAAGACTCGTTTTACCCAGCGCAAAATGACGCAGGACCCGGCCTTCCAAGGAGTTGATCGCTATAGCCTCGATCTTTGGCCTGTCGCTCAGATGGCGCGACAGGTGGTGAAAGACGGCGGCGACCTCTGTCCCCCCAATTCGCCATGATGAAGACCCCTCGAACGTGTAATTGCCCTGGTTTGGGTCAAAGGGCCGAAGTTCGTTACCCATGACGACCTCGTACTCCGCGAAAAGCGAGAGCCGGCCCTTAACATAGTCCAGAAGATCCATATCGCCCCCGACACGGCCATTCCAGCCGAAGCGCCGGTCATGGGACGAAGATAATTTCGCAATGGAGATATGAAAGTCGTAGCGGCTCATGAATTGGGGTTTAGCGGGCTTCACGTCTTGAGCCTGGACGTACGTCCCGCCCAGACAGAGGCTTGCGAGGAGTCCCATGATTTGCAGTCGAATTCGGTCCATCATCATACCGTGAATCATAGCATCGCGGGATCTCAGACCTGGGCTGTGGAAATCCCTGTGGAAAAACTATCGGAAACCTACGTGCTGACGCTAAGACCCTTTCTTCCTGCAAGTTGCTCGCCTCAGGCTGAAACCCGCGACTGTTGAAAACTCCAGCCTGTTTACCCCTTCGAAGGCCCGTTTTCAGGGATCTTTTTGCCTGTAATCCGCGGAAAAGCCCGAGCCACGGGCGATGCATCGGCCTGGAGCCGCAAACCACTCGTGCATTACTTTTGTAATAATCGCGTAACCTTTTCAATACACGGGTCTAAGGACCTTAATCGCCTTTTGAGGCTTCATACTGGTTTCCCCACAACACGCGTCCAGTACCGGTTTCCGGCCTTGTTACTCTCAGAAACCTTGCGGCCCTTGTCTTTCGGGGGAGGCGACCCGCATAATGCCCGCATGGCAAGGGCTGGACGAGTTTGGATGGGGACCTCGGGGTTCAGTTATAAGGAGTGGAAGGGGACGTTTTATCCACCGGACCTTCCCGATCGCGCCATGCTTTCTTATTATGCGACTCGATTTCGCAGCGTCGAAATCGATTCCACCTTCTATCGCATGCCGACCGTCAAGATGCTTGAAGGTTGGCGTGACGGGTCGCCCGAGGATTTTCGTTTCACGGTCAAGGCAACGCAACAGATCACCCATCGGGAGCGCCTGAAGGTGCCCTCTGAAGCCTTAACCTATTTAACAGGCGCAGTGCCTACTCTGGGGCACAGACTGGGGTTGCTGTTCTTTCAATTGCCGCCATTTTCCCGATGTGACGTGCCACGTCTCGAGGCTTTCCTCAATGCCCTGCCCGCCGGTGTTTCCTATGCCTTTGAGTTCCGGCATGAATCCTGGTTTAGCCCGGATGTCTACCGGCTCTTGCGCGAGCGTGGAGCAACTCTTTGTATTCACGATGCAGACGAGGGCTGTTCGCCGCTCGAGATTACGGCGCCGATCGTTTACGTACGGCTGAGGCGGGCGTTATACCTAACAGAGGACCGCAACGAATGGCGGCGGCGCTTTCGGGACTGGTCGGATTCCGGAATGGACGTCTTCGCCTACATCAAACATAAGGACAATCCCGACGCTCCGAGAATCGCGCTGGAATTTGCGGAAGGACTCTAGATCGGAACAACAGTCCAGCTAATTCTTGGACACTACTATGGGACTCCTACGGCAGAGTCAGATTCACCAACGCAGGAATCAATACATTACCCTTCGGGCTTCCCAATCCGGTTAGATAGTCATAACCGGGACCTGCCTCACACAATGCCCCGCATTTCCCATTCTTAGGGCCGGATGTGACGTCGTTGTAACCGCCGGAAGAGGCGGCCAGATAGAGGGGTACGTTGGCACCGCTGAGGACAGGTTTACCCGCCGCGACCCGCATCGAGTTTACGATCGCGATCAGAGCCGACCAAGGCGGCGCCCCAACGCTTGTCCCTCCACCCTGTGTCCAGCCGCCCGTCGCGGAACTGTAGACTGCGACTCCCGTGTTCGGATCCGCATCGTACGCCACGTCAGGAACGCCACGCTTTCCGTCGGGATTATTCGGGGTGAAAGCTGTCTGGATACCGAGGGCAAAAACGAACGTGCTCAGGCCGCCACCACTATCGCTCCAGGAAAGTTCAGTACTGTAGTCCCCTCTTGACGTGGTGTTAAGCTTCGTGCCGCCCACCGCCGTCACATCCGCAGATGTCGCAGGCCACAGTGCGGGATGTCCGGAGTCACCGGATGAAGCCACAAAGGAAACGCCAGGCGCTACAAACTGGTAGTCCCCGCTTCGATCCCGAGTTTCTCCCAGTCCCCAGCTTATGGACACAACGGTTGCGTGCTGATTGTGTACGGCTTCGTCGATACCCGCCAACATGTTCACCAAAAAAGCATTCGTGGACTGGACCAATACGATCCTGGCCTCAGGGGCCATGGCATGAGCCCATTCCACGTCGTGTGCACTTTCAAACTGGAAAAGTTCAACCAGAGCCGCGGGGAAGACATTCGGATCCGGCGGCGGAGGAGTGCCTACCTTGGTGAAGCAGCCGTTCGCGGTTGTGCAAGCGGGCAAACCGAACGTATTGCTGAACAACGCGAGGTCGTTCTCCACCGCAGGTGTGTCAAATGCCGACACTATCGCGATAGTCTGTCCCGAACCTTGATTCGCAATCTGGTCGAAGCCATAGGCTCGACGGATTTCGGCCGGACTGAGGCCAACAACGTGGTCCTTGCCTTGATTATTGGGGTTGACCCGAGCGGCAGGCGCAACAGAGGGGCTTTGAGCCTTCGCGGTAATTGCAGAAAACAGCAGCACACTCACAAATGCAAAGTTAATCCAGCGACGAGCCACCATCAGAATTCCTTTCCGTCTATTGCCTCTTCCGGGAGGACAGGAGCTTCGATCAGGACTTTTCGAGTTTTTCGTTGGCCTTGGGCGTTGGAGAAACCGCCCAGACCTAAGATCACCAAACGTGCTAAAAGGCTGAGGCGGAAATACTTCCCGTGTGCCATGCCAGAATCCTTCCTGCGTGTCTGAAATTCCAAATCGTGTCGAAGGTCTGTTACTCAAGACCTTTTGTCAAGCACAAATCCGGCGAGAGCATCGGCCCTCTTCTTCATCGGTACGTCCATGAGCAGACTTTAGGAAATAATGGAAGGAGGGTCTGCTATGATCAAAAATTCTTCAAGGGATCAGCGGCTGCGAATGCAAGCCCGACAGGGCGCAGCCATCAAGGGATGACAGGCTGCGCATGGGCGGAGCGAATGTGAACCCGACAGGGCGAAACGATCAAGTAATGCGAGCCCGCGCGAAGCGTGAGCGCGGTAGCGCGAAACCCTAAGGGATAGAGCGCTGCCATAAAAGGAGGTTACTGTTGCAATGAGGAAACCCGTGTTATTCCTGCCAGGCCCCATGCAGGTTCCGGACCATATTCGGTCCGCGGGAGACAGGCCTTTATTTTCACATCGTTCCAAACCTATGCTGGAACTCTTGGATAAGCTCGAAGCAGGCTGCCGCCCGCTCTTTGGAACGACCGGAGACATCCTTTTTCTGGCCGCTTCCGGAACCGGGGCAATGGAATCCGCGATTGTGAACCTCACCTCGCCGGGCGATGAGATCCTCGTCGTGATTGGTGGAACGTTTTCCGAGCGTTGGAAAAGCATCGCTGATGCCTACGGTTTGACGGTTCGCGTCGTGGAGGTCGATTGGCGCGGCGGGGCGACTCTCGCGGACCTGCAAAGAGGCCTGGATCAATGGCCAAAGGCGACTGTGGTTTTCATCACCTGGAGCGAAAGCTCCACCGGCGTGCTGATCGATCTCGAGGAAATCGGCAAGTTAGTCCGGAGTCAGGACAAAATCCTCGTTGCCGACGCTGTTTCCGGCCTGGCAGTTTCTCCGCTGCAAATGGATGAATGGAATATCGACGCGGTGGTAGTCGGTTCACAGAAAGGGCTCATGCTGCCGCCGGGTCTCGGGGTTGTGGCTATTGGCTCGCGAGCGTGGGGGAAACGGGAGACCTCCCGAACACCGCGTTTCTATTGGGATTGGATTAAGTATAAGAAAGCTGTTCCCTTTACACCGGCCTTGAGTCTTCTATTCCAGCTCGATGCGTCGCTGGAATACATTCATTCCGAGGGTATAGAAAAGATCTTCTCGCGCCGCGCACAGGTTGCAGAATATATGCGTGGTTTGGTCCGCAAGAATGGAATGGAAGTTTATGCCCGGAAACCAGGGAATGGCATTACCGGCGTCATTCCGCCCGCGGGCTTCGATATCGAAGGCTTGACCCGGCGTTTGAACGACGAGTTTGAAATTCAGATCGGCGATGGGCAGGGGCGGATCAAGAATTCCACATTTCGGATCGGCCATGTGGGCTACCTGACGGATGAAGAAATCGATTACTTCACGAGCAGCTTCGAGAAGTGCCTCGCGCATGACTGACGCTCTGTGAGTTCAGAAGCGAAACATTTCCCAAAGCTTCCTGAACGTCTTTCAAAGCTCGAGGATCTTGCCTACGATCTCAAATGGAGTTGGGACACGCGAGCCCGGCTTCTGTTCAAACGATTGGACCCCGGTCTTTGGCGGGATACGCAACACAATCCCGTTCGAATCCTGAATGAGATCGATCCCTTCCGTTTGAAACAGGCCGCGATCGATCCGGATTTTCTTCGAGAATACGAGGTCACAATACGGCAGCGCAACGGACAGGGTCCACGGTGGTTTGCGCGCGAGTTTCCGCAGCTCGCAGGCGCGCAGATCGCCTATTTTTCGGCGGAATTCGGTCTTCACACTTCCCTTCCCATTTATTCCGGAGGCCTTGGCATTCTTGCCGGCGATCATTGTAAGGAGTCGGCGGATCTGGGTATCCCGCTCGTCGGCGTTGGTTTTGTCTATCCCCAGGGCTATTTTCTCCAGCAACTTAGTGCCGAAGGCTGGCAGGAAGACATCTACGAAGAACTGAAGCGAGAAAATGCTCCAATGGAAACCGCCTCGGCCAATGGCAGGGACCGTTTTCTCGTCGAGTTCAAAGCAGGCCGCCTCCACGCTTATATCGAAGTCTGGCGCGTGCGTCTGGGTGGACTGACGCTGTATCTCATGGACACCGAGGTTGCCGAGAACACTGCTGCCGATCGCGCATTGACCGCGAGGCTTTATGGTGGAGACAGTGACCATCGAATCCGTCAGGAAATCGTCCTGGGAATAGGCGGCGTGCGCGTCTTGCGCGCGTTGAACATCCGGCCGTCGGTGTTTCATGCCAATGAAGGACATACCTCTTTCATGATGCTCGAGCGCGTGCGCGAACTCGTGTTGAGTGGTGTCAAAGTGGACGAAGCCGCGGCGCAAGTCCGGGCGGCGAGCGTCTTCACAACTCACACTCCCGTTGCTGCAGGGCACGACGCATTTCCGCTCGAGATGGTGGACTGGCACCTGGCGGGCTACTGGGAAGAACTGGGATTAACGCGACAGCAGTTCATGGACATCGGCTCCTACGACGGCAAGTTCAACATGACTGTCCTCGCGTTGCGCATGGCGCAGGGGAGGAATGGAGTCAGCGTGCTCCATGGCCGGGTCACGCGGCGAATGTGGAAGAGCCTCTGGCCGGGCGAGTCCGAAGAATCGGTTCCCATAACTTCAGTCACCAACGGCGTTCATGCACCAACCTGGATTGCGATGGAACTGGGGCAACTTTTCCAGCGTCATCTTGGGGTGGAATGGATGGATCGCCACGACGACGTCGCATTCTGGAATCGAGTGACGGAGATTCCTGACGAAGAGTTCTGGAACGTCCATCAGCTACTCAAGCGAAAGCTCCTCACCTTTGTGCGGGAGCGAGCGCGTCGCCGATGGTCTGTCGATCGTGTGGATCCGCGCCAGGTCATCGCGATGGGAACGCTGCTCGACCCCGACGCCCTGACCATCGGTTTCGCCCGCCGCTTTACCGGTTACAAGCGCGCGTCGCTGATCTTCACGGATCTCGATCGCATCAAGAGAATCATGCTCGACCGCTGGCGGCCCGTTCAGATCGTCTTTGCAGGGAAGGCGCACCCCGCTGACGAACACGGCAAACATTTGATTCACGAAATATATTCGCTCGCCGCCGACAATGGGTTGGCCGGACATGTTGCCTTCGTTGAGAACTATGACATCCATACCGCTCATTTTTTTACCCAGGGCGCCGATACGTGGCTCAATAATCCCCGTGCTCCACTGGAAGCGTGTGGTACAAGCGGACAGAAGGCGGGCATGAACGGCGTTCTGAACATCAGCGTTTCGGATGGATGGTGGTACGAAGGCTATAATGGCAATAACGGCTGGGCCATCGGCGAAGCACCTGAGGATCTCGAAATCCGGCAGGACGACGCGAAGGATGCCGAGTCCCTGTACCGCCTGCTGGAGGAGCAGATTGTCCCTCTGTATTACGATCGCGACCAGCAGAATATTCCCCACGGCTGGGTGCAGATGGCCAAGGAGTCGTTGCGGTCGATTGTTCCCCATTTCTCCGCGAGTCGCATGCTCAAAGAATATGCCACTCGCATGTATGTTCCCGCGTGTGTTGAGGCATCGAAAACCAAAGTGAGGAAACCATGAAGCGATCGTTTGTTGCTATTGCTCTCGCCCTGTCGTTGTCGGGAGGAGCTCCTTTACTTGCCCAGAAGAAAGCTTGTGAAGAGCTGAAGACGGAAATCGCAGCTCAGCTGGACGCGAAGGGCGTGAAGAAATATACGCTGACGATCGTCGATGTTAAGGACGTCAAGGACAGCGACAAGGTAGTCGGAAGCTGCGACGGCGGCACGAAGCGGATTACATATACCCGCGACTGAGGGACCGGGAAATTGGTGTCCGAGAGGAATTAACAAAAGCCATCGCTCAAGTTTTGAGAATCGTCTCGGTTAATTCCTCTCCGACACCAATTTCCCGGTCAAAAGTGGAGGGCCCAGAGCGTTCGTCGCTCCGGGTCGAAGCCACAGATTTCCAATGCGCGTTCGACAGCTGCGTTCCCAGGGTGCACCTGGGACGTGAATCTGCGGATGCCTCGGTCGCGCGCATGCGCCACCAATCCTTCAAGCAAGGTGCGTCCGACGCCTCGGTTCCGCCACGAGTGTTCGACGAACATTTCCACAAGGTCCATCGTCTCGCCGCCATATTCCGATCGCCACTCGTAGCACGCGTAGGCAAAGCCGCATAAACCGGTTTCCTGCTCAGCCACCAGAATGATTCCGAGCTCCGGCGACTGCAGTACGCGCTCGTACACACGCTGAGCGTCACGCGCGGTCGTTCTCGCATCCCACTTGTGCAGAAGTTCTTCGGCGAATTCGCACATTCTTGGAACGTCTTCTGCCCGCGCTGGCCGAATCTGTACTGCCGGTGTCTTCGAAGCTCTCATTGGGGCACATTGTATGATACGTAATTCGGAATCCGGTATAGTGATTCCTCATGTTTCGGAACTTCGCGTTTCTGACTTCCCTGCTGGTGCTGGTTCAGATTGCGCCCAAACCTGCGGCTGCCCCCCCGATCGAGATTTCGCGCGTCCAATTCGCGCAATACATCGAGGAGCTCTCCGAACCCGAGGGATATTTCGATACCGATAATTTCATCTCGAACGAAACCTCATACCTCCACGTAATTCCGGAATTGCAACGTCAGGTCAAACCCGGGAATGTTTACCTGGGAGTGGGTCCAGACCAGAACTTTCCCTATATCGCGCACACCCAGCCGTCGCTGGCGATCATCGCCGACATCCGCCGCCAGAACATGCTCCAGCATCTTTTGTACAAGGCGCTTTTCGACATGAGCGCCTCGCGGGCCGAATTCGTCGCGCTACTCTTGTCTCGGGAAACTCCGAAGGTGGACAAGGGGGCGAGTCTTCCCGACCTGCTCACTGCGGTTCGGCGGGCGCCCTCGAGCGAAGGCCGATATCGATCGAACGTCGCCGCCATCCGGCAGCGCTTACTTACCACATATGGTCTGAAGCTGAGCGCCGAGGATCTTCGAAAGATCGAATACGTGTGCCACACGTTTTGGGAAGAAGGATTGGACCTTCGCTTCTCCAGCATTGGAAGAAACAATGCCGCAAACTATCCGACGTTCCAGAGCCTGCTGCTTCAAACGGACCGAACCGGCAAGTTGCAGGGATACCTGGTGACCGAAGACTTGTTTCTGTGGATGAAGAAGTTTGAAGGGGAAAACCGGCTCGTCCCGATAGTCGGCGACTTTGCGGGGCCCAAGGCCTTCAAGGCCGTGGGCCCCTTCTTGAAGAAGAATGGACTGCAGGTTTCCACGTTCTACACCTCGAACGTGGAGTACTACCTGTTTGAAGATGGCAAATGGGGACGTTATATCGAGAACGTGCGCGCTCTGCCTGTAACGGCAGATGCGGTGTTCATTCGGGCCTATTTCGGGAATGGCACCCAGCACCCGCAAAACGTTCCGGGTCACCGCTCGACGAGCCTTGTCCACAGTCTGCCGGAGATGCTGCGCGATCAAGCCGCAGGACGCATACGGACTTACTGGGACGTTGTCGGGCGTTGAGACAATGTTCGCCGCTATGGGCGATTGCCCTTTTCAAGCTTATCGACGCGTCCGTCAACGTCACCGACCTTGCCGATCAATTTTTGAAGGCGCCCTTCGGTGATCTCTTGAGCGGCTGCCGTGCGGTCTACCTGCTCTGACGTTTTGGCGACTTGCTCCTCAATCCGAGTCAGACTCAGGCTCACAAATTCAATGTGTTTGTCGAGGGGCTGTTCAATCCCCGTTATTCGTTCTTCGGGTGTTATCGATCAACATCCCTGGTTTAGCTGCGCAGGCGCCTGGCGAGAATCTCGAAGTACTTCTCGAACATCCGCATGCCGCCTGAGGCCTGTTCCCAGTCGTAGTTTTCATTGGGCGCGTGGTATCCGTGCTCCGGCAGGCTCAGTCCCAGGAAAACGATAGGGACCTTCAGATATTCCTGCATTGTCACAACAGCGCCGATGGACCCGCCTTCGCGGACAAACGCCGGCTTCTTCTTGAATGCAAATTGCATCGCTTCCGTCGCCGCATCGATGTACGGACCCTCGCGTGGCGCAAGAAACGGTTTGAGGAACGACTCGGGAATAATCTGCACGTCGGGGTTCCGCTTCTTGATGAACTGGCTGACGAGCTTGAAGACTTTGTCCGGATCCTGATTGGGTACCAGCCTCATGCTGAGTTTCGCTTCCGCGGAGGGAGCGATTGCCGTCTTGACGCCGGCTCCCGTGTAGCCGCCCACCATGCCGTGAACTTCGAATGTAGGCTGCGTCCAGATGCGCTGCATGACATCGCGCGCCACTCCGGGACGAATTTTCTTCAACTCGTGAGCCTCGCGAAATTTGTTCACGTTGAATCCGGACGACAAGAAACTCTCCAGTTCCTTCTTCGACAATTTAGCGACGTCCTTGTAGAAGCCGGGAATTTTCACCCGACCGGTGCGCGCGTCGTAGCACTCGCCGATGAGCTGGCAAAGCTCCCCAATGGGATTGCGGGCCGCGCCGCCCGTGGTGCCGGAGTGAACATCTTTCGTTCCTGTTTCAAGCACCAGTCGAAATGGCGCAAGGCCGCGCAGCCCGTAACCCACGGCGGGCTTGCCTCGCGCGATCCAGATCGTGTCGGATACAACCACCGAATCTGTACGCAGGTTGCCCCGGTTCCCCTTGATGAAATGTTCGAAGTTGGGACTGCCGATCTCCTCTTCGAGTTCCCAGATGAAGCGGATATTGAGAGGCACTTTCTTCGCAAACGCCATGCGCGCGCCGAAGAAAGCCGTGAGTGCAGGCCCCTTATCGTCGGTTGTCCCGCGGCCGAAGTAGCGTCCCTTTTCTTTGTGAAAAACGAAAGGCTCCCGCTTCCATTGCGGCTCGTTGGCGGGTTGAACGTCGAGGTGGTTGTACACGGTCACCGTCGGGTAATCGGGCCCCGCAAAAAACTGCCCGACCACAACGGGATTCCCCGGAGTGGCGATTTTTTCAGCGCTTCCGCCGAATTGGCGAATATACGCAGCGGCGTTGTCCGCCAGCTTTTCGATGTCGTCCCGATGTTCCGGCGCCGAGCTCACGCTGGGAATCTCGACCCATTCCTGAAGTTTCGCTTCGAATTCGTTTTGCACCCAAGGATTGTGCCACAATCTCGGCCATGACGTGGCGTGAACGCACCGAGGCGTATTTCAAGGGGCTCCAGGATCGAATTTGCACGACTTTGGAAGGCCTCGACGGTCGGGCTTTTCGCGAAGACTTGTGGTCGCGCGAAGGTGGCGGAGGCGGTCGCACCCGCGTGCTGGAAAACGGCGGAGTGTTTGAAAAGGCGGGGGTCAACTTCTCCTCGGTTGCGGGCAATCTGCCTCAGGAATTTGCCGACAAGATTCCCCGCGGCACTGGCACTGCATTCTTTGCAACGGGCGTTTCCCTCGTGCTGCACCCGGCCAGTCCCATGGTGCCCACGGTTCACGCCAACTTCCGGTATCTCGAGAAGGGCGATGCTGCGTGGTTTGGCGGCGGAATGGACCTGACTCCGTACTATCCCTACGCGGAGGATGCGATCCACTTTCACCGCACGATCAAGGCCGCCTGCGAACTTCACGACAGCACGCTGTATCCCCGATTCAAGAAATGGTGCGATGAATATTTTTTCCTGAAGCATCGCAATGAAACGCGCGGCGTCGGCGGGATCTTCTTCGACTACGTCGACGCGGATCGAGAGAAGGATTTCGCGTTCGTCATGGCGGTTGGCGACGCCTTTCTGAACGCGTATGTCCCGATCGCGAAGAAGCGGATAAGCGAGTCGTTTACCGAACGCCACCGTCAATATCAGCTGTACCGGCGCGGGCGGTATGTGGAGTTCAACCTCCTCTACGATCGCGGGACGATCTTCGGACTGGAAACCCGCGGTCGAACAGAGTCGATCCTGATGAGTCTCCCGCCCCTGGCGCGTTGGGTCTATGACTTCAAGCCGGAACCCGGCTCGCTGGAAGAACAGAATATGGAATTCTTCAAACCGAAAGACTGGGCATGAGCGGAGCGAATGCAAGCCCGCTAGGGCGCAGCGAGTCAAAACAATGATTTTTTGCCGTTATTGCGGAGCCCCGATTGCGGAGGACAGCCTGTTTTGTGCGAAATGCGGACGCAAACTGGGCCGCAGGGTCGATCCTCGGATCGAGAAGATCGTCACGGTTCTGCACCTGAGGACGCCCTATCCCTACGCTGCCCTGCTCTTCCTGTTGGCGGCTGTCTGGTTGTTGATGCCGGAGCGTCAGGTACCTGTGAACTATTCCAGTTTGAAATGGACTCTGCACTCCGACCGCAAGCTGGACGTTCCGGAAGACAAACTCTACCAGGAAGGCTTTTCCTTGATTGTTGAAAACGCCGGCACGGCTCCAGTCAAGGACGTTCCGGTGGATTTCACTGCAAAGATCGAACCGCCGCAACGCGCGGATATTGAGGCGCGCTTTCTGGGCCAACGCCATCTGGTCATGCACGGAGGGAAGCTGTTTCCCCTGACCATTATTCTGGAGGATCCGGTTCCTCCGGGAAAGAAACACACCTACGGAGTCGAAGGCAGCATCCAGGCTGAGGCACCTTTCAAGGTGACTTATGAAATCCGTGAGCGGGACTCCAAGAACCTGCTGGCCAGTTATGTCGTAGTACGTTGAACGGAAAACTTAGCCACGGATTACACGGACAAAAGGCCAGCAAAAAAGGGTTTTCTTAATGCTGGCCTTTGTCCGTGTAATCCGTGGCTAAGTTTTTTTTACATCTTGTATCGCCCGAAATCTTCGTCGTTCAGGTTCTCGAGCCAGGGTTTCTCCTGTCCACCGGCAGCATCCTCGGCTGGAGCATTGGCTTTCGAGGACTTCAAAACAATATCTTCGACGAAGATCGGGCAATCGATGCGCAGGGCCAGCGCGAGTGCGTCGCTGGGGCGTGAATCGATGGAGATCAGCGAACCGTCGCGATCGACCCATATCAGGGCATAAAACGTATCGTCCTTGATACCGGTGACGACGACCTTGTGCACGTGCGCCTGAAGTCCGACGAGGACATTCTTGAGAAGGTCGTGAGTCATGGGGCGGGGTGTAACGACGCGTTCGATCTCGAGAGCGATGGCATTGGCTTCATGTACGCCAACCCAGATGGGCAGAATTCCACTGCCCGAGGCTTCCTTCAGGATGACGACCGGCATGTTGGTCATCGGATCCATCATCAACCCGCGGATCTTCATCTCGACTTCCACCGTTCCTCCTTAGCCATCCCTTAAGGCAATTTATATACCGATGGCGCAAAATTGCAACCGCGAAGAAGAGATTAGCAACGGAGACACGCGGGGACTAATTCGGGGACGGTCACCAAATTCATGCGAGATTAGTTCTCACGTGCGAGTAATTCGGGGCCGTGCTACTCGAACCCCGAACTCTGGAATGCGAGTTCGGGGTTCGAGTAGCACGGCCCCGAATTACACTTGCGAATTCGCTTTGGGCCCCATCCGTCGCTTATCTCCTCTTACTTGCGGGTTGAGAGCATCTCCTTTATATGCTGCCGCGCGGCGTTGGTGACCCGGGATCCGCTCATCATCCGTGCGAGCTCATCGACACGTTCATCGCCGACGAGTGCCTCGACGCGCGTCACCGTTCGGCCGTCGACTACCTGTTTCTCAATGCGATATTGATGGTCGGCGAAAGCCGCAATCTGGGCAAGATGTGTCACGCACAAGACCTGATATCTCCGGGAAAGGTCCTGCAACTTTTTACCCACGGTCTCGGCAGCTTTGCCGCCGATACCTGCATCCACTTCGTCGAACACCAGGGTCTTGGCGGATTCATCCACGACCAGAACCGTGCGAAGGGCGAGCATGACTCGCGATAATTCCCCGCCTGAGGCTATCTTTTCGAGCGGCCTAAGCTCTTCACCGGGATTGGCGGAGAGGAGCAGTTCCGCGCGATCTATTCCTCTGGCCCGGCCGGGGTAGACGTCGAACCAGCGGACCTCGAAGCGAACATTCGGCATCGCGAGAGACTGCAGTTCGCGCACCACTTGCGTCTCGAGCTTTTTGGACGCGCTCCTTCGTTTCTTGCTGAGCGTCGCCGCCATCGCATCGTATTGTTCCCGGAGAACGGCAAGTTCTTTATTTATCGTCACTTTTTCCGTCTCGATGAGACCAATGCTGTCCATTTCCCCGTTTACCCTGTCAAGGTGGGCCAACAGGTCCGGACCATATTTTCTGTGAAGTCTCTCGAGTTCGGAGAGCCGGGACTGCAGGCGTTCCAGTTCCTGAGGATCGGCTTCAACACGGGCGGCGTAATCTCGAAGCCCGTGAGCGATGTCCTGGACCTGGATTCGCGCCAGTTCGCTCTGGCTGGCGAGAGATTCGAGCCGTTTGTCGTATTGTGCGGCGTCTCTCAGTGCGCGTTGAGTTTGCGCAAGCACGGTACTGACCGATGTTTCGGAGTCGTAAAGCGCTTCGTATCCTCGCGTTGCGGCCTCGAGAAGGCGGTTCGCGTGAAGCAGAATGTCGAGGCGCTCGCGGGCGTCGTCGGTTTCGCCGGCTTTGGGATTGGTTTTCTGAATCTCGTCGCGCTGGAAGGTCAAGAGATCGAGGCGTTCGATTTTTCGAGCGCGATCGGCGTCCAGTTCGGCAAGCCGGGATTCGGTCTTTTGAATCTCTCCGTCGAGGAGTCGTACTTTCGAGGCCAGTTCTTCGGCGCCGGCAAAAGCGTCGATCAGGGTTAACTGGCTCGAAGGATCGAGCAGAGTCTGTTGTTCATGCTGTCCGTGGATGTCGAGCAACGAGGGCGCGAGTTCTTTGAGCGCAGCCAGGCTCGACGGTTGGTTGTTGATGTAGACGCGATTTCGGCCGTCATTCGAGATCTCGCGTTTGATGATGACTTCGGGCCCTTCGCTGTCGAGGCCAAGACGATCCAGTTGTTCGGCAAGGTCTCCGACATCAAAGACGGCCTCGACGACGGCGCGAGACTCTCCGGTACGGATCGCTTCCGATGAAGCTTTCGCGCCGGCGAGCAAACCGAGCGCGTCAACGACGAGCGATTTGCCTGCGCCGGTTTCGCCGGAAAGCAGATTGAACGCATTTCCCAGGTGGAGTTCGAGGTGATCGATGAGTGCAAAATTACGAACGCGAAGGTAACGAAGCATACATCGGCGTTTATAAGGCATTAGAGTTGATCTTTCAACGATCAAGGGGTTAACTAATCAACGATGCTTATTCAGAGTGATCTTGGTCTGCTAAGCATGCTGCAGAAAACAGGACCCGTTTCAAAGGTTGTTCTGTTCATTTTGCTGGTGTTTTCGGTCTGGTCCTGGGGAATCATCCTTTCCAAAGCGCTGCTTCTTCGAAAGGTGAGTTTCGAGTCCGACACGTTCTGGCGAATATTTAAGAAGGGCCAGAATCTTTCCGAGATCGGAACCGCGTGCGAGGTTCTGCGCTTTACACCGCTTGTGCCGGTATTCAACAGCGCCGCTCCCCTGGTCGCAAAGAAAAATCCCAACACGAACGCGCTCCAGCGGGTCATGCAGCGTTCTTCATCCGCACAACTCACTGTGCTTGAACACCGGCTGACATTCCTTGCTACGACGGCCTCTGCAGCGCCCTTTGTGGGATTGTTCGGAACTGTTGTTGGAGTGCTTATTTCGTTCCGGAATCTTTCAGTCGCGGAGAGCGCAACACTCAAGGCCGTCGGACCTGGCATCGCAGACGCGCTGCTTGCCACCGCCTTTGGGTTGTTCGCGGCAATACCCGCGCTCATCGCCTATAACGCTTTTGTCTATCGGTTGCGCAATATCGGCGGCCAACTCGACGATCTGCAGTCGGAGATGCTGGGCATCGCCGAAGACGGCGAGGGAAAAGTTTAGATGGCCATTACGTCGCGTGACGGAAAAACCCAGACTGTGTTGGCGGAAATCAACATGGTCCCGTTTATCGACGTCGTGCTCGTGCTGTTGATAATTTTCATGATCACGGCGCCGGTGATTCAGTCGGGCCTCGACGTGGATGTGCCCACAACGGAAACCGTGAAGGAGGTCTCGGAGAGTCTTCTTGTGGTCACGATCGACCGGTCGGAGAATCTATACCTACAGGACGCTCCGGTGACGATCAACGACCTCGTGAGCAAGATCAAGGAAAAGCTTCCGACGCTGAAGGATCAGAAAGTCTATTTTCGGGCGGACAAGAAGGTATCGTGGGAGACCCTTGTCGCCGTTTTGGATAAATTGTCCGGCGAAGGACTCAATAAAATCGTCGTGGTGACCAAACCGTTCGAGGGGAAACCTTAGTGCTGTGGTTCGTAACTACCGTGACATATTCGGGCGCGCGTCCCCTCCTCTTGAGGAGGGGTGGCCGAAGGCCGGGGTGGTCAGGCCAACCGAGCCTGATTCGACTCCTGACCACCCCGTCTGCGCTTCGCGCAGCCACCCCTCCTCAAGAGGAGGGGACGCGCGCCCGAATATGTCACGGTAGTTACGAACCATGGAACCTGAATCGCCTATGACCCAGACTGCAGACAAACTCAGCCCCTTCCTCGCGACCTCCGCGGTGTTGCACGGGACTCTGTTTGCCGTGGTTGTCTTTGGCCCGATCCTGTTTCCGAAACATACGAGCGCGCCGTGGGGCACCAACACCGTAAAAGGAATCACCGTGGGTGTCACCTCGAGTCTGCCAGGTATTCCTCTCCCGTCTCCGCAAGTTGTTCAGGAAACGGCAAAACCCAACGATTCCAAGACGCTTCATCCTGCCGAGGTCGTGCCCAAAGCGCAGCCCAAGGCTCCCTCGAAACCCGCCGAGGTGAAGATTCCGGAGCGAGGGGCGAAGGCAGCGAAACCAGAGCCCGCCACATCAAAAGTGGCGAAGGCCGACATCCCGCCAACTCCGCCTGCGGCGACGAATGCGATACCCGGCAGAGGAGGGCAAATTCCGCTACCCTATGGGCAAGCAGCAGGAACGGGACAAGCGACTTTTGGCGGCGACGGGACGTTTGGGACGCGATTTCCGGAATACGTGAACGCCATGACGACGGCAATCCGCTCCCAATGGGAGCGCCCTCCCGCGACCATGGCCCGAGGCGCATCCCAGCGTGTCTATGTGAAATTTACGATTACCCGAAAAGGAGTCAGCGCGATTGCTTCTGACATAGAGGTTGATCAGGAGAGCGGGTCCCCTCAACTTGATAAATCTGCCTTGAGGGCGGTGAGGGCGGCGGCTCTGCCGCCATTGCCCCGGGATTATTCCGGATCCAGCGTCGATGTGAGGTTCTACTTTGATTACACACGCTAGCTTCAAACGATTCCTTATTGCTGGGCTGTTTTTCATGACCCCGCTTGTTGCCGCAACAAGGCAGCAGGGTCGCATTGAGACAGGCATCAACGCGGTAGGGCCCCCAGCCGTTAGAATTGCCGTCCCCGAACTGCAGTTTACCGCGGCAACCCCGCAAACGGCGACGCTGGCCAAAACCTTCAACGAGACCCTGTGGAACGATCTCGACTTTTCGGGCAACCTCGAACTGGCATCCCGAAGCTTTTATCCAGCGGGCATTTTCGCGGCGCCTCGCGACATTAAGACAGAAGACTGGACGAAGCCCGGCATCACGGCCCAATACGTCGTCTACGGGGCCCTGTCGCTGAGCGGCAACAAGTTCAACGCACTGGGCCACCTGCGCGATCTTGGGACGGAAACGGAATCCATCAGCAGCAACTTTCCGGACAACTTCGATGAGGACGGAGCGCGGAACACAGCGCACCGTTTCGCCGACCGGATCCTCGAGCAGCTCGGCTTCGGCAAGGGCATCGCGCGGACTCAGATCGCTTTTGTTTCCAGCCGGACCGGTGAAAAGGAAATCTATGCCATGGACTACGACGGCAACAATCAGCACAAACTCACCGCTGTTCGATTCATTGCGATGGCGCCGAACTGGTGTCCATCCGACGACCGCATCGCGTACACGGCCTGGCGCAGCGGTGGGGGCCAGGCTCAAATCGAGATCATTTCTTCAACCGGCGAGCGCCACTCGTTCCGGCAGCCAAGCGGATTCATCAACAATATTCCGGCCTGGTCTCCAGACGGAAAATCCATCGTCTTCAGCAGCAATCGAGACGGAAACATGGAAATCTACTGGGCCGATGCCGATGGAACGAATGCGAAAAGGCTGACGAACTCGCCCGGCATCGATACTTCGCCTGCAATCAATCCCGCAACAGGACACCAGATTGCCTTCATCTCGAAGCGCAGCGGAACGCCGGAACTTTATGTGATGGACTCGGATGGAACCAACACGATGCGCATCACGGAGGAGGGCGGCGAAGTGGGAAATCCGGCGTACTCGCCGGATGGGAAGATGATAGCCTTTGCCTGGCAGAAGCCGAAATCGAAAGGCTTCGATATTTACTTGTACGACGTTGGGATGCGGAAATTCACACAGCTAACATACGATTCGAGCAGCAATGAACGCCCTACCTGGGCCCCGGACGGTAAACACATTGCGTTTCATTCGAACAGATCAGGTACCACGCAGATATGGTCGATGACGCTCAATGGTGGCAAACTCCGGCAACTCACCAACAGCGCCGGAATTAACGAAGGTCCGACCTGGTCAGGCTCCGCTGCTCGATAACTCTTACGGAGGTCTCTGGAAATGAAGTTTCTGTTGAAGCGTTCCTCAATTGTGGTTCTGTTCACCCTTGTATTCGTATCCCTGGGTTGTCATAAGACTGTTCCCGCGCCCATACCTAGCTCTGCTCCGCCGCCGCCCCCGCCAACACCAGCGGCAGCGACACTCGGAGCACCAACGATTTCATTGCGGGCAGACAATACGACGCTTACCACCGGCCAGTCCGCAACGTTGACTTATGCGGCGACGA